>VOFI01000501.1_pt1 | contig 64779 bp, 101 predicted proteins | sample 5384131 | NCBI WGS metagenome assembly VOFI01 (sample SAMN12384728, study PRJNA508395) | human gut metagenome | isolation source: healthy gut H | host: Homo sapiens
CTTTCACAACCGGATTCAAATTTTTGGTCAGGGTCTGCGCAAGCTTTTTGCAATAGACTTTGCCATAATCGGAGGAACCGCATTGCCTACCTGTTGATACTGCTTGTCCTTAGAACCGCAGAACACAAAACTGTCCGGGAAAGTTTGAGACGAGCGGCCTCTCTGACGCTGATCGCACGATCGAGAGTTGGATGGATCCACATTGACTTACGAACATTAACTACCGTTCCGCTGGGCTCATCGTAATTCAAACGAAGATAAATCGTATTCTGTGTGCGCGAGGCATCCGTATAGGTATTTGTTTTTAGGCTTTCATCTAAGGCATGGAAATTCTCACCCTGCTTCAATGCGCGGAAACGCTTCATGGCAGTCTCTGTAGTCTTTGTGACAATATGGTTTTTTAAGACAGAGGAATTTCTTAGTGCCTGAGCAAGATCACCTAATCCATCTTTTTTCGAGCGTCATTCCAACCTCATCGTCCGCCAAATCATAGACAGGCGTCACATCTTCCAAATCCTCGATCGCGTCACGGACGGAACGATACTTTTTCCCAGTAAAACTGCCAATTGGAAGCGTAACTTTAGATGCAATATCTTTTTTGATACCCATAATGACGAAACGCATTCGTTTCTGCGGAGCGCCAAAATCCGCGCACATAACACGTCGCTGTCTAAAGTGTAGTTGTTCTCTGATGCTTCGAGAATTTTCTGAATGTAATCAAAAACAGCAAAAGAACGAATAATGGCAGCAATGCCATTTGTTTTTGTATAGGAGTCCACTAAGATATCATTTTCATGTATCTCCATTGCCTTGCTGAGCATTCTTTGAATCAAAATTGAAGGCTCAATACGTGCCTTAATCTCAGAAACATCCAGTTCTCCAGCATAGTAACCTGTGATAGCATCAAAGGCCCTTTTTGCTTCGGTATTCAGATACTCATCAGAAACCGATTCGTGATATATAGAGGCGATCCGCTCCAGTTTCTTTCTATGCTTTTCCAATGCAGCCTTCATTTTATCTAGATTCTTGGATGCTTTATAGATCACATTCAATTCAAGATAATGCTCTTCCGGCCAAAGCGAAGCTGCTGCTTTGGCCTTGTCTTGGACAAGTTCTAACGCACCCTCGAATACAAATTTTTCATCCAGTAAATGCAGGACTGTGTCCTTCACCGGAATCTTGCATCGCCTAACAGTCTCTTCATCCTTCTTTTCCATGAAAAACCGATGTACATCAGAACGCAGCATGCTCACATTTTCCATGACAAACGCTTTGGGCTGTAATTCAAGAATCGCTCTCAAATACTGTTTAACCAGCATGTTGTTCTGGTTAATTGCAGTATTTTTTTTTGTCTGTTGGCATTCGAAAATCCCTGACAAGGAGGCCCGCCGATTACAACATCTATATCGCCGTATCTGCGCTTGATGTCATCATAATCTGCTGCACATACATCACCTTGCATCTCAACGTTAGGATGATTCCTCCGATAGGTATCCTGCATGTGCGGAACTTTTTTCGAACGCAACCTTAATATCATATTTTTGTGTCTGCATAAAGCCAAGGCTCAGCCCTCCTGCTCCAGCAAACAGGTCAACAACTGTATACACTTTTCATTCCTCTTTCTGCCTGTTAAAACTTGAAGCCTTCGGACATAGCCCGATCAAGTAATGCAAGTAATTTTTGGCTCTGGTAACCGCTTGGCATTTTGCTTGGTATCTGACATGCATATTTCAACGCAGTATTTTCGTCGGGAGATACCATTCTTCGCTGCATCGCAAACGAAGATAGCTTTTTCCACTGCGCAGCAGTGTACTCAAGAACCTTTACCTGTGCATCCACCTCAGAGAGCATTTTCTGATCCTTCTTGGCAGCATTTTCCGCCGCGTTAGCTTCGGCTTTTCCAATCAGCACATTTTCGAAAGCCGCAGGAAGCGTAATTTCAATCTCTTGTACACTCTTCCAACAACCATCACGTTTACACCACTGTGTAACGTTGATGGTCGGTCTATTCGGATCCGTGATTTTGTAGAAGACCTGTTCAGCTATCTGCTCCAAAACTTTTGTCACGATCTCAGGAACGCTCTGACGAAGCCAAATACTCTGAAGATCTAACTCCATGTTCTTAAACTGCTCTCGAATCAGCTGATGGAGTAAAGCCAAAGAGTATGTAACGATATTTGCGCGGTAACCTTGTTCGTACCAATCCTGCTTCGGAATCAAGCCTTCCAAATGCTTAAACAGGATAACCAGAGCTACCGTTTCGGTAAAATATCGTTCGCTGAACTGCGCATCGTTGGTTGTCCAAGCCTCATCAATCAGCTCTGCAAACTTCATGAAGTTCGTCTGAGCGCCCTTACTGACTGTATGCGGCATCTCGTTCCAAGTGTTGCGGACCTTAGCAAGATCTGTTTTCGTAATGACCTTGCTCTTAGGATTCTGCAGCAGGAACTGCCTCTTCTTTGCCGGCGTTAGACGCATCTGTGCCTGCAGAAACTGTCCCTTGGCACGCTCATAAAACCATTTCGTCTCATACTGAGCGCCAGCTTCCGCAGGAGCAAAAATTCTGCGGGAATGCTGTTCCATGCGGATATGGAAGGGATGAGTAGAGAAGAAGTCCGCATCTGTAACCTTATTCTGACTATTAGACGATCGAGAGATATTTCGTATCAACTCGGTCGAACGATCCATGTTGCTTTCATCGATCTCGGTCAGCTTCATCTGAACATAAATCCCCTGCAGATCAGCCTTATCCTTATGGCGGGTATTAGAAAGTGAGGCGGTTGTTTGTCCGCCATTGATAATCTGGAAATCTTTTGCGCTTACAATGTGCGTTCCGCTCGGTGTATGCTCAAGTTGTACATCCATTGCAGTAGCAGACACACCGTTGTTATATGCAAAGAACATTGAGGAACATTTCAGAATGGTTTCTCTAATCTTTTTCTTTACGGCGACTTTAGTAGAAAGGAAGGATCGAACGTTTCCTTCTAGCAGCTGACTGCCGTATTTATCATAGATATCAGCCAAAACCCTGCCGGGAATAATACAGAGATAACTGTTATACTCAGCAGTTGCCGCACTGCTGGCCTCCAAACAAGGAATCCCCTCCGGAATATACTCTCTGAAATCAATTTCAATGTTCTGACGGCCCAGATCAGAGCAGCACACACGGAATACACGATCAATATCCCAAATCTGGCACTCTGCTGGAATACCACCAATATCCAGATTGCTAAGAGTTTTAAGTGTATCGCTGACATCTGCATCTGTGAAAACCAGAAGCCGGTATTTCCGAATCCTCTCTATTTCCAGCCGCAGCAGATCGATCAGATCTGCGCAAGGCGTACTCATTTCAATTTCCTTATACAGCTTAGTGTTCAGAGCCTGATCAACAAACGTTACCAAGCGCTGAAAATTGGTTGAGGACGCACCTTTACCCATTGTGCGCTCTTCTGCACCATCATAATCTGCAATAATCAGGTTCATCGTGTAGTCAAACTCATCGAGAACATACCCGTCTACACGAAAAATCTTTCTTGTGGATGTCGTACTGGTATAGAAAGAGGGGATAAAGTCAGGTAATACCTCTGCCTCAATGAGATGCTTTGCGCCATTGAATCGACAAAGGCTGCGCAGGAACCCTCACCAGTAGCGGCAGCCTCTGCCTTTACATTTTCAAGAAAGTCTTTTCTGAATTCCTGCGCATCCATGTTAATCCTCCATTCGCCAACCTTCGATGCCGGCTAAGCTAATCGAATATTGTGTCTCAATGATCTGCGGCGCTACATTATCGGCTGTAAGTCTCGGGAAATCCGCATTCACGCGAAAACGCATTTTCCCAGAGCAAACATATTCCTGCTCCCTATATTCAGGAAGGTCGATAAATCCGTAGCGCATAAGTTTGCTTTCCAGAAGAGAAAGCGCATCCGCATCTTCACGTACTCGTTCAAGAGTACGATCGACTTGCTCGCCAAGCGATACTGCACCGTTTCGTTCTGGTGCACACTTGTCAATAAGCATTACAACCAGTTCTCCGGGATCACTGTTTGCAAGTTGTTCCAAAAAGAAGAGATTTTCACAGAAGATGCCGATACACCTACAGATTTCACCTCGTGCCAGCCATCTGCGTAGACAAAGTCCTGATCCGCGCCATCCGGACCAACCCAGCCTTGAACTGCAGCAAAAATCGGATATCCTCCGTCAATCACTTCACACAGATAGGTCAGTTCACCCATCAATCCTTTCCGATTGCTCTCATCCATCAAGCTTCTTCTTTGATGCTCAAGAAGCTTATTCCACTGCTTAAACCGCTTTACAGTCAAGTTCAGCGCAGCATCTTCATTTTCAGCAGCCTGAGAATAGGTGATCAGGTCTGCGCACAGCAGTTCAAAAACACTATCCTGCTCAATGCGCATAAGCACAAAGGAGATCGCCCATCGTCCATCTACGCGGCGGCCCTTTGTTACGACAATTGATTTAGAAGACGGAAGCAGTTCAGGCTCCTTATCAGATACGATGACTAAAGCTTTTTGGTCGAGCTCCTTGTAGCCAACGTGCCATTCGAGGGCGTGCTTGACTTCTACTTGTATGTATCCGCCATCATAGTAGCTGATCGACTTCCATTTTCTGTGAAGATATTCAGCAATAATTTTCATTCGTCATCTTCCTCATCAGGATCCATCCAGTTTTTGAGTTCGACCATGTTCACCATGTAGTTTGCAGTGCGAACGCCGGTACCGGTATCAGGAAATCCAACGCCAAGAGCAAACAAGTACGCTGGAACATCTTTGTTGGTTGATTCCTTTTCGTCCAATCTGGTTTCAACCATGTAGCATCAGCAGAGGGCTGCGTTCACGAATCAAATAAGCACTGTCAGACATATGCTTGTCCCCATTCTGCTCTCTGAAATGCTTCTTGGCAAGCTCGATCTGCTCTGCAGTAAGTCCAACTTTCGTGCAGCCGCCAGAACCAACTTTAACCTTTGTTCCGCTGATTCTGATCATCTTGTCATCAGCAATCACCGCACGGCGCTCAGTTGCCTTAATAGGAAGAATTTCACTTCCAAATTTGAGACCCGGTTCATACTCAGATCCTTCGCCATCAGTGATAAGAGCGACATCCCAAGTCTCATCGCCCATTTTTTTCGTCAACATACTCAGCCAACGCTCTGCCCTGAAATGCCAGATGCCAAGGATGCGTTTCGAAGCTAAGGAGCAAGCTGGACAATCAGTTCTTTGGGAACGCCGCGCCAGTAGTACGGCTTTTCGGACAAATCACGATCTCCCGCAGCTGCCAAGTGATCAACAAACTCTTTGAAGGCAGCCTCGTTGGATTTCAGAATTTCCAGATTCGCCTTAAGTCTTGGCGTTTCCAGCAGTTTTCCAGAAACAGTTACTGGACGGCTTACCTGTGTTGCGGATCTCATTTTGTTCCGAGCCGTTGCTATCAAAGAGTTGGGGTCCTGACGCACCTTCAAGCCAAACTCCAGAGGTGTCTGGTTTGCCAGTTTCATCTTCGCAATCTCGTCCTTCAATTCATTGGCCGCTCTCGTAATATAGCCATACCAGTCGATTGCTTCTTCTGCCATCCAAATCTGGAACAGATCATCATAATTCGGACGATAGCCAAACCAGCGTCCCATCTGAAGCAGTGTATCATACATCTGCGATCTGCGATAGAAATAGCTGACTGCCAACCCTTCCAGCGTCAAACCTCTGGACAGGCTGTTTCCGCCAACAGCAATTACCCGCAGGCCATCATCTTTGTGATTGAAATAATCCAAACTTGTTGCACCGGTTTTTTGGTTGACCGCACGCACAGCGATAGGTGCAATTGCACGATTCAGATAATTGCGGCAAATATCATCCCAGTTTGTTCCGCTTGTCTCATCAAACGATGCTTAATCCACACCTTATGCAGATAACGCAAGGCAGAGATTTTCTCTCGTTCTTCGTCAGACAGAGCAGCATAGTTCTGCACGTCAGATTTAGTCTGAACAAGCCATTCATTCACAGCCTCTGCAATGCGGTTCTGCACATCCGTGAATCGGCTGACATGGATCATCATAGAGCGATGCTCTGTGTAGTCACCGCGCAGATCACGAATCGCATTAAACAGCAGGAAGTACGCCATAGCCTCATACATGCTGGGCGGCGCGCATCCACTTCCAGCGTCTTCTTATGGGTAAACGGGAAGAACAAATCCATCTCTTCACGCCGCAGCGGAATGAGAACGTCAGCGAATGCGGGGGGTCTCACCAAAAAATCTTGTCTGCACCAATATAATTGGTTGGGGGTGCCAAAGAATAAATAAAGTCTCTGGGGAACAGATCGTCGCCAATCATTTCATCTTCCGTCTCAGGGTTAATGAAAATATTGGCAAACGGCGTTGCAGTGATGCCCAAATAAGACGCCTGATAAAATTCGTGCAAAAGCTGACGAATACAAGTATTGATTGCTGCAGGGTTGTCGTCTTCATTCTTCGTATTGACGGATGCGTTATCGGCCTCGTCGTCAATCAGAAGCATTGGCATTTGATGATTTTCCCAGTGGCATCGTCACGGCTCTTGGCAAGCCATTTAATCAGATTGTTCAGGATTCTCTTGTTCTTTTTACGACCAGAACAACAGGGTCAGAAACACTCTGAAGGTTCAAATCATTGCTCTTCAGAACATTGATATCAAAATCTTTAGAAACAGATGTAAAGGCAGCGATACGTTTCTGTACACCATATCTGCCTACACCAACCGGCAGGTTTTGATTTCCTGTTCCGCTTTCGGATCCAGATAATATTCACTCTTTCGGCCAGAGAACTCAGCATCTAAACGAGACTGGGTCTGCTGACGCAGATTTTCCATCATGCCGGCCAGAACGATAATAATCCTATATCCGGTATCAGCAGCTTTGTTGCTGATTGCAGTATAGTTGGCGGTTTTGCCAGACTGCACATCGCCTAAAACCAGACCACGACGCTGAAAAGGTTCACTGCTTTTTCGGATCGCCAAGCAAATCGACAATCTCATCAGAGACCTTGTCCAGCGTTGCAGTAACTCTGGGATTCCAGTGCTTGATTTCTTCTAGGTATTTTTTATAGCGGTTCCAGAAAAAGAAATCCAAATCAGCTCTTCTGGAGGGAAGCCAGGACTTGTGAGACGTGTTTCGATCATTGATAAACACACCAACATCCATCTGTATAACAATCGCGGCACGGAGTCTAACGAGAACATCAGCAAATTCCTCGTCCGTTACAGGAAACATACCCATGCTCATTCGCATGGTTTGTGCAACGCAAGAAATTCTTCTTCTGTCGGCGGAACTTCTTTATACTGTGTGCTGACTGCCGCTGAAATTATATTTTCCAGCATCGCAATATTAGGATTTGACATCAGCTTTCCTCCTTTGCTTTCAATGCGCGAATTACATCCGGATATCCGCAGAACGGTTCGATATGCTCAATCTTATCAAGCATCTCACGCCGCAGAATACTGCTTGGCAAAGCCAAAAGCATCTGCTCTAACGTCTTACGCATTTCTGTCTCTTCGATTTCCGTGTCATTTTCAATCTTTTCGTCATTGTTGAGATCAACATAGAGCTGGTTCAGCGGAATACCGCGTTCAATGTATTTAAGCAGTGTCTCAAGCTTGCCGCGCACTTCCGGCGCTTCAGCTATAATCTGATCAACCAGCGGATGATCTCGGTTAATCTCATAAACAACACCGCTACCCGGGGTTTTCATGCGTGTCCATATATGTTCGACTGTGTCAGAGGTTTCCTTTTTCCCTCTGAATGTCCATGTGCGCTTACTCTTATCCGCAATGCGATCAATGACAACCTGAAGGTTGTTCCTTACTTCAGCGGGAGGAATCGCATGAGATTTCTTGATATCCAAAGTCCACAGATCATCCAGATCATTGGGAATATCCACCACAACACGAGCCAGCTTCGAGAGGTCTCCTTGCCGCATCATTCGGAACCATGTCCCCCAAATCAGAAGACGCTTATTTCTATAGACATAGAAGCCCTGCTGTTTGCGGATACCTTCTTTTCCGCCAAGCTGTTGCTTTTTCCTCTTCAGTCATTTTAGAAATGTGAGGCAAAATGTAGGGCTTGACCAGAATCCGCTTTCCGCGAATTATCATGGTTTCCGTATCCATTGCCTGTGTACTCTTCTTCAGCAAAAATGGATCTGCAGCTTTGATTTTTACTCCATTGAAGGAAATCTCCAGTCTCTTGATACCAGCCTCACCAGACAGGTATCTATGAAAACCAATTCCAAATGCTGTCTAACCTCATCCATCTTGCGGCCAAGTGATTTTTCATAATCCACCTCGCCCGTCAGTAAGCGATCAAGGTTTTGCCACACAACCAAAGTGCCGCTCTCCTGTTCACGCAAATCAGAAATATGAGGAACGGAAGCCATATCTTCTTTATCAAGAATCAGCAATGACCATGCGCCAGTTTCAATAACATAGTCGAGATCCCAGCGTCTTCCTATCACACGATCTCCTTGCTTACTGATCACCGTCAGCACACGACACTGAGACAAGGATGCTGTCTTCAATCCCAAACCATATCGTCCCAAATCAGAAGAATCTCGTTCATCTGTGGGACTCTTACTGCCATATTGCATTGCAGTATCAATTTGGGTATCATCCATCCCTGAACCATTATCTAAGATGCAGACATAAGCCTCTCCTACAGGGAAGAAAGACAGCTGTACTTTTTCCTGATTTTGCAGCAATGCTGTTATCGATGATATCTGCGATCGCAGCCTCCAAGCTATAGCCGATTGCTCTCGTTGACTCCATCAAAACAGGAGCAAATGGAGGAGTCTCCCTAACTTGCATGCCTACCTTCCTTTCCATTTTACGCAGATATACGTCATGCGTACCTAGTTCTGTTGCTCTCAGACCACGACAATACGAACCCGCAAAGTTGTACGGGCTTCTTCATTTCGAGTTAGAGTCGCTGTAAAACGGCAGCTCATTTTTCATCGTCTGCGGGCTTTTTCTTGATGTACTTCCCATTCTTGATTCTCGCGTCCGCCGGCTTCTCTGCATCATCCGGAATTGCCCACACGAAGCCAACATGTATCGCCCCGGGAATACGATCTTCATTGCAAAGGATCTGAACCCTCCGCGCCGATATACCCCACTTTTCTGCCGTCTGCGCTGCTGACAAGTACTTCATCGTATTCTCCTCTAAAGCATGATCCGCGTGTACTTATAGCTATTCATATTACATTGTACTCCGAAATGCGAATGAAATCAACAGCTTTCGGCAAAGTTCAAAAAAGAATTTCCAAATTCAAGGGTTTGGGGCTTCCCAAAAATCAAAATGGGCGTATCGGCTGCAAGGCTGAACCGCTCATTTTTCCGGTGTGTACGGACACCGGATGTGCTTGCTGTTCTCTCAAATCTCATATCCGCAGATACAACGCGCTCCCGCTTTCGCAAAAGCAGGGGCGCATATTTTTTGAAAAATTCTTATTTCGATACCTGCGTTTTGACTTAAAAATATCCGTTGTAAAGTGAAAGGAAAATTTAATTTTTGCCGCCATACTCAACAAACGGCAAAAAGGTGTCCGTTGTAAAGTGAAAGGCGTTCTTTGATATGCCAGACCGCACACGACCCATCCGCAAAGAAATCTGCCTGAACGAGCAGGAATTGAGCGTAGTTCGCCACAAGATGAATCAACTCGGCACCCGCAACTTCGGCGCGTATGCCCGGAAAATGCTGATTGCCGGCTACATTATCAAGGTGGACTACACCGAGCAGAAAAAGTTAGCTGCCGCCGTCAACAAGATTGCTACAAACATCAACCACGTCTGCCGCCGCATCAACAGAACAGGGCATTTCTATGAAGCTGATGTTTCTGAACTGAAAGAGCGGGTAGCTGACGTATGGGAGCTGCTGAAAGAACAGCAGAAGAAGGAGTTGTAACCGTAACGGGATTTTCCGTCACCGGTTTTTCAGACGGTGGACAGGCTGACGCTCCGAAGCGTTCCGCAACCGGATTTTTGGACCGCAGATTTCCGAACAGTCATCGAGTATGAAATTCAGCCCCTAATCAATAAGAAATAAATCAACTCTCAAAAAAAGTCATCCATCAATCCAATCAATACACCTGATAGGATGGATGGGATAGGAGGTCATATGAAGCAAGAGTTTTGTAAATTTACAGTAGAGAGCCTATCGGCATCGTACATACCTTTTCCTCGGTTTCTCATGGAGGATTGCTTTGCTGGTCTTACCAACGACGCAAAGGTGCTGTACGCACTCATGCTGGACAGAGCCAGTATTTCCAAGGTCAACGGTTACATCGATTCGGCCGGCACGATCCGACTGTATTTCACCGTAGAGCAGGCACAAAGAAGCTGCACCGCAGTCGGCAAAGCGTCACGCGGATCTTTCAGCAGTTGGAATGCGGCGGCGATCTGCCGTCGAAAGCAAGGTCTTGGCAGACCTGCGATGATCACGCTGAATTACTCTTCCAATGCGAAGCTGATACAACCGAAGAAAGGCAGCTAATTATTGTCAGGATAAAGGTCGAAAACGTGGCATTTTTGCTCTACAAGCAGCGAGAAATCATAGGGGAATATCTTTTCCCATAGCAACGCAGAAAAGCGCGTCTGTGCGCCTACAGAAGTGATAAAGGAGGTACCATGTGAACGCAGAAAAAACGAATATCCCAAACAGCGTGGATGCAACCGAAATTCCGGAATACATCTTTGAATCGCTGGCACGGAGTCTGCTTCCGGTTATTCAAAAATATTACGAGAGCGAAGAAGGCAAGGAGGCCTTTGCCGAGTGGAAGGCAACGAAGCAAGCGTCGGACAAAGCGCCTACATAAAGCAACCATGAGGATTGCCGCAATCGGTAGTCCTCCCGGTTTTTCTATTACCAGTCTTCAATTTCTTCGATAGAAACAATAAATCCGAACCCATAACCAATCGGCAAAAGGTTCGGATTATATTGCTTTGGTGGACCTGAAGAGATTCGAACTCTCGACCCCCACAATGCGAATGTGATGCGCTCCCAACTGCGCTACAGGCCCAAAGGAATTACATGACACATTATAGTCACTTTTCCCGGACCTGTCAAGGGCCTTTTGGGGCTACGGCGCAAAAGCCGGTCAGGTATTTTTCGTTTTTCAAGGCGTCAATGGGATTTTCCCGTTTGATCCGGCCCATGGCGTACAGCATGGTAGCAAAGACCACCACAAAGATGCTGCATACCGCCACTGCTACCGCACTCCAGGGAATCTGGAAGGTGCTGGAAACGCTGCTGCCCACTGTATCATAAATGAACAAGGTCATGAGGGCCGACAGGGGCAATCCGAACGCCAGGGCCCGGAATCCATAGAGGAGGCATTCGTAATTCATCATCCGGTTCATACCGCCCCGGGTCATGCCCACAGAACGAACAGCATGGCAAACTCCCGGCGGCGCAGGGCCACATTGGTGGAGATGGTATTAAATACATTGGCCACAGCAATGAGGGAGATCAGAACAATAAAACCATAGGAAAACACATTGACAATGGTCACCATATTCCGGCTGGAAGATTCCTGTTCCCGCACGTCATAGACCTGTCCGCTGCCGGTATAACTTCCCCGCTCCAGGAGAATCTCTTTTCAGGGACTCCGCCGTTTCGGCATGGCTGGAGCTGGTGAAGCAGACGGAGATCTCTCTGTCATCGTCCGGGGCACAGGCATAGGGATAGATCAGGATGCATCCCCCGCCCTCTCGGGTTGAAACGCCCAGCGGCAGCTCCTGCACCATGGCGCCCAGGTCTATGGCTACCGTTTGGGTGGGGCGGCTGATTTCTTCTCCCTCCTCGTTGAAGAAGAAGTCCTGGGCAGGAGTCGGCGCAGCGTCCGGTTGACTGTCCGACACATTTCCGGTATAGCCGTAATCATAGCCCTCCACCGCCTGGGGTTGCCGGAGCGCGGCTGTTCTCGTCCCACGCTTCAGAAGCTGGTAGGTATAAACCTGCCGTTCATAATGGCCTTCCGCTCCCTGGAGATAAAGCACATCATTTCCCTCATTGTATACTAACGGCAGCGGGTGCGAAGCATCCAAATACTGCCCGGCGTCCAGGCCCTGTGCAGTCAGAAATTGCCGGTAACTGGTTTCATCCACGTAATACCGTTCCACCGGAATGGCCACTGCACCTGTATAAGCAGGATCGGCGTAGGCCTGCCAGAAGGTCTTGGCCGCCACTTCCCCCCGTAGCGCAGATAGGTTTCATTCAGCTGGTCCTGTTCCAGGAGCAGGTATCCCCGGTCTTCTTTCCAATAGGCCCCCTGCTGTACGCCTTTGGCCTCTGACAGCGCAGAGAATACCGCTTGGGGATCCGCTTCGCCGTCTAGGAAGCACAACACGTCATAGTTGCTGACGCTGAGCGTCTCATCCACCGTACCGGTGAGATACATGCAGAAGGAACTGGCGGAGATGAACAGGACCAGACTCAGCACCAGGGAGACAATGGTTGCCCGGTAACGCCGGCGGTTGCGCCGGAAGTATTTCTTGGCCAAAATCCCTTCCAGTCCAAACAGCCGTCCAGTCAGACGGGACACCCGGACGTCCTTCCCCGGATGCGGATATCCTGATTTTGTCGAATGGCCTCCAGCGCGGTGACGCGGGTGGCCCGGCTGGCAGGAATCCACACAGAAATCAGCACCGTCACCAGAGCAATGATCGCAGATCCACCCACCGATGCCCAGGAAACCCGGAATCGCATGGGAACCTCGGCCGCCAGCACACCCTGGAACAGCCCTCCAATGAAGTGCAGCTGTAACGGCCATACCGCCCAGGCCGCAGAGAATGCCCAGGGGGATGCCAATCACCGAAATCACAGCGGCTTCATACAGCACCGACCGACGGAGCTGACTCCGGGTGGCCCCCCACAGAGCGCAGCAGCCCGAACTGCCGGGTCCGCTCTGAGACCGAAATGGAAAAGGCACTGTAGATGAGAGACACCGAACCCAGCACAATGAGAAAAATCAAAATCGTTGCCAGTCCAAAAACACTCTCCCGAAATTGTCATACCGGAACACCCCCTCCGCCGCCAGCAGGCTCCAGTTCTGATCCTCCGGCAGATCGTGGGCCGCGATGACTGCGTTCATATCCCCCGCATCTGCGGTTTTGTAATACAGCGTGTAATTCTGGGGGCCCCCCGATTCCGGCACAGTGAGGAAGGTGTAGCCAGGCGCGGAGTAGTCTTCAAAGTCCGGCCGCTCGTAAAATCCCACCACCCGGTAGGTTCTGGTTTCACGTACCTGGAGCGCCTCATCGTCGCACAGGGGGTTGCTCTGATTCAGGGGGTACCCGTCCACCATGCGCTCTCCCAGGGCCAGCTCCACGGTGTCTCCAATCTGCAGGCTGGCTCCCCGTTCCCCCTACAGACAGGTAGTGGACGGGGACCAAAATTTCTCCTTCCTGCTCCGGCAGTCTCCCCACTGCCCGAACCGGCATGACGTCAAAGAAGGTGGCGTCTGCGCCCAGCAAGTAAATATAGGGTTTGTCCTCATTCTGACTTTCACTCGCCGCATAGCCCAATATCTCTGCCGAGGCAACATGGGCCACCCGGCTGTCCGCCTCCAGAGCCTGCCGGACTTCCTGGTCGGCCCTTTCCACCCGGCCATACCAGTCGCCGGTCTCATATACCTCGCTGTCCCGATAAAAGCCCTGAAAGCTGACCACAATGGTGGTCACTGCACAAACCATAGCGGCGGAAAGCAAAGACTCCCACAATGGTCACAATGGTCCGGAGGCGATTTTTCCGCAGGGACTCTCTCGTCACCTTGTGAAACACATTCATCCCCGAATCACCTCATCCCGGGTAATTTTTCCATCCTCAATGGCCAGTACGCGGTCTGCCTGGAGGGGCGATGGACTCGTCATGGGTGATGACAATCAGCGTCTGTTCAAATCGGCGATTGGAGTATTTTAAAAGATCCACAATGTCCTGGCTGTTTCTGGAGTCCAGGTTGCCCGTGGGCTCATCGGCCAGAACCACCGCCGGGGCATTCATGAGAGCCCTGCCAATGGAGACCCGCTGCTGCTGTCCGCCGGAGAGCTGATTGGGCAGGTGCTTTTCCCTGCCCTGTAGACCCAGGGTCTGGAGCATCTCCTGCAGTCGCTCCTGATTCACCTTCCGGCCATCCATGAGCACCGGCAGGGTGATGTTCTCTGTCACATTGAGCACCGGGATCAGATTGTAGAACTGGTAAATGAGCCCCACCTCCCGGCGACGGAAAATGGCCAGCTGATCCTCACTCCTCTGGTACACGTCCTGCCCATTCATATACACCTTGCCGCCAGTCGGCGGTCTACGCCGCCCAGAATGTGCAGCAGCGTACTCTTCCCCGATCCTGAGGGACCGATGATGGCCACAAACTGGCCCTTCTCCACAGAGAAGGATACGCCGTCCAACGCCCGGACCTGGTTTTCCCTTCTCCATACACCTTTGTCAGGTTTTCCACCCGCAACATTTCCATGGATCCATGCTCCTTTTCTCTTGATGGGACCAGTATATCACGGGTAAGTGACAGCCCGGTGACTATTCCGTGACAGTTCTGTCACATTCCCCCAGGCAGACCGGGACCGGCTTGTCCAGCGCCAGAGATTCCGGCGTCACCTTGCAGTCCATTGCCAGGACCTGCACCCCGGCCTTCGCCGCTGCCCGTAACGCTGCGCCAAAGGCGGATCGGTCCGGTCATTCGGCGTAAAATACTGCACGTGACCCATCTGAATGACAAACAGGACATACGCCCCATACCCCGCAGCGGCTGCCCGAGTCAGGCCCAGCAGATGCTTGGTCCCCGCTGCGTGGGCGCATCGGGAAACCGCACCACCCCGGCCTCCTCCAGAGTCACGCCCTTCACCTCCAAAAAGCACCGGCGTCCCCCTTGCAGGAATGAAAAATCAAACCGGGAATCCCCATGGGTCCACTCCCGCCGCAGTGCCTCCACTGCACCCAGGCCCCCGGATTCCAGCCACTCTGCCGCCGCCTGATTGGGCGCCTGAGAATCCATATTAATGAGCCGTCCGGCCTTTTCCACCGCAATCAAATCATAATGGGTCTTCCGGTCCGGATTCCCATCATACCGGCACCAAACCCGCGCCCCCGGCAGCAGCAGTTCCCGGCAACGGCCTGTGTTTTTCACATGGCAGGTTTCTTCCCGTCCCTCCAGCTCCACCTGCGCCACAAACCGATTCAGCCGGGCGCAAAACCGGCCGGGGATCATTGCACCATAATGCATGGTATAAAACACCCCTTTCCATCTCATACTATACCAGGTTCCCAATTTCGGCGCAACAAAAGACGGCGGAAAAATATCCTGGCAAAATTAGAAATTTCTTCTTGACATTTCGCCGGTTCCGCGTATAATAATAAACGTTGTTCCGTGTCGGAACCAAAATACAGGGATTTGTGTAACGGTAGCACACCGGACTCTGACTCCGTTTGCGGGGGTTCGAATCCCTCATCCCCGCCACGTCGTCGCGGACCGCATATCGTTCGCGACGACTTTTTTCAAAAAGTCATCTCTCACTCATTCCGTCGCTCCTCCTCTCCAAATGCGATCCGCTGTGCTGGGTTCGCATTTGGTGTTTGGGCGCGGATCTGGAGGTAGCTGCATCTATACCGTTCACACTTGACACAGGGCCTCATTGCTTTGGCAATGAGGCCCTGAAATTATGATATCGCATACGGCATTTGTTCCACAAGCGCCGCCATACCGCTCCCCATGAAGTGTGCTGGATTTGATGCCAGCACGCTTCTCTTTGTGCCTGAACCAAAATACTGTACCTGGAGCCGGTGGTCATTGTCAAATGCTGTGATTTGCGCCCGATCACGTTGCACTGCCTCTGAGGCCCTTTCTCGTATCCCACTACCTCGTCCAAGACTTCCCCAGTAGTCCGCAACACCTTTCAAACAGGCAGACACGTGATTGACAAATCCACCGTCTACTGCTATAATAGCAACATTCGTTGTGCAACACATGTTTTAAAAAAGGAGCCCACATGCCGCCAAAATGTAAGTTCACCAAACAGGAAATCATCCAAGCCGCATTGCAAATTGCACGCACCGAAGGGCCCGACGGGATTACCGCCAGGGGCTGGGGGCCAGATTGGGGGCCTCTTCCAGACCGATTTTCAGTGTCTTTGCAAACATGGAAGCGGTACAGGCCGAAGTCATGCAATCCGCCAAAGAACTGTATTCCCAATACGTCCAAGCAGGTCTCTCCCAAACGCCTGCATTCCGTGGCGTTGGCCAGCAGTACATTCAATTTGCCATAGACGAACCAAAGCTTTTCCAAATGCTGTTTATGTCAGAGCAGCCTCAAACACCGGGCATTGCAGCCGTTCTTCCTGTCATCGAAACACACTATGAAGCCATCCTGGCATCGGTACAGACGGAATACCATCTGGCACGGTCTGTAGCGGAGCGTCTGTATCGGCACTTATGGATCTATACCCACGGAATCGCAAAGACTCTGCGCCACCCACACCTGCGCGTTTACATCCGAGGGGATCCAGACCCCTGCTGACCGAGGTGTTTACAAGCTTGCTTCGAACTCTGAAAGGAGAACCCACATGATCCAAGCAGTTGATCTTGTCGAATCTTATGGAAGCGGAACGAACAAACAGGTTGTTTTGAAGAAGGTCTGCCTGGAAATTGTTCCGGGAGATCTTACCGTAATTTTGGGGCCTCCGGGTCTGGGAAGTCCACATTGCTGCACATCCTCTCCGGGCTGGAACGGCCAGACAGCGGAACCGTGACGTATGGCGGTCTGGACATCACCAAACGAACGGATCCCGAGCTGACCCGGTTCCGCAGAGAGACCGTAGGTTTTGTCTTTCAACAGTACTACCTGCTTCCTCATATGACTGTGGCAAAAAAACGTGCGCATGGGCGCAGACCTTGCCGGTCACCGGACGTACGCGGACATCATCCGTGCCGTCGGGCTGGAGTCCAAAAATGGACGCATCCCCAGCCAGCCTTTCCGGCGGCGAGCAACAGCGCGTGGCCATTGCGCGGGCGCTTGCCAAGAACCCCAAGGTTCTGTTTCTGGACGAGCCAACCGGCGCTCTGGATGAGGAAACCGGCAGGCAGGTTCTGGATTATCTCTGCCGGCTGCACCGGCAATCCGGCTTCACCATGGTCATGGTGACACACAATCCCAACATCGCAGAGCTGGCAAACACCGTCATTCGCATGAACAGCGGGAATATCACACAGCGCTGCACCAACCCCACGCAAAAAACCGCTTACGAAATCGGGTGGTAGCTGTATGGTCATTGGAATCAAAGACAACTTCAAATGGATCGGCATCTCCGTGGTTGCCTGCTGCGCCGTCTTCGTATGCACGCTGTTTCTCCACTACCACATGGATCTTTCCGGGATCGCGGACATGGTCCAAACTGGGGCAGGCATTGCCATGTATGAGGCCCTGGTCTCCACCGGGATCGTCGTCTGCGCCGTCACCGGCGGGTCGCCTGGCCGCCACCTCGGTGATCCTGCTTCTATTTTATGTAAAAAACTACATTGACACCCACGCCAGGGAGCTGGGGATTCTGAAGGCGCTTGGATATTCCAATATGCAGGTTGCCCGGCACTTTTGGGTGTTCGGCGGGAGTATTTTGGCAGGTTGTCTCCTGGGTTTGATCGGCGCATTTTTGTACATGCCCCAGTTTTATGCATTGCAAAACACCGGTCAGTTGCTCCCCCGCTGTCCCCATGCACGCCCATCCCCTTCTGGATTTGGGCCTCATTGGCATCCCCACCGCCTGGTTCACTGGTCTGTCCATTTTATACGCCTACATGAAATTACGGCGGCCTGCTTTGGACTTGCTGACCGGGAGAAGGGCAACCTCCTCCAGGGAAACCCATGGCGAATCCGAGGCCACTCCATTTCTGCCCAGTCTCAAATCCTCCACCCTGCGCAGCAAAAAAAGGTGCTGGTGTTTTTCGTCTTCTTTTCCGCCTTTTGTTTCTCATCCATGACACAGATGTCCATGTCCATGGGGGAACTGAGCAGCGGGGGAAATGGCCCTGATGATTGTTGCCATCGGCTTGATCCTCTCTGTGATGAGTCTGCTTCTGTCCCTTTCCAGCGTCATCCACGGCAACCAGAAAACCCCTCGCCATGATGCAGGTATTTGGCTATTCTCAGAAGGAGTGCAGCAGCGCCATCCTGGGTGGATACCGTCCCTTCTCCTACCTCGGCTTTGCCCTTGGTTCCATCTATCAATACACCCTGCTGAAGATCATGGTCACGGTGGTGTTTGCAGACGTTGGGCAGGTCCCGGAATATCACTTTGACTTCGTGGCCCTGGCCATTTCTCTGGTCTCTTTTCTCATCCTCTATGAACTGATTCTGCTTGGCTATCAGCGCAGACTTCGTACGCTGTCCATTGGCTGTGTCATGTCAGAATCCTAGAATTTACGACAAACGCAAACCGGGACGTTACTGGCAGGCATCTGCGTAACGTCCCGGCTCTGTATCCGTTTGCTCTTCGGTTGTCCGCCTCTAGCGCTCCAGAGGCTGCCCGTTGAGGGCCGCAAAGGTCAAGGTTTCCCCGGTGTAGGACAGCTTCAGGGAGAAAAAGGGGACCTTCTTCCACATGAGATCCAGGAAAATCTGGTCTCCTTCCCACTTGGGCAGCTGGTCCAGGAACGCCCGGTCGACCCACTCCAGGTCCCCCTCGTCACAGGTCCGAAGCTCTCCTGTGAAGCCCTCCGCCTGGAACAGGTGCATATACTCCCCCTCCCAGGTGTCCGAAACGAAGGTCACCAGGCCGCAATACCGGAAGTCTGTCAAGGTGAGGCCGGTTTCTTCCCAGGCCTCCCGGAGCAGACATTCCTCTGGACTCTCCCCCTCTTCACACTTGCCGCCTATGCCAATCCACTTGTCATGGTTCAGGTCGTTTTCCTTCTTGACCCGGTGCAAAGATCAAGACCTGATCTCCCCTTGTGATGTAGCACAGGGTGGTATTCTTCATTCCCGCTTCCCCCTTGAATCAGCCGGATGGCCCGGTGCAGGTTCTCCACCTCCACCGTCTCATGGCCCTCCTCCTTCTCTCCGTCCAGGGTCCAGGCCATCTCTGGGCTGGCCGTCACTGTGAGGCGGCTGGCACTGCAGAAGGTGAGCATGGGCGTGTCATACCGCTGTCCGGTTAGCGCTTGGATGCAGCCCATAAGCTCCACGGCATCCTTGGGCGGGCGAATCAGCATCAGCTCAAATTTCCCATCCTGCATATCCACCACGTTGGGATCCAGGGTCAAAAATGCCGCCCACAGAAGTGGAATTACTAATGGCGCCAAATATATAATCACCCTCAAAGCTGCCATTGTCCGTGTCGAACGCCACATGCTCTTTTGGAATTTGAAACAGCTCCTTGGCTCCCCTGGAGCACATACGCCACATGCCCCAGGGCATTTTTTCACGTTCTGGGGGGTGGAGTAGGAGGCTTTGGTAAAGGCTCCAAAAGGAGGCCACGTAGGAAAAAATACCGGTCCCCAAACCGTCCCACATCGTAAGGCACGGGATCCCCGTCCAAAATGGCCTGGGCCGCCTGGAGCACATTCGTAGGCAGCTTCAGAGAATTGGCAAAGTCGTTGGTGCTGCCGCAGGGGATGTATCCCACAGGTACATCCACTCCACTGCGCAGCAGCCCCGTCACCGTCTCATTGAAGGTGCCGTCTCCGCCGGCGCAAACCACCAAATCCCCGTGCCCGGCCATGGCCTCCACCGCCCGGGCCCCATCTCCGGGGCCGGCCGTCATGTGGACCGTCACTTCATAGCCATGGGCGTTGAACAGAGACAGGATATCCGCCAGAAACCGGTTGGCCCGCCGCATCCCGGCGTAGGGATTCATTACGAAAAGCAGCTTTTTCACCACGCGCTCCTCCTTCGAAAAACAACATACACAGACTCATTATGCCCGGGGAATGGGCCGGCCCAAAAGCGCCTCAAAGGTGGGAAGCAGGCCCCTGCCATCGGGGTGGAACCGGGCGTTTTGGGCCATGTCATAACCCGGGAGGTTGTTCCCTCCACCAGGACCGGCCCATCCGGCGTGATGGCCACATCCCATCCGATATAACCCAGCCGAGGCTCCACCAGGGCCGCCCGGCAACACAGGTCCACCGCCTCCTGGAAGAAGGGCAGACGGTATCCCCGATAAGTCACTCCGGTCATGGGATGACAGTCGTAATACAGCCCCGTCTGGTCACAGAATGCGGGGAATTCCAGCTCTCCCTGTGCCCCCACCAGGGTGTACATGCCACCGCTGGAGATGTTGTCCACATGCCCCTGGCCGCTGCCAATGCGCAAGAGCGCATAGACAAATTTCGCCTCTCCCTCCGCCAGGAGGGTGACCACCCGCAGGGTGTTGACGCTCTGAGGACACAGACGGGCAACTTCGGGATGCTGCCGGATGGCCTCCTCCACCAAAAATTGTCCGCCGTCCATCAGCCGCCGGTGGAGCGCAACAAAATCTGTGTCCGGCCCGGGCTCCAGCCGCTCCACGCCTTTGCCCCCGAATTCGGCATGGGGCTTGGCAAAGACCACACCGCAGTCCTGACAAAACCGGGCCAGCGTCTGAGGATCCGCCTCCCGCAAGTCCAGCCAGCGGCGGCCCAGGAAGGCCTCATACCGCTGCAAAAATTGGAATTTATCGTTGAGGAGGGGATAGTAGGTCGCATCATTGACCATCCGAGCCAGGGAGACGTTGTGGTTCATGGTCATAAACGTCTTCCGGTTGGCCCCCCGGTTTTGGGCAAAGCCAAAGACATGGTAATCCAGATACCCCACCCCATAGCGCAGCGTGCACCAGATCATGTCACACAGCAGCAGCGCCCGGTTCTTCCCCCGTCTCCTGGTGAATGGCCCCAATATTCTGATTCATGCGCCGCAGGCTGGCGCCTTTCAACCGGCGGCCAAAAATGGCCAGCTTGGTTCCGAACCCCATAAAGCTACGCTCCTTCTCCGGACTGGTTGTCCGGGAAACATGTTATTATTATTGTACCACGTAGGTCAAGAGGCCAGATCAGACAGGGCAGAAATAGCCCCAGCCTCCCAATCATCCCCATCCGGGGCGGAAGCTTGTCCATTGAGAGACCCTTTAGCTCCCAAAATCCAGCTTTCTTCAGATCCCGCCTCACGACGGACGCCCTTGCCTTTGGCTTACTCTTTCCACTACAGAGTGGATTCAGATCTTTCTCCCCATAGGCTGTGTGCGCACCGGGCACACACACCCATAAAAATCCCTGAATGCTTCCGCACTCGGGATTTTTACCAAGTGTGCATACTACCGTGAGAATGCCATTTGTAATAATTTTATTGCTTTATTTGCCGCGTTTTCCCCACCATTGTCCAATACTGCGGCAGCAGGAAGCGCATTGGTAGAGCAATGTGCGAGCCTTCACACGCAGGATGCCCCACATGCCAGATTCTACATCCCAGCGCAGAGAGCCCGAGCGGTAAAGATAGTCGCCGGGGCAGTCGGCAGCGCCGCCCAGCAGCTCCAGGTTGTAGACATTGCCCACGCTGATGGCGCCCCCTTGGCCGCTTCCACATTGGACAGCGGGTTCTGGGGCTGCTCGCGCCATGCATGGCCGTGGACAAGGAAGCCAATATTTCTTGGTTTATCCCCCGGCATCAGATACCGGATCATCACCCGCTCTCTTGTATAAGCCGTGAGCACTGGCGTGGAAGGGTCCCCATGGGTTTTGGAATCAAACAGCTTGTAGACCAGCGGGATCCGTTTCAGTCGGTGGAAGAACCGTTCAGAGCGGTAATTATACCCCTTCTCCCCGGTATCCTCATGATCCACACCGCCATGTCCACCTTCGTGACCACCCCTTGTGTGGTCTGAACCAGCTTCCCTCCCGGTCCAGCATGCGGATGCCGTTGTGGGCAAACAGCACAAATTCCCGGAATGTGTCTGTCCCCGGCGCCACAATCACCGCCTGCTGCCATAATTCTCCTCCACGGGGCAGAAGGTGCGGTAGTGTTTTGCCCCAGGTGGCTCGATGATGATTGCCCCAAACAGGCCGTGGTACCGGTGGTTTCGCATATCCCCGAAGGACCGGAGCAGGCAGACGCCATACTCCCGGTCAGCATGCCAAAGATATTGGATGGTTTCCCCAGGGCCTATGGTTTGCTCTACCGCATTATACCCCACATTCAGGCCGGAGGCCCGGACTGGATCGTATTGCAGGAACTGCGGATTCAATGACACTCTGTTTGACGGCTTATGCGGGAAAATCCACCGGCACAGACGGGTAGTCAAAATACGGTACTTCCTTCTCAAACAGATTGTGCAGCCTGACTTCAATCCAGTCCCCGGCGTTGGCCCGGAGAATCAGCGGGATGGGCTTCTTCCTGCCGCAGCGGATGTCCTCCACCTGGGACATGGGCACAAATAACAGTCCATCCGGGTCATGGTCGCCGTAGCGGTTATATTCCAGATCCTTTTGCATCGCAGCAATCTCAAATTTGCGGATCACTGCGCCGGGTGGCGGCATCTGACACGGCTTGGTTTCCCTCGCTCCACATAAGGGCAGCAGGCCCTCCTGGGGCTCGGCATAGGCACGGATGATGCCCCACAGGCCCAGCCATACGTCATCTACCCCACCGGAATAGTAGAGATAATCCCCCGCAGCATAAGGCGCATCCACGCGAAGATTGAACGCCTCCGAAATCCCCAGGGTCTGGGCCGCTACCGTTGGCGAATCCGGGTTGGTGATCTCCTTGTCCCAGGACATTCCCACAATATTGAAGGCATGCTGTTCCTCGTGGGCGCCGTCCAGCAAACGGATGACCAGGGGATCACCGGGATAGGTCTCCAAAATGGGCGTAGCTGGATCCCAATAGACCAGAGACGAGAAGATATGCGCCGGGTCCTCCCGATACTTCAGACGTTCGGGCATGGGCTCACAGCGGTAGTTGATGCCCATGACACCGGGATCGTCGTCGGAGCCGGGATGCTCTGGTGGGTTCAAGGGATTCCCGTCCCCATCAAACAGCAGGGCAAAATCGTGGACAAACAGTGCAAATTCCCGGAAGGACGTGCCATCCTTGCGGCGGATCACCGCCTGGGCGCCGCTTCTCAGTGGAAGTCCGGTACCAGGATTCAGGAATTCCGCCCCGGCAGGTTCAATAATCAGCGCAGCGAACATACCATGCTGCTGATGCGTATTGGCAAACAGGTGGTCGTGAAAAAGACGGTGTTCAGCTCTTCGTTGGCAAAGAAGCGCTCAATCAGGGGTTTCATACCGTCTGGCTCCAGCAATGTTGTTCCAGCCGTTCGCCGAACCATCGGATACGATGGTGTCGAATTTCACCAAATGGATGTGATAGCCCACAATATCCGTCAGGGTTCGCATCTGAACGGGCTTTCCTCCATATAGTCTGGCAGGAGATTGGTGAAGCGCACTTCGATGCAATCACCGGCGTTGGCTCGGATCACCAGTGGCTCTGGCCGAATTTCCCCCACATTCGATTTTGGCAAGATAGTCATCCAGCGTACCGTACTTCTCGATTTCCTCTTTCAACACGAAAAAGCGTCCCTGGGGATCATGCCAGCCGAAGCGGTTATAGACGATCTTCGCCTGCACCGCCGCGATTTCAAACACCTTCACATCGTCGGCAGCATGGCAGGGGCAGGTGGAGGTGTAGAGCGCGCCGGGGGCAAAATCTGGCACAAAATTGGCCTCCTCCAAAGGGGTTGGCTCGATCTTGTTCTCCCCCCGCCGCCGTCAGAATGCCAAGCGGCGGCTGGAAGGGCTGCTGCGGGAAGATCCCGTTCACAAAAATTGGGATAGCCGGGATGCAGGTCGTCCTTCTCCGGCGGCAGCTGGCCGGTCCCGCAAGGGCTGGAGGGGTTCGATGGGCGTTCCGTCGGGATAGGTGTCTCCGCCTCGCTGCAGCCGGTCAAAAACCCGCCAGAGGGTCCACATCCCTTCATGGAAATGGGATACAGGTGGCAGTGGAAGATCGCGTCACCGATCATCCCATTGAGGCTCCCCGCCCATATAAAATATCCAGTGTGAGGCACTCCTGTGGGCTGATGGAGACGGAATCAATGATGGTGGAACGGGGAGTCATCGACTTCTCTGCGCCACTGATGGTTGTGCAGGTGAAACACATGGGTCTCCTTCACCCCGCCGTGGATCAGACGGATCTTGGATGGGTCCCCCACGTAGGCTTTCAAGATTGGGGGCGCGGGATCGCCATAGGCCCAGGAGCTCATGGAAATATCCTCGTCAATGTCCGCAGGATCGCCGTTTGGGTTCAGGGGTAACCGGTTTCGCATAGGTTCAGAGCGATAGCTAATGGCGGTGGTACCGTTTGGAAGCCCCGTATGGGGATCAACCGGCGGCAGGCCATCGGCATTGCGGATTTCCAGTTCATCGTGGAAAAACACCGCATACTCCCGGAACGCCGGCTTGGCAGGACTGTAAATATCCGCAAACAGGCCGCTCTCCAGGGCTTCACCGGTCACGGGATCGAACCACTCCGATTCCGGCGCTTCCACAATGATGGCGCCAAATAGGCCGTGGATATTGGTCCCCGCCTCTCCGCTTCTGGGATCTGCCAGGTCGGAAAACAGAAAGACTCCCTCTCGCTCGGCAAACCAGGTGTATTGGATAAAATCAGCCGTGGTGGTATCGGGGTTTAACCCCACATTCTGCTCCGTCGGAGGACAACACGTTGTAACGCAGTCCCTGGACATGGATGGAAGCTCTGCGGTTCAGTCGATTGCGGAAGCGGATGCGGACCTCATCGCCCATATTGGCGCGGATCACCAACGGTCTGACCTCCTCATAGGGTTGCGGCGGGTCAAGGGCATAGTTCTGCCTTGCCTTTTGCTGAATCCGCGCATAGTCCTTGGCCAGAACATACAGGAGTCCGTCCGGGTCGTGGTCTCCATACTTGTTGTATACAATGGGGATGGAGATCGCTTCGATTTCATAAATGCGTACCGGCTTTGCAGCAGGATACTCGGATGTGTGAAAACATATCATGCACTCCTTTCTTTGAGACATTAAGCCATCTTATGTAAAGAACACATCCTCTGCGTTGCATTTTGTCGAAGCAAAGCATGAGATTTCTGTCCGTCAGGCCGGAGATCTGCCCTGCAGGAGCCCTTTCCACTCCCACAATCCGGCTTTCTTCCCGTCCCACATCGCGAGATGGGCATCCTTGCCTTTTGGTCACATCCTTCCCGCTGCCGGGCAGATTCGGGACTGTCACCTGTTAGAATGTGCCCTCGCCGGGCATACAAAAACCTGGGGTGTTTCAAACGCAAGTTTTGAGACACCCCAGACATTTTTCAAGCCGATCGGTTTGGAAAGAGGTCGGCCCAAATTTTCACTGCGCACTCAGCCGTGCTCTCCCACCAGGAAGCAGACGCCGGGGGGGTCTCCAACCCCTTCAGCCGGTACTCGTAGGCCTCCATCGCCTCCGCCGGCCGCCCCTCGTGGCCCAGCAGCTTCAGGAGGTACTGGGTGAAGCGCGGATTCAACACCAAAATGGTCCCAGCAGGTAGGTAGCAAAGAAGTTCTTGTAATGAATGCCCTCCATCTTCGACTTCAGGTCGATGCCATAGCCGCCGGTGACCTGGAGGAAGGGATGGGCAACCTCCCCACAGGAGTACGAGAATTGGGACCGGGCCCCCACAATTTTCATGTCCCCGAACGTTCCCAAGAACATGGAGTTGTGCCGCTGCTCCATATCCCGGACGGCGTGGCAGGGAAATAATCCCAAGGTTGGAATCTTCCTTGTTCCATCCTGAATGTAAGCACCGAATAGCTCCAGGGCATTGCCAGTGGCCAGCAGGACCTTCCCCGACTCTACATATTGCCTCAGCGCCTGGCGATGGGGGCAGGAGGCGCTGAATGGCCAACTCCTGGCCTGCCTCCGACATGGAACCCAGGTAAATGAGATCCACCGGCTCTTTGGTAAACCGGGGCGTCTCCAGGTTGCCGGTAAAACCACCTCCGCCTCCGGCAGGGAGGCCGCCAAGTACTGGACGTTGCCATTGTCCCCATACAGGTTGCAGAGATCGGGAAACAACACCTCAATTTTCATGGCTCTCTCCCCTTTCTGCCAAAATGCGGGCCTTGACCAGATCCCGGACTTGTCTTCCCCGGGAGATGGCATTGACGTCGTGGAGAATGTAGATTTTCTCCACACCGTGGAAATCCACATAGTCCGCTGTATCCAGCTCCTGGCGCAGGCAGACCAGCTTCTCCGCCGGAACTCCGGCCAGCAGCAGACGCAGCCGGTGATCCAGGTAGCGGGCGCCGCCCAGGACGATTTTACGAATGCAGTCCTGGCGGAGGAATTCATAGTCCGTATCGTAAATCCAGGAGACCGTCTCCGTCTTCAGGGGACTGTCAAACACTTCGTCCAGAATCAGGATGATCTCCTTCAGAGCAGGGTCCTTTGCCAGAAACTCAAACACCGTGGAAACGGCGGTGGGATTCTGACCCTTGGCAATGTGGGTCACCAGCTTGACACCGCCCACCATTTCAAAGCTCTCCCGGGAGGCCAGCACCCGAATCCCCTCCAAATCCCTGCAAATCTCAGAAGGAGCCTGCCCCATGTCCCGGAATAAGGCAATGACAGGAGCCAGATAGTATGCATTGTGCAAAGAACAGGAGACCATGGGATACGATTCCGCGCCCGCAGAATCCCGCAGAGTCAGGCAGCGGCTCGTATGGTCTATATCCGTTACAAAAATAGTCCCGCTTAGGCGCCTGCAAACCGCACCGAGGGCAATGGAAGTCCCCCATTTGACGATAATTCCGATAGCGGTACACCGGTTTCGCGCCGCAAACCGGGCAGATGGCAAAGTCATTCGCCCGGGCGGGCAATGGATGGGTATGCTGATCGGCCACACCAAACACCAACCGTCGGTGCTCTTCCCCCAGGAAGCAGCTAAGGGATCATCCCCGTTGACAATCACCACCGAATTGGGGGATCCAGCCAGGGCCTCCTTCAACCGGCCAAAAATATACGCCGGGTGGGCATTGCGCAGCATGGAGTCCCGGGCCAGATTGCTGATCACCACATAGTCGGGCTGCAAAGCCGGAAGGTCCAGGGGGAAATCAGCTCATCCAGCTCAATCACCGCCGCATCCTTGGTCGCGTGGTTGAAGATGTTTACCGCATCCAGCAGACACCGGGCCACGCCTGCATGGTGGTTGGCGCCCCAATCATTAAAGGATACCGTCTTTCCCTGCTTGCGGAGGACCGCCGCAATGAGTGCGGAAATGGTGGTCTTCCCTGTTGGTTCCTGTCACCACAATGGTCAACTTGGGCTTGGCCACATACTGCAGGAAGCCCCCCATAGAGCCGCATGGCCGCCATGCCAGGTTTATCATTGCGCACATGTCCCGTGTGGCAGTACCAAAATAAAAATTTGCCGCCCCACAGAGCGATGGCAAATCGAATCCAACGCCAAATTTTCATATCTCCCCTGTTCCCTTTCTCCTCTCATTTCTGCGAAATCAACCGGGATCCTCTCTGTTCAGGTGGGGCCCATGTCGTCCCTTACATGTGCCGGTAAGACGCGAAAATAGAAAAGATCTAAGTTGGATTATACCGCAAGGCGGTTTCATGGAAAGATTTCGGTTATTCTTCAGTAAAATTAAGAAATCCCTTTCCCCGTCCGGAAACGGTGTTTTGTACGGCGAAAAAGGGGCTGCCGCGCATCCAGGTAGTTCAGGGGCTGTGGCAAAATTTCACTTTGCCACAGCCCCTGGTGTTACGGCAGGATTTTGGAGGCCTTTACATAGCGCTCCTCCTCCGAAAAGATACAGCTGCAGTATTTCTGCATATAAAAGCCCAGCTCTCGGGCGCGCTCCTGTCCGGCCCGGAAATAGGGGCGGAAATCCCGGTAGAGAAAGGTCACGCCGTATTCCGCAGCCGCCCGTTCCGCCACCTCCCGCATCAGCTCATGCTTTTGGTAGGGGCTGATGAGCAGGGAGGTGGTGAAGCTGTCAAAGCCGCCCGCTTTGGCCTGCCGGGCCGCTTCTAAGAACCGCATTTCATAGCACTTCACACACCGGCCGGAAATATCCTCCGCCACAGCCCGGACAAAGGGCCGTAACCCGTAGTCATTGCGCTCCAGAAGAGGCAGGCCGATGGTTCCGGCATACTCCCGCAGGCAGTTCCGTCGGGCGCGGTACTCTGTAAAGGGATGGATATTGGGATTATACCACAGCCCTGTCACTTCATACCCCTCTGCCCGCAAAACCTCAATGCATTGGTTGGCGCAGGGGCGCAGCAAATATGCAACAACGTATTCATAGCGTTTCCTCGTTTGTCAAGGTTATTCGGCTTCACCGAAGGCGGGCGAGTCAAGACTCGCCCCTACGGGTTTTGGATATCCCGTAGGAAACGGTCTTGACCGTTCCGCATTTCAGCAGAACTTAGATGGGGTTATGCCAGCCCGAATACCGCATCAGGATGGCGGCGCCTGGGCCCGGGTGGCTGTCCCCCGGGGCGCCAGGAGGTTCTGCCCCATGCCCTGGGAGAATGCCGCTTCCCACAGCCCACGCCATGGCTTCCTCGGCATACTCGGATACCTGCTTCACATCCCGGTACTGGCTGAGGTCTGCCTGCTTACTCACATCTGCGCCGTTGGTCTTGGCATACCGGTACAGGAAGGTCACCATCTGCTCCCCGGGTCACATTTGCGTTGGGGGCAAACCGGGTGTCGTCCATGCCGGTTGTAATTCCGTTCTCCACAGCCCACACCAGCGCCTGGTAGTAGTAGGCGTCTTCCTTCACATCCGTAAAGGTCACGGTTCCCGTCACCTCCGGTTCTCCGGCCATCCGGTACAGGACCGTCACGGCCATGGCGCGGCTCAGCTTGCTCTCGGGGGCAAAGGTGGTGGCGGTCACGCCCTTGAAGTATCCCTCCTGCATGGCGTACAGCACTGCCTCGTAGTACCAGGCGTCTTCCTTCACGTCGGTGAAGGGCATCAGCTCTGCCAGGGTGGGGATGCTATCAATGGCGGCCTTGGCGGCGCCAGGGCTTCCTCTACCTCTTCCAGGGTGGCGGCGGCGTCAATGGCTTCCTTTCCGACCTGGATGGCGGCAGCCAGGGCCTCCTGCTGGGTGGGGGCGTAGTCGTTCTTGTCTGCGTAGGTGGACAGCACGATGAGTGCGTGATACTTGCCGGACTGCAGAGCGGCCTCTTCCGCCTTCTTCCGGGCTTCTTCCGCGGCCTTCCGCTCGGCTTCTGCCTGCTCGGCGGCCTTCTGGGCCTCGGCCAGGAACTCCACCATCTCGGCCTTGATCTTCACGATCTCGTTGTAGGTTTCTGTCACCTTCTGGGCATACTCCGCAGCCAGGGCGGCAGCGGCGGCAGCCTCCACATTGGCATTTTCAGCGGCTTCCTTGGCCGTCTGCGCAGCCCGCTTGGCCTCTTCGGCAGACTTCTGGGCGTTTTCGGCGGCTTCCTTGGCGGCTTTCGCCTCCTGGGCGGCCTTCTCGGCGGCTTCCTTGTCCTCTGCGGAGGACTGGGCGGCTTCTTCCGCCTTCTTCTGAGCTTCCTCCCGCCTTCTTCTGGGCCTCTTCCGCGGTCTTGGCGGCGGCCTCGGCAGCAGCCTGGGCGGCCTGGGCCTTCACCATGGCCTCAGCGGCCTGGGCGGCGCTCTCCGCAGCGGCAGCGGCCGAAGCGGCGGACTTGGCGGCTTCCTCAGCGGACTTCCGGGCTTCTTCTGCAGCGGCCAGCTGGAACTGCTCGGCAGCAGGAGGCGGCCTCAGCGGCGGTCTTGGCGGTTTCAGCGGCGGCCTGGGGCGGCCCGCCTGAGCCTGTGCTTCCTCGGCCTTCACACGGGCGGCCTCGGCTGGTCTTGTCTTCGGCGGCAGAAGCGGCAGCCTCTTCGGCGGCCTTCTGTGCCTCTTCGGCTTTGGCCTGGGCCTCCTCCGCCTTAGCTTGGGCGGCCTGGGCGGCCCTCTGGGCCGGCAGCCTTCGGCGGACCGGGCGGCGTTGCTGGCCTCCTGAGCGGCCTTCAGAGCCTCCTCGGCAGCCTTGGCGCCTCTTGCGCGCGGCCAGGTTGGAGGCTTCCGCAGCCTGGGCCGCGGTTTCTGCGGCGGTCTGGGCGACTTCAGCGGCTCTCTGGGCGGCCTCAGCCTTGGCCTGGGCGGCTTCGGCAGCGGACTTGGCGGCCTCGGCGGCAGCCTTGTCTTCGGCAGTGGAAGCAGCAGCTTCCTCGGCGGCCTTCTGGGCGGCTTCGGCGGCCTTCTGGGCCTCCTCCGCCTTCTTCTGGGCTTCCTCCGCCGCCTTCTGGGCGGCCTGGGCGGCCTTCAGCAGGGCTTCCAGTTCTCCGCCGCTCTGGAGCGGAGCAAACCACATCCGCCCGGTTCCGAATCCGAATCCGGGGGAAGGGCCCCTCGGGGGCATTGAAGGTGTCGTCATAGGAGGCCAGGCCTGTGGCCGAGATGGCACAGCCCATCTCCAGGTTTTCCACATCCTTGGATGTGGTGATGTAACCGTCGATGAAGATCCGGGCGGTGTTCCCCTGAGCGTCCTTCACCAGAATGGTCTGGACCAGCCCATTGGCCAGTTCAAAGTGCTCTACCGTTCCCTCCAGGGTAACCAGGCTACCCAGCACTGTTCTTTCGTTGATCTCCTGGGCGGTCACCTTCCGGGGAGCCACGGGTTCTTCGTGGCCCAGCTTCTGCATGTTGGTCACCTGCAGCTCCATTTCGCCCTGGTAGAAGTCGGTGGTACCGGTGATCTGCACCACATCGCCGATCTGATACTCGCCCGCCACCGGGAAACAGCAGATGCCGGCGGTGCCGTCCTGGACGTAAATGCAGTCAAAGAAGGCCGTGTCCTTGTCAAAGCCCGAGGCATTGGAGGTCACCACACCCTGGATGGTGAATTTGTAGCCCTTCTCCGTCTGCGCCTGGACCGTGGCGATGTCCGTCACGGTAACGGGGTTCAGATAGCGGGCTAGGTTCTCACAGATGTTGTAGTTGGAGTAGTTTTTCTCGGCGTTGGAGTCCGAAATGGTTGCCTGGACTTCAAAGTTGCTCATAAAGGCCGCGCCGGAGACCACAATGAGGCCCTGGCCGGGGAGCTCCTCCGTGCCCATCACCATCAGTCGGTTGTCCCCCTCTGCCACTGGGTACTTGGGGACATCGCCGCCCAGGCCATCGCTGTCAGAGTCTGCGGAATAGGTGGTAGCATGGCCATAAACTACAGGCGTCACCGTGGCCGGAATGGTGGAAACCGGGTTCCCCGCCTGATCCACTGCATAGATGGACGCGCCGCCATAATGGCTGAACCGCTGGGAATACATGTTGTCGTTGGGATGATCGCTGTCAAACTCCACTCCATCCAGGAGGAAGCTGTCCCAGTTGTAGGTGCTGAAGTACAGCCGCTGACTCTGACCACCGTTGAGGCTGTCGTCGTTGGTGGCGTCGTCGGCAATGCGCAGGGAGGAGCCCAGAGCCTTCAGCAGCTTGTTCTGCTGGGCAGCCATGTGGTCTTCTGCCGGGAAGGGGCGTACTTCTCGTAGTAGTAGTCTGACCAACCGGCCAGAACCACAACGCCGCCAGCCTGGTTAAACCGGACAATGGCCTCAATTTCCCCCATCGGAATAGGTGGCGTAGGGATCCCGCAGGGCCGTACCATCCCGCCGGGAGGGGGCCGTGAGGATCAGCATCTGATACTTGTCGTTGTTGCAGGCGGAGATGAGATCTTCGCTGGTCTTCAGCTCCACCGTCCGCAGGGAGTATCCGGCAGCCAGGTTGCCGAAGTTGCCCATGGAGTCTTTGTAGTTACCGGCCACATATTCATTGTAGTGGGAGGCGTCAATGCCAATGTACAGAAGCTCCTCGGCGTTCAGCACATCAAGCTCCACGTCCATGGTGAACTCGTAGTCCACCCCATCCAGCTCCATGCCCACGGTGACCGTGACGGTCATGACCTTGGCCTGGGTGGGGGTGTAGGAGAAGGTCAGGGTCTGGGAGCCGGAAGCCGGCACGGTGTAGCCGGTGGTGTCGGAGCCCAAACCACAGAGCCGTCGGTGGTATAGGTCACGTAGGTCACCTTGGCGTCCTTGGCCTCGCTGTTGAATACGGTGAGCTCCAGCGCCTCGCCGGTGACGGGGGTAGAGGTGCCGCATTCCACGCTGGAGATGCCCAGCTTCAAGGGTCTCGCCCACCCACACAGGGGCTGTGACGGCCAGGTCGCCATCTCCCTGGGTGACGCGGATGTAATAGTAGCTGTATGTGGGCTCCAGGGTGCAGGAGAGCTCCCCGGCTGCCAGCACAGCGGGGGTCATCCCAGGTGTAAGCCACCTTGCCGGAATTGACAATGACCTCCACCTTGGAGATGGAGTCGGCCGCGTCAGGGTCAGAAACCTGCACGTTCAGATCCAGCGTCTCCCGGCACCTCCTCCATCACAGAGCCCAGAGGCAGGCCGTTGACGGTGTAGTACAGCTCCAGGTTTTTATCCTCTGTGGCGTACACCCGCAGATCCCGAATGGCCTGATACAGGCCCTGCTCCGAGAAGTCGTCGGTGAGAATGACATCCCGGGCATCGTTGGCGTTGCCCCAGCGGCCCTTGTGGTTGTCCTGGTTGTTGGTGGGGGCCACGTGCCAGCCCTTGTCCAGGGCCCGGGTGTAGTACTCATAGCTGGGGGTAATAGCCACCGGCGCCAATGGCCCCCTCGCCATTGCCCACTTCCACTAGGGAAGATGCGGCTGTCAATGAGGGCATCCCAGTAGCTGAATTCCGAGAAATTGCCAAAGGTGGTGCCGGGGTGGTTGAACTGGCTGATGGAACCGGCCCTTCCGGCCGGCTGAGGAGGGCATAGTAGGCCTTCATACCGGCGTCAGCCGTCTTATTGTTCAAAGTGGCATTGTTCCGGGAGACAATGCCCGGGGTGTTCCAAGTGTTGATGTGGCCGGGACCGCCAGACCAGGTCATTTCAAAGCCGCCCAGGGCAATCAAGTCGGAATGGGCCGCGTTGAAGCTGTCCACCTTGCCCTGGAACTCTGCCCAGCGTTCCTGGCTGTAGGCCGTGGCCAGGCTCATGTCATAGAGGGGCTCCCCTCCGGGTTGGCCTCTCCGGACTTGTCAAAATAGTTGGAGTGGTCTGTAAAGGCCACAAAGTCGATGTTGGCGCTGTCCGGCAGGCCGGCAATAGTCCAGCGCCGTATCCAGGGAGCCGGAACCGTCGGAATAAGTGGTGTGGGAGTGGAGCTGACCGAAGTACAGCTGCCGCGTGGACACGCCCACTGTGAAAGACCAAGTCTTTGTGGGCCACTTTGCCATCGGCCCGGGTGACCGTAACCGTAACACTGGTGCGGCCTTCCGCCAGATCCTCCGCCGGGGTGTAGGTCACAGTTCCTCCGGCGTAGACTGCATCTACAGGCGCATTTGCCACGGTCATCTCCACGGTGGGGGCTTCCCGGCGTTGGCAATGGCGGCGGAGATCACTGGGCGCCGGTTCTCCCGGTCTGGCTGCCGGCAGCGGGAGTCAGACCCGAAATCACCGGCTCATCCTTCACGGTGATGCGGGCAGTGGCGGCAAAGGCCACATCCCGGGTGTCTGTACCAGACACCACCACCTGGAGGCTCTCCCCGCCACAGAGGCTGCGGGAATTTCCACCGTGTACACACACCATCGGCCTGGGTGCAGGAAAGGGCCGTCCCATTGAGGGAAGCCGTCAGCTCCCGCACACCGAACACCGCATCCACAGTGAAGGTGAAAGGTGTATCCCTGGCCTACATAAGCATCGGCAAGGGCGCTAAACAGCACCGCAGGCACATTGACCACGCCGCCGGTGAGCTCCGTGTTGGCGCAGGGGTAGAACCGGAAGGTGTAAATGTCCGGATCCGTCACGTTGTACATACTGTAGCTCTTATACGCCCCGGCGTAGTACTCCAGGAACTGGGAATACCGGCCGTTGAACTTGGCGGTGCGGCTCTCCATACTATAGCCGCCGTTGTACTCCGCCAATGTCCAGTCGGCGTCTTCCGAGGCCTCTTGCTGGTAGAAGGCATTGTTGCCTGTGCCGTTGGAGCAGAGATAGCCAAAGGTCTCATTGACAAACCGGTAGTATTCCCCGTTTTTCTCCACGGTGAACACCAGTCCGCCGTTGGCCACCGTGGCGACGCCCCTTCCACCGTGGCTGCGGGCGTTCTGGATGGAGGGGCTGTCCGCATTGTCGTCCTGGGTGGACAACACGCCCTGGGCAGATTGGTTGAAAATCACAACCTGGGCCCCTCTTCAGGCAGGCCCCCTGCCACCGTGGGCCGCTCATCGGTGAGCTTGTATAGGTTGAAGAGATAATAGTCGTTGTCCTTCTCCGAGAAGGTGGTAAAGAGGCTGTTATAGACCTCCAGCGCCTGGGCATTGCCATTGTACTTGGCGTTGACGCTGACCACATGGAAGCCGCCTGTGACCTCCTTGAGAGTCCAGAGGCTGTACCCGAAGGGGCATCGGCAAAGGTCAGGCTGTTGCCTGTTGCTCCTGTGGTGAGATACTGACCGGCAAAGATTGGTGAAGGTATAACGGCCCCCCCTCCAGGAAGTCCCCTTTGAGGGGGCAGTCGCCGGACAGCCGGAGGCGGTGGTGTCTTTGTCGTAGTAGAGTACAAACTGGTCCCCCTGTCGGCCACAGCGCCGGGACCGCTTGGCGTACTGCTCAGCTCCACCTTGTAGAAGGCCTGGGCAAAGAGGGCCTCGTCGGTGACCCGGGTGTAGGGAGCTCCAGTTGTTCTTGGCGCTGTACCACCTCCAGGTAGTTGCCCGGGCCGCATTTTGGATGTAGTAGCACCCTTCCGTGGCGGCGGGAAGCACCTTCCAGCCGGTATTCACCTCATCCAGGGGCGTACTGGTGTAGTCAGCGCCCATGGAGAGCTTCTTGCCATCTGCCGTGGAGAAGGTATAATCTCCATGGTCATCTACGCCAACCGTCCACAGGTCGCTCTCCGGGAAGCCGGACAGCACACCGCCGGAAAGGGTCACGTCGGCGCCATTGTTGTAAAAGCCGTTATAGCTGGTGGACAGGGCCTTCAGATTGGCGGGATTGTAAATGATCACATGGTCCCCCCGCCGTCAGCACCGGCTCCTCCGGCTCTGTGGGATCGGTGGGATCCACGGGGTCGGTGGGGTCCATCCCCGAGAGCCGGAAGAACTCCAGGCTCCGCGCCGTGGAGTTGGTGGAACGTACGAGGCAAATCCCAGATAATAGCTGCCTGGATTGCCAAACCGGTTGCAGCTCAGCTGCCGCTGGGAAGCGGTCTCCTGCAAGGTCCAGACGCCGTCGTGGGACATCACCGTCCAGATGCCTGCTTCTTCCAGGTTTTCCGTCTGGTAGATGTTGTTGCCGGTTTTGGATCCATAGTACAGATACTTGCCATTGCCCGCATTCTGTACGTAGAAACCGCCGTCAGCAGCAATGAGATTCCAAACGCAATTGGCGTCACTGGTGCTGGCCTTCCCATCTACAATGGTCAGATCGGAAGACATGAGCCGGGAACTGGTGGATCCGGCGGTAGACATAAAGGCGGCTGTGGCCCCGCTGTCTGTTGCTTGGATGCTGGTACCGTAAATCAGATACTGCCCAGCCGTAATGTCTTCTGCCGCAGTGAGATCCACCTTGGCATAGGTTGCAGCATCCGCAGCGAAAGCCGCCGTGGGCAGCATGGTCAAAACCATAGCCACCAGCAACAGCCACGCCAGGAATCTGCTCCGGTCATGTGTACGCATAAAAATCCTCCTTTTTGTTCCTGCCGTTCGGCAGAGTGTGGGGTGCTTCCGTGTGAATTATCATATCACAAGCTCCAAAAAAGCGCTACTGTCTCTCCCTCCCTTTTCCAACGAACTTCTGTATTTTGTGGAAATTGACAAACATATAATGCTATTTGCACCTTGTTTTTCTGCCCGGCCGGTCTTTGCCCCACAGGAAGAAAATGGGCCAGAATTTTGCCGCTTTCAGGGAAATACATTTTGACAAAGCATATCCCGTAGACTATAATGGAGCTGTGTGGGCAGTCTTCCCCTGCCTGCTTCTTATGTTCCCAAATCCAGAAATGAAAGGATCAGGATTATGTATAAGATTGTCCGAAAGAAAGAGCTGAATTCTGCCGTTACTCTCATGGAGATCGAGGCCCCCTTCGTTGCCAGGAAGGCCAAGGCCGGCCAGTTTATCATCTTCCGGGTAGACGAGCAGGGAGAGCGCGTTCCCCTGACCATCGCCGGGTATGACCGGGAGAAGGGCACCGTCTCCATCATCTTCCAGAAGGTAGGCTTCTCCACCAACGCCCTGGGCGCCCCTGAACGAGGGCGACTACATCCAGGACTTCGTCGGCCCCCTGGGCAAACCCACCGACACCGAGGGTGTGAAGCGGGTTTGTGTCGTGGGCGGCGGCGTGGGTTGCGCCATTGCCCTGCCCTCCGCCGTGGGCTTCAAGGAAGCCGGCTGCGAAGTGGACGTCATTGTGGGCTTCCGGAACAAGGACATCGTGATCCTGGAGGATGAATTCAAGGCCTGCGCCGACAACCTGTACCTAATGACCGACGACGGCTCCTACGGGGAGCAGGGCTTTGTCACCGTGAAGCTCCAGCAGCTTCTGGAATCCGGCCGCCAGTACGATGAGGTCCTGGCCATTGGCCCCACCCCCATGATGAAGTTCGTCTCCAAGACCACCGAGCCCTTCGGCGTCAAGACCGTGGTATCTCTGAACCCCATTATGGTGGACGGCACCGGCATGTGCGGCGGCTGCCGGGTCACCGTAGGCGGCGAGACGAAATTTGCCTGTGTAGACGGCCCCGACTTTGACGGCCATCAGGTGGACTACGCCGAGCTCATGAGCCGGAACAGCGTCTACCGGGACCGGGAGGCCCAAGTCTCCAAAGAGCACGTCTGCCGCATGGAAGCCATGGGCAAGGCCCTGATTTGAGAAGGAGGAAGTTGCAATGGCAAATATGACCCTGACCAAAACCCCCATGCCGGAGCAGGACCCCAAGGTCCGTGCCCGGAATTTTGAAGAAGTAGCCCTGGGCTACACCGCCGAGCAGGCCATGGAAGAGGCGGGCCGCTGCCTGGGCTGCAAGAAGCCCAAGTGCGTCGAGGGCCGCCCCGTCAACGTGCGCATCCCCGAGTTCATCGCCAAGGTGGCCGAGGGGGCGACTTTAAGGCCGCCTATGAGATCATCACCTCCACCAACGCCCTGCCCGCCCTCTCCGGCCGGGTCTGCCCCCAGGAGAGCCAGTGCGAGTGCAAGTGTGTCCGGGGCGTCAAGGGCGAACCTGTGGCCATTGGCCGCCTGGAGCGGTTCGTGGCCGACTGGTACCGGGAAAACGTCAACGCCATGCCGGAGAAGGCCGCTTCCAACGGCATCAAAGTGGCCGTGGTGGGTTCCGGCCCTGCCGGCCTCACCTGTGCTTCCGACCTTGCCAAGAAGGGCTACGCCGTCACGGTGTTCGAGGCGCTGCACACCGCCGGCGGCGTGCTGGTGTACGGCATCCCGGAGTTCCGGCTGCCCAAGGCCATTGTAGCCAACGAGGTTCAGAAGCTGGAGGCCCAGGGCGTGGAAGTCATGACCAACATGGTCATCGGCCGGGTCCTGTCCATTGACGAACTGTTCGAGATGGGCTATCAGGCCGTATTCGTCGGCTCCGGCGCCGGTCTGCCCATGTTTATGCACATCCCCGGCGAAGCCCTCAAGGGCGTCTACTCCGCCAACGAGTACCTGACCCGGACCAACCTCATGAAGGCCTACACCGAGGAAGCTGATACCCCCATCATCCAGAGCAAGGCTGTGGCCGTGGTGGGCGGCGGCAACGTGGCCATGGACGGCGCTCGCGCCATGCGTCTGGGCGCAGACCACGTGTACATCGTCTATCGCCGGGGCGAAGCGGAGATGCCCGCCCGGAAGGAAGAGCAAAGCACCACGCCAAGGAAGAGGGCATTGAATTCAAGACCCTCTGCAACCCCATCGAAATCCTGGGCGATGAAAACGGCCGGGTATGCGGCATGAAGTGCATCCGTATGGAGCTGGGCGAACCCGACGCCTCCGGCCGCCGCCGCCCGGTGGAGGTCCCCGGCAGTGAATTTGTCCTGGATGTGGACACTGTGGTCATGAGGTTGGGCACTTCGCCCAACCCTCTGATCCGTTCCACCACCCCCGGCCTGGAGACCAACAAGAAGGGCTGCCTCATCGTCAACGAAGACGAGATGACCACCCGCGAGGGTGTGTTCGCCGGCGGCGACGCCGTCACCGGCGCGGCCACCGTCATCCTGGCCATGGGCGCCGGCAAGAAAGCCGCGCCGCCATCGACGCATACCTTCAGAAGTAACCCATATCTCACAGGCCATTGCGCGTCTGACGCGATTGCACCCCAGTGATGAGAAAGAACTCTATGCAGGCGGATTGCCGTTTGCATAGAGTTCTTTTTGTCTTTCCGTTCCCTGGCAAGGCTGCCCCAAAGCCATGCTTTGAGGCAGCCCGCGTTATAGCGCAAATACTGTGGCGAGGTTAGGCGTCTGTGTCCAAAATGGTCAGGAGCTTCGCCATCTGGGCTCGGGTCAGTGTGCCCTTAGGCTGCATGGTACCATCCTCGAAGCCCTGGAACAGGCCCTCGGCGGTGGCCCAGGCAACGGCCGTCTTGGCATAACCGGAGATCTTGTCTGCGTCTTTATACACAGACAGATCAGTGTTTTCTGCTGGCTCAACCTTCAGGTATTCGGTGACGAACCGGTACAGGAAGGTGGCAGCCCTGCTCCCGGGTCACATTGGAATTGGGGGCAAAGCGGGTTCCGGTTACGCCTTTGGCAATCCCCACATCCTGGGCCCAGGCTATGGCGTCGGCATACCATGCGCCTTCCGCAACGTCGGTGAAGGTAGAACCTTCGCCGACTTCGGGGGAATCGGCCAAGCGGTACAGGGTCGTCACCAGCATAGCCCGGGTGGTGCTGCCGTTGGGGGCAAACCGGTTATTCCCCACGCCGTTCATTAGACCGTTGCCAATCACATAGTCAGTGTACTCATGATACCACTGTGTGGTATCCAGGTCGGCAAAAGCCTGGGAGGGGCACTTATGGCCGGTGGCAGGTACGATGTCCCGATGCTCGGTGGCGTCACAGCGGCTGCACTGATAGACGGTGTAGCCCTCCTCGGTCTCGGTGGGAGCCACGGTCTCGCCCTTGACGGAGAAGTCATGGCCCAGCGCGGGGATTTCCTGGCCCTTCTTTAGAATCTCGCCGCAAGCGGTGCAGACCTCGTCGCCGGTGTAGCCGGGCTCGGTGCAGGTGGCTTCTTTGACGTTTTTCAGTTCAGTCTTTTCGTGCGTGCAAATGGTGCTGGGTTCCATAGACACTTGAATGGTATATGTGGCAGAGGCGTCCCCTTTGCTGACTGTGAACGTCCAGGTTTTTCCGCCGTCCACGGTGATGGGGGGGGAGCTGGCAGAGGCTTCCGGGTTGTTCAGCGCAATCTGAATCTCAGAAGCGTCTGTAGGAAGCCCCTTTTCATCATAGGGCAGTTTCACAGAGAACGTATTCTCGTTTTGGGAAGCTGTAACGCCCCGCACCGTCACAGACTTTACGGTCAGGTCGACACACTCCCCCATAATAGAGATCGACCATCGTACGGATCGGCATCCCGCTGACATCAATAAGGATAAACTCAAAGTAGTTATCTCCTTAGTAAGCGAAACCCTGTGGGTAAAGCCCCGGACAATTTCCGTATATCCATTATGGCCATAATTGTTGGCGTTTAGAATCTGAAAGTCATTTATAATCAGGGAGATATCATCGCCTAGAGATTTCACCCGGCCGGTAAAGGTAAACTCCGGCGTATCTACATAGTATTTTCCGTTGATGGCCTCCGGCAGATCCAACTCCAGAATGGGGCCGTCTTTGGAGTAGAATAGCTTCAGGAAGCCGCTGCTATAGGTCTCTCCATCCACCTGGCTGCTCAGAGCCAGAGTGTTGACACCTTCCGTCAGGGAAACATCACAGTACCAGGTGAGGTCATCCTCGTTGACAACACCCTTGGTTTCGCCCACCAGCACAGCATCCACCGGGTTGTACAGGTACCCGCTTACCCGGAAGGCGCCGTCCTCCTGAAGCATGCTGCCGTACACCACATCCATGACATCCATGTTATCCACAACAGGCGCCATGTAAGGACTCACCCTCAGACCTTCGGCCTGCGCTGCTGCTTTCCACAGAGGTGGGCGTCCAGACGCTGCCGATGTATGTAGTGTCAAGTCCGGCGGCGTCCTTGGCATACAGCTGGAATTCGGCATAGACATAAGAACTGTTTTTGTCGGAGCCATAGGGAGCGTTTCGCAGGGTGGCGCTGAAATGAATGTAGCCGTCCTTGTCAGGCTGCAGCTCTCTAGCCACACTTTGCTGAATCCTGTCGCTGTAGGTCATAAATACGGGGAGATCTCATGGAGCTTTGCTTTCAGGGGAATGGTGGTTCCGGCGGGCAGATCCTCGTCCAGAACCAGACCATAGCCGTTGCCGCAGGCTGTAAAGCGAATGTCCCCGTCCGGCAGGAGTGCCCCCAGTCTGGGAGTGGTGTTGTCAATCACAACGGTGGCTTGCCCCTCAAAGAGGCTATAGCCTCCGGGGCCGGTCAGCTGGATTTGGATGGTGTTGACCGGTTCGGTCAGCAGGACGTCTGCGACAAAATCGGTTCCGTCGAAGGTGGCTTCCTGGCCGTTGAAGATGGCTGTGGAAACCGGCGGGAGCAAAGCCTCTGATCTGATATACCATGGGGATAGAGCCTGTGGTATAAATGGCTTCATCAGGGTTCAGGTTGAACAGAGACCAAGCGCCGCCTACAGAGGTGCTGGCTCCGACAGTCAGCGGATCTGTGGTGGTATTGCCCGCACGGTCGGCAATCATCAGGGTCACGTGATAGCCCTTGTCTGTGGCAGGGGTCTCCGGCAGATTCATCTTTAAAAAAGAATAGGTCTGGGTTTCCTTTGTTGTATTCCAGCCGGGCGACTGGAGTCAAGTCGCTGTTTTCATTGACGCAGAAGGTAGCAAAGCGGTACAGGCCGTGGGCGTCATTGGCCTTGAAGGAAATGACAATGGTGCCATTGCCTTTGTCCACTGCGTTCAGCTCCGCAATGACGGGCTTGGTCAAGTCAATGGCGAGGGGCATCTCCACCGTTTGCCAGTCGCCACCCTCCCGGACTCTGGACTGCAAACGGATGGTGTAGTCCCCTCAGGAGCGGTCACATACGTGCCGGTCTTTTGGTCATAAACCGTTCCGTCCCAACCCCGGTAATTGCCGCCCACAGTCAGAGCCTTGCCGTGTACAGGGGGAATCGCAGTGGCATTCACAGCCAGCAATCTGGTTAAATGTGTGGTGGTGCCCAGGTCGGCAATCACCTTTCCGCGCTGTCTGCCACGGTCGTCCGCACCTCATAGGCATCCCGCAGAAGACCCAACCAGGGAATTGCGACATCGTAGTTATTGTCGCCATTGGGGGAAATGGCAATGGTCTGCGGTTCCAGGCGCTCTCCAAAATATTGCGGATTCTTTTTCAAAGTAGTATGCACCCAGAGGCTCTATATTTCCATCTGCCGCAACACTCATGAGACTGGTACCATGCATAAAATAGCCATAGTATCCGTAGTCATCGGGATTGCTTTCATCGTAGCCCCGTCTTGGCAGAACCGTGTTGTCTTCCCACTCGGGCGCATCGATAATAGGCTCTGCATCCCAGTCACCGATGAAGCCCATGAAAGGCATACTCAGAGAGGGCGCGCCCTCAGTGTTTGCAGTGAAGCCAATGTAGCCTTCGGCCCAACTGCCGTTGGGGTTCTCCGGCAGGGTCAGCGTGAATGTGACAGTGGCGGCGCCACCAGCGGGGACGGTAACGGTGTCTTTGTCGAAGGTGACGGAAGCGCCTTCCAAAGGAACATCATAATAGGTATCGTCCACATCCGTGTAATCCGTAAAAACACCATAATCGTTGTTTGGGGTGTAGGTAACGGCCGCATTGCCATAATTTTTCAGGGTGATAACACCGGAGGTGGCAGTGCCCAGCTGGTCGCCCAGCTCAATGGCAGCCTTCTCTTGCTTGCCATAGGTTGCCAGCACGGTGTTGGAGACGGCCGCCTCCACGTTGATGAGGCCCGCGCCAACCTGACGCACAGAGTACAGGTAATTGTTTTGGGCGGTATTCATCACCGGAGCGGCGGTATTCATCAGGTTTTTGCGGATAAATTCAGGGACATTGTCTACTTCCAGGCCAGTCTCCTGAACGTATTGCTTCACGATGGCGGCAGCGCCGGAAACAAAGGGCGTCGCCATGGAGGTGCCGGACATAAACTCATAGCCGTTATCGCCAGCCAGGGAGTATACATTGCCGCCGGGCGCCGCCAGCTCGGGTTTCAGCTCCAGAGAAGAGGTGGGACCCCAGGATGAAAAAACCGGAAGCGGTATCCGGCCGTTGGGAGACAATATGGACATAGCCGCCATACCCTCCGAAGGGAGGCGGTTTTTCCAGCCCGCGCCGCTTCCAGAAGTGCTTGCCCATCTGCATAGCTCACATAGGCGCAGGGAATCGGGGCATTTTCAGTGAATACCGGGCTATAGGAGATGTCTGTCAGCGTATCGCCGCTCTCCGGATCCGGATTGTAGAAGATAACGCCGACGCATCCGGCGTCGTTCGGATTCAGAACCGCAAACAGCCGGCCCAAATAATCCCAATCCGGATTAAACTGAGCAATTGCAACTGTACCTTCCACGCCGGAGAGAGGTTTTCTATTATCGTCCAAATATCTCTCCTGTGCGCCGTCGCCTGCGTCATAGAGTGTAACATTCGAATCAATCAGAAAGTCCGCGTTTTCCAGCTTGATGCAGGCCATCGCCTCCGCCTGGCCGCCGTCCACAGTAACCAGCAGACTGTTTGCCAGGGCGCTGCGGCTGTTGACCGAGGCTACGGCTACCGCACCGCTGGCGGTGGCAGGGTCGCCTACCGTGGCGGTATCTTTCCGGTTCCAGTTGTTCCAAATCCCGGTGAGGCCCAGGCTGCGGGTGGAAGAGGTGCCGGAGTTTCCGGCAGCAACGCTGACAAAGGCGCCCTTTGTCGCGGGCGGCGTTCACAGCAGCCTGAATGTAGCGGTCGGTCTCATAGAATCCGTTGTCGCTGCCCAAGGAAAGGTTGATCACATCCGCGCCGAGCTTCACGGCGTCTTCGATGGCACAGATGATGTCGTCGCTGAGACCACCAAGTTGGAGTTGGCATCATAGACCTGCATGGCGAAAATCTGGGCGTCAGGCGCCACACCGGCAATGCCGCCGTCTTCTTCATCGCCGTTTGCCGCGGAGATGCCGGCTACATGGTAGCCGTGAATCCGGTCGGGGTTGAGAGTGTTGTCATTGCCGGATATGTAGCTGTAGCCAAAGGGCACCTTGTCGGAGTACCATTTCCCGTGCCCCAGGTCGTCGATCATCTCCTGCATCTGTGCCTGCGTATGCTTCATGGTATCCGGGTTCTGCACCATATCCTTGTGGAGATAGTTGACGCCGGTATCAATGATGGCAATGGTCATACCTTTGCCGGTATAGCCGGTCTCACCCATACCCCAGGCCTCCAGCACATTGGCCATATCCTTGAGGTGTACATTTCGACCTCATACTGCACCGCTTCTGTGACGGACACCACACCGGGCGCTCTTCCAGCTTTTTTCACATCGCCCCGGCGAATGTCGTAAGTAACCATATTGACCAGGCAGGCCGTGCGATGGACGGGCTCCAGCCCAAGTTGTTTCCTGACAGCCTGAATGGTGGCCTCCTGGCCCTTTAAAGCGGCTGTCTCAGCAGACTTCAGGGCATCTGTTGAGGCAGTGGAGGCAACTTCATAGGCGGGAGCCGCCTTCATTTCCACAATCACGCGGATGGTTTCGTCCGGATCGTATCTTTCAGGCTCCTCACAGTCCTCACTGTACTGCCGCAAATCCGCCGAGAACAGGGCGCGCTGCATTTGCTCCTCCAGAGATGCGGTATCCGGTCCCGGGGAAATTCTGTGTTTTTTGTGGCCAGCGCAGCACTGGGCAGCCAAGACAGCACCATAGCCAGCGTCAAAAGCAGAGACAGTATTTTTTTCATCAGGGTCTCCTCCTTATGTTTGATGCCCATACTATAGCAAAAGAAGTGCCCCGCAAATAGGAAAGATTTCAGATTTTTTTGGGTATATTTTTAAGATCATGGAGCAAAACGATACCCAATGTGATATGCTGTAAAAAACGGGAGGACCGTCTATGGAAATGTTCCGGCAAAATGCCAAAAGTTACATCAATTATTCCAGCGAGGACTTCATGGACACCACAGCCCAGGACCTGGTGCACATGACTCCAGAGGAAACCATTTGCCGCTGCCATTACCGCATGGAGCGGGGGCTGGACCACTGCACACCGGAGGAGAAGCAGTACCGCATGCAACAATTCGCTCGGGTTATGGGACGTAATTTTCCTGGGCAGGCATGTGAGCCCTATGCCATGACGGAAGAAGCAGTCGGTATGACCGGTTCCATTGCCGTTTTAAAGCGCAGCCGCTATTTCCCCTCCGTTCTATACACCCACAAGAATTTTGAAATGTTCTACATCTATTCCGGGTCCTGTATCCACATCTGCAGGCAGGAGTACGAGCTGCAACAGGGGGGACTTTTGTCTGCTGGAGCACGGCGCCCCCACCGCATTCTCAACAACACCGATGACTGCATCATCATTGAACTTCTCGTGCAGCGGGAGCTGCTGGATCAGATTTGTACGTCCCTGCTCAGCACCAATACGGTCTTGTCCCACTTTTTTAAAAATGCTCTGTATGGGCAAAGCAATTACCCCATGATTGTGTTCCATACCGGAAATAACCGGGCAGTGCAATACTATACCTACGCCATGTATTCTGAGTTCAAATCCAAGCTCCCTCACAGCCAGGTCATGCTGGAGGCATTTCTCAACGCCCTGTTTGTCATTCTTCTGCGCTACTTTCAGCCCCAGCAGGAACAGCCAAAAAAAATCTGGAAAACTCCTCCATATCCATCATTGTCGAGTACATCTATGAGCATGAACAGGACATCACCTTAAGCACTCTGGCCCAGGCTTTCGGTTACAGCGTACCTCATATGAGCAAGTTGATCTCCTCCAGCTGTGGTATATCCTTTTCCGACATTCTCCGGCAGATCCGCATGCGGCGAGCTACCTGGCTCCTCAAACATACCAGCCTGACCATCACCCAGATTGCCGCAGAGGTACACTGTACCGATACCTCTCATTTCGGAAAAAACTTCCGAAAGGAATTCCACATGTCCCCCAAAGAGTATCGGCAGCTATTTACCACACTGCAACCAGACAACTAAATGGCAACGCCGCTCCAGACAGGAGGGTCTTCTTCCTGTCTGGAGCGGCTTTTCAACTGCTCAAATGCTACGATCGCCCCTAGCCAGGGGGGGGTGGACTGCTCCTGGGCCTCCAGGAGCTCCACCAGGATGGCATTGCTCATGAGGAAGCCCCGGGGGTGAGACGCCAGCGGCCATTGTCCTGGATGGCCAGCTCCTGGGCCTGGAACTGCTGCAGCACCTGCTCAATGGGCCCAAAGGGCAGCAGGTACTGCCGGGTGTAGGTCTCTCCGTCAATGCCCTCCCAAGTCCGCAGGCGCAGCATCAGGTACTCCCCTGCCCGCTCCCGGGCGGGGATTTGCTGGCATTCGGACAGAATGGAACCCCACGCTTCACCCCATCCATATACCCGTGAATGTCCGGGGCTACCGTGAACCGTTTGCCGCCAAAGTCGGAGCTGGCGGCAGGGCCAAAGCCCAGATACTCGCCCCCGGTCCAGTATTTCAGATTGTGCTTGGACCGCAGGCCCCGGCGGGCAAAGTTGGAGATCTCATACTGGGCATAGCCATGCTCCTTCAGAATACGCACGGCAGACAGGTACATGTCGGCCTGTGTGTCGTCATCCGGCAGACTTACCGCATCCTTGTACTGCCAGGGGGTCCCTCCTCCACCTTGAGGCCGTAGCAGCTCATATGCTCCGGGGCCAGCTCCAGGACATGCTCCAGGGTCGTCTCCCAGGCGGTCAGGCTCTGCCCCGGCAGGCCGTACATCAGGTCCAGAGAGGTTGTGAAACCCCGCCTTGAGCCAGGTCCACAGCCTGGACCGCCTGCCGGTAGCTGTGGGGGCGGCCCAGCTTTTTGAGAAGCCCGTCATCGTCATTCTGGATCCCCAGAGATCCGGTTGAACCCCTCCGCCCGCAGCCGCTTCAAGAGCTTCTCCGTCACAGAATCCGGATTGGCCTCAAAGGTAATCTCTGCATCGGCCGACACTGCAAACCGGCGCCGGATGGCGGTCAGGATCTGGACCAGACCGTCCGCCCCCAGAAACGAGGGGTGCCGCCGCCAAAATACACCGTGTCCACTTGATAACCTGGCGCCAGTGCCCCCGCCTCCTTGATGTGCAGACACACCGCCTCCAGGTAATCCTCCATCAGTCCCTTCTCCCGGGAGCCACCCAGGGAGTAGAAATCGCAGTACTGGCACTTGCTGCGGCAGAAGGGGACATGGACATAGATTCCCAACGGAATCTTTTTTCGGTTGTGTAAATACAGGCACAGCTTGTCTCCTTTCTCAAAAGAGCCGCCTGGCATTCCCGCATTCAACGGAAAAGAAGCAGCCAAATGACCACTGCCAAAGCAGCCCAAAGCAGGGCTTGGATCAATCGCGTGTTCCAGGTTTTCTCCCTCTGTGCAAACCAGGAGGGGATCGCGCCTCCGTCCGGCGCATTATAGGGTTGGGATGCGGCATCCGGGACGGGGTCCCTGCGGCGTTGGCCTGCCTTTGGAAACACTGGGCGGGGCAGCTTGGTGTTACGGTTCCCACAGTCGGGGCAATACCTGGACAAAGGCGGAATTCTCTTACCACAGTGATTGTATGTCATAAGGACTCCCCCTTTTTAGTCTTCATCCAGCTTCAAAACCGCCATAAAGGCCTCCGACGGGACCGAAACGGTGCCGAAGGTGCGCATCCGTTTTTTTTGCCCTCCTTCTGCTTTTCCAGCAGCTTCTTCTTCCGGGTGATGTCGCCGCCATAGCACTTGGCCAGCACGTCCTTGCGCAGGGCCTTGATGGTCTCCCGGGCGATGACCTTACCGCCAATGGCGGCCTGGACGGGAATCTCAAACATCTGGCGGGGGATGTTCTCCTTCAGCTTTTCGCAGATCTTCCGGGCCCTGGGGTAGGCATTGTCCGCAAAGAGGATGAAGCTGAGGGCGTCCACAATGTCGCCGTTCAGCAGGATATCCAGCTTCACCAGCTTGGAGGGCCGGTACTCGTCCATTTCATAGTCAGGGAACCATAGCCCCGGGTTCGGGATTTCAGGGCGTCAAAAAGTCGTAAATAATCTCATTGAGCGGCATCTCATAATGGATATCCACCCGAGTGCTGTCCAGATACACCATATCCTTGAATTCCCCCGCCGGGCAGTGCACAGGTCCATGATGTTGCCCACATACTCCTGGGGGCCATGAGGCTGGCTTTCACATAGGGCTCCTCCGCCAGCTCAATTCCGCCGGGTCCGGGTAGTTGAGAGGGTTGTCCACCATGATCACTGAGCCGTCGGTTTTGGTGATCCGGTAGACCACGCTGGGGGCGGTGGTGACCAGGTCCATATTGAACTCCCGCTCCAGCCGCTCCTGAACGACCTCCATGTGCAGCAGGCCCAAAAAGCCGCACCGGAAGCCGAACCCTAAGGCAATGGAACTCTCCGGCTCATAGGTCATGGAGGCGTCATTCAGCTTCAGCTTCTCCAGCGCCTCCCGCAGATCCTGATACTTGGAGCCGTCCGCCGGATACACGCCGGAAAACACCATGGGGTTGCACCGCCCGATAGCCGGGCAGGGCCTCCCCGGCCGGTTGACTGGCTCCGGTGACGGTGTCGCCCACCCGGGTGTCGGAAACTGTCTTAATGGAGGCGGTGAGATATCCCACCTTCTCCGGCCCCCAGCCTCCTCTGTCGGGCGCAGGCCCAGGGGTGCATCACCCCCACCTCCACCACCTTGTACACCGCACCGGTGGCCATCATCTTCACATCCATGCCGGGCCGGATGGTGCCCTCCTTCACCCGGAGATAGACGATGACGCCCCGGTATGCGTCGTATTGGCTGTCGAAAATCAGGGCCTGAAGCGGCGCGGACCGGTCCCCGTGGGAGCGGGAATGTCGGAGACAATCCGCCCAGAACCGCATGAATGTTGATCCCATTTTTGGCTGAAATCTCCGGCGCATCCTCCGCCGGGACCCCAATGATGTCTTCGATCTCCGCCTTGACCTCTGCCGGCCGGGCGGCAGGCAGGTCGATTTTGTTGATCACCGGCAGAACCTCCAGGCCGGCGTCAATGGCCAGGTAGGTATTGGCCAGAGTCTGGGCCTCCACCCCCTGGGAGGCGTCCACCACCAGCAGCGCCCCCTCGCAGGCGGCCAGAGAGCGGGAAACCTCGTAGTTGAAGTCCACGTGGCCCGGGGTGTCAATCAGGTTCAGGTCGTACGTCTCCCCGTCATCGGCGGCATAGCGCAGGCGCACCGCCCGGGCTTTGATGGTAATGCCCCGCTCCTGCTCCAGGTCCATGGAGTCCAGAATCTGGTCCTCCATCTCCCGGCGGTCAATGGCGTCGCACTCCTCCAGCAGCCGGTCCGCCAGGGTGGACTTACCGTGGTCAATGTGGGCCACAATGGAAAAATTACGGATTTTGGATAGGTCTGTCAATGTCTTCACCTCGAATAGGTCTAAAGGCCGCCGCAGGGCACAAAGGAGTCCCGCGGCGGCCCGAACGGTCGTGTGGTTATGCCAGTGCAGCTGTGATGATGGCCATCTTGTAGACCTCATCGGCGTTGCAGCCCCGGCTCAGGTCGTTGATGGGGGCATTCAGGCCCTGGAGGATGGGGCCATAGGCTTCGTAGCCGCCCAGACGCTGGGCGATCTTGTAGCCAATGTTGCCGGCCTCAATGCAGGGGAAGATGAAGGTGTTGGCCTGGCCGGCCACCGGGGATCCCTTGCACTTGGTGGCGACCACCACCGGAGATACCGCAGCGTCAAACTGCAGTTCGCCGTCAATGGCCAGCTCGGGAGCCATCTTCTGTGCCTCCACCGTGGCGTCATGGCTCAGCTGCACCGTGCCGCCCTTACCGGAGCCCTTGGTGGAGAAGCTGAGGACGGCCACCTTGGGATCGATGCCAAAGACCTTGGCGGTGTGGGCAGTCTCCACCGCCACCTCCGCCAGCTTCTGCGCAGCGGAGACGATCACATTGCCGTCTTTGTCCACGGTGTCCTGATAGTCGATGTTGATGGCGCAGTCGCCCATGGCCAGCTTTTCCTCGCCCCGGACCAGAATGAAGCAGGAGGACACCAGATGGGCCCCCTGCCTTAGTCTTGACCAGCTGCAGCGCCGGACGGACCGTGTCGGCAGTGGTAGGTGGCGCCGCCCAAGAGGGCGTCGGCATAGCCCATCTTCACCAGCATGGTGCCAAAATAGTTGCCTTTCGACAGGGCCTTGCGGCAATCCTCAGCCGTCATCTTGCCCTTGCGAAGCGCAACCATTTTCTCCACCATGGCATCCATCTCAGGATACGTGGCGGGATCGATGATCTCGACGCCTTCCACGTCAAATTTCCCAGCAGCGGCAGCTGGGCCTTGACCTCATCCACATTGCCGATGAGGATGGGAGTCAGGAACCCGCCCTTCTTCAGCCGGTCCGTCGCCTCGAGAATCCGGGGGTCGGGGCCTTCTGTAAAGACAATTTTCCGGGGATTAGACTTCAAAGTTTCAATCATCGCATTAAACATTTCAGAGTCCTCCATGTTATGTACTTCCGGGGACGGGGCCTGCCCCGTTTCATAAAGTTTATTATACTACGATTCCACCAGGTCTACAAGGGTTATTTCTGAAAAATTTGCCACAACCCATCCGGCGGCCACCACTGCATAACCCATCCCCTCCTCTACCATCAGGGATCCATTGAACATCAAGTTGTAAGTGGCCACGATGTTCAGCATTTCTTTGTTTCTGCCCAGAATCCGTTCCATTCCCGGACCCTGATACAATTGCCGGGAGACAATCACCGGTTGATCCCACAGATCCTCTGGTGCAACGGTCTCCTTTTGGGCCAGGGGGTGCATCCCGCCGCATGAGAACTCCCCAGGTATCCCGATAGGGAAGCTCCAGGGCTTCGTATTTGGAGGTATCCACATCGCCCAGCAGCAGCAGGCCAAAGTCAATGAGTCCCCGGTCCAGCTCCTCGGTCACCGTGGCGCTGTCGCCGCTGTGGATGTGGAAATGCACCAGGGGATGTTCCCGCTGCAATGCATGGGCCGCCCTTGCCAGCACCCGCACCCCTCTGTCTCCCCGGCGCCCAGGGTGATGTCACCGGCAATCACCTCATTGGACCATGCAATTTCATTCTCTGCCTTCTTTACCAGCTCCAGAATCTCTGCCGCCCGTTTGCGAAGGATCATCCCCTCTTCCGTCAGGGTAATTTTACGGTTACTCCGAACAAAAGAGGCTGCTTGCCCAGCTCCTCCTCCAGCTCTTTCAGCTGTCTGGATAGGGGTGGGCTGGGAGAGGTGCAGCGACTCGGCAGCGTGAAGAATGCTCTGCTCTCGGGCGACAGCCAGAAAATACTGCAATACACGTAGTTCCATTGGATCAACCTCCTTTCCAGTCTCCTGATAGGATACCCCATTTTTCTATGCTTGTAAAGTATAGTTGCGTATCAATATGAGTATTTGCTATTTCCCCACGGCCCTGTTACAATGGCCCCAGGAAACAACCGGAACCCCTGGGATTCCGGACCAGGGAGGGAGCCTATGCGGGCATATTCCACAGAAGAAGCAATCATCCAAAACCTGAAGGACGCCGGGTGCAGCGACCGCACCATTGCAGACTTCCTTGCAAAATTGGCGGCGCATCAAAAAACAGCTCAAACTACTGGCCGAGCACCGGCTGGCGCTCCTGGAGGCCCTGCATCAGGATCAAAAAATGCATTGACTGCTTAGACTATCTCATTTACGACATCAGCAGGTCTCACACAACCTAACAAAAACAGGAGGAACCACCTATGAATCTGGTAGAAAACAAAACGCTGGATATGGAGCGGGCGCTGTATGGCGCGACGGCATTGTGCTGAAGCACTGTGCCTTTGACGGCCCGGCAGATGGGGAAAGCGCCCTGAAGGAGAGCCGGAACATGGAAGTGGAAAACTGCTTCTTCAACCTCCGCTACCCCTTCTGGCATGACGATGGGCTGAACATCACCGGCTCGGAGATGACGGAGCTTTGCCGGGCAGCCCTGTGGTATTCCACCCATGTGACAATCACAGATTCCAAACTCCACGGCATCAAAGCCCTGCGGGAGTGCAGCCAGGTCTCCCTGCGCGACTGTGACGTCATCTCCGCCGAATTCGGCTGGTCAGTCCATAACATGGAAATGATGAATTGCACCGTACAGAGCGAATACTTTATGATGCGCTCCGACCACCTCGCCTTCCGAAATGTACGCCTGAAGGGGAAGTACTCCTTCCAGTACATCCACGACGCTACCTTTGACGGCTGTACCTTCGACACCAAAGACGCCTTCTGGCACGCCAAAGATGTGGTGGTGCGCAACAGCACGGTCAAGGGCGAATACCTGGCATGGTACTGCGAGAACGTCACCTTTGAGAACTGCACCATCATCGGCACCCAGCCCCTGTGCTACTGCAAAGGCCTGCGGCTGGTGGACTGCGAAATGATAGACACCGACCTGAGCTTCGAAAAGTCCCAGGTGGAAGCCACCATCACAACCCCCGTGATCAGCATCAATCTACTGCCTTGTCAAAGGTATGAATGACCAGCATGTTGTCATTGGTATCCCGGATGTCGAATGACACAATGCGCCGGTCATATAGGTCCAGAATTGCGCTTAGGTACACCTTTGTGCTTCTCTGAGCCGATGTAATACTTGAACTCGGTCACATCCGTCAGCCATTTTTCGTTCGGCTTCTCTGCATGATATTCCCGCTTCAACACGTTCTCTGCAATGTATTGCGGATTGATGCCCGCCGCGTGCAGCCATGATTGCTATACTTAATCGTAGATTGGATCCCCTTCATGCGGCAAATCCGCAGGATTCGTTTGTCATTTGCGGCCATACCATGGTATCGGTCAAGTTCACCCCGGATCCTCCGGTATCCTTTCTCTGGCGCCCCGTTATGAATCTCCTCCACCAGCTCCGCAAGGCGCTCATTCTCCATTGCCCGCCGGCTTTTCTGCCCCCTTTCCATTTGTAGTATGCCGCCCTGGACACATGTAGGATTTTGCACGCTGCCTCTATGGGATAGTGGTATTCCTCATGGCAATCCCGGATCGCTCTGTACTGACGTTCCTGCCTCACTTGTCCCTGCGATCCCTCCTTTCCACCTCCTTCACTTTTTTAACAGGTCTCGCTCCATTTTCGTCATATATAGTTCATGCTCAACTGAGCGATCCGTCCCTTCAGAACTTCCTCCTCTGTACGAGGCTCCTGCTGGCCTGTCCGTTGGCCACGTCGGTCTTCCAACCCTGCTTCCCCTAACGCACTGTACTTCTTCACCCACGTGTACACTTGTTGGTAGCTCACATGGTATTTCAATGCGGTTTCTCCGTAGTTCTTCCCACTCTCTATGCATTCCTTTGCAATCTCTAGCCGCTCTTTTTGGCTCGTTTTTTTCTGGCTTTCGTCATGTGACTCCCTCCGTTTTGTGTCTTAAAGTCTTCATGACAATTATACACCTGAATCCAGTTTCGTAAAGCATGCCTTGAACGAATTCCGTAGCGCTCACATATTTTCTGCTGGCTTCCTTCCCCTGCTTGATATGCTACCACCGCTTTCAGCTTTTGCTCTGGGCTATATTGAGGGTTCTTTTCGATATACCGAATCCCATAGTGAATCCGTAGTCCTTCCAGCCCATTCTCCTCATACTTTTTTTTGCCCACCGAGATATTTGATTTCGGTGTACTCCCAGCGTTTCCCCGATTTCCTGTGCACTTGCCCTGCCCGAAAGAAAACATCTGCGCCGCTCTCGCTTTTTCTTCTGCACGGATCTTTTTCCCCATAAATTTGCTCCCCCCCTATCCTTGACAGTTTCCTTTTTCACTGTCTCCTTTAGGGGAGCATATCAAATTTGCGGCAGGCCCTCATTTATATTCATTTCCGTCCCGAAGACAGAATTTTAGACCAAACTGTGGAAAACTTTTCACATTTCGGGCATGCTTACGCAGGCTCCACCGTTTTGGTGGGGCCTGAATCTTGATATTCTGCATTTTTCTATGTTTACGCTGGTTTTGATTGTGGATAAATGCGTCTTTTTCGCGCTTCCTGCTCTGTTTCATCCACCGCTTTTTAGGTTGAATCCCATCGCCAGAAAGAATAACTCTGTGCGTATATTTCGTTTCCCTGTGGAAAAGAAACGCCGAAAGCCAAAATCATGCTTCATAAGACCAAACGCACCCTCCACCTGAATCGTGCGGCACATCCTCAGCATGATCCCTTCTTCCGTTGTAATATTCGCCAGAGACGCTGCACGCTTGTTCTTCGTACTTTTCCCACCGTTCCAGGTATTGCACAAGCTGCTCGTATTCCTTCTGCTCTGCATTTTTCCGTTTCCCGGTACCATGCACAAAGGCGATTCCCTTTCCCTTTTTCCGCCAAATATTCTCTGAGCTTCTGCTTGTCTGTAAGTCCAACCCCTTCATTTACCGCACGCTTCACCTTTGCCAGATTCTTTTTCTACTCTGCCACGCCATATAAAAGTGTACCGGCATGCTTCTTCTAGGTCTCTGTTACTGTAGATACCGCACTGGTATCCATAGCATATTACTTCGAACATCACCTTTGCATCGGCTGCCGATTTTCGACCTTTGGTCGAATACGCTTCGTACAGTTTCCTGTAGTCCAGTTCCTCAAGCCGTGCGCTGGCCAGCCTTACCGGTGCTGTCTATGGTAATATTTTTTCTGAATTTATTGCAAGAACCAGTTGACCTCCGCGCTCATGTGCGCTAAACTGTTCTTGCTGGTGTTTGTTTTTCACACATGAAGCATACAGCAAAAAGGCAAATCGGCCAACCCCTTTTTCGGAGTTGACCGATTTGCTTTTTATTTTTTCTCCTCGCGCTAATGCATCATCTTGTCACATTTTGCAACGCGCCCTAGTTTTCACATCCGAGGCTGTGCCGCGGAGAAGCTTACTTCTTCTCCAGGGTGAAGGTCAGCTCGTCGCCCTCGGCAGACGCGGTGGTGACGGTTTCGGTGTCGCCCTCGTAGCCCTCGGGAACCTTGAGGGTGTGGATTTCGTAGGCGTAGGGAGGCAGGGTGAATTCGCACACGCCGTTTTCGTCGGACACATACACCATGCAGTTATCGTCGTCGCAGACCTGGCAGGTCACGCCCGCTACGGGCTGACCGTTCTGATCCACATACTTGACGGTGTAGGTGACTTCGCCGCCGGCGGGTTCGGACACCTGGGGCCGGTCAGTGGTGGAGGGCTGGGTGCCGTCGGCGTACTGCCAGGACACAAGGGCGTTGCCGCTCTCGTCGGACAGGTAAGAGGCCACCACTTCATTGACATTTTCCTCGCTGGCAAAGTACATGATATGGGCCAGCGCGTTGTCCGGATCCAGAGAATTGTATACGAACACATCCGCGTAGCTGTAGCCGGTGGTCTCCATGCTGTCAATGCCGCTGGAGAAGGCGTAGCCGCCCTCGCCGGCGTAATCCAGCACACAGGCCTGGTTGCCGTCAAAGTAGCAATAAACAAAAGTCGCTTCGGGGTCTACATCGGCGGCCAGGGTCAGCAGGAAGTCGGCGGTGTCGCCGGGCACGATGTAGAAGGTGGTGTCCTCGGGAAGCTGGCTGGGATCGCTAAAGACGATCTCCTTGGCATCGGGGTTGGAAACGGTCAGCGCGGTGGTGTCGCCCACCAGGTAGGCGGGGTTGGCCTCCAGGGCGGCGGCGGCATCGTCGCCGGGAGCAGGCGACGCTGTCGATCCACAGCAGATCCTCGCCGGATTCGCCCTGTTCGTCTTTGGTGTAGGCGATGGACACGGTGTACTCCCCGTCGGCGTCAAAGGCGTAGGCGTAGGTCATCCAATCGTGTTCACCGCCGAAGCACTTCACGGTTTCGCCGTTGACGCGGATCTGCATGAGGTCGAAGGCGGCCTCGCTGGACACCTTGAACGTGATGGCGACGGCGTCGCCGGCCTTGGCGTTCACCGTGGCGTTGACCACGGCCTCGCTGCGGTTGACCAAATGGTTGGAGGAAGTGGTTACGGAGCGGCCGTCCTGCTCACCCACCACCATGGGCCAAGCATATTCGTCGGCGTCGTTGGTGAACACCAGGGAGCCGCCCTCCACATTCAGGGGCAGCGGCCAGGTCAGCCTCGGAGGAGGGCTCCACGTTGGGTTTTTACACGGGGGTGCCGTACTGCATAATGGACTCGGTGTAGTCGTCGCCCACAAACAGGTCGAACAGGCAGGTAAAGGCCGACACGTCAGACTGGGAACCGGCCTCGATGAAGCAGCTGGTGCCGAACCGGTCTACGACGATGGAGGTGGGGATGGAGTGCACGTCGAAAGCGTTGGCCAGGCCCGCAGTATCCTGAGCTACGGGGAAGGTCATACCCTTCTCGGCGGCATAGGCTGCCAGTACGTCGTCGGTATCCTCGGACTCGCAGGAAACGGCGATGACCTCCACCCGATCCTTGTACTGCTCATAGGCCTCTTCCAGGAAGGGGAACTCCGCGGCGCAGGGGCCGCACCAGGAAGCCCAGATGTTGATGAGCACCATGTCCTTTTTCCTTGAGAACCTCAGACAGGGTCACGGTCTTACCGTCAAAGGTGGTAACGGTGAAGTCCCGCATGGTATCGCCCATCTGATAGGGGCGGCGTTGTCCTCGGTGGGAGCGGTGGTCTCCTCCGTGGGGGCGGCGGTTGCGGGGGTGGACGGCTCGGTGGAGGGCTGCTCGTCCGGGGTGTTTTTGCAGCCGGCGCACAGGAGCAGTGCCGTCACCAGCAGCAGGCTAAGTAGGATCTTTGTGCATTTCATGTATTTTTCTCCCTTCAAATATAGATTACCATGTGTAAGATAGCATAAAATGGTTTCTGTGTCAAGAAGTGGAGACGGCGCGCCGGCGATTTTCGATTTTCTGTTGCGGGAAACGACACGGCGTGCTATAATCTCATCATAAACGAAAGGAAAGGGAAAATGGCAAAACGAACGCAAGTGATACGCTGGGTCATGACGCTGGCAACCGTTCTGGTACTGGTGGCGCTGGCCTGGCAGTGTATCGACATTTATCTGGTGGGCAACAGCCCCGCCAATCTGGACGCCTCTGGCGTATACCGCTCCCCAGTTTACAGCGTGGAGATTGTGGCGGCCCATCTGCGGCCCCTCCGGCCGCTGATGGTAATTTATGTACTGCTCACCGTAGCGGCGCTCCTGGCGCAGTCCGTGGCCGGAGAGGACAAGTCCCGCGCCCCCATTTCCCCGGAGAACCGGCTGCGGCTCATGAAGACCCGCGTTGCTGCACTTCCCGATGAGGCCAAAGATCTGGAGCGGCAGCGCCGGGCCATCTGCTTCGCCGCCGCCGGGGCGGTGCTGGTCTGCGCCGTACCCTGCCTGGTGTACCTCCTTGATGGGAGACATTTCGTCTCCTGGGATTTGGAGCAGGTCATGGGACAGATGCTGCTCCATGTGGCGCCGTGGGTCGTGGCCGCTTTCCGGGGTGGTTCTGGCGGCGGCTTATGCCTGGGGGCGCAATGTGAACCGGGAAATCGCCGCGCTGAAGGGTCATGTGGGACGGAACGTCCGAACAGCCGACTCCCCCGCCGGCTCGCCCGTGGGCCTTCTTCGCGCCGGCCTGTACGGGGTCGCCATTTTGTTTATCGTGCTGGGTGTGATGAACGGCGGCCTGCGGATGTGCTGGTGAAGGCGATCAATATCTGTACGGAGTGTATCGGCCTTGGGTAGGCTCACCGGCTGGATTCGGAATCATCTGCCCACCCAGCGCAGACTGATTCAGCTTTATGCCGCCCTTCTTTACAACGCCCATCTGAAGGGTTATATCACCGGAGAGATCTTTACCGGCAAGACCAAAAGCGTATGCGTGCCGGGCTTTAACTGCTATTCCTGCCCCGGGGCCGTGGGGCGTGTCCCCTGGGCGCGCTGCAAAAACGCCATCGCCGCCTCCGGCAGCCGCCGCACGCCGGTGTACGTGTTGGGCATTCTGATGCTTTATGGCATCACCCTGGGCCGCACCATCTGCGGCTATCTGTGCCCCTTTGGGGGAACTCTTTGCAGGAGCTGGTGCACAAGATCCCCACGTTTAAGGTCAAAAAAAGCCGTGTCACCCATGTGCTCAGCTACCTGAAATACGTGATTCTGGCCATCTTTGTCCTTGCGGTTCCCTTTTGGTACGCCATGCAAAGCTATCCAGTTCCGGCGTTCTGCAAGTACATATGCCCGGCGGGCACCTTTGAGGGCGCCATTGGACTGCTGTCAATCCCGCCAACAGCGATAAGTTCTCTATGCTGGGCATCCTCTTTACCCGGAAATTTGTCATCCTGTTGCTCATTACCCTGACCTGTGTGTTCATTTACCGGGCCTTCTGCCGGTTCCTGTGTCCCCTGGGCGCGATTTACGGCCTGTTTGCCAAAATCGCTGTGGTGGGCGTGAAAGTGGAAGCGCCCAAGTGTACAAACTGCGGACGCTGTACGGCCCAGTGCCCCATGGACATCCGCCATGTGGGCGATCACGAGTGTATCCACTGCGGCAAGTGTATTGACGTCTGCCCCACCGGAGCCATCTCCCTCAAGGCCGGAAAGATCACCCTCCGAGGCCCCGAGCTTGCGGCCACGCCGGAGCAAAAGCGCCGTGGTCGGAAGATTCGCCTGACGGCGTGGGCCGTGGCGCTGGCGGTGCTGGCAGGCGCGCTGTGGTATTTTTAACCGGCCGGAGCCAACCACGGCGGAGCCGGAGGCTTCTACGGCCACAACGTCCGCCCCGGACGATATCCCTGGGGCAGCGAGGTGGGAATGCGCGCCCCGGACTTCCACCGTTCCGGTGTACGGCGGGGACGCCTTTACCCTGAGCGAACACCGGGGCCAGGTTAATCATTGTGAATTTCTGGGCCACCTGGTGTACCCCCTGCTGCGGGGAGCTTCCCTACTTTGACCGTGGTGGCCATTCATTCCGACCTTGTGACCGACGATGTGGAGGCCTATTTGGCGAACTACGACTATCGGCTTCCCTTCGCCTTGACGAGACCGGTGGGGGTGATCCAGTCCTTCGGCGGCTCCACCATGCCCAAACCGTGGTCATCGACGCCGACGGTGTGATTACCTACAACGCCGTGGGTTCCGTGACCTATGAGGTACTGGAGCGTCTGCTGACGGAGGCAGGGGCGTAATCCAATCGGATACCATGGGCTTGTTGCAAACAACAAATTTGCGGCAGGCCCTCATTTATATTCATTTTCATCCCGAAGACAGAATTTTAGACCAAACTGTGGAAAATTTTTTACATTTCGGGCATGCTTACGCAGACTCCACCGTTTTGGTGGGGCCTGAATCTAGATGTTCTGCATTTTTCTAAGTTTACGCTGTTTTGATTGTGGATAAATGCGTCTTTTTCGCGCTTTCTGCTCTATTTCATCCACCGCTTTTTTAGGTTGAATCCCATCGCCAGAAAGAATCACTCCCGTGCGTATATTTCGTTTCCCTGTGGAAAAGAAACGCCGAAAGCCAAAATCATGCTTCATAAGACCAAACGCACCCTCCACCTGAATAGAGCGGCGCATCCTCAGCATAATCCCTTCTTCCGTTGTAATATTCGCCAGAGACGCCGCACGCTTGTTCTTCGTACTTTTCCCACCGTTCCAGGTATTGCGCAAGCTGCTCGTATTCCTTCTGCTCTGCACTTTTCCGTTTCCCGGTACCATGCACAAAGGCGATTCCCTTTCCCTTTTCCGCCAAATATTCTCTGAGCTTCTGCTTGTCTATAAGTCCAACCCCTTCATTTACCGCACGCTTCACCTTCGCCAGATTTTTTCTACTCTGCCACGCCATACAAAAAGTGTACCGGCATGCTTCTTCTAGGTCTCTGTCACTGTAGATACCGCACTGGTATCCATAGCATATTCGATTTTTCGACCTTTGGTCGAATACGCTTCGTACAGTTTCCTGTAGTCCAGTTCCTCAAGCTGTGCGCTGGCCAGCCTTACCGGTGCTGTCTCTGGCAATATTTTTTCTAAATTGATTGTAAGAACCAGTTGACCTCCGCGCTCATATGCGCTAAACTATTCTTGCTGGTGTTTGTTTTTCACACATGAAGCATACAGCAAAAAGGCAAATCGGCCAACCCCTTTTTTCGGAGTTGACCGATTTGTTTTTTATTTTTTCTCCTCGCGCTAATGCATCATTTTGTCACATTTTGCAACGCGCCCGTTCCTTTATTACCCTTGGGGCCACAGGCCCCAAGGCACTTATTTCACTTCCTTCACCGACTCCACCAGCCCCTCTGCCAGGCCAGCCAGGCCCTGGATCTCGCTGGGGATGATGATCTTGGTGGCCTTGCCGTCGGCTGCCTTCTGGAAGGCCTCCAGCGCCTTCAGCTTGATGACCTGGTCATTGGGGGCGGTCTGATTCAGCATGGCCAGAGAATCCGCCAGCGCCTTCTGCACCGACCGGATGGCCTGGGCCTCGCCGTCGGCTCCGGAGAATGGCCGCCTGCTTCTCAGCCTCGGCCTTCAGGATGGCCGCCTGTTTTTCCGCGTCCGCCCGCAAAATGGCAGATTCCTTTTCGCCTTCTGCGATCAGAATGGCAGACTTTTGGTCCCTTCGGCCTGGAGAATGGCTTGACGGCGGTCCCGCTCGGCCTTCATCTGCTTCTCCATGGAGCTCTGAATGTCCGCGGGAGGCAAAATGTTCTTCAGCTCCACGCGGTTTACCTTAATGCCCCAGTCATCGGTCGCTTCATCGAGGATGGAGCGCATTTTGGTGTTGATGATATCGCGGCTGGTCAGCGTCTGGTCAAGCTCAAGATCACCGATGATGTTCCGCAAGGTGGTAGCAGTGAGGGTCTCCATGGCCATCATGGGGCTGCTCCACGCCGTAGGCATACAGCTTCGGGTCCGTAATCTGGAAATAGACCACGGTGTCGATCTGCATCGTAACATTATCCTTCGTGATGACCGGCTGGGGCGGATAATCCAGCACCTGCTCTTTGAGGCTGACCCGCTTGGCCACCCGCTCCAAGAACGGCACCTTAAAGTGAATGCCCACGCCCCACACGGCGGAGAAGGCGCCCAGACGCTCAATGGGACTGGTAAGCCTGGGACTGCAATCCAAATCCATTCCATATTTCTTACCTCCAAATTTGGACCAGGAACCTCCCCGGGGTGACATAGAGCTTAACGCCCTCGATCCGGTCCACCCGGACCTGGGTGCCTGTGGGGATGGGCCGCTCTGTGGTGCTGCGGGGCCGTCCAGACCACGCCGCCTACCTTCACCGCCCCTGGGCGGCGATGTTATCCACAGACTCCGTGACAATGGCAATTTTGCCAATGACGCTGTCTGCGTTGGTCGCCGTGATCCGCGGTGTCACCTTGCGCACCAGGGGCCGGAGCGCGGCCAGAAGCACCGCCGAGACCACCAGGAATACGCCCACCTGCCAGCGCCACACAGGCCGCCGCCAGAGCGCCCGCCATAAACCACAGGGAGACCAGCGCAACCGTGGCAGCTTCCAAGACGCCGAACAGCAGCAGGAGCCCAAGCCAAATTGCAATTTCCATGTACATCTTCCTTTCCTCATATCTTACGAACAGCTTAGCAGATTTGCAGTAAAAGGTCAACAGGCTACAGCGAAGTTTCCTTCATTTTTTGGGAGTTCTCCGGATTTCCGAAGAAATCCGGAATAAAACTCCAGGTTTCGCAGCATCCGGAACCGTTCAAGCAATCGGCAAACCGCTCCGCCGGATTCAGGGATTCAGAAGGATCTGCGCCAGGGGCGAATTCTCCCCCAGGATGATGGTTTTGTCCTCGGCGTCCAAGGATTGCTTCAGGGCGTCCAGCGCCAGGGTGAACTCATAGAATTCCTTCTTATCCGGCGTATCATAGGCCTCCGCCAGCATCCGCATGTACTCGGCCTCGCCCTCCGCCTCCAACTTGGCCGCTTCCGCCTTGGCGTTGGAGACAATGATGTTGACCTGTTTATCCACATCGTTGCGGATGATGGATGCATCGTAATTTCCGTCGGCGGTGTATTTTTCCGCAATCTGGTTCCGCTCGGAGATCATCCGGGCGTAGACGGCATTCTCATTGGCCTCCGGCAAGTCGAACCGTTTGATTTTCACGTCCACGACTTCAATGCCATAATTCTGCGCCAGAGTGTTTACGCTGGAGGCAATGCCCGCATAGATCTCATTGCGTTCGGACGCATCGTCCATGTTGATGATATCCGCCTGGGAGAGGGTGCCCATCACCGTCTTCAGGGTGTTATAGGTGAGAGCGTTGAGCCGCTCCTCCGCCACCACCGTGGAACCCAGAGATTGGTAGAACAACAGGGGTCGGACACCCGCCAGAGGATGTAATTGTCTACAGTCATATTCTGCTTATCCGAAGTGAGCACCTCGGAAGGCGGAATATCGTAGAGCATCATGGCCTTGGGGAAATACTTCACACTGTCCAAAAAGGGGACCTTAAAATGCAGCCCCGGCGTTTGCGTGGTGTGAATAATTTTGGAAAAGCGGACCGTGCAGGCATACTGGTTTTCCTCTACGGTATAGATGGAGCTCAAGAGGCACACCAGCGCCAGAAGCACCACGATCCCCAGGATGATTTTTTTTCTTCATCTGATCAGTTCCCTCCCTCAGTTGGCGGCGTGGTAGGCGCCGTTGTGGTTTCTCCACTGTCTACAAAGCTCTCCAGGGGAAGTACCATATCCACACCGTCGGCATTTGTGGTGTTGATGTACAGCTTCACACCGGGCAGCACCTGGGATATGGCCTCATAGTACATCCGGGACCGGGTGATCTCCGGGTTCCGCTGATACTCCTGATACATGGCCTGGAACATGGCCACCTGCTCCGTGGCTTCGTTGATCCGCGCCTGCTTCAGATATTCGGCGTTTTGAATCAACTGGTCCGCCTGACCCTCTGCCTTGGGGATCTGGGCGTTCTGGTAGGCCTTGGCCTGGTTGACCACAGTCTCAGCCTGCTGCTTGGCGGTCTCCACCGCCTTGAATGCCTCAATGACCTCTTGAGTGGGAGGCTCTGCGTCCTGAATTTTCACATCCACCAGGGTGAGGCCAATGTCGTACTCCTGGAGCACCTCGGTGACTAGGGCCTTTACCTGCATCTGAATGGCCTCTTTGCCATCGGTGAGGACGCTATCCACCTGGGTGGAACCAACCACATTGCGGATCTGACTTTGGATCAGGTTCCGAAGCACATCCTCCGGGGCGTAAGAGCCATAGAGGTAGCGCTCTGGATTGGAGACCTTATACTCCACAAAAAGTCCACATTGACGATGTTGTAATCGCCGGTAATCATCTTCCCCTCGTCGTCCACAACCTCGTAGCCCTCGGGGTGTCTCTGCCATCTGTGCGGTAGCCAAGCTCGATCTTCTGATAGACATTGACCGCCACCTTCTGGGCCTCCTGGATGCCAAAGGGAAGCTTAAAGTGGACGCCAGCGCCGGTGACCTCTGTGACCTTGCCAAAGGTGGTCACCACCGCCTGATGTTTGTCGTCTACGGTGTACCAGCAGGTGCTGGCCGTCACAAGAACCAACACCAAAACCACTGCGGCAGTCAGAATTCTGCCGATTTGCTTGCCACTGGGTCCTTTGGACCGGGAGGGCTTTTCGTCCCCGCCATTGGGCGTCCAGTGATAGGTTCCGTTTTCCATATGCATATCTCCTTTTTTGTATGAATGTGCCGTGAAATTTTAGATGCTCAGCTGCTGCATTTGCTCCGCCGCCTGTTTTTGCAGCTGGGGAAGAGAACCAGGCTGTCAGCATCACCTCCAGGGCATCCGCCACCCGATGCTTGGCGCCGGGACAGGGCTCCTGATAGCCTGCCAGCACCCGGTCCAGCGTTTCGTGCAGTCCCTGGGGCGGCCAGGTGTCCCGGTTGGCCGCGGCCAGGCGGAGGAAGAAGAGATACATCACACTGTCGTCAATGATGTCATCGCTTTCGTCATCCAGTTGGCCGTTGACATAGGACAGAATCCAGCAGATGGATTCCATAGGCGTGCCGACCTTCAGCATGTTGATGATGATGATGCGGCTGAGCTGGCGGCGGTTGTACTTTTCTTCACCGGTGGGGTTAAAAACCCTCGCTTCACCCAGTTCTGGACCGTGTATGGCTCCAGTCCGGTAATCTGACACACCTGGGACAGGACCAGGCCGCCGGTGACGAACAGAGAGGAAAACAGCTCATCGGCTGCCTCCGGCCGGGACCCATCCACCTCCAGAACCGTGCCGGGCAGAATCCAGTTCATTTGAATCACTCCTCCGTCTCTCAAGATGACTAGATTGTACCACACGGTTACGTGATTGTCAAGATGGTTTCCGAAATTATTTTAAAAAATACGTAAACCGCATCTCAGGATTTTCTAGCCTTTTCTGCAGTGCTCCACAATTTCTCGCCGGAAACCAGGCTTGGAATCGTCCCAAGAATTCCCACAATCCCCTTGCGTCTTCTCAAAAGTTTTCTATAATAGGGGCCAAACGGCCATGACACCAGCAAGGAGGGACCACATTTGAGCAGACAGGAAGCAAATGAACAATACGCCAAGGCGCTGAAGGCGGGTCAGAAACACTACCGGGAATGTGTCCTCCGGGGCCGCTATCCCTATCCCCAGGTGCTGGATGAGATTTTGGATGACTCCATGGCCGCCGGACGGGTGGATATGGGGCTCCTCAGCATCCCCCACAGAGGGCATTGTAGGCGCCAAAGCCGCTGGACGGGCCTCTGCGTTTGCCGCCAATTTCATGCCCCTTTTGGCTGCCAACACAGAATTTGCCGCCAAGTGGGTGGAGCTGTGTATGGCCCATCTGGGAGAGGGCATCCGGGATCCCATCCGCGCTATGAATACATGGGGCGCTTTTATGTCCAGGAGGGGAACAAACGGGTCAGCGTTCTGAAGAGCTACGGTGCGCCGGCCATTGATGCCTACGTCACCCGGATCATTCCCGCCTATTCTCAGGATCAGGCGATCCAGGTTTACTATGAATTTTTAAATTCCTTTCCCATGACCGGCCTGTACCAGGTCCGCTTCAGCCAGCCAGGGGGGCTTCGCCAAGCTCCAGGCCGCTCTGGGGTTTGAGCCGGATCATGTTTGGACCAAGGAAGAGCGGCAGCGGTTTCTCTCCAGCTACACCTACTTTCAGGAGGCCTTCCGGAAGCTGGGGGGCGAGAGCTTGCCCCTCACCCCTGCCGACGCCCTGCTGGTGTGGCTCCGGGTGTATCCATTGGAGGATCTGAAAAATCAGAGCGCTCAGGACTTGGTCAAAAGCCTCAGCGCCATTTGGGCTGACGTCAAGGTCCTGTCCAACCCCGCCCCCCATCACCGTCAGTACGTCTCCCCAGGAGGTGGCGGACAAGGGCCTCCTGAACCGGCTCCTGGGCGCCGTTCGGCCCAATCACCTGAACATCGCCTTCATTAACGAGCGCAACCCAGTAGACAGCGACTGGGCC
>VOFI01001542.1_pt1 | contig 64663 bp, 70 predicted proteins | sample 5384131 | NCBI WGS metagenome assembly VOFI01 (sample SAMN12384728, study PRJNA508395) | human gut metagenome | isolation source: healthy gut H | host: Homo sapiens
AGCGAAGTCCTTTTAAATATGTATATACAGGGATAGACAAGACGGTCAAACGTGCCATTCCGTTAGAGGAGATTCGCCGTTTGAGGGAGCTTGATCTAACAAGGAGCCCTTCTCTGGCTTATGCAAGGGATATTTTCATGTTTTCATTTTATACCCGTGGTATGTCATTCATTGATATGGCTTTTTTGAGAAAGAAAGACTTGCAGAATGGTATTTTGTCTTATCGCCGACAGAAGACGGGCAACAGTTGTTCATCAAATGGGAGAAGCCAATGCAAGAAATAATTAACAAGTATGATACTCAGGGGAGCCCTTACCTGCTACCTATTATACGAGATATGGAGGTAGACGGAAGGAAACAGTATAAGAAAACTGCCCATTTGGTGAATCAAAAACTGAAAAAACTTGGGATGCGGTTGGGGTTATCTATACCTTTAACTACGTATGTTGCCCGCCATGCCTGGGCTAGCATTGCCAAGAGTAAAAATATTTCCTTGTCTGTTATGATGAAACAGTCTGATAATAACGGGGAGGAATCTCTTATTTTTGTAGAATTTGATTGTAACTGCTTGATATATAGTTCTATATATGATCGGGCAGGACTAGGATAATTGTCTTGAGGTTTTATGGCGCTCCTGAAGGATGAACAACGGATGCATTGGTATGTAATGCGTGACCTCAAACGTCCCAATGCTAAATTGCCTGCTTATAAGCAGCTCAGTGATGAACATCTAGAAGTATTTACTCCTATGCAATGGCGGTTAAAGTTGAAAAATGGCAAACGAATCCGTGAAGAAGTACCGTTTATGCAGGACCTGCTTTTTATTCACGATACAAGAGAAGTTCTAGATCTGTTTGTTCGTAAAATACCGACCCTTCAATATCGTTACCAGAAAGGTGGCGGTTATTGTCAGCCTATGATGGTTGCCGATTTGGATATGGAGCGTTTTATACGTGCTGTCAGAGGTTCGGAAAATCCTAAATATTATTTACCTGAAGAGATAAGCGATACAATGTATGGTCGTATGATCCGTATTATTGGAGGTCCTTTTGAAGGTTATGAAGGCCGTCTGCTTACTACCCGTGGCTCTAAAGTCAAACGTCTTCTTGTCGAACTGCCTAATTTCTTTTCGGTGGGTGTAGAAGTAAATCCTGATTTGATAGAAATAATATAATTATGTACGATTTATACTATTATTCTAGTTGCTTATAATCAGCGTTGTAAGAATATATGATAATTAATTGGGGGGATTTAAATTATGAAACACGCATTTGACCGTTTTATTCACTATTTGCAGAAAAACTACTTTAGCTATTGGGTTGTATTGGGAATCGATACATTCATAGCTTTACTGTGTACTTGGGTGTCATTTATTGGCATTCATTATATTACGGAAACTTCCAAAGAAATAGTTTCGCTTTTCCATATCTTGGCGGTTTCAGTTATATCGAGTGTTTTGGGGGCTACTCTATTTCATACTTATCGTAATACGATTCGTTTTTCCCAGTTGAAGGAATTATGGAGGTTGGCGGGAAGTGTGCTCATAAAGGCTGTCTGCATAGCCATTGTCATTTGGTTTCTCCTGCCACAGACGGGATTACATAACAGTCAGAAAATAATTTTTGTACTGTTTGATGCTATGCTTACTTTTATTGTTATGGTTGGGTTTCGTATTCAGTTGATTATTGTTTATGAATTCTTGCTGAATGTACTGAATAAAAAGAATATGCGTATTCTGATCTATGGTATTGATGATAAGAGTGTGGCATTGAAAGTCCGGTTACTGAACAGTTCTCATTATAAAGTTGTAGGCTTTTGTATTTACGGAACAGGTAATTCTATTCGGCGTGTGGCTGATCTTCCTGTTTATTCTTTTAAAGATGAAGAGTGCTTCAATAAGCTGATTCATAAGAAATGTATCGGAGGCATCTTATTTGCCCGCTATGAAAATACTCGTGAAGAGGAAGACCGACTGCTTCAGTATTGTAAAAGAAGCGGATTGAAGACACTAATATCTCCAAGTATTAGTGAGGCTGACGAGAACGGAAGTTTCCACCAATGGGTACGCCCTATCAAGATTGAGGATTTGCTGGGGCGCTCAGAAATTCATATCAATATGGAGGAAGTGATGACCGAGTTTTGTGGCAAGGTTGTGTTGGTGACGGGAGCTGCCGGTAGTATTGGTAGCGAGCTTTGCCGGCAACTGGCTCAGATGAACATCAAGAAGCTGATCATGTTTGATTCCGCTGAGTCACCTTTGCATAATGTCCGTCTGGAATTTGAGAAGAATTATCCCGGTCTTGATTTTGTTCCTGTCATTGGAGATGTCCGCGTGAAAGAGCGTCTTCGTATGGTGTTCGATATCTATCACCCTCAGGTAATCTTCCATGCTGCTGCTTATAAGCATGTTCCGTTAATGGAGGAAAATCCCTGTGAAGCTGTGCTGGTCAATGTTGTCGGTTCGCGTCAGGTTGCTGATATGGCTGTGGAATACGGAGCTGAGAAGATGATCATGGTTTCTACCGATAAGGCGGTGAATCCTACCAATGTAATGGGATGCTCGAAACGCTTGGCGGAGATCTATGTACAGAGTCTGGGCTGTGCCATTCGTGAGGGCAAAGTGAAAGGTCATACCAAATTTATCACTACCCGCTTTGGCAACGTCTTGGGTAGTAACGGCTCTGTAATTCCCCGTTTTAAGGAACAGATCGAGAATGGTGGTCCTGTCACAGTGACTCATCCCGATATCATCCGTTTCTTTATGACTATTCCCGAAGCTTGTCGCCTGGTAATGGAGGCTGCCACTATGGGTGAAGGCAATGAGATTTTTGTCTTTGAGATGGGAAAGGCTGTGAAGATTGTTGATCTGGCTACCCGTATGATCGAACTTGCCGGTTATCGTCCGGGTGAAGATATTGAAATAGAGTTTACGGGATTACGTCCGGGTGAGAAACTTTATGAGGAAGTCCTGAGTGATAAGGAGAATACGATTCCTACTGAGAATAAGAAGATAATGATAGCGAAGGTACGTCATTATGAATATGCTGATATTCTTGACACTTATGCGGAGTTTGAGAAGTTGTCGCGTACAGTAAAGATCATGGATACGGTGAGGTTGATGAAGAAAGTAGTACCGGAATTTAAATCCAAGAATTCACCGCGGTTTGAGGTTCTAGATAAAGAATTAGAATAATCTATAACACTAACATAAATCAACAATGGATACAAAAGATTTAAAGATTGCTGTTGCAGGTACCGGATATGTTGGTCTTAGTATAGCAACACTTTTGTCGCAGCATCACCAGGTGACGGCAGTCGATGTGATTCCCGAGAAAGTAGATATGCTTAATCGTAAACAATCACCTATTCAGGATGAGTATATAGAGAAGTATTTGTCCGAAAAGGCATTGAATCTAACTGCTACGCTTGACGGTGCTAAAGCATACAGTGATGCGGATTTTGTAGTCATAGCAGCTCCTACTAATTATGATCCGGTGAAGAACTATTTTGATACTCATCATATAGAGGATGTCATAGACCTGGTTTTAAGTGTCAATCCTGATGCTGTGATGGTAATCAAGTCTACTATTCCTGTTGGATATTGCCGTGGACTTTATTTGAAGTATGCCCGTAAAGGAGTAAAGAAGCTTAATTTGCTTTTTTCTCCGGAGTTTCTTCGTGAGAGTATGGCTCTTTATGATAATTTGTATCCAAGTCGTATTATTGTTGGTTATCCAAAATTTATAGAGAGTGAACAATTTAATGAGGAAAATGAAGCCATTAAGTCTGTTGCGGATATTCCTGCCCTAGAGAAGGCTGCACGTACTTTTGCCGCATTGCTTCAGGAAGGAGCAATTAAGGAAGGTATTCCTACCCTTTTTATGGGTATCAAGGAGGCAGAGGCTGTTAAGCTGTTTGCTAATACCTATCTTGCATTGCGTGTCAGTTATTTTAATGAACTTGATACTTATGCAGAGATGAAAGGTCTGGATTCTCAGTCAATAATACAGGGTGTTGGTTTGGATCCTCGCATTGGCACACATTATAATAATCCTAGTTTTGGTTATGGTGGTTATTGTTTGCCGAAAGACACGAAACAACTATTGGCTAATTATCAGGATGTACCTCAAAACATGATGAGCGCTATTGTAGAGAGTAATCGCACAAGAAAGGACTTCATAGCTGATCAGGTTTTGTCTAAAGCTGGTTATTACACTGCGTCCAGTCAATGGGATGTTCACAAAGAACAAAATATAGTACCGTCCGTCAAGTAAAGTGGGTGAACAGCCGGTTTTTTGGAGCCAACTGGTGAAACGTTTGCTGGTGTACGCTATAGTATCGAATACTATGATGTACGTTTAAAACCCTGATGCCTATATTGAAAGTAATCTTATTGGTTTTTATAACATTCTAGAGGCTTGTCGTCATTATGGTGTGGAGCACTTAGTATATGCTTCTTCAAGCAGTGTATATGGAAGCAATAAGAAAGTGCCTTATAGCACTGATGATAAGGTAGACAATCCTGTATCACTTTACGCTGCTACAAAAAAAAGCAATGAGTTAATGGCTCATGCATACAGTAAGCTCTACAATATACCAAGTACTGGTTTACGATTTTTCACTGTCTATGGCCCCTGTGGACGTCCCGATATGGCTTACTTTAGTTTTACTAACAAATTGTTGAAGGGCGAGACCATTCAGGTTTTCAATTATGGTAATTGTAAACGTGATTTCACCTATGTGGATGACATTGTAGAGGGCGTTATCCGTATCATGCAGCATGCTCCTGAGAAGAAAAATGGCGATGATGGATTGCCAATTTCTCCTTATAAAGTATATAATATCGGTAATAATTCTCCAGAAAATCTTTTAGACTTTGTAACAATCCTTCAGGATGAACTTATTCGTGCAGGTGTACTTCCCAACGACTATGACTTTGAATCCCACAAAGAACTAGTGCCGATGCAACCAGGTGATGTACCTGTAACTTATGCTGATACGACTCCTTTGGAACAAGATTTTGGATTTAAACCGTCAACATCACTACGTGTGGGATTGAGAAAGTTTGCAGAGTGGTATGCTAAGTATTATGGTACATTTAAATACCAACTATAAATCGATAATATAAAAATAAAAAGATAAAATCATTATGAGCATTTTTGCGGGTAAAACCCTAATGATTACCGGTGGAACAGGTTCTTTCGGTAATGCAGTCTTGAATCGTTTCCTTCGTACCGATATCGGTGAAATTCGTATATTTTCACGTGACGAGAAGAAACAGGACGATATGCGCCACGAATATCAGGTTAAGTATCCTGATGTGGCAAATAAAATAAAGTTCTTTATTGGCGACGTACGTAATTTGCAGTCATGTAAGAACGCAATGCCTGGTGTTGACTATATCTTTCATGCTGCGGCTTTGAAACAGGTTCCAAGTTGTGAGTTCTTTCCGATGGAAGCGGTGAAAACCAATGTAATCGGTACTGATAACGTTTTGACAGCTGCTATCGAGGCGGGCGTTGGTGCTGTAATTTGTCTTTCAACAGATAAGGCTGCCTATCCTATCAATGCTATGGGTATCACCAAAGCTGTTGAGGAAAAGATAGCAGTGGCAAAGAGCCGTTACTCCGGTAAGACCAAGATTTGCTGTACGCGTTATGGCAATGTGATGTGTTCTCGTGGTTCTGTAATTCCTCTGTGGATAGAGCAAATCCGCAATGGTAATCCTGTAACGTTGACCGAGCCTAAAATGACGCGCTTCATCATGTCATTGGAAGAGGCGGTGGATCTCGTACTGTTCGCTTTCGAACATGGTCAGAATGGTGATATCCTTGTTCAAAAAGCTCCGGCTTGCACCATTCAGACCCAGGCGGAGGCCGTTTGTGAACTCTTTGGTGGCAAGAAAGAAGACATCAAGGTTATCGGCATCCGTCATGGAGAGAAGATGTATGAAACATTGCTCACAAAAGAAGAATGTGCCAAAGCAGAAGATATGGGTAATTTCTATCGTGTTCCTGCAGATAATCGTGGATTGAACTATGACAAATTCTTCAAAGAAGGTGAAACGGAACGTAACACACTTACGGAGTTCAATTCTAATAATACTTATATATTGAACGTAGAAGAGACTAAGGCTAAAATTGCAGCTCTTGATTACATCAAAAAGGAATTGAGTGGCGAGGGTAATTTCGTACAGTGATAAAATTATGAAGATATTAGTAACCGGTGCCAAAGGTTTTGTAGGGAAGAATCTTTGTGCCCAACTTAATAACATCAAGGACGGTAAGGCTCGTTGTTATGGTGAACTGAAGATTAGTGACGTATTCGAGTACGATCTTGACTCTACTCCGGAACAACTGGATAATTGGTGCAAAGAAGCCGATTTCGTATTCAATCTTGCTGGGGTGAATCGTCCAAAGGACAATGATGAATTCATGAAAGGTAACTTCGGTTTTGCAAGTACATTACTTGATACCTTGAAGAAATATTATAACACTTGTCCCGTCATGCTTTCCTCTAGTGCACAAGCCTCGTTGACCGGTCGTTTTGGTAACAGCGAATATGGTCGTAGTAAAAAGGCGGGTGAAGATCTTTTTCTACAATACGGCAAAGAGACAGGAGCCAAGGTTTTGGTCTATCGCTTTCCGAACCTTTACGGTAAGTGGTGCCGTCCAAACTATAACAGTGCCGTAGCCACTTTCTGCAATAACATTGCCAATGACTTGCCTATACAGGTCAATGATCCGAATGTAGAACTTGAGTTGCTCTATATTGATGATCTTGTGGATGAAATGATTCGTACTCTGAAAGGCAAGGAACATCATTGCGAGTTTGAGGGGCTTGATGTACATCCGAAGGCTGACGGCAGATATTGTTATTGCCCTGTCACCCATAAGGTAACGCTTGGTGAAATCGTTGATTTATTGCACCAATTCGCGGAAATGCCCCAGACATTGATGATTCCGGAAATTTCTGCCAACTCGTTTGCCAAACGTCTGTATAGCACATTTTTGAGTTACTTGCCCGAAGAAAAAGCGATCTTCGACTTGAAAATGAACGTGGATCAGCGTGGCAGTTTCACAGAACTTGTACATACCTTGAATTGCGGCCAGGTAAGCATTAATATCTCCAAACCGGGTGTAACCAAGGGTGAACACTGGCACAATACCAAATGGGAACAGTTTATTGTGGTTAGCGGACATGGACTTATCCAACTCCGCAAGGAGGGAACAAATGAAATATTGAACTATGAGGTGAGCGGTGACAAAATACAATCCGTTATCATGCTTCCCGGCTATACCCATAATATCATCAATCTTTCCGATACGGAAGATTTGGTAACAGTTATGTACTGTAATGAGATATTCAATCCGGATAGACCTGATACGTACTTTGATAAAGTAGAAAAATAATATGGAAAAACAACCCAAATTTGATTATTCAGATATAAAATTCAAGGATAACGGTAAATTAAAGCTGATAATCGTTGTCGGCACCCGTCCCGAGATTATCCGTTTGGCGGCTGTCATCACCAAATGTCGTCAGTATTTCGATGTGATTCTTGCTCATACCGGTCAGAATTACGACTACAACCTCAACGGTATATTCTTTAAAGATTTGAAGTTGGCAGAGCCGGAAGTATATATGGATGCCGTAGGTGATGATTTGGGAGCTACTTGTGGTAATATCATCAACTGTTCATATAAACTCTTTGCTCAGACAAAGCCGGACGGAGTTCTTGTACTTGGTGATACCAACTCATGTCTGAGTGTTATTGGAGCCAAGCGTCTCCACATACCTATTTTTCATATGGAAGCTGGAAACCGTTGTAAAGATGAATGCCTTCCGGAAGAGACCAACCGTCGTATTGTTGATATCATCAGTGATGTGAATATGGCATACTCGGAACATGCGAGAAGATACCTTGCCGATTGCGGTTTGCCCAAGGAACGTACTTATGTCACGGGATCACCTATGGCGGAAGTACTCCACAACAATCTCGCAGAAATAGAAGCGAGCGATGTGCATCGGCGTCTGTGTTTAGAAAAAGGTAAATATATTCTGCTCTCTGCCCATCGTGAAGAAAATATCGACACCGAGAAGAACTTCCTTTCGCTTTTTACAGCTATCAATAAGATGGCAGAGAAGTATGATATGCCGATTCTCTACTCATGTCACCCGCGTTCTCGTAATCGTCTTGCAATATCTGGTTTCCAGTTTGATTCACGTGTCATCCAACACGAACCTCTCGGTTTCCATGACTACAACTGCCTTCAGATGAATGCCTTTGCTGTAGTTAGTGATAGTGGTACATTACCTGAAGAGTCTAGTTTTTTCACAAGTGTTGGTCATCCATTTCCTGCTGTCTGTATTCGAACCTCTACTGAGCGTCCGGAAGCAATTGATAAAGGTGATTTTATCATTGCAGGTATTGATGAGAAGAGTCTTTTGCAAGCTGTAGATACTGCAGTTGAACTGTGTAAAGATGATCAACATGGTATTCCTGTACCCGACTATGTGGACGAGAATGTCTCAACTAAAGTTGTGAAGATTGTACAGTCATATGTGGGTATTGTCAATAAAATGGTTTGGAGAAAATTGTAATAAATTTGTTTACCTCATGAAATCAAATTTGGATAAGTAGGCAAAGAATCTTGAGAATGAGGAGGAATCTGAATCTCTCAAGGTGGTAAACTATGCACTTACGGATATCCTTATATACTTCGTTGTCTTGAGGAGGAAAGTTGTGGCCTCTTTAACAATTGTGAGCGTCAGATTAAAAGATTATCTAAAGATAAATTGGTGGACTTGTTTACATACAGATAGCTGCTTATCGTCACTTGGGTATAAGCCAAATCTCTTATTTCAAAAAGCAATAAAGGTTTTATAAAATTAGGTCTAACAGGTCTAAAATGACCACTTACTTTTTACAATGAAAGGTATAGTATTAGCAGGAGGGTCAGGTACTCGCCTTTATCCAATTACCAAGGGTATTTCAAAGCAATTAATGCCTATATATGACAAGCCGATGATATATTATCCTATATCGGTATTGATGTTGGCGGGTATTCGAGATATACTAATTATCTCTACTCCTTTTTGATCTTCCTAGTTTCAAACGTCTGTTAGGAGACGGTTCTGACTATGGCGTTCACTTCGAGTATGCAGAACAGCCTTCACCTGACGGTCTTGCTCAAGCCTTCTCTATTGGTAAGGAATTTATTGGTGATGATTCCACTTGTCTCATACTAGGTGATAATATTTTTTATGGAAGCGGATTCACCGATCAGTTAAAAAATGCAGTCAGGAATGCGGAGGAAGGAAAAGCAACTGTATTTGGTTATTGGGTTTCAGATCCAGAACGTTATGGTGTAGCAGAGTTTGACAAAGAAGGCAACTGTCTTTCTATTGAAGAGAAACCTGTTCAGCCCAAGTCAAACTATGCTATTGTGGGACTTTACTTCTATCCTAATAAGGTTGTTAAGGTCTCTTCTGAAATCACGCCTTCTGCTCGTGGTGAGTACGAGATAACCACAGTTAATCAAGAGTTCTTAAAGGAGGGTGAACTTAAGGTTCAGCTTCTTGGGCGTGGTTTCGCATGGCTTGATACAGGTACACATGATTCATTGAGTGAGGCTTCTACATACGTTGAGGTTGTTGAAAAACGTCAAGGTCTTAAGATTGCATGTCTTGAGGGTATTGCATATCGCAAAGGTTGGATTTCTGAAGAGCGTATGCGTGAACTTGCAATACCTATGTTGAAGAATCAATATGGCCAGTACCTCCTCAAAGTAATTGAGGAAAAGAAACAAGAAGTAGATTCAGATACATTCAGAAAATAAATAAAAGCACAGAAGATGATATGAAGAATATAGTAATTACCGGTGGTGCCGGTTTCATCGGCAGCCATGTAGTTCGTTTATTTGTAAACAAGTACCTAGAGTATAACATCATCAATATAGATAAGTTGACCTATGCTGGCAATCTTGAAAACCTCAAGGACATAGAGGATAAACTAAACTATAAGTTTGTCAAAATGGACATCTGTAACTTTGATGCGTTCTACAAGCTGATGCAGGACGAGCAAATCGACGGTATCATCCACCTTGCAGCCGAGAGTCATGTTGATCGTTCAATCAAGGATCCATTCACATTTGCTCGTACCAATGTAATGGGTACTCTCAGTCTTCTTCAGGCTGCAAAACTTTATTGGGAGTCACTTCCAGAAAAATATGAAGGTAAGCGTTTCTATCATATTTCTACTGACGAAGTGTATGGTGCATTGCAGATGAAACATATCGAAGGCGTAAAAACTCCGTTCAACAAAAAGGCAAGTTCAGAAGAACATCATCTTGCATACGGTGATGACTTCTTCTACGAAACGACAAAATATAATCCTCATTCTCCGTATTCGGCATCCAAGGCAAGCAGTGATCATTTTGTTCGTGCGTTTCATGATACATATGGAATGCCGACAATTGTAACGAACTGTTCCAATAATTACGGTCCTTACCAGTTTCCTGAAAAGCTCATTCCTCTCTTTATCAACAATATCCTTCACCGTAAACCGTTGCCTGTTTATGGCAAGGGTGAGAATGTTCGCGATTGGTTGTATGTTGAAGACCATGCTCGTGCCATTGACTTGATTTTCCATAAAGGCAAGATTGCCGAGACTTACAACATCGGCGGTTTCAACGAGTGGAAGAACATCGATATCATCAAGGTGGTAATCAAGACCGTTGACCATTTGCTTGGTAGAGTCGATGGGGAAGACCTTAATCTCATTACTTACGTTGCCGACCGTCTTGGACACGACGTCCGTTATGCTATCGACTCTACCAAACTCCAGAAAGAACTCGGTTGGGAGCCTTCACTACAGTTTGAAGAGGGTATAGAGAAGACAGTCCGCTGGTATTTAGATAACGAAGAATGGCTTAACAATATCATCTCTGGCGACTATATGAAGTATTATTTTGATATGTACGATAATCGCTAACAACGCATGAAAGGTATCATATTATCTTCATTTGGAGGGGAGAAATTGCAATCGCTGACCTTGGGTGTGCTTAAGTATCTGTTGTGTGTGATAGGCTAGGTGTATTATGCTTTCGAGACACTCTGTGAGATTATCAAAACTTTTGGATAATCTCATAGAAAGTATCCTATATTGTAGTAATTATATGTATACCAATAAGAATAGAATATAAATATGAATATTAACGATTGCAGAATAATAGAATTGCCAAAATTCCTTGATGCAAGAGGCAATTTGTCGTTTGCAGAGAACAATACTCAGATTCCGTTCGAAATCAAGCGCACCTATTGGCTCTATGATGTCCCAGGTAACGTCAACCGTGGTGGACATGCTGAAATCAACAATGAAGAACTCATCATTGCTATGTCTGGAGCTTTTGATATTACCGTTGATGACGGCCGTGAGCAGAAGACCTTTACCCTTAACCGCTCTTACTATGGACTTTATATTCCCAAAGGATTATGGCGTGAGATAAAGAATTTCTCTACCAATGCCTTGGCACTTGAGTTTGGCAGTATCGTATATGATGTCAACGATTATATTCGTGACTATGACGAATTCTGCCACTTTGCAGCGAATTATATAGAAGTAAATACTGAAGATGCACATACTCCCCCCAAAAAAGTAAAGAAAGAATCGCCGGAACTATATAATGTATTCGACTGTACAATGATTGAACTTGATAAACACCACAGCGAACGTAAGGGGAATCTTACAGTTGTAGAGAATGGGAAGACCCTTCCGTTTGATGTTAAGCGAGTTTATTATCTTTATGATATTCCTGGTGGAGAATCTCGAGGTGCTCATGCTCATCGTGATCTTGAACAGTTCATGATAGCTGCCTCTGGTTCGTTTAAGGTTACACTCGATGATGGCAATTGCAAACGTACGTTCTTCTTAAATCGTCCATATCAAGGCCTTTATATTAAATCAGGAATGTGGCGTGATCTTGATGATTTCTCTTCTGGGGCTATTTGTATGGTACTTGCGTCAGAGGTTTATCGGAAAGAAGACTATATTAGAGATTATGAAGAGTTTATTGATTTCAGAAGATCAAAAAGATGAGAATACTTTGGACTATAAATATGTTAATGCCAAATGCGGCAAAAGCAATGGGACTTACTGCGGGACACGCAGTTTCGTGGATTGACGCAATGAGTAAGCGACTTTCTGTTAGAGAGGACATTAAACTTGCTATCGCTTGTCCACTGAAGTGTGATAAGCCGCAAATTACGGAAGTGGATAACATAACTTATTATACTTTTCCGAGTAAAGACTGTGAGAAGGTTGATTATTGGACTTGTATTATCAATTCATTTAAGCCTGAGGTTATACACGCATACGGTACAGAAGGTAAGCATAATTATCTTCTTTTGAAAAATCATTCTGAAGTTCCAATAGTGGTTTCTTTGCAAGGAATTATTTCCGAATATGAGCATCATTATTATGCAGGAATTGATTTCTCTACGATGTTGCGCTACACAACATTAAAAGATATTTTAGTTCCAACAGGATTTTTTAGTGGTCGTCGTTCATTTATCAGGAGAGCAAAATTTGAAAAGGCTATTCTCAAGTTGGCGAAGTATGTGGAAGGCCGTTCTATTTGGGATCGTGTTTCTGCCCGTAATATTAATCCTGAACTGGAGTATTATTTTTGTCCACGACTAATTCGTGCACCTTTTTATAGTGAAAAGTGGAGCGTTGATAGAATGGAGCGTCATTCCGTTCTTGTTCATCAGGCTCATTATCCTATCAAAGGGCTTCATTTTGTTTTTGAAGCGTTGGGCAAACTAAAAAAGAAATATCCGGATATTAAATTATATGTTGCAGGCAAGGATATTCTTCATCCTGAAAGGCTTAGCAGAAGACTTATGCCTGGTGGATATGCTCAATATCTGAAACATTTGATTAAGGAAAACCAACTTGAAGATATAATTCACTATACAGGGTTTTTATCAGCCGAAAAACTTGCTAAAAAGTTGACTGAAGTAAATGCAGTAGTAATACCTTCATCAATTGAAAATGCACCAAATTCGTTAGCTGAGGGGGAAATTGTGGGTACTCCTACTATTGCAACATACGTAGGTGGCAATATGGATATGCTTGAGCATAACAAGGATGGCTTCCTTTATTGTTACAATGAACCCAATATGCTTGCCGAATATTTGAGTCAAATCTTCGAGTCTGATGATTTAGCAAATTGTCTGTCTGAACATGCAAGAGCAACTGCAAGAAAAAGACATGATCCAGATACGCTTGAGAAAACTATCCTTGGTATATATGATTCGCTAATTTTGAAAAACAAATGATTTTTTTTGATAAGATAAAACGAGTTATTGAGCGACCAGAGAGATTGTTGATAGGCATACAACTTAGGTGGGCTTATTATACTAACAATCAGAAGTTGTTGATAAAAGTTTTGTATCGTCTTCAGTTGGGTAAGAAACTCAACTTAGATTTCCCCAAAACGTTCACGGAGAAACTCCAGTGGCTTAAGTTTTATGACCACAACCCAATTTATCATCAGATGGTAGATAAGTATGAGGTCAAAAAAGTTTGTTGCGGATATAATAGGTGAAAAGTATATTATTCCTACATTGGGGTATGGGATAGTTTTTGAAGAGATTGACTTTGATAGTCTTCCTGATAAGTTTGTGCTCAAAACTACAAATGGCGGTGGCAGTAGCGGTGTTGTAATCTGTACTGACAAAGCTACTTTTGATAAGCGAACAGCCAAGGAAAAACTTGAAAAATCTATGGCTAATGATATTTATAAGGCTATGGGAGAATGGGCATATAAAGATGTGCCAAAACGTATTCTTGCGGAAAAATTCATGATATCTATAAAAAAAAAATGTTCTAACTGATTTGACGGATTATAAGTTCTTTTGTTTTAATGGAGAACCTCATTATTGTCAAGTGATACGAGATCGTAATAGTAATGAGACTATTGATTTTTATGATATGGAATGGAATCATTTGCCATTTGTTGGGTTAAATCCCGTAGCAAGGAATGGAGTGCAACCTGTTGTGAGGCCGCTGCATCTTGATAAGATGATTGAAATATGTCATAAACTGAGTAAGGACATGAGTTTCTCACGAATAGACTTGTATGTGATTGATGACGAGGAATTTTTTGGTGAGATAACCCTCTATCCAGCATCTGGCTATGGTAAGTTTATACCTGAAGAATGGGATCTAACTATAGGAGAAATACTAAAGTTGCCAAATAAATTTACCCCCAAGGGAATGAAATAAATTATGCTTTGGCTGCTTGATAATAGGAGGTAGCCATGAGAATTATTGTAAGAATAATAAATAAGATATTGAGAGTACTATATTCTATTAAAAGACACTATATTAATCTTAGGCCAACGATACAAATTGGCAAAGGAACAATTATAGAAAAAGGAGCTATTATTAGTACTCGATATGGTGGAACAATTACTATTGGAGAAAATTGTCATATTAGTAGATATGGGCATATTCTCTCATGTGGAGGAAATATTATTATAGGTAATAATTCAACAGTAAATCCATTTGCAATGGTGTATGGTCAAGGAGGTTTAAAAATCGGAAATGGTGTTCGCATTGCAACTCAATCAACAATACTTCCTTCTAATCATATTTTTGATAGAAAGGACATAATGATATATGAACAAGGTCTATCTAAAAAAGGGATTGTTATTGAGGATGATGTATGGATTGGAGCTGGGGTTAAAATTCTTGATGGGGTTATTATAAGAAAAGGGTGTGTGATAGGTGCGAATACCGTTGTAAATAAAAGTACAGAACAATACGGTATTTACGTAGGAGCACCTGCTCGTTTAATAAGAAAAAGGGGATAATGAATGACAATAAAAGAATGATACTTAATACGGGTATCTTATACGTAAAACTTATCTTGACTACAATCATAGGTCTTGTAAGTTCACGAATAATACTTAATGCCTTAGGTGTCAGTGATTATGGATTGTATTCAGTAGTCGGTGGAATCGTTACTTTTCTTAATGTAATAGGTACTACAATGGTATCTGTATCTTACAGGTATCTTGCTGTTGAATTGGGAAAAGGGGAGCAAGGTAATGCTAATAAGGTGTATAATACAGTATATGCGATACATCTGGCTTTGGCTGCATGCCTAATTCTTATAGGCGAAACCTTGGGATTGTATTATGTGAATAACATTTTGAATGTTACTGATGCCAAAGTGGCTGATGCTCAATTTGTGCTTCATGTCAGTTTACTAACAACTGCTGTTTCTGTAATGAGTGTTCCTGCCAATGGCCTTATTATAGCGCGAGAGAAGTTTCTGTTTACTTCGCTTACGGAGATTGGGGTTGCAGTAATGAAACTCGGATTGGTTGTCGGACTTGGTTACTTTATGGGTAATAGGCTTCGTGCTTTTGCACTCATTATGGCTGCTATCACATTAGTTACTAGAGTTGCGTACTTGGTCTACTGTCGTAGGACTGATTCTTCTATTATTAAATGGCATTTGAACAAATGCTGGAATGACTATAAAGAGGTTTTCTCCTTTGCCTGTTGGTCATTGTTTGGAGCAATTGCAGTTATTGGAAAAGAACAAGGTGCTGCAATGATTATTAATTTCTTTTTTGGAACAGCCTTGAATGCAGCGTTTGGATTAGCATCTCAAGTTAACAGGTATGTAATAACTTTTACCAATAGCTTAAATCAAGCAGCAGTCCCTCAAATTATGAAAAGCTATGGAGGTGGTCATCAAGAACGTTCTTTAAATATTGTATATGCTATTACCCGTATTTCCACTTTGATTCTATTAATTATGGTAATACCTTTGTTGTTTTGTATGGATGATATCCTGAGAATTTGGCTTAAAGAGGTGCCAGAATATACTACTATTTTTGCATCATGGATGTTGGTCAATGGATTTGTAGTGGTTCTAGGGTCTGGCTTTGATCCTTGCATTCAGTCTACTGGAAATATAAAAAATAATGAGATTGGTTATGGATTAATTAATCTTGCCCTTTTGCCGTTAATTTTCATTTTATATAAATTGGGATGTCCTCCTTATATTAATGTGGTGGTATTGCCATTCCTTTCGCTCGCTACTAGACTATTTCAGATATGTATCATGAAAAAGCAAACAGAATTTCAGTTTTCTGTTTACTTCAAAAAATCAATAGTGCCTTCATTTTCTACTCTATTTGTAGCTGCCATTCCTCTGTTTGGTTTGCGGCTGATATGGGGACACTCTATTATGCAGACAATTGGATTTGTTGCAATAGGAGTTATTTGGACAGCTATCTCAATATGGCTTGTTGGTATTAAAAGAAATGAGAAACAGATACTTTTATCAATGGTAAAAACAAAGTTGAACAAATAATAATTATATGAATAATATTCCATTTTTGTCCCTAAAGGACGTAACCGCTCTTCATGGAGCTGAGATTAACGAGGCAGTAACTCGTGTAGTTAATAGAGGTTGGTATCTTCAAGGTGAAGAAAACGAGCAATTTGAGCAAAATTACTCTAAGTTTATCAGCTGTAAGTATACTATCGGTTGTGCTAACGGACTTGATGCTCTTATCTGGATTTTCCGCGCGTACATCGAGATGGGAGTGATGCAGCCGGGTGATGAGGTGATAGTTCCTGCAAACACCTATATTGCAACCGTTCTTGCTATTACAGAGAATAACCTTGTACCAGTGTTCATAGAACCAAAAGCAAATACTCTTGAGATAGATGACAGTCTCATAGAGGCAGTTATAACTTCTAAGACCAAAGCAATTGCTATCGTACACCTTTATGGTCGTATCGCTTATACTGATAAGATTGGTGAACTTTGTAAGAAATATAATCTGAAGCTCATTGAAGATTGTGCTCAGAGTCATGGTTGTAAACACACCGATGGTCGGATGACAGGTAGCATAGGCGATGCTGCCGGACATTCTTTCTACCCAGGCAAGAATCTTGGAGCTCTTGGTGATGGTGGCGCAGTTACTACAAATGATTCAGAGTTGGCGGCAGTTGTTCGTGCACTTGCCAATTATGGAAGTCAGAAGAAATATGTATTCAAGTATGCAGGCCGTAATTCTCGCCTTGATGAGATTCAAGCTGCTGTTCTTGGTGTGAAGCTAAAGTACCTTACAGTGGATAATGAAAAGCGTAAAACTATAGCTCACTATTATTATAAGAATATCAACAATCCTCTTATCGTTATGCCAGATCTTCTTCCTGATGAACAGAATGTTTACCATTTATTTCCGATTATAGTGAAGGGTAAAGAGAATCGTGATCGTTTGCATGATTATCTTGCGCAGAATGGTGTGGGTACAGTGTGTCATTACCCAATCCCACCTCACAAGCAAGAGTGTTATGCTAAGGAGGCTTGGAATATTCCTCAACTCTCATTGCCTGTTACAGAACGTTTAGCTGATGAGGAATTGAGTTTGCCCATTGGTCCTGCTATAACTTTAGAGGAAGTCGCAGAAGTTGTGAGACTTGTAAATGAATATAAATAAGTAACAAAAGTGGGTGGCATGAATTAAGTATTTTTACGTTGTAGTTCGATATTACCTGTCTACTAACTTATAGAATAACAAAATTGTGGAATACAAAAAATATCAGTTCTTATTGTAACATATAAGCAATCCAATGTAATAGGTCGTAATATTGAGTCTATACTTCAGCAAAAAGATTATGGACTTCATGAGATCGTAATTTGTGATGATTGTTCACCAGATAATAATTGGGAGGTTATTCAAAGTTATGTTGAGAAATATCCAAATATCATTAGAGCATATAGGAATAATCCAAATCTTGGCATTTACGGTAATTCAGATAAATGTGCTTTACTTCATGGAGATGCAGAGTTGTTCTGTTGGTTGGAGGGAGATGATGCATTAGAGCCTGACGTATTCAAGGGGGTACAGGAATATATTACAATCAATAATGTGGACGTAAATGAGGCTGTAGGAATTTTCTGTGATTATTCTTCAGTTAATCCAATGGGAGAGAAGTTTACGCATCCTAATAAAAAAATCTTGAGTGGTAAGGCGCCTTTGAGTCTGTTTGTTCGTGGGCTTGTTTCTTGGAGGGCATCATTCTTCTCTCAGAAAGTAATCAATCAATTTGAACCTACTATTTTGGATAGAGGTCTTGCTCTTGCAGAGTTGTTGTTTGACTCTCAATGGTTCAGAAATGTCAAGAAGATATATTATTGTCCAATAAAAGGTTCTATTTATTATACGGAAATTGGAGTATCTACTCAGTTGGGTTATCAGTCATCATTTAAGAAAGAACAAGCTTTGACCAAATGGACATATTTCTTGGAGAATAGATTTGCTATAGATAAAATGGATGAGTATTGGTTTAAGTTCAAGGTTTTACAAACAAAGGGTTTAATAGAGCCTACATTCGGAGTCTTGCTTAAAGCTATTTTCTTCTACTTTATTGGAATGTATGGGTATGGTTTTTTACATTACTCCAAATTCAAAAGTAATTTTGTACCAATTGTCAGATGCTTAATAAAGAAATGAGAGTATTTTCTGTTCAAAAAGCATCTTGGATAGCAGCTATTATGCTTTTCCTTTTCATCCCTCCGTATTTTATGTGGGGACTGTTGTCAAATAATGTATTTAGAATTATTTTTACAATATTGGAGTGCGGAATTTTTTACCATTTTAGGGATAAAGCTGATACCCGTGATATGGGATTAAAATTTTTGTTTATTGGAACTTTATTGTATTATATTCTAGGAGGCATTATTAATGAACAAAGTAATCTGTTTGGTGTAATAGCTCGTTTTACAACTATGTTGTTGATAACTATCCCATTTATGAAAAGAGAATTTTCTCGACTTGTATATGAAGATTTTTTAAATATTTATGTAGTATTTATTTCTATTTCATTATCAGTGTACATTTGTGCACAATTGGGGTATATTTCACCTATTGGCCAAATAACTATTGAACAGCATGATAGGGTATATACAGTATACCCTCTTCTTGTTCTTGATAAAGGTGTTGATATTTTACGATTTTATGGTCCATTTAATGAACCGGGGGTTGTTGGTACTTTAGGTGCTGTATTGCTTTGTACTCAAAAATTTAATTTTAAGGACTGGAGAACTTTGATTATCCTACTTGCAGGAGTTTTGTCTATGTCCTTGTTCTTTTTTGCTCTTGTAATTGGATATGGTGTTGTGTACTTAGTTTTTCTAAGAAAAAAATATTTGATAGCTGTTCTCTTTACGGTATGTTTTACATTGTTTTATGTTCAGACAAAAGAAGACCCTGTATTGTATAATACATTGTGGCAACGTTTTGAATGGGATGAGACAAATCATAAATTTAAGGGGGATAATAGGAAAAATGATGCGGTTGATAAGTTCTATGATGAACTGAAAAAAAACCAGCTTTTTGGTTTGGTTCTCCAAAATCCGAAGTAGAAAGGTTTTGGAAACTAGTAGGGGAGACATCTTCATATAAAGTAATTGTACTTAATAGTGGCATGATTTTCCTTATTTTATATTTATTGTTTTTTGTAATATTAGCTAAGAAACATAAAACAAATAATAAGGCTTTTATACTTTTTATACTTGTGCTAGTGGCTAATACCTATCAACGTCCTGACATTTATAGTATAGTTATGATATTCATCTACTCATATTTTGCACGTTGGGGACTTGATAATCTGATAGAAGACAAAAATAAACTTAAAAGAAAAAGTGTCTGATATGAAAAAAAGAATACTATATCTCTCAGCACTGTCATCTCAACGATTGATAGATGGACTTTATCAGCAAAATAAGGTAGATCCTGGATTTGCGGTTCAAAAGTTTAACAGGTTGTTGGTTAGTGGTCTAATAGAGAATTTAGTAGAAGTGACGGTATTGTCAGCTCCTCCAGTAGGAAGGCATAACTCTTCAAAAGTCCTTTGGCATAGGCTACGAGAGACAGAGAAAGAAATCACATACAGTTACCTCAACTTCATTAATTTTTCAGGATTACGTCAGATTTGCTTGGTTGTTGAAGCTTTCTTTAAGACACTTTTTTGGTCAATAGGAAAGAAAAAGACTGAGAGTGCAGTTGTATGTGATGTATTAAATGCGAGTATTTGTGTAGCTGCTATTATGGCTTGCAAGATAACTGGAATTCAGAGTTTGGGAGTGATGACGGATATGCCAGGATTGATGGTTCGTTTTGAACGTGAGCAGAGGTTACCGTGGAGAACTCGTATAGCTACAGGTATTATCAAGTGGTGCTTGAATAATTTTAAGAAATATGTATTTTTACAGAAGCGATGAATGTAGTAAATGAACGTAAGCGCCCTTATATTGTAATGGAAGGAATGAGTGATCGTTTTATGGCTACGTATAAAAGACCTTTTGAAGCAAAGGATATCAAGGTTGTAATGTATGCCGGTGGGCTACATGAGCGTTATGGCCTTAAAAAGCTTACGGAGGCATTTATGATGCTTCCTCAAGAGAATTTTCGTTTGAAATTATTCGGGTCAGGTCCTTTCGTTGAAAAACTAAAAACAAAATATACAAAGAAGGACTCACGTATTCAATATATGGAGTTGCTCGAATGCAGAAGTGGTGGCTGCAGAATTAGATGCTTCTTTGCTTGTTAATCCACGTCCTACTCATGAGGAGTTTACGAAGTATTCTTTTCCTTCAAAGAATATTGAATATATGGCTTCCGGTACACCTCTACTCACTACTAAACTACCAGGAATGCCAAAGGAATACTATCCATATGTCTTTTTGATAGAAAATGAGTCTGTTGAAGGTTATGCAAAGGCACTAGAAAGCGTATTAGCTCAGTCAGATGAAGAACTCTATGTATTTGGAGAAAAAGCGAAAGATTTTGTTATTGAAAAGAAAAATAGTTTTGAACAGGCGAAACGTGTAATTGAACTTATTAAGCTATGAAGATACTGATAATCGGTCCGGGAAAAATGAAATATATGCCATATATCCATTTCTACTTGGACAATATAAATTGGAAAGCACATGATATGCATGTGGCTTATTGGAATCGTGATGAAAAAGACGAAAACTTGTCCCAATTTGAGGGTTTACATTTGCATGAATTCAAAAGATTCATGGTAAATGATGCTCCATTGAAAACAAAACTTTGTCTTTTCTATTCTTTTTCGCAGGTTCTGTGTAAAGCTCATAAAAAAACACGATTTTGACTGCTTAATAGTGTTACATTCTATACCAGGAGTTGTTCTTTACGATTGGTTGGTGAAACGATATGGGGGCAAATATATCTTTGACTATCGTGACTCGACATATGAACCTCGTGTAAAGTTCTTCAAAACAGCTGTCGGCAATATTATCAGATGCTCTCGGATAACTTTTACAAGCAGTGATGGTTTTAGAGAATATTTCCCTAAAGACTGTAAAGACAAGATTATCACATCACACAATCTTTTGGAAGATTCTCTAAAACATAGAGATTATAAGAGAATATACTCCGAGAAGATTCGTATAGCTTTTTGGGGATTTATACGTCATGCAGAGTTGAATAAGTTTCTTATAGACAGAATAGGAAATGACGAACGTTTTGAATTGCATTATTATGGACGTGAACAGATAGATGCCTATACTCTCAAGGAGTATGTACGTATTAATACTTACAGTAATATTTTCTTTCATGGTGAATACAAACCAGAAGATCGTTATGAGTTTGCAAAAAAAACAGATATAATTCATAATATATATTTGGATGATAATACGTTACGTGCTATGGGCAATAAATACTATGATGGGGTTATTTTCAGAATTCCTCAGATTTGTTTTCCGGGTTCGCAGATGGCAAAGATGAGTAATGATGCCCAAATAGGCATATCATTGGATCCAAGAGATTCTGGGTTTTGTGATACGCTATGCAATTACTATAATCAGATTGATAAAGTTTCTTTTAATCGATTTTGTGATGTTGAATTAAATCGTATATTGCTTGAGTACAACCGAGGGTGTGAAATCATTTCTGGAATCTTTTCAAATAGCTTATAAAAAAGATAAAAGATAATTCAAGGTATATATCAGCTATTTTCTATTTCTGTTTGATTGAGAAAGTTAGCGACGAAATGACAATAAATAATCAATATGAAACTATTATTCATGCTCAACAGTGGGTTCGATACTTATGGACCATCATTACATCTTTACAAAGCTTTGTTTGAAGATTTACTCAAAGCTGGGCATACGATTCATTTGCTTGAAAGTGTATCTACCCGTAAAGATCCGGTTATTCCTGATAGTATTGAGAAACACCCAAATTTCTCTTATGAACTGATTCCTCTCACTATAGCGAAGAAGAACCAGTTTGTGAAGCGTTATCTGTCAGGAGTTCTATATAGCTTTAGAGCGAAAAAGTACTTGAAACGTTGTAAAGGAAAGTTTGATGTTGTTCATGTTCAATCATGTCCTTGGGCTCCTTTCTTGGTGTCAATAGTGAAGAACATTCTTAAGATTCCTACAGTGTTCAATGTACAGGATATGTTCCCTGGGAGTTCTATCGCAAGTGGTGTGATGCCTCAGAAATGGATGCAGCAGTTCTTTTATAGATTCCAAAGAGTGGCTTATAAGAATGCTGATATTATTACAGTAATTTCAGATGATATGAAGACTAGAGTTGTTACTCAAGGTGTACCGGAAAATAAGGTGCGAGTGATTGTAAATTGGTATGATGATAGTTTTGTTAAAGAAATTCCTTGGGAGGAGAATGAATTTGTTAAGAAGTATAATATGAGTCCGGATATATTTTATGTACAGTATGCCGGAACCATGGGGTTTGTCTTTGACTATAAAATGGTACTCAAGGTAGCTGAGAACTTGAAAGAATATAAGGATGTTATATTTCAAATGATAGGTTTTGGCAGCCAGTATGATCAGTTCATTGCGGAGGCAAAGGAGCGGAGACTTGATAATATTGTGTTCTATCCGTTAGAACCTCAACCTATGGTACCACACGTATATAGTGCTTGTTCTATTTGTTTTATCCCATTGAAACGAGATATTATTGGAAATTCAGTTCCAAGTAAGGCTGGACTTTTTTTAATGTCTTGTCGTCGTGTGATTGTCAATTCAGTAGATGAATGGTCGGATTACTATAAGATGTTTGAGCGTGAGGATATGGGGATTTCAGCATCTAATCTTGATTCAGATGCAGTAACTGCTGCTATCCTCAAACTCTATAACAATAGAACCCTTATTGAACACTTTGCTAATAACGCACAGTCTTATGGAAAGGCATATTATTCAAGAACAGTAAATACAAAACTCTATAATGACTTATATGTGGAAATGGGAAATTGGGGAAAATGAAAAAAGTAATTACATACGGTACATATGACCTTCTTCATGAGGGGCATCTCAATCTTCTCCATCGTGCAAAGGAACTTGGAGATTATCTAATAGTAGGTGTTACCAGCGACAGTTTCGACAGAGGGCGAGGTAAACTAAACGTGCGCAACAATGTATTGGAACGTGTAGAAGCAGTTAAGGCGACTGGATATGCTGATGAGGTAATCATTGAGGATTATCTTGGGCAGAAGATTGACGATATTCAGCGTTATAATGTGGATATTTTTGCTATTGGTTCAGATTGGGTAGGGAAGTTTGATTATTTAAATGAGTATTGCAAGGTGATCTATCTTCCTAGAACCGAAGGCATATCTTCTACTATGCTTCGTGAGCAGACCGAGGAGGTCTATCGTATTGGTATCGTTGGCTCTGGACGTATTGCAAGACGATTTGTACCTGAGACAAAGGTGGTTAATAGCGTAAAAGCGACTGCGGTCTTTGATCCGAATAAGGAGAGTGCTGATGCATTTGCTGCACAATTTGGAGTGAAGGCTTATTTTGATAAGTATGAGGAGTTTTTAGAAAATGTCGATGCTGTGTATGTAGCATCTCCACATTTGACTCATTACGATTACACAAAGCAGTCGCTTTATGCAGGTAAGCATGTACTCTGTGAAATCCCTTTCATGTTGTCTGCTGCTCAGGCTTATGAACTTTATGATTATGCTGAAATTAATAATCTTGTGCTCCTTGAGGCCAGCAAAACTGCTTTTTGTCCTTCATTCAATCATCTTGTGACTCTCGTGAAGAGTGGTGTGATTGGAGATGTAGTAGATGTGAAGACTTCTCTCTCCAAAATGGTTTCTGCACCTACTCGTGAATTGGATGTAGTCCAGGCGGGTGGAGCTATGAATGAGCATGCTCCTCTTGCTTTGATGGCAATTATTAAACTTCTCGGAAAAGAGTACTCTGATTTTGATTTCCATTCAAAGGTTGAAAATGGGGTAGATGTATATACGAAGGTTGTATTGAATTATCCACATGCTACATCCTCTGCAACATTGGGTATCGGTGTGAAGACAGAGGGCAACATGGTGATTTCGGGAACCAAGGGTTATGTGTATGTTCCTGCTCCATGGTGGTTGACTTCTTTCTTTGAGGTTCGTTATGAGGATCAGGCTAAGAACAAGAAGTTTTTCTATAGCTATGACGGTGATGGTCTCCGTTATGAAATACAGGAATTCATGTCAATGATTGTGAACCATCGTAAGAGTTCGTATAAGCTTCGTAGGAGGGATAGTGTGACTGTTGCTGAGATAATTGAGAAGTTTAATCTAAGAGAAAATTATAAGGAGATATGACAATGAAATATGCAGTAGTGACTGGTGGTACTTTGGGATGGGATTGGGAGTCGCCAAAATGCTCCTTAGTAAAGGATATTATGTATTTGCAACTTACGTAGGTTCTGATTTTACAGAGAAAATTGAAAACTTTGAAGCTCTTAAAATCGACCAGACAAATCGAACAGAGGTGTATAAGTTTATTGATTATGTAAAGAGTAAGACTGACCATTTAGATTGTTTGCACTGCAATGCGGGTATATCTATTCGTAAGTCTTTCACGGAGTACGAGGATAAAGATTGGGATGCGATGATGGAAGTAGCTGTAAATTCTCATTATATTATGTGTCGTGAATTTTTTCCAATCATTCCTCCAGGAAGCCGTATTCTTTTTACTGGTTCACAAATGGGAGTTGACCCTCATGCAATGGTGTTGGCTTATGGGGTTACCAAGTCTGCGGTTCACGCTCTTTGCAAGAATCTTGTGAAGGAATTTGAAGGTACAGGAACTACGATTAACACTGTTGTTCCTGGATTTGTGGAAACTCCTTGGCAAAAGGAAAAGCCAGAAGATATCAAACAGAATATTTACAAGAAAACAGCCATACATCGTTTTGCTACTATTGATGAGATTGTAGATGCATTCCGTTTTTGTATTGACAATCCTTTTGTAAATGGTAGTTTAATCGAAGTGAATGGTGGGTATAACTATAAGTAATTCGATATGGCGGAACAAAAAATGCATGGTTTCCGTGCAAGATTAGACTATATATTAAAGCATAATTATGCTATAAATCGTATATTTAATTGGATGGCTAGTTCTTTTATGAAAGTATGGGGATATTTTATACCTTTGGATGATGAGATGGTAATTTTCAGTGGACACACAAGAAGGTATAATGATAGTCCTCGTACTCTTTACGAATATATGTTAGCTCATCCGGAAAAGTTTGGTCGATATAAGTGTGTGTGGGCTCTTGAAGATCCGGAGAATGTAGATATCCCGGGGAATCCAATCAAAGTAAAATCTGATACTCCTAAGTACTTTAAATATACTTTGAAAGCAAAATATTGGGTGACATGCGTAAATATAGAACGAAGTCTTCACTACAAGAAGAGAAAATGTCGGTATCTCAATACATGGCATGGGACTGCATTTAAGCATATAGGTAATGATGCTGGTGTTAGAAAGGATTTTGACTTTAGCAGTGTAGATTATTTTTGCTACGCCAGCGAGTATGAAAAAAAAATATATATGAATGCTTTCAGGACTCGAGAAGATGCAATGATACCAACCGGACTTCCTCGTAATGATGAACTTTATCATGTAACTCCTAATGAAATAGGCAGTCTTAAAGATAAGTTGGGATTGCCACGAGACAAAAAAGATAATATTGTATGCACCAACATGGCGTGAGAGTACAGATAACGGGAAGACTTGTGCTATCAAACCACCTATTAATACAAAGAAATGGGAAACAGAGTTAAAAGATAATTATATAATTCTTTTTCCGTATGCATGCTTATACTAATCAATTATTGGGGCTTGAATTTAATGATACTATTCGTGATTATTCAGCATATCCTAATGTGAACGATTTATTCAAAGTTGCGGATATTCTTATATCTGACTATTCCGCATCAATGTCTGACTATGCTATTTTAGAACGTCCGGTTCTCTGCTTTACTTACGATTATGAACAGTATCGCGATGAAAGGGGGCTTTATCTGGATTTCGATAAAGATATGCCAAGTGGGATATTGAGAACTGAAGATGATGTGTTGAAATATATCAAGAATATGGATTACGAAAAAGAGTGTGAAAAGACTCGTATAATGATTAAAGAAAAACTGATACATTTGGGAGGGCATGCTACTGAGATGTGTTTGGTGAAATTGTTTGAAAAGTAAATGGAAGAATTATTATTTACGGGTGGTACAGGGTTCTTGGGTAAGAACATAGGGCCAGTTCTGGATAAAATGTATAATGTTACCACATGTGGTATTACTCCACATGATGATATAAAAGCTAATTTGGCTAAAGATGTACCTGATTTACCCCATCATTATGATGTAGTGTTACATGCTTGTGGTAAGGCTCATGTGGTGCCTAAAACTGAAGCTGAGAAACAGCTATTCTTTGATATAAACTATATCGGTACAATTCATTTGTGTAATGCACTAGAAAAGGTGGGTACACCTAAGGCTCTTGTTTTTATTAGTACTGTGGCCGTATATGGTTGTGAATTTGGTGAACTGATCACCGAAGAACATTCACTGGATGGTGATACTCCATATGCTAAAAGTAAGATTTTGGCCGAGGAATATTTGACTAAATGGTGTAAGATGCATAATGTTATTCTCGGAATCCTTCGTCCTTCACTTCTTGCAGGTAAAGGTGCTCCAGGTAATTTGGGTGCTATGGTAAATGGTGTGAAGAAAGGGTATTATCTGAATATTGCCGGAGGCAGGGCCGTGAAAAGTATTTTAATGGCAGAAGATATTGCTCGTATCATGCCTGCTTTGGTTAAGAAAGGTGGTGTATATAATGTATGTGATACATTTCAGCCAACATTTGGCCAAATTAGTGAATCGGTAGCAAATCAATTGGGTAAGAGGAAACCTATGAGTATTCCGATGTGGATGGCTAAATGTATGGCTTTTGTCGGTGATTTTTTAGGTTCTAAAGTTCCTATCAATAGCTATAAATTAGAAAAGATGACCAAGAACCTTACATTTAGTAATGAAAAGGCACGTAAAGAGCTTGGATGGGAACCATTGGATGTACTAACGAATTATAAAATTTGAAGTGGAAGAAGAAACGAATCATTAGGTCTTATCAGATATATTCAGACAAAGCTAATTCATATGATAATATATATTATTATTTTTGTTCTGCTTCTCATTGCAGAACTCCTCTATTTTCGTATTGCGAATAAGTGTAATATCATAGACAAACCCAATGAACGCTCATCACATTCTACTATTGTATTGCGCGGTGGAGGTATAATCTTCTTGATCGGTGTATGGATCTGGAGTGCTTTCTTCGGATTTCAATATCCTTGGTTTCTGGTAGGCTTGACACTTGTAGCAGGCATTAGTTTTGTAGATGACATCCATTCATTACCGGACTCTGTAAGATTAGTTGCTCAATTTCAGCTGCCGCAATGGCATTCTATCAGCTCGGCATATTGCATTGGTCAATGTGGTGGATAATATTACTGGCACTAATAGTATATGTCGGTGCCACGAATGTAATAAACTTCATGGATGGAATCAATGGCATCACAGCGGGATACTCTTTGGTTGTATTGGTTTCGTTGGCTCTAGTGAATATGAATGGTATTTTTGTAGAACAGAGTTTGATCATATCAACGATTCTAGCTTCATTGGTGTTTTGTATTTTCAATTTTCGTCCGAAGGGTAAAGCGAAATGTTTTGCAGGGGATGTCGGCTCTATCAGCATCGCTTTTATCATACTGTTTCTGTTAGGTAATGTGATGATCAGGACAACGGATATTACTTGGCTGGTATTCTTGTTAGTATATGGTGTGGATGGCTGTATGACTATCGTACATCGTATTATGTTGCACGAGAACTTGGGTGAGGCTCATCGTAAGCATGCTTATCAGATTATGGCTAATGAATTAAAGATTGGACATGTAAAGGTGACATCTCTGTATATGATTATGCAGTTATTGATTTCTCTTGGATTTATCTATCTCTGTCCCAATACAGTGCTTGCTCATTGGCTGTATATGGTTACTACATTGGTTGTATTGGTTATTGCTTACATCTTGTTTATGAAAAAATACTACCGTTTACATGAAGAATATCTCACATCATTGAAAAAATAATAGTTATGGATTTTGATAAAGAATTTTTAGATAAGTTATTTGAGCAAGCTATGGAGAATCCACGTTTGCGTCAGAACTTCGACTTGCGTACTTCATCTGCCGATACTAGCCAACGTATGCTCAACGCTTTGCAGCCAGGAACAGAGGTGCCTATTCATCGACATGAAAAGACGGCAGAAACTGTAATATGTCTTGTTGGTAAATTAGAAGAAATCATCTATGAAGAAGTGAATGAATACGTTCATGAGGCAACTTCCTGTTGTGATGATGTGATAAGACAAAAAAACTTTAAAGAGGTTTCACGTCAAATATTATCTCCTGCAGAAGGTAAATTTGGTATCCAAATACCTGCAGGGGCATGGCATACAATAAATGTTATAGAACCTTCTGTTATATTTGAAGCAAAAGATGGGGCATATAAGAGAGGTGATCGATAAAAATGATTAAATTTTAATGAAGATAGAATAAAAAACAATAGAAAGAAATAATATGAAGAAAATGAAACAATTAGGATATTACGTATTGGCAACATTTTTGTTGACAGCTTGTCAGTCTTACAAAAAAGTACCTTACCTGCAGGATGCTGAGGTGGTATTGTACAATACCCAAGATGCAGAGCTTTATGATGCAAAGATTATGCCAAAAGACTTATTGACTATTGTAGTGTCATGTACCAGTCCTGAATTGGCAGCACCTTTCAACTTGACAGTGGCCACACAGAACAATGCAGCTTTGAATTATACAACTACTCAGCCTGTTCTGCAGCAATACCTGGTTGATAACGACGGTAATATCAATTTCCCCGTATTGGGTGAACTTCATGTAGGCGGATTAACCAAGAAGGCAACCGAACAAATGATCGTTGAAAAGTTGAAACCTTATATTACTGAAACTCCTATTGTAACAGTACGTATGGTAAATTATAAGATTTCAGTGATCGGAGAAGTTGCCCGTCCCGGTACATTTACGATTTCCAATGAAAAAGTGAACATTCTGGAAGCTTTGGCTATGGCAGGTGATATGACCGTATATGGTTTGCGTGATGATGTAAAACTAATACGGGAGAATGCTAATGGCAAGCAGGAAATAATTCCATTGGATCTGAATAAGGCTGAGACAATCCTTTCCCCTTATTACTATCTGCAGCAGAATGATATCATATACGTAACTCCGAATAAGGCGAAAGCTCGAAATTCGGATATCGGAACTAGTACAAGTTTATGGTTCTCTGCTACTTCGATCCTTGTTTCTATTGCCAGTTTGTTGTTTAATATCTTGAAATAAAAAGAAAGAGTCATGAAAGAAGAAAATCAAAACGGGAAGGAACGCCAAATGGCTGAAGAACAAGTAGATTTCCGGACATTGCTTTTTAAATATGTTATTCATTGGCCTTGGTTTGTAGGGACAGTGTTGCTCTGCCTTGTTGGTGCATGGTTTTATCTGCATTGGGCTACTCCCATTTATAATATTTCAGCCACCGTTCTAATAAAAGATGAGAAGAAGGGAGGAGGTTCGGGAGTTTCTTCGGAATTGGAGGATATGGGATTAAGTGGTCTGATGACTTCTTCTAAGAATATTGATAACGAGTTGGAAGTCCTACGCTCAAAAACGCTTGTAAAAGAAGTTGTTAATCAATTGAACTTGTATATAACTTATAAAGACGAGGATGAGTTTCCGGCTAAAAGTTTATACAAGACATCTCCGGTACAAGTAAGTTTGACACCTCAGGAGGCTGAGAAACTAAGTTCTCCGATGGTAGTGGAAATGATACTGCAGCCTAAAGGAAGTATAGATGTGAATGTGACTGTTGGTGAGAAAGGATATCAGAAGCATTTTGAGAAACTGCCTGCTATCTTCCCGACTGATGAAGGTACATTGGCTTTCTTTCAAGATGTTGACTCGGTAACTTTGCAGGATGGCACAAAAGTTCCTCGGTTAGAGAAGAACGTACGTCATATAACTGCGACTATCAACAAACCGATGAGAGTGGCAAAGGGGTATTGTAGCAGCCTGTCTATTGCGCCAACCTCCAAGACTACTTCTGTGGCTGTGATTTCATTAAAAAATTCCAGTTTGCAGCGTGGACAGGATTTTATCAACCAATTGCTGGAAATGTATAATCGCAATACGAATAATGATAAGAACGAAATTGCTCAGAAAACAGCTGAGTTTATTGATGAACGTATTAGTATTATTTCAAAAGAACTGGGAAGTACAGAAGCGGATTTGGAAACCTTTAAGCGTGACGCGGGTATCACGGACTTGACGAGTGAAGCTCAGATAGCCTTAGCCGGTAATGCTGAATATGAAAAGAAGAGTGTGGAGAACCGTACTCAAATCAGTCTGGTGAATGACTTGCGTAAATACTTGAGAGGTAATGAATATGAAGTATTACCAAGTAATGTTGGTTTACAGGATGCTGCCTTGATTGGTGCAATTGAACGTTATAATGAGATGCTGGTGGAGCGTAAACGTCTGCTACGTACATCAACAGAGAATAACCCTACGATTGTGAATCTGGATACGAGTATCCGTGCTATGAAAGCCAATGTGCAGGCTACCCTTGAAGGAACTTTGCAGGGGTTGATGATCACCAAGTCAAATCTGGACCGTGAGGCAAGCCGCTACTCCGTCGTATCAGTAACGCTCCGGGGCAGGAACGTGCTTATGTAAGCATTGCCCGCCAGCAGGAAATTAAAGCGGGTTTGTATCTGATGCTGTTACAGAAACGTGAAGAGAATGCAATTGCGCTTGCTGCTACTGCGAATAATGCGAAGATTATTGATGAAGCTATAGCTGACGATATTCCGGTATCTCCTAAACGCTCTATGATCTATCTGATTGCATTGGTGTTGGGTATTGGAATTCCGGTTGGCATCATCTACTTGGTTGAACTGACTAAATTCAAGATAGAAGGTCGTGCCGATGTAGAGAAACTGACAAGTGTGCCTGTTGTCGGTGATATTCCATTAACTGATGAGAAGAATGATAAGAATGGTTCTATCGCTGTCTTCGAGAACAAGAATAATCTGATGAGTGAAACCTTCCGTAATATCCGAACCAATCTTCAGTTTATGCTCAATAATGATCAGAAGGTGATCCTTGTGACCTCAACAGTCAGTGGCGAAGGAAAATCGTTTGTTTCGGCAAACCTGGCTATCAGTCTTTCTCTTTTGGGAAAGAAAGTGGTGATTGTCGGGCTCGATATTCGTAAGCCGGGACTGAATAAAGTATTCCAGCTCTCTAATAAGGAGAGAGGTATTACTCAGTATCTTTCCAATCCTGAAACGGATTTGATGGAACTTGTTCAGCCTTCTGATGTAAATAAGAATCTGTTTATTCTTCCGGGTGGTACTGTTCCTCCTAATCCGACAGAGCTGTTAGCCCGTAACGGTCTGGATAAAGCCATAGAAATCTTGAAGCAAAACTTCGACTATGTGATAATGGATACTGCTCCTATCGGTATGGTAACCGATACCTTATTAATAGGTCGTGTAGCAGACTTGTCAGTTTACGTATGTCGTGCTGACTACACTCATAAGGCGGAATATACATTGATCAATGAGTTGTCTTTTGAGAAGAAGCTGCCTAATCTTTGTACCGTAATCAACGGTGTGGACTTGAAAAAGAGAAAATACGGTTATTATTACGGCTACGGTAAGTATGGCAAGCATTACGGCTATGGCAAACGTTATGGCTACGGCTATGGATATGGAGAAAAGTGACAGATAAATCTGTGATATATGAAAAAGACGGTAGTCGAATATATCACCAATACGCTTGAAGATATTCCCAAGCAATCTCTTCAAACCAATAAAAAGGCGTTTACATGCTTTTTTCTCAGAACAGGAAACAATAGAGAAGCGGGGGGCACATTTTGTATTCAGGTATGCTTTCTATTCTGTTGAAAAATTACGAAGACCTACGAAACAAAGCCTCTTTAAAGAATATAATATGTTGTGTTCTGACTTGAAAAGCACTCCTTCTGGGGAAATATCGGATATGGAATATAAAGATGTTGTATTATATGGTAATACTTCCTCTCCTGTAGTACAAGAACGATTGACAGAATATTTGGAACGGAATAATTCGTTAAAGATTCAATTGTCTTTTTGTGATGAAGAAACCTCAGAATGTAAAACAGGAGAAAATATTGCCTATGCAGAACTTCAGAAAGCATTGTTTTATTGTAAAAGGAAGAAGTATTTGCTTCTGTTCATTTCAGTTCGTGAGTTGATACAGGATATTCGCTTTTACGATCTGCTGAATGAATATCGTGTTGATTTCCGTTGTGTTGACTTTCCTTGGTTTTGCAGGGAGAATCTACAGTTGATAAAAGCAGTTATGTTATATGAGAAGCTATCTTCTTAAATAGTCTTTAAATAGCATATTGATCTGAATATTAGTATTATATGTTACATTTTATATTGAATTGTTATATGTAGGTCCCTAACTTCATGCTACAGGATGAAGAACCCTACATTTCTCGTTGGTTAAGAAGAATACGGCGGTATATCTTAACCGACACTTTCATATCGGTTGATTTCCGATATGCTTTTTTTACCCCATATATCAACTGTCTGTGAAGATCGTTGATATATTTCTTATAAAATAATTACATTTAAAAGAATAGAGGTTGTGTCAAAAATACTGACACAACCTCTATTCTTTTATTAGCTTCGTGAAACTTGCAGCCCTTTGTCGGAAAGAGTCATATCAACAAAACGTGCTCGTGGATTAGGAGCATGCTCTGTCAGTATCCGTCGTATCTGTCCTGCGGCTTGTGGGTCTTTAGCTGCACCGGGCAATTTATATCCTAATGTATAGTCTTTGATTGTCTCGATAATGGCTGCTACTGCCGGAGGGTTTGTGCCGCTGTCCAGCGCCTGGTTTTGTGCCCAGGTTTTATTAATCAGACTGGCGAAGTTCTCGAAATTACCACGTAGAATAGCCTCGCTCATGTCCGTTGCGTGTACTTTCATCTCGGCTAATAAGGTGAGGTGCGGACCGGAATTGAGGAACATGGAGCTGACGATTTCGGCTAATATTCCTTTCGCTGTACGGGTGATGCCTGTGTAGTAAAGCAAATGGCAGTCGCGATAGTCGGGATGGGTGAATAGTTGGTCGGGCAGCCAGCGCACTAATGGATTCTGTTCGAAACCGGCTTCGGATTGAAGCAACTTAACACCGGGAAAAACACCGCCATATTGATCCTGCCAACCACCGCCGGTGGTCAGTAACTGCTCTAATGCCAGTGTATAACTGCAAATATCGTTTCTATCCCATGCCAGTCCGCAGAAATCATTGATAGCTCCGAGAACGGTGGAAGCCAGAATGGAACTGGTTCCTAACCCCGAACCCGCAGGAATTGCCGCTAATAAGGTAATTTCGAGTCCTGCGCCGAAGGCTTTCAGATGTTCTTCCAGCGAAGCGTAGTTCTCGGCGGAAAATTCCGGTGCAAATCCGGCTAAAGTAAGGGCCGCTTTGGGAATAGAGAAAGGAGAACCGACTTTCTTGTAGTCTTGCAGTTCCTCATAGTTTTCTATGATTTCCACAGCACCCATATCAATGGAGCGAAGTACGATGTGATACTCTTTGCATGGTTTCACATATACTTGCAAGGGTGGCTGTCCGTTCAATTCGATAGCCAGGTTGACAACACTTCCTCCCGAATAGAGAGAGTAGGGAGGGGTATCTGTCCACCCTCCTGCCAGGTCGATGCGGACGGGGCTACGTCCCCATACAATTTGGTCTGAATATACATCGAGACGGGGCTGGTTCTTCCGGCTGGGCATAGCTCCCAATAATCCGTCGCGAAGAAGTTGGAATGCCGATTGTTCTTCTTCTTTATAGTTGCTGTCGCCGTGTAGCTTCATGATACGTCCCCGTAGCATCCGGTTGTGGATTCTGACCATTGGCGCGGCGTCTTCTTTTAATATGTCAGGCGTGGCTAAATCAAAGCGGACAAATTCTTTGGCAGCATCCTGCAAATCGAGTTGATAGAATACGCTCTTTTCGTAATTGTCGGCCAGCCCTTTCCAGTTGCTCCGGCGATAAGCGCTACGCTGCTCATACAGTCGTTTCAGATTCGCGCGTGCGGATATTTCGTCGGCAGAGACTTTTTCTGCTTTTAGCCAAAGTTGTTTTCCTTCTTCCAGTTGGGGTTCGGAGATCATCCAACGTATCAATATACCCAAATCTTCTACGGAAGCTGTTACCGGGAAAATGGAAGCAGACTGTAAATCGTCCGTGCGTCCATTTATGTCTTCCCAAGTAAGGGCTCTTTCCTGCATCCACTGTGAAAAAGGGATATTGAGATATGTGGTCGTTTCATTTTTCAATGCTCCTTTGAATACATCATCCAATCCGTAAGGACGTGCAACGAATGCGTTGTCGCCAAAAGGAACCACGTCAATACAGATACCGTCCGGCAGATTTATATTCCATTGGTTTTCGGGAACACCTGTGATTATCTGGCGTGATCCGAGATGCCAGCCTTCCCCTACATGGCTGTTTTCAATCCATAGGTTAGCGTTATCTGCACAGAGGGAGACTTGTGTACTGGAGTTCTGGATAAAGATTGCCGGATTCGGTTTTACTTTCCGGTGCATGATCCTTCTTTGGTCGCGTACCTTGTCCTGTATGGCTAAAGTAGAAGAAATCAGTTCATGGCTTGTGCCGTAATGGTAGAATTCTCCACCGGGCAACGGCAATATGGCTACGGATAACTGATTGATTTCTTCATCTTCCGTTTTGGGATGTTCTCCCAAAGCCAGCCCATAGTCGGAATATAAGTCATAGTAATTGATGTCATTCGTTCCTTCCTTGAGCGAGCGCTTCATTAAGACCTCTACGGCACGGTCACTTAAAATCCAGATGCCGATGTCCATCAGGAAAAGATGAGTTTTCGATAATCCTTCCAACTCTTCCAGAGAAGGTTTCTGTAACATGAAGTCGAGTACTTCAGGGCTTTTCCGGTCGGAGACAAAAACTCCGTGATGAGTGGCCAGAGAAGGATTTACCCATAAGCCGTAGCATACGACGTCCACATTGGGGATGTCCTGCAAAGGTTTTTCCGAACGGATATATACATCTCCACTGGCTATCAATGTATTCATGCCGGCCGGCGCTTGCTGCATGATTCTTTCGTATAACGGGAGTTGCAAAGACAGCAGGTTCTGTCCCAGTCTTTGTCCTCTTTCCCAACTGAAGATCGGGATAGGGGTCAGTATCTTACCGGAAGGTCCGTAACTGGGTAAGCGGCGGCTTTGTCCTCCTGCATGAAGTAATATCCTTTTTTCGCGTCCTATCCAATCATTGAAAGACTCTTGTGGGGCAAATGCCTGGTGGCAGGCTTGCAAGAGCCAGGTTGTTCCGCCTCCGGAGCCAAGCTTGCTGCCTATGGGATCGGATGTACAAAACCATTCGTTATGATTAACTTCTTCCAGTTCGTGAAAACAGTGGATCAGGTTTGGGGGTAAAGATAATAACTTTTGCATGATAGAATCGTCGTTTGTTGGTTAGAATTTCTATAGATCAAGTCCATCCCAAGCTTCACAGAGCGCTTGCATGGACGGTAGTAATAAATCGGCTCCGGAGTCCAGCAATACCTGTCCGTCCAGAGGTCCCGTGTTCACAGCGATTGTGAAAATGCCGGCTTTGTGTCCGGCTTCCACCCCGAGAGGTGCGTTCTCCACTACCACCGCTTCGTCGGCTTTCAGACCACCTTTTTTCAGGGCCATAAGATACGGTTCCGGGTTTGGCTTTCCGTATTTGACATCGAATGCCGTAACCATTAGTTCTTTGTGAAACATTCCCGGAAAGTTATGCTCCAACCGTTCGAGTAATGAAAGTTGTCCGGAACCTGTTACCACCATTGGAGTGAGTCCTTCACCTTTTACTTTTTGCAACAGTTCCCATGCGCCGGGCATACGTTCAGCTTCTGCATACGAGTTGAATAAGACACTTTTCTCCTGATATATACTTTCTATTTCTTCCTGCGTGGCCTCCCTTCCCAGTTCACGCTGAAATACGATATTAATAGTGGCGGCCCCTGTCCGTCCTTCGTGCATATATGCTTCTTCGCGACTAAGAGTAAGCCCGTGTGATTTCATTACCTTATGCCAGGCTTCGGAATGATAGGGCATGGAGTTAAAAAGCACGCCGTCCATATCGAACAGGACGGCTTTCAGTTTTTTCTTCATACTTTATAAATAGTGAACCATTATCTGTTTAGAGTTTAATCTTCTTATTTCGAAACATATACGAGGCAAAGATAACTATAAAAAATGAGAGATAAGACAAAACGGACGGATAGTTGCAAGAGGGCTCTTTGAGCAATAAAGTATCCAATTATTTGTCATTTAGAAGAATATGTGTATTTTTGTAACGTTATAAACTCGACGATAGCATGAAAAAGAGAGTATTATTGTTGCTACCTTTGTTTTTAGGTGCTTGTTCCGATAGTGGGGAGAGTCCTGTTATCACGATAGAAAGACTGTATGTAAATACTGATCCGGACAGTGAGGATTCTAAAGGGGAAGACTATACTAATCAGAAAGATAATCTGCCGGCTTTAAAGGTAGGGGATAAGGTGAATGCTTTTTTGCTCTTGGATGGGAATGGAGCTGAACTTAAAACCTTTAAACTTCAGAATGACGAAGCGGTGAAAGCCGAACTTCGTTATGAAAAAGCCGAAGTCTCTACCGAAGGAAATCTGACGGATGAGGAAAAAGGTCAGTTACGTTTTAAGGACGGTGTGACGCAAACCAGTCATGGTGAAAGCTACTATTGAACATGTAGATAAGAACGGTGATGTGAAGCTGGCTTTCTATCTTTCCTCCAAGGCTGAATGTGAAGGCGCACAAGAGGAAATCGGCTTGAAAACCAAAGAGGTCGAAGCGGAAGATTAAGAACGGAATGTCGATAGACAACATAAAAAAGAAGCGGTCTTAATAAGGCCGCTTCTTTTTTATGTATAGATTCTATTACAATCTTGATTGGATCGCTTTTGATTCTTCTTCGTATCCGGGTTTGTTCAGTAAAGCAAACATGTTCTTTTTGTATGCTTCTACACCCGGCTGGTTGAACGGATTTACGCCCAGCAGATAGCCGCTGATACCGCAAGCTTTTTCGAAGAAATAAAGCAGGCTACCGATATTGTATTCGCTCAATGAAGGAAGAACAATACGCATATTGGGAACTCCTCCGTCTACGTGAGCCAATTGGGTTCCCAATTCGGCCATTTTGTTCACTTCGTCCACACGTTTGCCGGCTAAGAAATTCAAGCCGTCCAGATTTGCTTCATCAGAAGGAACTTCCAGTTTATGGTCTACTTTATCCAGTGAGATCACAGTTTCGAAGATAGAACGTTCGCCTTCCTGAATCCATTGACCCATAGAGTGCAGGTCTGTAGAGAAATCTACCGATGCAGGGAAGATACCTTTATTGTCTTTTCCTTCAGATTCTCCGTAAAGCTGTTTCCACCATTCGCTTACATAGTGCAGTTTCGGACAGAAGTTAACGAGGATTTCGATCTTCTTTCCGTTTCTGTACAGTTCATTACGGGTAGCAGCATAGATAGCAGCAGGGTTTTCTGCAAACGGAACGTCTGCGCCACATGCTTTTTCCATGTCGGCAGCGCCGGCAACCAGTTGCTCAATGTCGAACCCGGCAACAGCAATCGGCAGCAAACCAACCGGAGTCAGTACAGAGAAACGTCCGCCTACGTTATCGGGGATGATGAATGTTTTGTATCCTTCTTTGTCGGCAGTAACACGTGCAGCACCTTTCTTGGCGTCTGTCACAGCAACGATTACTTTCTTTGCTGTTTCTTTGCCGCGTTGGTCTTCGCATTGCTTTTTCAACAGACGGAAGGCAAGAGCGGTTTCGGTAGTCGTTCCCGATTTGGAGATATTGATAACACCGAATTTCTTGTCTTTCAGATACTCAGTCAGTTCGAATAGATAATCTTCGCTGATATTGTGTCCGGCATAAATCATGATCGGAGCTGTCTTTTTTTCCTGCAACCAAGTGAAACTGTTAGACAACGCTTCGATGACGGCACGGGCACCCAGATAGCTGCCACCGATACCGGCTACGATTACTACTTCACAATTGTCTCTTAATACTTTTGCAGTAGCGTTCAGGTCGGCCAAGTGTTCTTTAGTGATAGAAGAAGGCAAATGCAACCATCCTAAAAAGTCGTTACCTTTGCCTGTACCTTTTTCAAGCATTTCCTGTGCGGCTTTTACTTCAGCTTCGTAAGCAAAAACCTTTTCTTTGGAGATGAATCCAAATGTCTTTTCAATGTTTAAACTAATCATATCGTTCTTGTTTAAAGGTTATCTAAAAGAATCAGTTAGTAATTTAATCTCGATCATTGGTGAGATACGTTCGTACAGAATGTTGTACACAGCGTCCAGTATCGGCATATTGACATGATGATGCTTATTGATTTCCTTGATACACTTCGTACCGTAGTAACCTTCAGCGATCATTTCCATTTCAATCTGTGCGCTTTTTACGGAGTATCCCTTACCGATCATGGTACCGAACGTACGGTTACGGCTGAAGTTAGAGTAGCCGGTCACCAACAAATCACCCAGATAAACAGATTCATCTACGTTTCTGTTCAACGGATGTACCGTATTCAAGAAACGGTTCATCTCCTGGATAGCGTTGGATATCAGTACGGCCTGGAAGTTGTCGCCATATTTCAGTCCGCTGCAGATACCGGCAGCGATGGCATATACGTTTTTGAGCACCGAACTGTATTCGATACCCGCTACGTCATCACTGACAGATGTTTTGATAAAGCTGCTTCCCAGACGGCGTGCGAAGATACGTGCTTTGTCTTTGTCAGGGCAGGCGATAGTCAGGTAGGAGAGACGTTCCAAAGCCACTTCTTCTGCGTGGCAGGGACCTGCCAGTACAGCGATATTTTCGGGAGGAACACCATATTCCTTAGTGAAGTATTCTGATACGATAACGTTGTCGTCGGGTACGATTCCTTTGATAGCGGTGATGATAAACTTATCCTTTATCTTGGTTTTCAGCTTTTTCAGGTGAGCTTTCAGATAAGGAGAAGGAGTGACGAAGATCAGCGTATCCGATTCTTTCACCACATCGTTGATGTTGGAACTGAAAGTGATGCGCTTCGTATCGAATTTCACTCCTGTCAGATAAGCCGGATTGTGCCCTAATCTCTTAAAATCGGCAATGCGGTCGTCTCGCCGCATGTACCAATTGATAGAGTCTTCTTGGGCCAGACACATCTTCGCAATAGCTGTAGCCCAACTTCCACCGCCCATTATCGCTATCTTGCCGGGTAATTTCATTTGTATGGATTTGGATGAAGAACTTATTAAATTTTCTGTATCCACTCAGTTACGTCGTTTACCGACGGATTGGCCAGTTCTAATTTATATTTCTTGTTAATGCCGCAGATGTCCTGGTGCAACTTCTGCGGATTGACATCTTTCATGTCAGCTACTGTGTTGTAACCGGCTTTCTGGATGACCGGCACCCAGTCTTCTGCAATTCCCAGTTCCATGTATTTGGCGGCAGCGTCTTTCTTCACTACTTTTTCCGGGCGCATTTGCGGGAAGAACAATACTTCCTGAATGGTAGTCTGTCCGGTCATTAACATCACCAGACGGTCGATACCGATACCGATACCCGATGTAGGAGGCATACCATATTGTAAAGCGCGCAGGAAGTCCTGGTCGATAATCATCGCTTCGTCGTCTCCCTTGTCGGCCAAACGCATCTGTTCTTTGAAGCGTTCTTCCTGGTCGATCGGGTCGTTCAATTCCGAGTAGGCGTTGGCCAGTTCCTTACCGTTTACCATTAATTCGAAACGTTCGGTCAGTCCCGGTTTGGAACGGTGCATCTTGGTCAGCGGAGACATTTCAACCGGATAATCGGTGATGAAAGTCGGCTGGATATAAGTACCTTCGCAGAATTCTCCGAAGATTTCATCAATCAGCTTGCCTTACCCATTGTCTCGTCGATTTCCTCCATTTTCAGTTCCTTGCAGACTTGGCGGATTTCTTCTTCGCTCTTGCCGTTCAGGTCGTATCCTGTCTTTTCTTGATAGCATCCAGGATAGGCAGGCGGCGGTAAGGAGCTTTGAAACTGATCGTTTTTCCGTCGACAACGCTTTCCGTACAGCCGTTTACAGCGATACAGATACGTTCCAGCAACTTCTCGGTGAAATTCATCATCCAGTTGTAATCCTTGTACTGTACGTAGAGTTCCATACAGGTAAATTCCGGATTGTGAGTTTTGTCCATACCCTCGTTACGGAAGTTCTTACCTATTTCATATACACCTTCAAAACCACCTACAATCAGTCGCTTCAGATAAAGTTCCGTTGCGATGCGCAGGTAAAGGTCTATATCCAGTGAGTTATGGTGAGTGATGAACGGGCGTGCGCTTGCTCCACCGGCAATAGATTGCAGGATAGGAGTTTCCACTTCGTGTAACCGGCTTCATCCCAGACGTTGCGCAATGTTTTCACTACAGTGGCACGCTTCAGGAATGTTTCTTTGATACCGTCGTTTACTACCAGGTCTACATAACGTTGGCGATAACGGAGTTCGGGATCTTCAAAAGAGTCGTAAGCTACGCCGTCTTGTATTTTACGATAGGCAGCGGTTTGATGGATTTTGCGAGTACGGTCAGTTTCTTTGCATGGATACTGATTTCACCCATTTGTGTGCGGAACACGAAACCTTCGATACCTATAAAGTCACCTAAGTCGAGCAGGCGTTTAAATACAGCGTTGTACAGTTCTTTGTCTTCTCCCGGACAGATATCATCGCGGGTGATGTACACCTGGATGCGACCTTTAGAGTCCTGCAATTCAATGAAAGATGCTTTACCCATCACGCGGCGGCTCATGATACGGCCGGCTACGGAAACCTGGCGTGGTTCTTCGTCGTCTTTAAATTCAGCTTTAATATCTGTAGAGAAAGCATTGGTTACATACTCTGCTGCAGGGTATGGATCAATACCCATCGCACGAAGCTCATTCAGACTGTTGCGTCGAATGATTTCCTGTTCACTTAGTTCTAGTATATTCATTTCGTTACGTATTAACTCAATTTTGTGGGCAAAAATACGAAACTTTTCTCATATATCCCGTAATCTGTCTCTTTTTTGTATCTTTGCACCCTCAAAATAATAGGTATGACAGGACAAAAGACGCCCACTGCGCTGGGTACGGAAAAGATCGGAAAGCTCTTGATGCAGTATGCCATTCCGGCTATTATCGCTATGACCGCATCTTCTCTTTATAATATGGTAGACAGTATTTTTATCGGTCACGGGGTAGGGGCAATGGCTATCTCCGGATTGGCGCTGACATTTCCGCTGATGAATCTTGCGGCGGCTTTCGGTTCGTTGGTCGGAGTGGGGGCTGCCACGCTGGTTTCGGTAAAGCTGGGACAAAAAGATTACGACACCGCACAACGGGTACTCGGCAATGTGCTGGTACTGAATATTATCATCGGACTTGCCTTTACGGTTGTCACACTGATATTTCTCGACCCTATTCTTTATTTTCTTCGGTGGTAGTGACGCCACGGTAGGCTATGCCCGTGATTATATGGTTGTTATCTTATTGGGTAACGTCGTCACCCACCTTTATTTAGGTCTGAATGCCGTACTCCGTTCGGCGGGGCATCCGCAGAAAGCGATGGTTGCCACGATTGCCACGGTGGTGATTAATACGATACTCGACCCTGTTTTTATCTATGGCTTCGGCTGGGGAATACAAGGGGCGGCAATCGCTACCATTACCGCACAGGTCATCGCATTGGCATGGCAGTTCAAGCTATTCTCTAACAAAGAAGAACTGCTGCACTTCCATAAAGGAATTTTCCGGTTGAAGAAGAAAATCGTAGTCGATTCTTTAGCAATCGGTATGGCGCCTTTCCTTATGAATCTGGCAGCCTGTTTCATCGTTATTCTTATCAATCAAGGTTTGCAGCATCACGGTGGTGACTTGGCTATCGGAGCGTTCGGTATTGTCAACCGATTGGTATTCCTCTTTGTCATGATTGTAATGGGACTGAACCAGGGTATGCAGCCGATCGCCGGTTACAACTATGGAGCCAAGCAATATCCGCGTGTGACAAAAGTCTTGAAAATAACTATTTATGCAGCAACCATTGTTACCACTACAGGCTTCCTGATGGGAATGTTTATTCCCCGGCTAGCAGTCTCGATTTTTACGACACACGAAGAACTGGTACGCATTTCTGCCAAAGGGCTGCGTATTGTTGTGATGTTCTTTTCCGATTGTGGGTTTCCAAATGGTGACTTCCAACTTCTTCCAGAGTATCGGCATGGCGAGCAAGGCGATATTTTTGTCTGTCTCCCGCCAGGTTCTTATCCTGATACCTTGTCTGCTGATTCTTCCACAGTTCTACGGACAACTGGGAGTCTGGATAAGTATGCCGATTTCCGATCTTATAGCAAGCTTGATTGCCGGGACAATGCTTTGGTGGCAGTTCAAGCAATTCAGGAAAGTGTCTGTCTGACGGGCTTGTTGCGATACTCCTTGGGAGAGATGCCGACATACACCCTTCACTCATAGATGTATCTTCCGGAGTTATTATAACATAATTGAATGGCATCAGTGGCTCCATGTATCTTTTCGTTTCAAATGGGTTTCACTGCAAATTAACAAACAAATAGCTACAAATAACAAACTATTCCGGCTTTTTATCTCCGATAACCTACAAATAGAACAATATTTCGTCTATATCAACCTTTCCCCACTTGTTTGCTTGGGATACTTTTGTAATAACTAAATAACAAATGAAAATATGAGACGATTAAACTTCTTATTGACAGGACTTCTTGCAGTTTTGCTGGCGTCATGCAATCAGCGTGTGCAGAATATAGAAAATAAGCCGGCAGTGAAGATTGATACCGTACTTTCTGCTGACAAACAGACTGCCTTGCAGTTTCCCGGACGGGTGAAAGCGGCTCAGGACATAAGCCTGGCATTCCGGGTGAGCGGAACTATCCAGCGTATGTATGTGAATGACGGTGCTTATGTGCGCAAAGGACAACTGCTTGCCGAACTTGATCCTACAGATTATCAGATTCAACTGGATGCGGCGGAAGCCGAATACCAGCGTGTCAAGGCGGAAGCGGAGCGCGTAATGGCTCTTTATAAGGAAAATGTAACCACTCCCGACGCAAACGACAAAGCCGTGTACGGACTGAGGCAGATTACCGCCAAATACAACCATGCTAAGGACCAGTTGGAATATACCCGCCTGTATGCCCCTTTCAGCGGATATGTACAGAAACGCCTTTTCGACTCCCATGAGACGGTGGCTGCCGGAATGCCTGTCGTTTCCGTAATCAGCGAGGGAACGCCGGAAGTGGAGATTAATCTTCCGGCAGTGGAATATATCCGTCGCCGGCAGTTTACCCGCTATTATTGTACATTCGATGTATATCCGCAGCAGAGATATGTGCTGGATTTGATTAGCGTCACTCCCAAAGCGAATGCCAACCAGCTCTATACCATGCGCCTTCAATTGAAAAGCGGAGACAAGCAGGCGGTTCCTTCTCCTGGGATGAATACAATGGTCACTATCGAATGTGCCGAAGGGGAAATGCGTAACCTGTCCGTTCCCGGCGGAGCGATTCTCCGTCAGAACGGGAATACGGGTGTCTTTCTTTATAATCCGTCCGATAAAACGATTCGTCGTTGCGATGTGACCGGCATTTGAAAACAAGATAGTTTAATTACTTGGGCAACCTGATTGCTGGGAGGTGCTATGATAGATATTAGTAAACATTTGATTGTGGGCGGAGCTTATTCCAGCTACGAGATGAGTAAATTGGAAGACCCTGAAATAACGGTGAAGCTCGCCATGGTGGTTACTACCTATCCCGGTGCATCCGCGCATCAGGTGGAACTGGAAGTGACGGATGTACTCGAAAAGAATATCCGTTCTATGGGGAATATAGATAATGTGGAAAGCTATTCCTACAACGACCTCTCCCTGATTCAGGTAGAACTGAAAACGACTGTCAAGGAAACCGACGTGGAACAGTGCTGGGACTTGCTGCGCCGTAAAGTGGCGAACGCACAGGCGGAACTTCCTGAAGGTGCCAGCCCTTCTATCGTGAAAGATGATTTCGGTAATGTCTACGGAATGTTTTTTGCCTTGACGGGCGACGGACTTTCTGACAGGGAACTCTCCGACTATTCCGAATTAATCAAACGTGAAGTCAGCGAATTGGACGGTGTGGAACGCGTCGATTTATACGGCAACCGTCCGGAATGTATCAACATCTCCCTATTGCAAGACCGAATGGCCAACTTGGGTGTGAAACCTGCCGAAGTGCTTGCCACCCTGAACGGACAGAATAAAACAACCTATACCGGCTATTACGACAACGGTGACAGCCGTATCCGGGTCACGGTCAGCGATAAATTCAAGACGGTGGAAGACATCGGACGTATGCTGATTCAGGGACACGATGCCGACCAGCTGCGTCTGAGCGACATCGCCCGCATTGAAAAAGACTACGAAGACCCCACCCGCAACGAATTGTTCTATGATCGTCAGCGTGCCATGGGAATCATGGTTGCCGCCTCTCCCGATGCCGATATTATCAAAGTCGGCAAACGGGTGGAGCAGAAACTTGAACAACTGAAAGCCGAACGCCTGCCGGCAGGAATGGAATGCCACAAGGTATTCTATCAGCCCGAACGTGTCGGAAGTTCTTTGGGGACATTTATCCTGAATCTGATAGAATCCGTGATTATTGTAGTTGTCATCCTGATGATTGCAATGGGATTCAAGAGCGGGGTGATTATCGGAATCAGTCTGGTAGTGACAGTGTTCGGCACTTTCCTGTTTTTGTATTTTATGGACGGCACGATGCAGCGTGTATCTTTGGCATCCTTTGTACTTGCCATGGGAATGTTGGTGGATAATGCGATTGTCATTATAGACGGTATTCTGGTCGATTTGAAAGCCGGAAAGAGCCGCATGGAAGCCATGACCGCTATCGGGCGGCAGACGGCAATGCCTCTGCTCGGCGCTACCCTGATTGCTATTATCGCTTTCCTTCCTATATTCATGTCTCCCGATACGGCAGGAGTCTACACGCGCGACTTGTTTATTGTGTTGGCGGTCTCCCTGCTGCTTAGTTGGGTACTCGCCTTGGTGCACGTCCCGTTAATGGCGAACCGGATTCTGCATCCGGACGTATCTGCAACTACTGCCACTACCGGAAAGCGGGTGTACGAAGGAAAAATATATGCAGTGCTGCGTTCATTATTGAGATTTAGCCTGGCACATCGCTGGAGCTTTGTCTTTGCCATGATTGCCTTGGTGGTACTTTCGGGGTTTAGTTACCGGTTTATGAAGCAGGGTTTCTTCCCGGATATGGTCTACGACCAGCTATACATGGAATATAAACTTCCCGAAGGCATTAATTCCACACGGGTGGCACGCGACTTGGAAGAGATAGAGGCTTACTTGAAGAAACGTCCTGAAATCACGCACGTCACCACTTCTATCGGCGGGACGCCTGCCCGTTACAACTTGGTACGTAATATAGCCAACCCTTCTTTATCTTACGGTGAACTGATAATCGACTTTACTTCGCCCGATGCACTGGTCGACAACATGGCAGAGATTCAACAGTATCTTTCTTCCCATTATCCGGATGCCTATGTGAAGCTGAACCGCTATAACCTGATGTTCAAGAAATATCCTATCGAAGCGCAATTTACCGGTCCCGACCCTGCCGTGCTGCATCAACTGGCAGACAGTGCCCGGAAGATTATGGAGAATTGCCCGGACGTCTACCTGATTACCACGGACTGGGAACCGCAAATTCCCGGTACTGACGATTGAATATGACCAGCCTGCGGCACGTGCTATCGGACTGAGCCGTAATGACGTGAGCCTATCTCTACTCACGGCTACGAGTGGTATCCCGATTGGGTCTTTCTACGAAGGAATTCATAAGGATAACATCTACTTGCGCTGTCTTGACGAACATGGAAAACCTATTGAAAACCTGGACAATACGCAGATATTTTCTTCCCTTCCTTCCCTCAACGGCTTGTTGACACAGGAGATGATGATGAAGCTGAAAACGGGAACACTCTCTAAAGAGGAACTTGTGGAAACTTTAATGGGAACTACTCCGCTGAAACAAATCAGTAAGCGGATTGACGTGAAATGGGAAGACCCGGTTGTCCCCCGCTATAACGGGCAGCGTAGCCAACGGGTGCAATGCTCTCCCTGTTCCGGGGGTAGAAACGGAGAAGGCGCGGCAATCCATTGCCACGCAGATTGAGCAGATTCCGCTGCCTGACGGATATCGGCTTCAATGGCAAGGCGAGAGGAACGCCAGTACAAAGTCTATGCAATATCTGTTCAAGAATTTCCCGTTTGCTATCATTCTGATGATATCCATTCTAATCATGCTGTTCAAAGATTACCGGAAACCGGTTATCATCTTCTGTACTATTCCGCTGGTATTTGTCGGTGTTGTTGCTGTAATGCTGCTTACCGGGAAGACATTCAACTTTGTGGCTATCGTCGGTACATTGGGGTTGATCGGTATGATTATTAAGAACGGTATTGTATTGATGGATGAGATCACTTTGCAGATTAATCAGGGAGTAGAACCTGTGACGGCATTGATAGATAGTTCGCAAAGTCGTCTCCGTCCCGTGATGATGGCTTCGCTGACTACGATTTTGGGAATGATTCCATTGTTGCCGGATGCCATGTTCGGTTCGTTGGCGGCTTCTATCATGGGTGGGTTGCTGTTCGGCACGTTGATAACGTTGCTTTTATCCCGATTTTGTATGCATTATTCTTTCATATAAAAAAGACAGACAAATGAAAAAAAAGAAATTCTTGTAGCCATTAGTGTAGCGGGTGTATTGTTCGGCCTGTCGGTTTCGCTTGCCGCGCAAGAAAAACTAAGTCTGGCGCAATGCCGTGAAATGGCACTGAAATATAATAAGGATATGGCTGCCGCTAATAAGCAGACGGAAGCAGCCCGATTGATGTCTCTTAGTTATAAAGCCAATTTCTTCCCTAATTTTACAGTCAACGGAACGGGTATTTATAGCACAGCGGACGGAAGTCTCGGAGTTCCGGGAGGAAATCTTCCGGTTTTCCTGCCCAATCCTGCTACCGGAGAACTGGTATCGAGCGGTTTCGCTTATTTTCCCGGATTGAATCTGGATTATAAGGTCGGAACTGTTTACTCGGGCGGTATACAAGTGGAGCAACCTCTTTATATGGGAGGAAAAATCCGTGCCGCCTATAAAATGTCACTACTGGGAAAAGAAATGGCACACTTGAACGAAGCCTTAACTACTTCGGAAGTTATTCTGAATACAGATAAAGCATACGTGCAGTTAGTGAAAGCCAAGGAAATGAGAAAAGTGGCGGAAAAATATCATAACTTACTAACGGAACTTTTCAAAAATGTGAAGAGTGCTCATCGACATGGCATGAAACCGCAAAATGATGTACTGAAAGTGCAAGTGAAGCTCAACGAGAGTGAACTTTCTTTGCGAAAGGCTGATAACGCCCTCCGTCTTGCGGGTATGAATCTCTGTCATTACATCGGCCGCCCTTTGACAGCACAGATTGATATATCTGATGATTTTCCGGAAGTGGAGCAGGAGTGGAAAGTGCAGGTCTCTGATATTACTGCCCGTCCCGAATATGGAATCTTGAACAAACAAATAGCCATTGCCGAGCAGGAAGTAAAGCTGAATCGTAGTGAACTATTGCCGCGTATCGGCGTCAGAGGTAGTTATGATTATCTTCACGGATTGGAAGTCAATGATGAAACTTTGATGAAAAAGGGTGCTTTTTCCGTATTCCTGAATGTCTCTGTCCCTCTGTTTCATTTTGGCGAACGTACCAATAAAGTAAAGTCTGCCAAAGTGAAGTTGGAACAAGCTCGTCTTGAACAGGAAAATGTCAATGAAAAGATGTTGCTGGAGTTGATGCAAGCTGCCAATAATCTGGATGAGGCCCGGTTGGAAACGGAGCTTTCCGAACGTTCGCTGGAACAGGCAGAGGAGAATATGAAAGTCAGTGGTAAGCAATATGAAGTGGGACTGGAAACTCTTTTCGGATTATCTGGAAGCACAAGTGCTTTGGCAGCAGGCTTATCAGACGAAAGTGGATGCCCATTTCCAATTGTATGTGAATTATGTGGCTTATTTGAAAGCGGCGGGACAACTGCAATGATAAAACCAGTATTCTGGACATCCTTATGGAATGTCCAGAATACTGGTGATGATTTGTACCTGTCGGGGAGTAAAAGTTCGTGTACGCGGATGATAACCTGTGGCAGTCAATAACCGGAGCAGTTCTTTATTTATTTTAATCCATTTGGTGAATATGCGTATGGCGCAACGGGGTGTAATGTTCGGATTGTACATACAAGCCAATTCCTTTTTCTTATAAGTTTTAATGCGAAACGGAATTTCTTCCTCTTCTGATGGCAATTCTTTCATGTTGATATTTTAATGTTTTAAGATGTTGTAAAGATACAAAATAAAAAAGGCGTTGTCAAGTCTTTTACAGGAATACTTTGGGAAACAGTATCCGCCCGTAGGCGGGTACTGTTTTCCTGCTTTTAAAGGCTGATGATTAGTCTTATGCTGCCGGGTCCGGTGCTTCTCCTTTGCCGTCATCCGGGTTTGGATTCGGGTTGGGATCCGGTTGCTCCGGGCTGATGGAACCATCATCGGAAGCCACCGCTTTTTGAACACTGACTTTACTTAGCATCTCTTTGAATTTGTAGCCCGGAGTGAAAATGATTTTCACTCTGCGTATCGTATCGCTATCTACATCTTTTTCAGCATCCTGACTTTCGCAATTCATACCTGGACGGAAGCATCCGAAATCTCCTAATTGAACAGAGATGCCTTTTCTAAGGTTGAGATTCAATGTATCGATCAAAGCATCAAGTACAAATTTTACCGCTCCACTGGGGAACCATTCCTACTTTGGTGATTTCCTCGCACAAATCTCTGAAGTCCACCGTATTGGTGATTACATTTTGTGCTACATACTTTTCAGCTTTAGTTTTATCAAAGCCGAATGTTCTTTTTTAATGACGTATCTAAGTGCCATAGTTTTTTTTTTTTTAATTAGTTACTTTACTTATCAATTCTCTTTGTGATCACAATGCAAAGATACTATGGGCACTTTCCGGGAGGTGCTTTAACGATCCTAGATGTACGTACTTTGATTCACTTTTATTTATTTTGTTTGTATGATTCTGATTTATAGATTCTTATATATTCTGCTTTAATAGCCATTTCCAAATAGGGAGTATTTCAATCAGTTTCACGATACTCAAATGTTCTTGATAATCATAAAATATGCCGAAAAACGATGAACGTTGTAAGAATAAACACTATATTTGTACATATTACATTAAGATAATAGAGGTATAGTATGCTACATTCAAGCCAATCAGCCCCCGTTGTTGATGGCAAAGTCATGGAGTTTGTGATTTTTGCCATTGAGAGTGCCGCCCAGAAGTTGGGTATTCCGGCTCCTACTCTCTATAACCGTTTGGAAAAACTGAATCTTATCCGTCAATACCTGATAAGTGGATATGACATGCTTCACACCCAGAGTCGTGAGTACATAGCCGATACGTTGGTAGAAGCTCTTGAAAACTGGGAAGCCCACTATAAAGAAAAAGGAGAATCTGTATGAAGGTCTATCATGGTAGTACGCAGGCCGTAGAGTATCCTTTGGTCGGTGTCGGACGCGAAAACCTCGACTTTGGTAAAGGGTTCTCAATCATTTCTCATTCTTTAGTATGGTAAGTGCCATCTTTGTTGCCACCGAAAAGTTTCTGGCTGCATTTTTCACCTTTTTACTGTAGTCTTCTCGAAAGGTAACATCCAGTTGCCAATGAAGATTATTCTCAATAGACCAATGCTGCCTGATGGCAGACGCAATCTCCTCCGGTTTGGTATTATCAAGTGAAGTTACATAGTATCTGACCTCTTGAGTATATTCTCCTGTTGCTACTATTGTTCTCTCCGACTTTATCCCTACAATAGACTTCAACCCCACAAGTTTCTTCTTAAACATTTTCTCCATAATAGATCCATGACTGACTACAGTACATGTTCTTGTCTCAATCCTTCCATGTCCGGTGTTTTCCGACACATGCCTGGTGACTCTATTGATTATTTCATCTTTATCCTGATAATCGTCAATGATTTGTTTAGCTAGTTGATAATTTTTTTTCTTATTCTCCTTTATAGCTATAATATAATTTGCATCATGCTCAATAATGGTCTGGGTTATATCTTTCTGGCATCCCATCGCGTCAATTGTAACAATACAACCACTTAGTTCCAAAGAGTTAATTAACAATGGAATAGCTGTAATCTCATTGCTTTTATCATCTACTTTTACCTGACCTAAAGAAATTCCATTAGCGGCAGACCAGGCGGAAACCATCCATAATTTGAATCCTTCTTTTCCCGTAGTATGCTCTCCGTCACATTGGCTTGGACCACGCATGAGCTTGCCATCTATAGCTACAACGCCTTTCACCTCCTGACAGACTTGTTTTACCCAGTTACGGAAGATCAACTCAAAATACTCGGGCTTTATTATACTGAAGAATCTATTAAAAGTATCATAACTGGGGATGGACTCAGGTCAGGTATGCGACTTTTGAAAAAAGTAATTTTCGCATTGCCAAATTCCTCAATCTCATTCCAGGATTGGGCGCCACAGATTACAGCAGCAATGGATATATAGATAATGGTTTCCATTTTATGTACTTTTTGCGATTCATCCTAGGATCTTCTATTTGTTTACAAAGGTCAATTATGCCAATTTTCATGTTAGTTTATGTTTTTAATATATCTTATAAAGATAAGAAAAACAATCGATATAAACAAATGATAGTGTATTAATAATCAGTAGTATAGCAAAAGAAATAACAAAGGAGAATATCTCGGCGATTTTAAGAACGGATGACCAAGAGATTTGTTGAAACGCCTAGGTGGAGCGAATTGGAAAAAAAGTTTTGTAAAAGACTTTAATTGAACTGGCAATGGTTTCTTTGAAAAAATAACTTCGTTATACGACTTCCTGATTTTTCTTTATCGGGTATAAACCTTTGAAAGCTGTAAGTATGGCAAGACCAATTAAGGAAACTCCGATACTTTTCGGAGAAGATGCTCGGCGATTTGAAGAACGGATGAAGAAGCGGGTGAAACGCCCTTTTAGAGAAAAAATGAACTGGCAATGAAAATCTTTAAAAAAATAAAATACGTTTAACCTTTATCAGTGGGGAAGCTTTGTTAGCTGTAAGTAATGTGACTTGAAAATAAAACGGATTGTCGCTTTTTTTAATAAAGCTGTTCCTTTTATGAAAAAGCTTTGAATAATGAAGAATATTTTGTTTTGCTTTATTGAGACAAAATTGTGGCAACTTAAATATTACCAAATATACGAAACAAAAACTTATTGAAGCCTGCCTTTTTATATACATACGCTTTAATTATACAATCATCATTTGTTTTCTTTCCTAAACATTTATAACTCTCTCTTGTTATTTTCCGAAAACTATTTGTAACTTTGTCATTGGAACGTAGCATGCCTTTGTGGTATGCGATTGTGCGTTTCCTCGGCTAGTAGGAAATTGTAACGGATTTTTTTAATGCATGCTGGGAAGACGCCTGTACTTCTATGACTTCTCATAGGGTACGGGTTGTCTGCCCGTATGCATTGGGTAGCCGTTACTACCTCCTTGCGGGATGTGGCAGCTCCGTACTCTTTTATAATAAAAGGTACGGACTAGTTGATATTATTAATCTAGTTCCGTTTTTTATGTCAAATTGGCTCACAACAAAACAGATGTCCGAAAGACACGACATCCAAGAAGCTATTTTAAAGAATTGGGCAAATCTTGGATACATTACGAGTTCCCGAATCAACGATCAGTTGTTTTTGGATGATGAGAGTTTGGATGCTTATCTGGAAGCTCACAAAAGACTTGGTTTAGAAGCAGGTTACCTTTCTAAAATCGTAGAAGAAAAGAAACTGGAACGGGACTTTATCATTTCCAAATACGATGATTTACTATATGTATTGAGAACACAGAAGACTTGTAAACCGCTATATGAAATAATCATTCGTGAACTGTCAGCATTGATTCTTCACCCTGTTACCCGCGATATCTTCTATTCAATTTCTACAGGAGAATCAGTAGAGAAAGTGGCTGATCGGCATCGAATTACCTATGGGAAGACATTGCAAATGTATAACTCTATACTTAAAGGGTTGAAACTGAAAAAGATATATTGGCTACTTATCGAAAGCGTGCTATCGATGCTCGTTTTTTATCCTTGGTAGACAATAATAAGAATATAAATGTTGGGCAGGAGGAGTGGATACTTCAATTGCCTGTTCGTAAAGTAGCTGATACCCGGTTGGCTAATATCTTGTATAATCAAGATGTTCGAACGGTAAAGACTTATTGGAAATCGTATCGGGAAGAGGTTGGAAAAGTCTGTTGAGAATAGAAGGAGTAGGAAAAACTTCCTACTATCATTTATTATCCAAACTTTAGATGATAGGTGTTGTGGATGAAAGTCTGGATCGGATTCTTGCCGGATGCTCTAATGGTAGTTCGATAATAAATGACGGGTAGGACATAATTATGGAAAGAGAGATGATATAAAGAGGTTATTTTAAAGGAAAGATAGAGATTTCAACTTCTAAAATAGCCTCCTTATATTATATATGTATGAACATACCGTCTATCTCTGCCTCTATTGTATAAGTAAAGCTGTCTGCCCGGTAATATCCGACGTTGTATTCAATAGGTACTCCGTTCACATCATAAACAAATCTTTTCCTTATTAATATAGGGTCATTGGATTTTATCTCCAGTTTCTCTGCAATAAATTCCCCTGCAAGTCTCGCTGAAATCTCCTCCTTGCTGGTTTTTACCACTATATTATATTGAGTTTCCAGCATTTCATATAATGGGCGTGTGTAGTCTTCCTCTCCAGTTAATGGAATGTTCGGATTGAAATAAGAGATGAAGTAAACAAACGGATATTCTTTTTTTCCTCTGACACGCTCCATCACTACACAGCGAGTGTCGGGATTGGAACCTAAATCAAAGAATGTGCCGATTTCTTCGGTTGGACGCTTTAAACTGATATGTAGCTCGAAATTGCGAATCTCGATACCTAACATCTTCATCTCCTGTGAGAAACTAAGCCAGTTCTTTACTCCGCCTACGATACCTTTCTTTACTACCTTCGTTCCGTAACCTTTCTTTCGCACCAAAAGCCCCTCAAACACGAGTTTGTTGATAGCTTGTCTTAATGTGTTCCTTGAAATATGTAATTGTTCAGACAATTCGACCTCGTTGGGAAATAGCTTCCCGTTTTTTGTATTCTTCAGATTCTATGAGTCTTCTTAGTATCTCTTCTGCCTGAATATGAAGCGGTTTATCACTATTATGATCTAATTTCATATCTATTCTGATTGGTTTATTTTCAGCAAATATAAGATTTATCAAAAAATAATCCAAGTTTTGTTTGGAATAAAAAATAAAATCTATATATTTGCACAATTGAAAGTATGTATGAACATATAAAATTTAAAAACGCTATAAACATGAGAAAAGCTAATTATGATAAATTTCCTTCTACGAAGCTGACGGGGATGCTTGTTCAGGGTTGGGATAGTATCATTTCTATGTTAAAAAGAAAATGGATGCAAGAAAAGTGCTGGCTGTGGATTTATATACAGGAGTATATGAAGAAGAAGTGCTGGATGCTTTTTCAAAAGAATTCTCCGGAAGAGTGATGAATGTACGTGATTTGATGAAACCGGAAAAAGAAATTCAAGCGTTGACAGAACGCTTCATGACTGAAGATGTGTTATTCGGCTATGTTACCAATTTGAAGCTGGAAGATTATTTGGATGCGGATAAGGTGGCTGCTGCACGGAAGCAAATCAGTGAAGCGAAAGAAACCATTGTAATCATAGGTACGGGTGCTGCTGTTGTTGCTCCACAGGATGCAATGGTAGTTTATGCGGATATGGCACGTTGGGAAATCCAACAACGTTTCCGCCGGCATGAGGTAAAAGCTTTAGGTATAGACAATCGGAACGATGCTGTTTCTTTGCAATACAAGAGAGGGTATTTCAACGATTGGAGAGTATGTGATAGGTATAAGGAAAGATTGTTTGACAGGGTAGAATTCTGGATTGACACCCATGTGGCCGGGACACCGAAGATGATTGATAAGGATACTTTCTTTAAAGGGGTAGAGGCAACGGTGAACACACCGTTCCGGGTAGTACCTTTCTTCGATCCGGCTCCTTGGGGTGGTCAATGGATGAAAGAGGTTTGCGACCTGGATCGTGAACGCGAAAATTTCGGCTGGTGCTTTGACTGTGTACCTGAAGAGAACAGCCTTTATTTTGAAGTGAACGGAGTGCGCTTCGAACTACCTTCGGTTGATTTGGTTTTGCTGAAAAGTAAAGAGTTGCTTGGTGAACCGGTGGAAGCACGTTTTGGAAAAGACTTTCCGATACGTTTCGACTTTCTTGGATACAATAGGTGGTGGAAACTTAAGTTTGCAGGTGCATCCTACAACCCAGTTTATCCGCGAGAATTTCGGTATGTACTATACACAGGATGAAAGTTACTACATGGTAGATGCGGAAGAAGATGCCGTAGTTTATCTGGGAGTGAAGACAGGAGTGGACAAAGAAGCGATGATCGGCGATTTGCGTAAAGCACAAAAAGGTGAACTGGTGTTCGACGCAGAAAAAGTACGTAAATAAGATTCCGACGAAGAAACACGATCACTTTCTGATCCCGGGAGGAACCGTTCATTGTTCCGGTGCGAATAGTATGGTACTTGAAATCAGTTCGACTCCGAACCTCTTTACTTTCAAACTATGGGACTGGCAACGTCTGGGACTGGATGGAAAACCACGTCCGATCAATGTGGAACGTGGTAAATGCGTTATCAACTGGAATCGCGATACGGAATATGTAAATGAACACCTTCGCAATCAGTTTAAGGAAGTCGCTTCCGGAGAAGGTTGGGTGAGGAACGTACCGGACTGCATCCGAATGAATTTATCGAAACTCGTCGCCACCGTTTCTCATCACCGGTGTTGCATCACACAAACGATAGTGTAAATGTACTGAATCTGTTGGAGGGAGAAGAGGCCGTAGTTGAGAGTCCTACTCATGCTTTTGAACCTTTCGTGGTGCATTATGCCGAAACATTTATCATTCCTGCCGGGGTGAAAGAATATACCATTGCCCCGTATGGTAAATCTGCAGGAAAAGAATGTGTAACGATCAAAGCTTACGTACGCTTTTAATAATGAAATAAATCATCTAATATCTTGAGAACTATGTATGAACATGATGAACGAATCGTAATGACGCTCGATGCGGGAGGCACTAATTTCGTGTTTTCAGCCATACAAGGCTGTCGCGAAATAGTGGAACCTATTTGCCTTCCGGCAGCGTCCGACGACTTGGAGCGTTGCTTGTCTGTTCTTGTAGAAGGTTTCCTGGAAGTTGAGAAACGATTGCCGAGACTTCCGGTAGCTATCAGTTTTGCTTTCCCGGGCCTGCTGACTATGAGCATGGAATTATTGGTGACTTGCCCAACTTCCCGGCCTTCAGGGGAGGAGCGGCACTTGGACCTTATTTGAGGGAACAGTTTGGTATTCCGGTTTTTATTAATAATGACGGTAATTTGTTTGCTTATGGCGAAGCCTTGGCAGGCACTTTGCCCGAAGTGAATAAACGCCTGAAAGAAGCAGGCAGCAGTAAGGTATATAAGAACCTGCTCGGAATTACACTGGGTACAGGGTTTGGTGCCGGAGTGGTGATTGACAGCCGGTTACTGACCGGAGACAACGGTTGCGGCGGCGACGTCTGGATTATGCGGAATAAGAAATATCCCGAAATGATCGCGGAAGAAAGTGTCAGCATCAGGGCTGTCAGGCGAGTATATCAGGAATTGACCGGAAAGGATGCTTCTTCTTTGACTCCCAAAGATATATATGATATTGCCGAAGGGACCGCAGAGGGAGATCAGCAGGCTGCTGTCCGGAGTTTTAACGAACTGGGAGAGATGGCCGGTGATGCTATCATCCGTGCATTGAATATTGTTGATGGCTTGGTAGTGATTGGCGGAGGAGTGGCCGGAGCGGCTAAATACATACTTCCGGGAATCATGAATGAGATGAATCGGCAGATTGGTACATTTGCAGGAGCTTCTTTCCCTTGTTTGCAGATGGAGGTGTTCAATCTGTCCGAAAAAGAGGCATTTGATAAATTTCTGGAAGAAAAAGACAAGATGGTGAAAATACCATTTTCGGAGAGAGAGGTGCATTATGCCTGTCACAAGAAAATAGGCATTGCTGTTTCTACATTAGGAGCAAGCAGGGCCGTTGCTTTAGGGGCTTATTCCTTTGCTTTGTCCCAACTTAATATCTTATAATATATGATAACTCTTCTATTAATTCAAATATAAAATGTTATGAAACAATCTAATCTATTGAACGCGCAATTTGCCCGCCGGCTTTTCAGAACGGCATTTTCGAGTTGGCAATTATTGGCTGTTATGTTGATTGTTTGTATGAATGTGGCTGTTGGTTCCAAACTGTATGCGCAATCTAATACAATCGCAGTGAAAGGTAAGGTAATGGCAGACGGGGAACCCGTGATTGGGGCTACCGTGCTGGTGAAAGGTGTATCTACGGGTACGGCTACGGATATGGATGGAAATTTTTCACTGAATGTTGCTTCAAAAGCGGTATTGGTAGTTTCCTCAATAGGATATGAAACACAGGAAGTTCCGGTGAACGGCCGCCAGTTTATTAATGTGTGGTGTTGAAGTCGGATGTGGTTGCTTTTGAAAGATGTGGTAGTGGTAGGCTACGGCGTGCAGAAGAAAGTCAACCTGACAGGAGCTGTGTCTTCTGTTTCTACGGATGAATTGAAGGAAAGCCGATTTCCAATGTATTGAAGCGATGCAGGGAACGACTCCCGGTTTGGTTATTCAGCAGGGAAGTTCTACTCCGGGTAGTGTACCTTCTATTAATATCCGTGGATTGAATACAATGAACAACAATGATCCGTTGGTGATTATTGACGGAATTGAAGGATCGCTCGCCAATCTGAATCCGGCTGATATTGAGCAGATTTCTATTTTGAAAGATGCTTCTTCTACTGCTATTTATGGTTCACGTGCTTCCAATGGTGTGGTACTTGTCACTACCAAGAAAGGAAAAGCCGGTAAGGTAGAAATCTCTTATGATTTTATGTATGGTGTTCAGCAACCTACTTCATTGCCTAAGATAGCAGACTCGTGGGTATACGCTGAACTGTATAATGAAGCGGCTGTTAATTCGGGAAGAGCTGCAAAATTCACTCCCGAGCAGATTGCGCAATATAGAAATGGTGGTCCGAATGTAAATTGGGTGAAAGAACTTTATAATCGTAATTCTCCTCAAAGTTCACACAATGTTTCGATGACAGGCGGTAACGACCAGTTGTCTTACATGGCTTCTCTGGGTTATCTGGATCAGAGTAGTATGTTCAAGGGACCTGATTATGGTTATAAACGCGCTACAATGCACGTCTGAATGTAAGCCATAAGGTGACGAATAACTTTACATTGAATTTGACTTCTCAATTTGCCCGTAATGACATTAAAGAACATGCTTACTGGACGGAATGGATTATCGAGCAGGCAAACCGCATGCCGCCGATTTACCCGATCAAGAATGAGGATGGTAGTTATAATTATCCAGCCGGAAGTAACTCAAACGGTTTACAACGTTTGGAAGAAGGCGGTTATCGCCAGAATGTGAATGATGAATTATTGGGAACCATACAAGCCGAATGGGAAGTATATAAAGGACTGAAACTGATTGGAAGTGCTGGTGGACGCGTGTGGAATAATAAATTGCATGAGAACCGGAAAGCTTTTGAAGGTACGGGAGATACTGAAAACAAGTTGACCGAGCAATTCTACCGTTCCAAGAATATCACTACCAATCTGATGGTGACTTATAATACGAAGATAGGAAAGCACTCTATCGGTGGATTACTGGGGTATGCTTATGAAGGTTTCTCTGAAAAGCAATTCTCTACCAGTCGTTTGACGGAAGATTCTAAATACGACATTTTTGTAGGTGATTTGAGTGGGGATAAGGTAAGCAATGGTGGTTCGGGAAGTGACTGGGCTATCTATTCCGGTTTTGCAAGAGCCACTTATAATTATGATGAGAAATATTTACTGGAATTTAATATCCGTAATGACTACTCTTCTTATTTTGCTAAAGGAAACCGTTCGGGAGTCTTCCCTTCTTTCTCTGCAGGATGGCGTATTTCGGAGGAAAAATTCTGGTCTGTATTGAAACCGTATGTTCCTTCTTTAAAAATTAGAGGTTCCTGGGGATTGGTAGGTAATAACCGTATTGGTGCCTATCAATACATGCAGACGGTGTCTGTGAAGAACGGTATCAGCTTCGGAGATAAATTGGCGCAGACGGCTGAATTTGCTTCTACAAATCCTGATCTCAAATGGGAAACTACCCGTATGGTTAATATCGGCTTCGAATTGGGATTGTTGAATAATGATTTGAATATTACTTTTGATTGCTTCAATAATCGTACAAAAGATATTTTGGTGAATTTACCGGTTCCCGGATTGTTTGGTAATGGTGCCCCGATTCAAAACGCTGGTAAGGTCGAGACGAGAGGATGGGAATTATCAGTAAGTTATCGTTTGAAGACCGGTCCGGTAGTGCATAACTTCGCCGGAAATATTTCAGATAGCTTTAATGAAGTAATAGATACACGCGGTACGGAAATTATCGGTGGCTCGGATGTACAGACAATTATCAAGGAAGGTTATCCGTTGTACTCTTACTATGCATATCGTTCGGATGGATTTTTCCAGAATGAGGAAGAATGTCAGAAAGGACCGCACTTGGAAGGTATTACACCGAAACCGGGAGATATTCGTTATTTGGATAAGAACGGCGATGGTGTGATTAAACCGGACGATGACCGTTTTATTGTTGGTAATGACTTCCCAAGATATACTTTCGGCTTCACCTATGGTTTGGAATATAAAGGTTTTGATTTCTCGATGATGTGGCAAGGAGTAGGAAAACGTAACAAGTGGATGCGTGGTGAATCTGTAGAGGCTTTCCATAATAACAATGAAGGTCCTGTAATGGATTTCCATCAAGATCGCTGGACTCCGAATAATCCGGATGCTACTTATCCCCGTCTGACAATGGGTGCGGAATCTGCTAATAATGCAGCGAAATCAGATTTCTGGATTCAGAATGCTAAATACTTGCGTTTGAAAAATGCGCAGATTGGATATACTTTCCCGCAACAATGGATGAAAAAACTCTATGTCAAGAATTTAAGAATCTTTGCCAGTGTGCAGAATCCGTTGACTTTCACGAAGATGAAAGGCGGATGGGACCCGGAATATACCGGAGACGGTAGTGGTCGTTCTTATCCTGTGGCAAGAGTATATTCATTTGGACTTAATGTTAAATTTTAAACTGTACCGTGATGAAAACAACTATAAAGAATTTGATTTTATCTGCTGTTTTGGTAGTGGGCGGTGCCTCTTGTGTTGACTTGGATACGGCACCGTATGACAGAGAAACGGACTTGACTTATTGGGAAGAGGACCCTGAAGCAGCTGTCAAGGCGTTGAATACTTGCTATACCTATTTGGGAAATATGGACGAACAGCTTTATTGTGAAGCAATGACGGACAATGCTTATACCAAGCAACCGAACGATGCTACACAGAATATCGGTAATGGTTCATATTCTACAGCAGACCCTTACGTGAAAAAGGTTTGGGACGGACGTTATACGGGGATTCGTATGTGTAATGAACTATTGGAGAATATTGATCGCGTACCCGATTTGGATCCTGAATTGAAGAAACGTTATATTGGCGAGGCAAAAGTGCTTCGTGCTTATAATTATTATGAGTTGTATACGAAATTCGGCGATGTTCCTTATACTACCAAAGTGCTTTCTATTAAAGAAAGTATGTCGATTGCACGTACGGCCAAAGCCACTGTAATAGCAAATGTTTTGGCCGATCTGGATGAAGTGATTAACGGTAACTATTTGCCGACTTCTTATGATGCGGATAATAAAGGTCGGATTACCCGTTGGGCGGCAATGGCGATTAAAGCTAAAATCTATTTGTTTGAAGGTAATTGGACGCAAGTGAAAAATATCACTTCTACCATTATGACAGAGGGAGGCTTTAAACTCTTTGAAAGTTATGCAGGATTGTTTGAGATTGCTAATGAGTACAACTCTGAAGTAATTTTGGATGCACAGTATCGTCCGACTAGTCGTGAACATCAGATGATGTATGTTTTCCTGCCGCCCACTTTGGGTGGATATTCCCAGCTTTCTCCTTTGCAGGAGTTGGTAGACAGTTATATTATGCTGGATGGAAAAACAATTAAGGAAACAGGAACATCGTTTGATGAAAGTCATCCGTATGCTAATCGTGACCCACGTTTGAAAGCAACGGTGATGTACACTGGAAACTCATATACGTTGGCCGACGGAACAGAAGTTGTTATCAACTGTGAGAAAGGTGAAGGCAAAGATGGTTATGGGGTAGGTTCAGACTGTTCGGCTACCGGTTATTATATTAAGAAATATTGGGATAACACTTATCGTGCTACTCTTTATTCTGGTTTGAATCCGATTCTGATTCGTTACGCTGATATTTTATTGATGAATGCGGAAGCATTGGCAGAATTAGGTGAACTGGATAAGACGGCTTGGGATGCAACTATTAAACCAATTCGTGATAGGGCCGGATTTACACTTGCTTCAGCACTGGAATTCCCGGAAGGAGCTTCTAAAGATAAACTGATTGAGATTGTACGGAAACGAACGTCGTTCGGAACTGGCATTGGAAGGACATCGTCATAAAGATATTATCCGTTGGAGAATTGCGGACAATGTATTGAATGGATGGTGTCACGGACTAAAGACAAATGATGTGGTAGGTACGGATGACGGATACGTTCGGGTTGAAAACAGAACCTTTAATGCAAATAGACATTATTTGTGGCCTATACCACAGGCTGAACGTGACTTGAATGGTAATTTGGAGCAGAATCCGAATTGGTAATTGGTTAAACGACTCAAAAGGAATGATTATGAAAAAGATATTATGGATATGTTCAGTACTTCTGGCAATGGTATCATGCCAGGAAGATTATGAATTGAACGCAGATTTTGCAGTCCCTACAGAATTGAGTTCCCCTGCTTCTATCCAGTTGAATGTGTCATCTCCAACGCCTGTTGTGTTGTCGTGGTCGAGGAGGTGGTGCGGCAGATGGCGGAATTGTATTGTACGAGGTGCTGTTTGATAAGGCAGACGGCGATTTTTCAAAGCCGCTGGCTACGGTGAAAAGTGATTTGGGAGCTGCGACCTAGTTTGTCAATCACTCATGCAGCTATTAATACGATTGCCAGAAATGCAGGCATTTATCCTTTGGAAACCGGAGATATAAAATGGACGGTAAATGCTTCGAAAGGTGGAGTGGTGAAGAGAACCGACAAGGTGGCTACCATCACAGTAACTCGTGGAGAGGGAATTGATAATATTCCGGCGGAATTGTATTTATATGGTTCGGCTACGGAGAACAGTGGACAGGGGGGAATTCCGTTCCGTTGTGTAGAAGAGGGGTTTTCCAGATTTATACGAAGTTATCTGCAGGGAAATATATCATTTAAGTCTGCTACTACAGGTGAAACGTTCAGCTATTATATTGATGATAGCTCGAAGTTAAGAGAAGGAGATGGTGAAACGGCAGTCGCTGCTTCCGAAGAAGTAACCCGTCTGACAGTGAACTTTAATACAATGGCAATGACGACGGAAAAAATAGGTTCTGCTGTTCGTTGTGTTTGGGGAGCAACATTTGGAGATATAGCTGTATTAGAGTATGCGGGTGATGGTAAGTTTGTGGGAGAGGCCGATATTCGATTCCTTGATCTCGTCCAAACCGGAGACCGGCGCTCCTGATTGGTTAAGTTGGATAGAAGAACGTTACTACTTTTTAGCTAAAAGTAAATGGTGGTGATATGTGTTGGGGTAGAGGTGATGGCGTGAGTGCCGAACGTCCGGCAGGTGGAGAACCTGCTTCTTTCTATGCTTTGTATGAATTTCAATGGACTCAGTGGGATCATCTTTGGAAAATGAAAGGTAGTCTGGATTATACGCATGCGACTATCACTATCGATACGAATTCGGATGGATTGATGATACATACATTTACTAATGTGACTCCGATTAATTAATAAAACTAAGTTATGAAAAAGATAAAGACTATTTTAGCAATTCTTCCGGCACTATTATTCTCCTGTGCCGGAGATGACGTAGAGAAATATATCCCGCCTACACCGATTGCTCCGTCAGAACCCGGAGAGGAGGTCGTTTATCATAAACGTGCCAAAGAGCAGTTTGACTTGATTAATCAGTGCTACCGGATCAATAGTGGGACAACAGAAGGACTGTATAATGAAAATTATCCTAAGAAAGACGGGGATAATTCCGCTTCTTTCTTGTGGCCGTATGACGGACTGGTGTCTGGAGCAGCAGCTTTGCATGCCTTAGGTTATGATGTGAATTATGCAGATATGGTAGACCGGTTTGAAGTTTATTATCGTACTCCTAGGTGGAGCTGTGGGTGGTTATGGCTCTCAAACCAATGGTACTACCGGTAGTGGAACACGTTTTATGATGATAATTCTATTGTGGGGATTGAACTGGTAGAGGCTTTTAATTTGCTAAATAATCAAGATTATGTGACGAAAGCTAAAAGAATCGTTGAGTTCCTGCAAGCTGGTGAAGATGATACGTTTGGAGGAGGTCTTTGGTGGAATGAAGAGCAGAAAGGGACAGCAGGGAGTTGGTGATTCGAATAAACCGACATGCGCTAATGGATATGCAACGCTATTCTTGCTTGAATATTATTCTGTATGTCCTCAAGAGGAAAAAGCGGATGTGTTGGCTCTGGCAAAACGTTTATATGCTTGGACGTTGACTAACTTGCGTGATCCGGAAGATGGCTGTTACTGGAATGATAAACAAGCAGACGGATCCATTAATAAAACAAAATGGACTTACAATACAGGTGTGATGATTTCTAACGGAATTCGTTTATATAAAATAACGGGTGAACAGACTTATCTGGATAGTGCCATTGCTTCTTCCGAAGGTGCGTATAATTATTTTGTACGTCCGCTTAATGGGTTGGCGTTGGCTTATCCCGATCATGATCCTTGGTTCACAACAAAACTGATCCGTGCATTTATTGATATTGAGCCTTATTATAAAAATGCAGGCAATTATATCAAAACATTCATCAACTTCCTGGATTATGCATACGAAAATGCCCGTTTATCAAACGGACTGTTCTATGAAGACTGGACAGGAGCAACTCCAAAACGTGCTGAACAGTTGTTGATGCAGGATGCTGCGCTCGAATCTTTGGGAATGATTGCTTTGTACAAAGGAGAAACAGTGACAGAGGAATAGGATATGAATAGTAAAATTAGAAATATAGCTTTATTTGTATCGACGGTATTCGTGCTTCTTTCTTGTGCCGGAGAATCAAAAACGACTCCGAATAAAGATAAGGCAGAAGAAATGTTTCAGCGTGTTTGGGAACTCTACAGGGTTCCCAAATACGGCCTCTTCTCTGAATATTACCCAAGCAGTCATCGTCCTGATCTGACTTATTTTAATGATTCCACCCGGCAAGCGCAGGAAGTTTCTTATCTGTGGCCTATGAGTGGTGTCTTTTCTTCGGCAGTGTTGATGGCTACCATCGAACCGGAGAAATATACGGTTTATGTCGATTCGATGGTGATGGCGATGGAGCGTTACTATGATACAACGCGTGTTCCTTTTGGTTATCAGGCTTACCCTGTTCAGTTTGGAAAGGTAGACCGCTATTATGATGACAATGGTTTG
>VOFI01003259.1_pt1 | contig 64047 bp, 112 predicted proteins | sample 5384131 | NCBI WGS metagenome assembly VOFI01 (sample SAMN12384728, study PRJNA508395) | human gut metagenome | isolation source: healthy gut H | host: Homo sapiens
CTGCTCCAAGCGGGCTTTGGAAACGCATTTCCAGCAAGGAAAACTGCTACGCGGCGGGGGTGTTCCGAAAGTATGAGGGGCGGCTCTCCCCGGACATGCCCCATGTGGCGCTGGTATGCCCTTCCGACATGGGAAACCTGGGGACGATTCTGCGCACGCTGCGGGGCTTCGGCATCCGGGATCTGGCTCTGGTGGGAAATGGGGCGGACGTGTGGAATCCCAAGGTGGTGAGGGCCTCCATGGGCGCACTGTTCCGCATGGAAGTGGAGAGCTTCCGGAATTTTCCGACTATCTGAACCGGTTCGGGGAGGGAGAAGCCTCTATCCCTTTTTATGCTGGACGGAGGAACCGTTTTGACGCCGGAAAGCTGTCCCAGGGCAGACCGCTACACGCTGATTTTTCGGCAACGAGGCCTCCGGCCCCCGGAATTCAGAACTGCGGTCAGAGCCTGTTTATCGACCAGACCGGACGCGGTGGATTCCCTGAACCTGGCGGTGTCCGTGGCCATCGGCAGCTATCTGTTTACCCAGAAAAACGGCAGGCCGGGGCAAGCAGAATCCAAGTGATTTAGGGAAGGGAGGGAGTCGGTGCAGGTTGCGGTATGTAAGTGATATTCACAGTAATTACAGAGCGCTGGAGGCGGTGCTGGCGGAATGTGAAAACGGCAAATAAAAAGATTACCTGTTTTTGGGGGATTATGTCACTGACTGCGCGTATCCGCGAAAACCATGGAGCTGTTAAGAGAGACAGAACGCCGGTGGAACTGCAAATTCATCCGGGGGAAACCGGGAAGAATATCTGCTCAGGCACCGGGTGTCCGGAGAGAATGGCTGGCAGAAAGGCTCTGCAAACGGAGCGTTGCTCTACACCTATCAGCAGTTGCTGGAAGAGGATTTTGTATGGATGGGAACTTTGGATTTTCGGGGGACGCAGTTTTATGAAGGGGGTTCTCAGCTGTCTCTGTGTCACGGTTCTCCCTGGGAGACCCGGGGCAGGCTGATGCAGGATAAAAAATCTGGCGGTCAGGGTACTGGAATCCCTCTCAGGATGTTTTGCTTTGCGGACATACACATTGCCGCGGCGTATTTTCCTATCGGGGAAAAAACTGGTCAATCCGGGTTCAGTGGGGATGTCTCCGGATGTGCCGGGAAGGGCTTCCTTTGCGCTGCTCACGTGGGACAATGAATCCCTGGCAGGAGGAGTTCTGTGAAGCAGCTTATGACGTACAGGCGGCTGTGCGGGAGCTGAAGGAATCCGGGCTTATTGACATGGCGCCTGTATGGACTGCTATGACATGCCACGTGCTGCTCACTGGGGGAAGTGTTTTTCCCACGGGTGTTGCGCGGGTCCAGGAGCTTGCTGCGCTGAAGGGCAGCTCCTCGGAAGACTTGGAGCAGTTGTGGGAGCAGGCTGCCGCGGAGGCATGGGGATGCCCTCCACTTTTAAGAAAGGGAGAGGACTGGAATTGGGAATCTGGATTGCGGCGGGGATCGTTCTGTCCTTCTGGCGGTGTTGTTCGGCGCCGCGGGCTTCTTCTTCCGGTTTGCGATTCTGCGGGCGAAAAAAGAGCGGACGGATGAGGAATATGAGGAAGTGGGAATTCCATTTGGAACCCCTTTCGGGAACGGATGCGGAAGCCCAGAGCTGGATTCATCAGCATACGGCGGAGCATGTGAGCATGGTTTCTTTTGACGGGTTGAAACTCTCCGCCCTGTACGCTTTCCGGCGGAGACCGCGCAGCCCAAGGGCACCATGATCGTGATGCACGGGTACCGTTCCCTCGCCACCATCGATTTTGCCCTGGAGGCGGAATTCCTGCACAGCCTGGGGTACCGGCTGCTGATCCCCCTACCAGCGGGCCCATGGGGAGAGTGAAGGGAAATATATCACCTATGGGGTCAGGGGAGCGGTTTGACTGCCGGGATTGGGCCAGATATGCGCAGGAGCGTTTCGGAACGCGGCAGAACATCTTTTTGATGGGCATTTCCATGGGGGCTTCCACGGTGCTGATGGCCTCCGGCCTGGAACTGCCCGATACTGTGCGGGGCATTGTGGCGGACTGCGGCTTTACCACCCCCTGGGACATCATGGCCCATGTGGCAAAGAGGGACTTTAAGCTGCCTGCTTTTCCGCTGCTGTACGCGCTGGACCTGCTTGCCCGAATCATAGCGGGCTTTGGCCTGCGGGAGGCGGATACCCGAAGGGCATTGCAGAAAAATACCAGGCCGGTGCTCTTTCTCCACGGCAGGGAGGATGATTTTGTGCCGCTTCGGATGACTGAGGAAAACAGCAGGGCCTGCAAGGCGGAACAGGAGCTGTATCTGGTGCGGGGAGCGGGCCATGCCCAGAGTTTCGCCAGGGATACGGCGGGCTGTGAAGAAAAAAATCAGGACCTTTGTCAGGGCGTTGGGAGAAGTGATGCAAAGAATTGCGGTTTTTCTGCAGAGAAAAAGCAAAAATTTGGATTGCAATGTTGTCCGCCCCATGTTAAGATGGGTCTATTCGACCGAAAGCGGCGTGAGTGGAAGAGGGTTTCCCTTTTTCCCTCGCCGTTTTTAATCGCAGGATACCGTATTTTTTAGGAAAAGGAATCAGAGTATGGCACAGAGAATTCGGAATATGACACAGGGCTCGCCGCTGCGGCTGATCATCACCTTTGCACTGCCCCTGATGGCGGGCAATGTGTTCCAGCAGCTCTACACCGTGGTGGACACCGCTGTGGTGGGGCAGGTTGTGGGAGTCGGCGCGTTGGCATCTCTGGGGGCTGCCGACTGGCTCAACTGGATGGTTTTGGGAATTATCCAGGGTCTCACTCAGGGATTTTCTATTCTGATGGCCCAGAACTTCGGCGCGGAAGACCACAGGGGCCTTTCCCGGTCCATAGGGACCTCTGTCACCCTGTGCGTCATTTCTGCGGCGGTGCTGTTATTGGGAAGCCAGCTGGCGGCGGAGCCGGTGCTGAGGCTTTTTGAACACGCCGGCGGACATCATGGACGGGGCGCTGCTCTATCTGCGGATAGTCTTTGGCGGCATCCCGGTGATTATGGCCTACAATTTGCTGGCTTCCATTCTGAGAGCTCTGGGGAGACAGCAAAACCCCTCTTTATGCCATGATTGTGGCGGCGCTGATCAATGTGGTGCTGGACCTTCTGTTTGTCATGGGCTTTCATTGGGGGAATTGCGGGCGCGGCGGCGGCCACGGTGATCGCAGTTTTTTTCCAGCGTCTACTGTTTCGGAATGTGAGGCGTATCACCATCATCCGTCTGGAAAAGGGGAGACCTCAAGCCCACCCGGGAACTGACCGGGATTCTCATGAAGCTGGCCTCTCCCATTGCCCTGCAGAACGCCATCATCTCCGTGGGCGGCATGGTGGTGCAGGCGGTGATCAACCGGTACGGCATGCTTTTTATCGCCGGTTTTACAGCCACCAATAAGCTGTATGGGATTTTGGAAATCGCAGTTACCTCTTACGGTTATGCGGTTACCTCCTATGTGGGACAGAACCTGGGCGGCGGACTGGTGGGACGCATCAAACAGGGCATGCGGGCCGCAACCCTGGTGGCCTTGGGAACCAGCGCGGTGATTGCAGGGGCCATGCTGCTGTTCGGAAATTTCTTCCTGCGTCTTTTATCTCCGGCACTCCGGAGGAAATCGACACCTCCATGCAGATTGCGTATCACTATTTGGCGATCATGAGCGTCTGCCTGCCCATTCTCTATATGCTGCATATTTACCGTTCGGCGCTGATGGGCCTTGGGGATACGGTAGTCCCCATGCTTTCCGGCTTTGCGGAAATGGCGGTGCGCATTGCTGTGGCTTTATTCCTGCCCATGCTGATGGGGCAGGAGGGTATCTTTTGCCGAGGTGGGAGCTTGGACGGCCGCGGCCATCCTTTGGTAGCGGCATATTTTGTGCGGATTCACCGGCTTCCCGCAGGAAAACGGAATAGGGCGCTGTTTTCCCTTCCCCGCGGCCGGAAAAGAGGAATCAAGCGCCGGGGGCATGCCTCCCGGGAAGCAAAGGGCAAAAGAAAAGGATCCAGAGGCAAACAGAGGTCTATAAGATGAAGAAAGGGGCGCGGGGCCAGGCACATTTTTTCGTGAATCTGTGCGGGCCTGCATGCGTGGACAGGGCTATGGCGGGACAAAAGTTGAAGGAAAACAGCATTACGGAGGGCGTCATCTGGAAGCAGCTGCTCCTCTTTTTCTTTCCTATTCTGATCGGGACATTTTTTCAGCAGCTCTACAACACGGTGGACACCGTGATTGTGGGCAGTATGTGGCAAGCAGGCCCTGGCTGCCGTGGGCACCACGGGGAACCATCATCAACCTGCTGGTGGGATTTTTTGTGGGCGTCTCCTCCGGCGCCACGGTCATCATCTCCCAGTTTTTCGGTGCGGGAGACGGGAAAAACGTGTCCAGGGCCGTGCATACCTCTATGGCGCGCTGGCACTGGCGGGCGGCGGGATTATCATGGTGGTCGGCCTGCTGACCTCCAGGCTTTCCTTGGAGATGTTGGGGGTGCCGGAGGAAATTATGGACGACGCACTGATGTATCTCAACGTCTATTACGCCGGAATCCTCGCCTGCATGATTTACAATGTGGGCACGGGAATTCTGAGGGCAATCGGCGATTCCCGCATGCCGCTCTATGTGCTCATCGCCTGCTGCCTGGTGAACATTGTGCTGGACCTGCTGTTTGTGCTGGCGTTCCACTGGGGCGTGTTCGGCGTGGCCATTGCCACGGTGCTCTCCCAGGTGGTCAGCGCGGTGCTCATCATGGTGCGGCTCATGGGTACCCGGGAGTCCTACCGTGGAGCTGAAAAAATCAAGTTTGACCGGCATATGCTGCGGACGTTATCCGGATCGGCCTGCCTGCCGGGCTGCAGTCGGTCATGTATTCCGTCTCCAATTTGGTGATTCAGGCTGGCATCAACTCCTTCGGCACGGACGCCATCGCGGCCTGGGCTGCCATTGGCAAAATCGACGGCTTTATCTGGATGGTGATGAATGCCTTCGGCATTTCCATCACCACGTTTGTGGGGCAGAATTTCGGCGCGCAGAAATATGACAGGGTCAAAAGAGCGTGCGCATCTGCCTGAGCATGGCGCTGGGCGCCACCATTACCCCTTTCTGCGGTATTGTTTTTTCTTTATGGGACCGCTGCTGCGGTTCTTCACCAATGACGCCGCCGTGGTGGAGCTGGGGTCAAACTTCCTGAGGATTCTGGCGCCCTCCTATTTTACCTTTGTATTTATCGAAATTTTTCCGGAGCGATACGGGGCGCGGGGAAGCGCTGCAGCCCATGCTGATTACCTGCTTCGGCGTCTGCGGCCTGCGGATTCTGTGGGTGCTCATCGCCGTGCCCTTCTGGCCCACTATGGAGATGGTGGCGCTGAACTATCCGTCACATGGGCGGCGACCGCGCTGGTGTTCATTATCTACTATGCGCGGATGAAATGGCTGGACCGTTGCGTTCAGCGGTCCGGAGCCGTTGTTTCCGATTGAAATGCAGTTCAGAGGGGATGCGGGAAGGTTTAAAAAGGAAACAGCCCCGCCGCATTTTTGCGGCGGGGCTGTTGTTGTTTTTGAAAACCTGTTTAAACGTTGAAGCGGAAGAGGACGATGTCCCCCGTCCTGCATGACGTACTCTTTCCCTTCTGAACGCACCAGGCCCTTTTTCTTTTGCTGCGGCCATGGTGCCGCATTCCATCAGTTCCTCAAAACCGATGACCTCGGCGCGGATGAAGCCCCGCTCAAAGTCGGTGTGGATCTTGCCCGCGGCCTGCGGAGCCTTCGTTCCCTTTTGGATGGTCCATGCCCGAACCTCCGGCTTGCCGGCCGTGAGAAAGGAAATGAGCCCCAGCAGAGAATAACAGGCGGTGATCAGACGGTCAAGCCCGGATTCGGTGAGTCCCATGTCCGCGAGAAACAGAGATTTCTCTTCCAGGTCCATGCCGGAAATCTCCGCCTCAATTTCAGCGCAGATGGGCAGCACGGCGGCGTGTTCCTGCTCCGCGAATTCCTTTACGATTTTGAAGGAAGGGTTCTGGTCGATGCCGTCCTTAAAGTCATCCTCACTCATGTTGGCTGCAAAGATGATGGGCTTATTGGTCAGCAGCGAGACCGTGGAAAGCAGTTCGGCCTCCTCTTCGGTGCATTCCACGCTGCGAGCCGATTTTCCCGCCTCCAGGGCTTCCCGGACCCGCTCCAGAAATTCCAGCTCCGTCTGGTACTTCTTGTCCGCCTTGATCATCTTTTTGGTCTTATCGATGCGTCTGTCCAGCACCTCCAGGTCGGAAAGGATCAGCTCCAGGTCGATGGTTTCAATATCCCGTCTGGGGTCGATGCTGCCGTCCACATGAACGATGTCGTCGTTGACGAAGCAGCGCACCACGTGGACGATAGCGTCCACCTCGCGGATGTTGGAAAGAAATTTGTTTCCAAGACCTTCGCCTTTGGAAGCGCCCTTCACCAGACCGGCGAGATCTACAAATTCAATGGTGGCGGGGGTGAATTTCTCCGGTTCATACATCTCTCTGAGCTTGTCCAGCCGCTTGTCCGGCACGGCCACCACCCCCACGTTGGGCTCGATGGTGCAGAAGGGATAGTTGGCGGACTGGGCGCCCGCGTTGGTAATGGCGTTGAAAAGGGTGCTTTTGCCCACGTTGGGCAGACCGACGATTCTAATTTCATTTTTCTCTTACACCTATCCAAAAACCCTTGATTTCTCTGGGTTTCTGCCTTTCCTCATATTTCTGCTACACCCTTTTTACGCCCTTTTTTCACAACTGACAGGCGCAGCGTTTTCAAACTGGCGAACGGCGTTTACCAGTGAATCATCCGTAACATGGACATATCTGTCCATCATTGTCTGAATGCTTGCGTGCCCCAACAACTGCTGCAGGATTTTGAGTTGTACGCCGCGCTCAATCGCACGCATGGCGTAGGTGTGCCGCAGCGCATGCATACAGAAGCGTCTCGTCCCCGCATCGTCGCACAGTTTGTATAAATGCGTGTCATAGGAACTGTTTTTGACGGTTTGCCGATTGATACAACGCATCCATAATACTATAGCACAAGGACTCTGTTTTTACAATCTTAATCCAGCAAACGCTATTCCGATTGAGCTTGTGGCCCTTCTATAATAATTTCCCGTCGAACATATTCTTCTGTAATAAGCGGTGGAATCATTAAGACAAATTGGATGGAAAGAAAGGCCGAAATTCATGCGAATTTCGGCCTTTCTTTAAGTCATGTTTATGTCATGGCCAAACCTGTCACCAAAATCTATGAGTCTGTTATTTTCAACAATCAGTTCTCCGCGCTCGTTTACCTCAATGTTTTCGTATTGTTCCTTTTGAACGACAATCCACCTCGTGTTCCCTGAATCGGATTCGAATAAGATTCTGTACTCAATAACAGGGTCCTTCATCAAGTAAGGGATTTGATCAGTCTCTTTCGATATGTCTTTCACTTCTTTTGCTCTGGAAACCGCGTTAACTTTCTCGAATGACTCACTTCTTTTTAGGTAATTTGATTTGGATTCTTTGGAACGTGTTGCTAGCATAATGATTAAGGCAAGAAGCAATAAACCAGCAACGATTCCTACGATTAACCACCACGATGACATAAATTTTCCTCCTCTTTTACAGGGTATAACCAAAGGTTCTGCCCAGCCAGGCGAGGCACAGCTCCATCCACCTTGGCGTTGTAAGGGTCGGGGCTGCCTGTCTCCGGGTGCAGACGGACAGGCCGTGTCCGCCGGAGGGGAAGAGATGGGCCTCATAGGGCACTTTCGCTTTCTGAAGGGCGGCCATCAGTTTCAGGCGCTGTTTTCCGCAGGCACACAATCGTCTGTGACAGTGTGCCACGAAAAAAAAGCGGGGCATGTCCTTTCATTTACGTGCCGGTCCAGGGAAAAATAGGCGTAGCCAGGCGTTCCCCTGCCTGCAGCCGCTGACATTTTCAAGGGATTCCACATGAGCATATTCGTCCGCGGTGATTACCGGATATCCCAGGATCATGGCGTCGGGCCTGTTTTTTCCGCCGTGGTTGTCATAGCGCTTGAGAAGCTCCGGATCGTCCCACATGACGCCCAGAGAGCAGGCCAGGTGGCCCCCTGCGGAAAAGCCGCACACCGCCACATGGCCGGGATCGACATGCCACTGGGTTGCCTGCTCCCGAATTCGGCACAGGGTTTCGGAGAGCTCCCGCAGCGGGGAGAAACTCTTTGGCCTTTTCTCCTACCGAGTAGGTGAGGATGAAGACCTGATATCCAGCGGCAAAAAGCGCAGGGCCACGGGATCAGCTTCCCGCCGGGAGACAAAGGCATATGCGCCGCCGGGACAGAGAACTACGGCGGGAAAGGTTTCCCGGCGCTCCTCCATCTCGGGATCGGTGTGTGCAAAAAGCCCCTCGACGGAGCCGTCAGTGTCCGCAAAGGGTTTGAAATGAACCAGTTCCATAAAGCTTCCTCCAATTTTTCAAAACATGTTAAGGCTGAGATTCCAGGGGCGGGTTTTCTTCCAGAAAAGCGTCCACATCGTCCGTACGGATGTCGATATATTGTTCGGAATTGCGGTTGTGGACAAACCGGGCAGTCTGGGGCTTCTCCTCCGCCGTATCGCCGCTGACGAGGAGGAGGTAGCTGGGTTCAACAATATAAAGCGGACAACCCTGCCGGAACCGGCCTCCGAATCATACTCATAGGGGCCAAATCGTCCCAGGTCAGCCCTTCTCCCTTTTCTGCCAGCTGCCGGACCAATTCCACCGTCAGCTGTTCCTTGCTCTCCGGAGGGAAGAACAACCTGGAAGGAGGCACAGAATAAGACTCAAAACGATCAGCAACAGCATTCGCTTCATTGGAATTCCCTCCTGCCCCAGCTGCAATTCCAGTACAGGCTGTACGCCGTTTGGCACGGTTGATTTTGCTGGTTCTATTATCTCCGTTTCGAAGCGGATGTCAAGAAAGAAGGGAAAGAGAGGACGAAAAGGATAAGGAGTTTCCTGGAATTTGTTTTCTTAGATTATGAAATAGATGTGAACATTTTGTTGATTTTTTTCGCGTTTTTCCGGTACGATTAAGAAAGACAGATTTCGTACATCATTATATGTTAGAGGGGTGTTAATTTTGGAAGTCATTCAAGACATTTTTTGGCTGCTATCGGCGTGGTGCTCAACGGAATTCCCCAGGGCCTGCTGGCACTGACCTACGGGTTTGCCTCGGTGCCTACAGGACTGGGCTTCGTGGTAGGTTCGGTGGCCTGCGGGCGCTGGGTTCAGTGGCCCCCATCTCCTTCCAGGCTGAGACCATCGTGCTGGCGGGCAATATGGGCAAGGATCGAAGAGACAGGCTCTCCATGATTCTGTTCGGCGGCGTCATCATGGTGATCCTCGGGGCTGACCGGGACGCTTTCCGCCATCACGGCCTTTGCGGGCGACGCCATTGTGCACGCCATGATGGCGGGCGTGGGTTTTGCTTTTGGTGAAGGTGGCCTTCGGCATGGTCAAGGAAAACAGGCTGGTGGGCTGGGTTTCCGTGGCCTCTGCGATGATTATTTATTTGGTTTCCAAGGCGCTGGATCCCAGCAATGCGTTGGTGTACACTATTGTGGGGTCCCTGATCATTTCCAGCATTGCGGCAAAGGTGGCCAAAACAGGAGCTGGGTGCAGATGCGGTATCTGAAAAATGTTCCGCCTGAAGCTGGAAAAGCCCACGGCTAAACACGGTGATCCGAGGTGCCCTTTCCTTGGCCTGCCTGACCATCGGCGCGCGAACATCGCATTCGGCAATATCACCGGCGGGATGGCGAATGCCAATATGAATAGTGGACCATCTCACGGTGTATTCCGGCCTGGCCGATGCGGTCAGCTCCTGTTTGGCGGCGGCCCGGTAGAGGCTATTATCTCCGCTACCGGCGCGGCGCCCCATGCGGTTTGGTCCGGCGTCATCATGATGGCAATTATGGCGTTGATCCTCTTCTTCGGCCTGCTTCCGAAAATCGGTAAGTTTGTGCCCAGCCAGTCTATTGCAGGCTTTCTGTTTATTCTCGGCGCCTTCGTGACCATTCCTGGAGACGGCGCTGCTGCTTTGCCACCGCAGAAGCGGGCGGTTCCGTTATTGCTGCGGTCACCATGTCGGTCACCGCGGTGTTCGACCCGTTCTTCGGCATGCTGGCCGGTATCGTCCTGAAGCTGCTGATCGGCTGGACAGGCCTGGCATTTTAACCAAATTGGAAAGGAGCTTATTCATGGAAGGATACTATACTCTTGAGGTGGCGGCGTCACCCGCCAACTGCCTATTATGCAGGTGTCCGACACCCTGTGCATTGCCAGCTTCGTCATTTTGGGGGGACTGTGAGATTGTCACGAAGTCAGCTCCGCTGATCGAAGAGAGGCTGCCCCAAGTGGATTACATTGTGACGGCGGAAGCAAAAGGGATCCCCTGGTGCATGAGCTGTGCCGCCTGCGGAACCTGCCCTACTATATTGTGGCCCGTAAAAGCGTCAAGCCGTATATGAGCAAGCCTCTTACGGATGAGGTGGTTTCGATTACCACTCAGAAAAAACAGACCCTCTGCTTGGACGGCAAGGATGCCCTGCTGCTCAAGGGAAAACGGGTTGCCATTGTGGATGATGTCATTTCCACAGGAGAGAGTCCTTGTCCGCCATTGAGAGGCTGGTGGAAAAAGCCGGCGGTGAAATCGTGGCAAAAGCGGCGATTTTGGCCGAGGAGACGCGGCCAGGCGAGGAGGACATCATCTTTTGGAGGAGCTTCCGCTTCTTCCCCGTGGAGGCATGGTATGGGACCCTATGGTATGTGGTGGAGAGTATTGAGGGGAGAGTACGCCTATCTGCGCCGTACGGACATTTACGACGCAGGAGAGCCCTTTATGATAGCCATGGCCCTGCTGCCCGATGGGTAGACGTAGGCACAAAGCTGCATTAGGGAAAATTTGGTGTATTCCATTGTGGAGTGAAAGTGTGCGAAAGGGCTGAGAATAGGTCCGGCATGCTCTTGAAAAAACCGTAAAAAGGAGGGGCTTCCCGCGGGAGGCCCTCTTTTTTCTGTCCTGTACATGGCAGGTTTTGTCGGGTTATCGATAGTTTTTTATCTGCTTTTTGATAGCAGATTCTTTCCCCTCTGGTAGGATAAATGAGTGGAACCCTGACAGGAAGATTTCCGGCATCGGCCTACGGATTTTCTGCGGCGGGTAAATATGGTAGTTGTCTGCCTGTTGAGACCGGGCAGAGGGAGTTTCAAATGGCACTTCTGCAAATCGATTTTCTCAGAGTCGCTGATGCGTACCGTCACTATGAACGCGATTATCCCCCACCGACAAGACCCTGTTCACCCAACATGAGAAAGGGAGATCAAAGAGTACAAGGCGCTCTACCTGCTTCATGGAGGGTATGGAAATTATACGGACTGGCTAGGCGGCAAGGGTTCAGGCATGGGCGCAGGACAAGGATTTGGCCGTATTCATGCCTTCTGGAGACAACAAGTTTTACATTGACAATCCGATTCGAGATGTACGGCTCTTTCATCGGGAAGGAACTGATAGAGTTCACCAGAAAAACATTCCCGCTTTCCCAGAAACGGGAAGATACTTTATTGCAGGGGGCTTTCTATGGGGATACGGCGCACTGGTAAACGGCCTGAAATATAACGAGACCTTCGGCGCTATCGGCGGTTTCTCATCGGGGCTCCTGTTGGAGGAGTTGTCAGCGGGAGCAAAAGTTTGCCTGCATGATGCCGGGAAATAAATTTTTATGAAAAGTATTTTTGGAGATCTGGCAAAGGTGTTGGGAAGTGAGAAAGACTACAAAGGCGTTGGCAGAGGGTTTGGTACGGGAAAAGAAAACGCTGCCCAAACTGTTCCTCGCCTGCGGCACAGAGGGATTTCCTGCTGCCGGAGCATCGGGAATTCCGTCAGTTTTTAACTGATTTAGGATATCCTTTACCTACGAGGGGAGGGCCCTGGCGGCCATGAATGGGCGTTCTGGGATACGTACATCAAAAATTCATTGATTGGCTGCCTCTTGGCGAAACCGGTGCAGGAATCGGCAGCGGCCATGTGATGGAATAGGCACAAGGGTCGTGCTGTTCCAGGCAAAATACACGCTTCACCGTGCCATTTAGAGCGAAAGCCCCATAAGCACAGCGCATGGCTGTGCTTGTGGGGCTTTGCGTTAGTGTTTTAGCTGTTCCTGGAGGAGAATGCATTTCCATCAGAAATGCATTGCGCCCTTGACGTCAGTCCTCCGGCTCGCCAGGGTTGACATAATACCATGCAGTGCTTTACCTGCGGATATCTATTTCCACAGCATTGTGTACAGCTTCCGCCGCAGCGTGGGCGTCCCGGGCGGGAGGCTGCCATCCACTCTGATTTCAAATCAACATATACCCTGTCTCCAAACAAGCGGGTGTGTATCTCGTCTATACCCAGCACATGCCGCTGTTCAGCGCTGTATCGGAAATGATTTGAACAGCGTCTTCCGTACAGGAGCGGTCCACCATTTTGTTGACGGAATCGAGGAAAATGGAGACTGCAGCTTTCACAATGAACAGACAGATTGCCACAGAGGCAATGGGGTCAAAATGGGGAAATCAAGGCGTGCTGAATTCCCATGAAGCTTCCACGGAAAGAGGGCATCGGAACGGTGATGCCGCGGCGTCGGCCATCAGTGCCCCGGATTGAATCTTTCGGGCAGCCACGGGTATACCAATACATGGTTTCCTTAACCGCTATGGAGATGGCCGCTGCCCAGCGCCAGAAAGCCGGGAACGTCAGATGGCCGGAGGGAGAAATGATTTTAAAGAGTCCCGGAAATGCCGATGCCGAGCCCTGTGGCGAACAATACCACGGAGAGAGCAGCAGGGCGGCTACACTCCATGCGCTCGTGGCCATAGGGGTGCTCCTTGTCGGCCGCTTTGCCGCCTGCTTTTACACCGATCATCACAACCCAGGGTACTGAATACGTCAAGCAGAATGAACCGCATCGGAGATCATGGCGCCGGAATGGGAGAATAACCCGGCAAAAAAATTTAAAGGAGGAAAGAAGCACGTTCCAAAAGATGGAGACACGGGAAACGTGCATGGCTAGATTTTTCTCTGCTGCGGAATTTCATCAAAGGACACTCCCCTGCACGAAAAGATAAAACCAGCCCGCACGTCTCTGCCGTGCGGGCGCTTATCACATAGTATGCGGGGAATATTCCATGGGTTCCGGATTCATACGGTTATCCGGGAATGATGGATTTCAAAAATTCCGGTATCCGGTACTCTGTTTTTCCTCCTTTACCGGAAAGGGACTTCCTCCAGGGGCTATCCCGGTGCTGATGCAGGCCAAAAGGCAGTTTAAATGATAGGCCTGCCCCTCTCCCTTCCACTGTGAGAAATTGGGGGATCAGCTGGGTGGAAAAGGCGCGGGAACTCCTCAAGGATTCTGCTTCTCCTTCTCCGCTTTTTACCAGACGGGCAAAAGGCAGTTGAGCCGGTTTCTGCGCCAGCTGAGGAAGGAGACGCCTCGGCCTGGACGACGCAGGCTTACCGCAAAGAAGACGTTTTTCTGCCGTGTACGGCTGCAAGCAAACCTGCGATGTTCTCTGCGCTGCAATCTCCAGCTGTCTCCAACACGGCGGCATATTCCATATCAGGGCGATGGAGGTTCAGGTATTGCAGGGCGTCCCGAAGCGTGGGGGCATCGTCTCTGTCAGGGGTTTGCCGGAGAATGGTGAGTCGGGGATTGCGGAACTCCCGGCAGCAGAACCGGAGCTGTCATCTATTAGCAGAACAAGCCCAACGCCTCTACGAACTAAATCGCAAGTCAACAAGCCCAGCGCTTCTTTGTTTTCAAAGGCAGTGAGAATCACTGCGTCCTTGGGAAAAATCCTCCCTCCGTGTCCCTTCCTTTCTGGTGCTTACTGCTGCTCTATTGTACGGTCCTTACCTAACACGAACCTGAAACTCAGCTGGGTGCGTCGCGGAATGGGAAAATTCTGCGACGCGCCCACGCCGTCTCCTTTAATCTGTAAAAGAAAAAACCCGCCGTATCCCCTGCTGTGTGCATAGGGACGGCGGGTTTTCCTAGGAGTGGTTAGATATCCAGCAGGGGTAATCACGTGGCGAGGGGCAAACCTCCACACATTTTCCGCAGCCGGTGCATTTTTGAGGATCTACTGCCGCACAGCCGTTTTTTCACAGCGACTGCCTCAATTCACATGTTTTGACACATTTCATACAGCCGATACAGCCGATGGTGCAGACCTTCATCGTGTCTCTGCCCTTGTCACAGTTGGAGCAGCGCACCACAGCCTGCTTTTTGAGGGGTACGAAGCTGATGAGGCTCTTGGGACAGGCTTCCACGCATTTGGAGCAGCCCCTGCATTTTGCGGGGTCGATCTTCGCCACGCCGTTACAAACGCTCACGGCACCGTATTCGCAGGCTCTGACGCAGTCGCCCATACCCATACAGCCGTACCGGCAGCTGGAGATTCCTCCTGCCAGAAAAGTGGAGGCAGAGCAGCTTTGAATGCCGTCATAACGCTTATTTTATCGGTGGTGTTGTCATAGCTGCCAAGGCAGTGTACCAGCGCTGTTTTGTACTCTACTTCCACCTCTCCGGAGCCCAGAAGCTCGGCGCATTTTTGAGCCACATCGGCGCCGCCGGGGGAACACAGACCGGGCTTAGCCTCCCCTTTGGAGAGAGCCGCCGCATAACAGGAGCAGCCAGAGTAGCCGCAGGCGCCGCAGTTGGCGCCGGAAGAATTTCCTCAAGGCTTCGGCCTTTTCATCCTTTGGCACAGCCATTACAATTGAGGCGATGGCCGCCAGGCCGGCGATCAGACCAATCCCGGCCACAATGAAAATCGCCAATAGTATTGATATCCATTCCGGCCCTCCTTAACCCAGCAAGCGGTCCACACGCCCTTGGAATCCCAGGAAGGATACGGCGACGAGGGAGGCTGCCACCAGAGTGATGGGCAGGCCTTTAAAAGTTTCGGGGATGTCGCAGTCTTCCAGGCGTTCCCGGATACCGGCAAACAGGATCATGGCAACCAGGAAGCCCACGCCGGAGCTGAAAGCATTGACCAGGGACTGCAGATAGCCGAAGCTGGGGTCTGCTGCGCCTTTTCCAGCACCAGCATGGTAACGCCCAGTACGGCACAGTTGGTGGTGATCAGGGGCAGATAAATACCCAGGGAATTATACAGCGGAGGCATGTACTTGCGCAGCACAGTCTCCAGCAGCTGAACCAGGGCGGCGATCACCAGGATGAATACAATGGTCTGAAGATAGCTAAGGCCGTTTGGCGCCAGCGAATAGGTGTACAGAGGCCACGTGACCGCTGTGGCGATCACCATAACTACGGTTACCGCGCAGCTCATGCCAAAAGGCCGTATCCAGCTTTTCGATACGCCCAGAAAGGGGCAGATGCCCAGAAATTTATTCAGGACATAGTTTTCGGTGAGAATGGCGGCCAAAAATATGGCAACCAGGGTTTTTCAGAGTTTGTGCGTCCATTTAAGCCAGCTCCTTTCCTGCTCCAGACCTCACTGCGGCGCGAAGATGGCAGAACCAATTCCCCGCACACAGTCTTTGAAGCGCAAAATGAGAAATGACAGCTTTATTTTTCATTCTGTACCTCCTGCTTGGAATCCCTGCCGCAGGCTTCCTTCTCCTGAATCATGGAACAGGAGGCTGCCAAGGGGCAGCAGGGAGCAGCCGGTGGATTCCGGGGCATGGCGCTTCTTTGGAGAGCTTTCCAGCCAGGGCGATCAGCATGCCAAACACGAAGAAACCGCCGCGGCAGCAGGAAGATGATGATGGGCTCCATAAAGTTGGAGAGGACGGGAAAGCCGAACACCGTGCCGGCCCCCAGCAGCTCTCGGATGATGCCCATGCAGAGCATAGCTGCGGTAAAGCCGACGCCCATACCCAGACCGTCAATGATGGAGGGGCAGCACCTTGTTCTTGCTGGCGAACATCTCAGCCCGGCCCAGGATGATGCAGTTGACCACGATCAAGGGCAGAAATACGCCCAGGGCGGTGTCCGCAGGGAAAAGGCTTTGATAAACAGCTGCACAACAGTGACGAAACCGGCGATAATGGTGATGAACGCCGGAATTCTCCTTGTTGGGGGATGACATTGCGCAGCAGGGAGATCACAGCGTTGGAGCAGACCAGCACAAGGTGGTGGCCGCGCCCATTCCGATGGCGTTGGAGGCGGCGGTGGTCACGGCCAGAGTGGCGCAGCAGCCCAGTACCAGGCGCAGCACGGGGATTTTCCCGGATGATACCTTTTTGTAAATTCCTTCCAGAGGTTTCCTTTCTTTTTGGCTTCCACCGTTATGCCCCCTTTCACGGTATAAAACTTTTTCAACAGCTTGATTGACCGCCTGGGTCACCGCTTTCGTGGTGATGGTAGCGCCGGTCATCGCCTCTATCTGGCCCTCTGCGGAGTCTGATACTTGACGATCTCAATGCCGCTTTCCGGAGCAGCCTGCTTGTATTGGTTCCGAAATCTTCTTTTTCTCCGCATTGGCGCCCAGGCCCGAGTTTCGCTGTGGCTGAGAACGACAACGCCGGTAATCTCTCCCTCCGAGCTGATTCCGGTCATCACCCGTACAGTACCGCCATACCCCCTTGCTTTCAGTTTCAAAAACATAGCCCACAGTCTGGCTGTCTTTGATACCGGCATAGTATTCGCGCTGTTGTCCTGCGCTCGAAGGAGAATCCAGCACAATTCTGCGGGATTCTTCCGCCTTTAGCGCCTGCTGTTCCGCGATTTTTTCCTTTGTCAGCAGGTTGGTGCCTGCCAATGCAGCGGAAACGACGACACAGATGACGAACAGGACGGCAGTGGGAACCAGAATGCTTTTTTGCGTCCAGTTTCATGATTTCGCGGCCTCCCTTCGTCCTTTTTTTTACAAGGCCGAAGCGCCCGGGGGCTTGATATAGCGCTCGATGAGAGGCGTGAGGATATTCATCAAAATAATGGAATAGGGAAACGCCCTCCGGCAGGGAGCCGAATTCCCGGATAACCAGTGTGAGGGCGCCGCACCCTACGGCAAATACCACGCGGCCCCAGAAATACAGCGGACTGGTGGTATAATCTGTGGCCATAAAGAATGCGCCCAGCATCAGGCCGCCGGAAAGCAGGTCAAACAGCGGATCCCGTCCGAACAGGAAAGAAAAGAGCGCCGCCGTGGCGAGGTAGGTCACGGGAATCACCGGGCTGATCACCCGGCGCAAAATCAGGTAAATGCCGCCGATCAGGATGGCCAGCGCACAGGTTTCCCCCCAGGCAGCCCCTGTTTTTCCCAGAAACATGTCAAGGTAAGAGGGCAGCTGTCCGCCAGAGCCTTCCGACAGAATCCCCAGAGGGGTGGCGGTAGTGATTCGGCGTCCGCCGTGGCGGAGTAGTCGAAGCCGCCGTCCAGTGGGTCATGCGGGCGGGGGAAGGAATTCATCAGATAATACGGGCCGTCAAAGCCGGATTGACAAAATTCTGTCCAATGCCGCCGAACATCTGCTTTACTACCACGATAGCGATCACCCCGCCGAATACGGAGATCAGCGGATTGATGGTGACCGGCAGATTTAAGGCCAGCAGAATACCCGGTGACAACGCAGCTCAGATCCCCTACGGTCTGGCTCCGTTTCATCACACGGCGGCATATGTATTCGCTGAGAACGCAGGAGGCAATACAGGTGAGGATTACCACCATGGCCCGGAAGCCAAAAGAGTATGACGGAGGCGATCATGGCGGGCGTCAGCGCGATAATCACGTCCAGCATATGTTCTGCGTCGTCTTCTTCCCGTTAAAATGGGGGAAGACGAAACGATGAGCTTTTCCATTTTATGACCATCTTCCTTTCTGGGAGAGGTGAGATTTGATAAGGCCGGCAAGGCCGGGGGAGATGAGGAACGGCTGCGCTTATTTTCTCCCCTGCTTTTTTCACATAGCTCTTGCCCAGGCGAATCGCCTGTACCAGCCTTCTGCCGGGCAGGGCAGGAAAAGGGCGCAGCAGCCGCATTCCATACAGGTCATGATATCCAGCTCCTGCAAGGCGTCCACGTCCTCTTGTCCACAGCTTTTTCCAGCTTGGTGGGCATCAGGTGCATGGGACATGCCGCCACGCACCGGCCGCAGCGGATGCAGGAGGTGGCTCAGTAAAGCCGCCTCTGCGGCATCGAAAGCCAGGATGGCGTTGTTCTGCTTCAGGATAGGCAGCTCGTCAGTGGTGATGGCCACGCCCATCATTGGACCGCCCATCAGGATTTTTTTGGGGTTCGCTGCGATACCCTCCGCAGAATTCGATGACATCACGGATTCTGGCGCCCACAGGCACAATCACATTTTTTGGGTGACTTGACAGCGGAACCATCGATGGTGACCCGCTTCAGAGTCAGGGGCATGCCGGTGCGCATGTAGCTTGCCAGGAAGGAGATGGAGGCAATGTTCATCACGAGGCAGCCCACATCTGCGGGGAGCTGGCCGGGGGAACCCTCCTGCTGGTACAGGCTTGCACCAGCACTTTTTCCGCGCCCTGAGGGATAACGGCTTTTCAGCGGCAGAACCCGTACTTCGTCCTGGGGATCCATCGTAGGGTTATCTGCGATTTCCTGAGTTTTTCGATGACGTCCGGCTTATTGTCCTCCACGGCGATGAGCACCCGCTGTACCTCCAGAATCTCCTTGACCTTATAGATGCCCTCCAGCACGTTTTTGCCGTTTTCCAGGGCCTCCCGGTGGTCAGAGGTGACGTAGGGCTCGCATTCAGCCACATTGACGATAAGGGTGTCGATATTTTTTCCCCTCGGGCACGTTCAGCTTTACGTGAGCGGGAAAACCGGCGCCGCCCAAACCAACCAGTCCTGCGGAACGGCGGCTTTCGCCAGCTCTTCCTTGGAATGAATGGCTGCCGGGGGATAGATATTGGGGTCTATTTCCATCTTGCCGTCGGAGTCAATCACCACCGCCTGGGTCATCTGTCCGCCGGTGAGCATTACGGAGGTAATTTCGGCTACAGTGCCGGAGATGGAGGAATGAACAGGTGCGCAGACGTAGGCGTCGCTGTCGCCCACGACTTGGCCCACATAGACGTGGTCGCCCTTTTGACGGTAGGAATACAGGGCGCGCCGATGTGCTGCTGCATCGGCAGAGTGATCCTCTCAGGCGGGGGCATAATGACGGAGGGAGTGTTCCACGTGTTCTTGTGATGCGGAACCGGCGCGCCGCCATGGGTCCTGAAAGGGTGCTTTGGGAACTCCATAGTTTCAGACCAGCCTTTCTCAGATTGCTCGATTCAGAAAAAATAGCCCGGAGCATGCCGAGCTGTACAGCCTCTATTTTACCCTAAACGGACAGTGGTTTCAAGATAATTAAAAGATTGTCAAAAGAAAAGAAAAACAAATCAAGGACCAAAAGACAGAGGGTTTCCGCCATTTCAGTTCCCGGAAAAAGTTGAGATGGAAGCAGAAAAGGCGCGGAATTTTCCATATCATGCTTAAAAAACCTGCGGAGGTGGAGACAAAGTAAAAAAAATATTGCGCGTAATCGAAAAAATCTATTTACTTTTTTAAATTCTTGTGATGCAGTATAGTCATTAAAACGACGAAAACGTTTTTGTAACGCGTTTGATTTGTGGGAAACTGGCAAAACAAGAGGTGGTGGGATGTGGCCGTCAGCATCAAAGATGTCAGGAAGGCTCGCCGGTGTATCCGTCAGCACGGTGTCACGGGCGTTTAATGGATATTCCGATATCAATCCGGTCACAAAGCAGCGGATCCTGGAAGCGGCTGAGGCCTTGGGATACAGCCCCAATATCAGCGCCAGGAATCTATCTTCCAAAAAAAAAAGCAGAATATCGGATTGGTCATTTCCGGGTTTCTGCAGGAGAATACGGGCAGGCCCGTAATGATGAATTTGAGTTCTGGCTGATGCACGGCGCCTACCGCTGTGCGAGGGATCTTGATCTTGACGTTGCCATGTACAGTATTGATTCCGGAATTTCAGAAGAAAAAACTTATGAGCAATTTTGTGCAGAGCGGGAATCTTTCCGGCACGCTCATGTTCGGCCTGAAAATAACGGACGACTATTTTCATCAGCTGCACGACGCGGAAATTCCATGTGTAACGGTGGATACTTTGGTGCGGGGCAGGAATGTCGGCTGTGTCACAATTGACAATGTGCTTGCATTTCAGGAACTTACCCAATACTTGTTTGATCTGGGACACCGTGAACTGTTGCTGATAACCGGAAGAAAAACTGCCGCTGTCACCATGGAGCGTATGGCCGGAGCTTATGAGGCTTATTTAGCCAACAATTTTGAATTTCGGAAGGAAAACGTGGTTTACTGTGATTTCCGGGAGGACGAAGCATACCGGAAAACCAAGATTTACCTCAAAAAGAAGCAAAAAACAGGGCGACGGCTTTTTCTCTGTATGAGCGATATGATGGCTGTCGGCGTACTGCGGGCCGTGAAGGAGTGAGTGCGGATATCGGGTGCCGGAGGATTTCTCCCGTCGTGGGCTTTGACGGCATTTTTGCTGACCACCTATACGGAACCCAAGCTCACAACCGTGGATCAGCAAATCGAACAAAAGGGATATGAAGGAGGGATGCGGCTTCTGTCCCGGATATTGGAAAGGCCGGAGGAGGCCAGGTGCCTGTATCTGCCTCATGTGCTGAAAGAAAGGCAGAGTACAGGGCAGAAGAATGAGGGGGAGGCTGAAGGACAGCGGTTTGCCGGAGCTCAAAGAAAACGCGTCTGGGCGGAAGGTTTGAAAATAAAGGTTTGCGTATGCTTGCCGGTATTCAGGAAAACGGAAGGATGTGTGCCGGCGGAGAGGAGGATGGTTAAAAAGAATGAAAACATGGAAAATTGCGATTGTCGGCTGCGGTGATATTGCAAGGCATACCTATTTGCCGAATCTTGATCGGAACCAAGCGGGTCGAGGTGGTGGCCTGCCCTGAAGCCGGGAGGGGTACGGCTGTTCGTTGGGATTCCCCGGGGATATCCCAATATTGATGAACTGTTGGCGCAGTGTGAATTTGATATCGTGATGGATCTGGCCTCGATTCCGGCCCCATTATGAGCTGAACAAAAAGGCGCTGGAAGCGGGAAAGCACCTGTACTCTCAAAAAGCCGGTAGCGCTCAATGAGGAGCAGGCTGCAGATCTGATTGAGACTGCCCGCAGGAACGGGGTGAAGTTTTCCGCTTCCCCATCCATATGCTCCGTCCGGATATCAGGCAGGCCAGACAGCTGCTTGCCGACGGGGCGATCGGCAGGCTTCTGTTCATCCGGTCCATGGTGGCTCACGGCGGTCCGGAATATTTCCAGTATAGGGCTAACGATCCCTCCTGGTTTTATGAGCCTGGAGCTGGCGCTCTGTATGATCTGGGGTGCATGCCCTGCACATGGTGACCGGAATAGCGGGCCCCGCCAAAACAGTGTTCAGCCGGGCGGCCACTGCGCAGCCGGTGCGTACGGTGCGGTCGGGCGCTTTTTGACGGCAAGGAAATTCAAGCCAGGGAAGCTATTTGACAATTATCTGATTTCCCTGGATTTTGGCAACGGAGGTGCTGGGCGATATTGTGACTGGGATTCTGCGTCAAGGGAAACGCCGCTCCGAATTGGAAATTTATGGCGAGCTGGGGTCGATCGTATTCCCGGGCGGAGGGCTCCTTTGAAGCGTGTATCTGGACGACCCGGAGAAAAAAATTCGGGGTTGGATGAAGCCGGGAACCTCAAACACGGCCTGCAGAGGAATTTTTTTCCAGGCGTCCTGTATCGGAGACCTGGTGCGGGCAATCGAACAGGAGGAGCCTGTGGGACTGCCGCCGGAGCAGGCCAGACATGTGATAGAAATCATGTGCCGTGTGGAGGAAAGCGCACGGGATGGAGAGACAAAAGAGCTGAAGACTGCTTTTTTTTGACATTGAGCCGAAAGGAAGATGCCTTTTTATGAAAACCTATCGAATCGCCGCCATAGGCTTCGCTCATTCCCATATGCGGGCAAATTTGGAAGCGTTCGCCTCCTGTGGGGAAAAAGAGTGGAATTTGTGGCTGCGGCGGATGTGCCTCCTGAGAATCCCATCCCTCAGTGTCGAGCCTGACACCGGGAGATGCGAACTGGATCGGGCGGTTGAACAGTACGGATTCCGGAAATATGAGGATTACAGACAGCTGCTGGAGGAGAATGAGATCGACATTGCCCTGGTCTGCTGCGAGAACGCCTATCATCCTGTGGTGATGGAAACAATTTTGCGCCGGGGATCCACGTTGTGGTGGAAAAACCTCTGGCGGCTACGATGCAGGGGGCCATGCGGATTGCCCGCGCCGCCAGAGAAAGCGGAGCGAAGGTTTTTACCAATTGGCCGGTGGCCTGGAGTTCTGCCGTCCGGCAGGCGAAGGAGCTGTGCGACGCAGGGGAGATCGGCAGGCTTTTTCAAATTTACTTTCCGCAACTCGGATTCCTTGGGTCCCCCTTTCCTACGGCCAGCAGATTACGGAGCTGGAAAAGGGCAGGGAATGGTGGCACCAGGCCGACGTGGGCGGCGGCGCGTTGTTGGATTACTGCTGCTATGGAGCGTGTATGGCGCCCTGGTTTCTGAATTCTGAACCGGTATCTGCCTATGGGCTGAAGGCGAATTTTGATTCCCCCTATGCCTCTGCGGAAGATTATGCAGAGATAACCGTTCGTTTTCCCCGGGGAGTGGCCATTTTGGGAAGTGCTCCTGGACTACGGTAAATACGGGGATTCCCAACGGACCGATTCTCTACGGCACAGAGGGAACAATGGTGGTGAATCAAAGCGCGCTATTGAGATATATTGTACGCGGCATGCCGAAGCGCCGGATCGGGTGATCGAACCTATGTCGCTGCCGGATGGCCGGGACAATTTGGGCAGAGAGGTGCTTCACCATTTGGATACAGGCGAAGAATTGTTCCAGCTTTTTGGAACTGAAAACCAACCTCTCCGCGATTTCCATCCTGGATGCGGGTTCCCGTTCGGCAGAGTCAGGCAAAATGGAACTTGCCAACGACGCCGTGTGGACGGTGGGAACCGACCCGTTCCTGTAACGTTGTGACCGGCTCCGGATGGGGAGAAATTCCTTTCGGAGAACAGATAAAAAATATGTTAGGAGGAAAACATCATGAAAAACTGTTGGCACTGGTGATGGCTGCCGCTTTGGTATTCAGTGATATGGCGGCCTGCGCCGGAAACAACACAAGCTCTGGCAGTAAGGAGAGCAGCAAGACTGAAAGCAAAACGGAAAGCAAAACCGAGAGCAAGACTGAGGAGTCGAAAACTTCCAGAAGGCGGAGACAGCGGCAAGCTGGTAGAGATCAATCTACCCACCTTCAAGGCCGGTGAAAACGTAGGCGCCGTGTTCTTCCTGCCTCAGGTAGAGCGCTTCAACAAAATGTACGAGGGCAAGTATAAGATCAATATCGAAGAGGTGCCTCAGGCTTCCTATTCAGAAAAGATCAAGCAGCTGGCCCAGCAGAAAAAGATGCCGGTGCTGATGCACACGGGCGTGGACAACGAGTGGTTCAAAAGGTTGCCATTCCCAACGGCTTTGCCTATGATTTGACCGACTGGTACAATAACACCCCCACAAAGAAGTTCTTTATTCAGGATTCTGTGGAATACAGCACCCGCGACGGCAAGCTCGTCACTGCCCCCCGCAGCGGTAACCCGCCCCATGGGCCTGTTCTACAATTCTGATCTGTACAAGCCGGAGAAGGCCGTTCACGACATGACGGTAGATGAATTTATCGCTTCCCCTGGGCGACAGCAAAATTGCGTTCCAGACCGCCGACAACGCATGGTGTTCCATGCTTTTCCTCTCCGACCTGGTGGCCAACGAAGAGGGCGGTATTGAGATTTTGAAGAACAATGTGGACGACAAGACCTCCGATTTCAACCAGCCCGCCATTGTCAACGCGGTGACCAAGCTGCAGAAGATCCTGCAGGAGAATGCCTCTGCAAACTCTGTGGGCGCAGCCTATGCCGACGCTGCCAACAACTTCATGAGCGAGGGCTCTGTAGTGATTTTGAACGGTCCTTGGATGTCCGCGGATTTCGCCCCGGATTCCAGCGACAAGTGGAGCAACAATTTTGACGGCGCCAATGTGCATGCTGATCTTCTGCCCGGAAATATCGGCCTGGCCAACACCAGAGGCTGGGGCGAGTGGTGGGTTTCCGCCTATGCGACCGACGAGGAGATTGAGCTTGCCAAGGCATGGCTTGATTTTGTGAACAGCCAGGAAGAGCTGGAAGCCTACATGCTGGCCGAGGGCGGTTCCTGCCCGAACATGGAATACAGTGAAACTTCCTTGCCAAACAGGGGAGAGACCCAGGTTTTGGCCGATCTGTCTGCAGCCATCAACGACAAGACACAATTTACGCCTTCCCCATCCTGGATATCATGCCTACCTCCGTCGGTGAGACAGAAGTTGGAAAGATGCTGCCCCAGCTGATCGACGGTACCCTGACACCCGAACAGTTCTGCGAACAGCTTTCTGCCAAGGCCGCCGACGCTCTGGCATAAAAGAAAAGGACTGTCCGCTTCGGCAGAGTCTGAAAACAGAGAGGGGCGGCGGACACATCGCAAAGGATGGCCGCCGCCCTTTTTTTCTTCGAACTGCAGGAGAGCTCCACCCGCCGTGTTTAACGTCGGAGAGGGGAGACAGTTTTTTTCGACCCATTGAGAAGGGCCGGAAAAGGAGGGAATGTCCATGAGCAAAATTAAAATGCCCGACAAGGGGGAAAAGAGTCCGGGCATCAAAGCTGGAGCGGCGGGACTACAAGTGGATTTATCTGTTCCTGCTGCCATCGGTTGTCATGTTTCTGATGTTCTATTTTGTCCCAATACTTACCATGTTCTTTACATCCTTTACCAAGTGGGACGGATTCAACGCCCCTGTATTCAACGGCCTCGACAACTATACCAGGCTCTTTTCAAACCCGGCATTCGTTATCTCTGTGCGCAACTTGATCGCCTGGTCGCTGATTGGAATTTTCCTGCACGTGGGCTTCGGCGTATTGGTGGCCCCTTATCCTGTACCATAAACCCAGAGGCTGGAAATTCACCCGTGCGGTGTTTATGATCCCCAACGTCATTTCCGCGGCGGCATGGGCCTTGATCACAAATTCATCTTTAACAATGAGATGGGCGTGCTCAATAACTTGATCCGCATGATCAGCCCGGATTTTTAACGTGCAGTGGTTCTACACTTCGCCCCTATGCTTTCTGGGCCATCACCTTTACCTGGCTGTTCTATGCCGTCATTGTCACCCCTGGTGGTTTTGGGAGATTTGATGGCCATTCCTGAAGAGCTCAACGAGGCTGCGCGCATCGACGGTGCAAATCAGTGGCAGATTACCACACGGATTCACCTGCCGCTGTGCCGCAACGCCATCGGCACCAGTATTATCTGGTACGGTGACCTCCCGTGTGGCTATGTATGAAGCCATTCAGCTTACCACGGCAGGCGGCCCTGGAGATGATACCATGAACACGCCGCTGATCCTGGTAAAAGCCATTATGGATATGAATAACGGTTATGCCAATGCGGCCGGCGTAGTCATGTTCCTGATCGGCGTCATCATCATGGTCATCATCAATAAGGTGATGAAAATGAATGAACCGGTCTATTGAGAAGGAGTGGGAAAATACATGGCTGGTCTGAAAAAATTTGTGACGAGGTTCTTCATGTACCTTGTCTTGGTGTTTACCGTCGTCGTGTCGGTATTTCCGGATTCTGTGGGTGATTATCTCCTCCTTTAAAACCAATGCCCAGATTCTGAGCAGTCCTTTTACGCTGCCGACCTCCATCAGCTTTGACGCCTATGCCTATCTGTTTACCAAATATAACTTTTCTGGGCTATGCGCTCAACTCCCCTGATCGTTTGGTGGTATCCACTTTGTGTCCCTTCTGTTCTACGCTATGGGGGCTTATGTGATTGCCAAGTTTAATTTCCCCCCCGGCAAAAACCTGTTTTACGTCCTGTTTGCCATGACGCTTCTGGTACCGGGACAATCCAAGGCGCAGCCCATCTTTGCGCTGATCATGAACCTGAACCTCTATGACAACATCTGGGGCCTCACGCTGGTGTATCTGTCAGGAGGCATGGCCATGAGCATGTTTATCCTCAAGGCGGCGTTTATGTCGGTGCCGAAATCTTTGGATGAGGCCGCTGAACTGGAAGCGCGGGGTTCTTCCGGCGTTTCTGGAGCATCAACCTTCCGCTGACCAAGAGCGGGCTTTCTACCGCGGGGATCCTGATGTTCCTGGGGAACTGGAACGAATATTTCTATGCGTCCCTGTTGACGTCCAGCGATAAGAACAGAACGCTGCCCATTGCCCTGCAGTTCTTCAATGAGGCATTTTCCTACGACTACACAAAGCTTTTTGCGGCCCTGACCGTGGTGGTTCTTCCGGGCATTATCCTCTATGCCTGCGCCCAGGAGCAGGTGCAGGCCAGTGTGGCTGCATCCGGTGTAAAAGGCTGAATATATTTTAACATACTGAAACTGCATTGTGGCCTCCCGGTGGAATGCGTCTGAGTTCCAAGCCGTACGGCGCGGAAACCCTCCCTGCCGAGGGGCTTTTTCATGGAAAAATAGAGAGAAAAGGATATGAATTACTTACAATATAATGCCGGAACGGGAAGCAAAGAAAACTGGGTGGTCAGGGGAAGCCGTATTCGATCCCCGGTACCTTGAAAAATGCGAATCGATTTTCTGCCTGGGAAACGGGTACCTCAATGTGAGGTCCGCCCTGGAAGAACGATATGTGGGGGAGAAACCAGGGACCTGCTGGTGACGGGCACCTTCAACCGGGCCGACGAAACTGAGGTCACGGAGCTGCCGAACCTGCCTGATATCACCAATGTGGATATTCTGCTGGACGGGAAGCGGTTCCGTATGGATGCGGGAACGCTGCAGGAATACCGCAGGGAGTTGGATCTGCAGACCGGGGAATTGAGCCGGCATGTGGTGTGGGCTTCCCCGGAGGGGAACCGGGTGAAACTGGATTTTTCCGGTTTGTATCCAGGAAAACGAGCATCTGATTGGGGAAAGCTGGAAATCACCCCGCTGTCTCAGGAAGTAAAAATCGGAATTCACAGCTGGGATTGACGGACGTGTCACCAATTCGGGCGCCCAGCATTTTCTGGAAGCGCAGCAAACGGGTCTATGAGGGCGAATACCCTGGAGATGGTATCGAGGACAAACCAGTCCGGTGTGACGGCGGCAGTGCATACCACTCACAGGGTTTTTCCTGAACGGCAAGGCTCAGACAGTGCCTGCGCCCTTCCTGTGATCAGCAGGCGGACAATTGAAAATCAGATGGAGATTGTGGTCCCGGCAGGTGAGACACTGGTGGTGGAGAAGCTCTCCTGTGTCCATACCAGCAGAGATCTGGCCTACGAAAAGCTTTCTTCTGAGGAGGCGGCGAAACGCACTGCCGCGGACGGCCCTCTCAGTTCTCCGTACTGCCAGGGCAGGAAGGGTATGACAGGCTCTTCGAAAAGAGCAGGGAGGCCTGGAGACTTTATTGGGAACCAAGGGATGTCAAAATCACCTGTGAAAACGGTTTTGACCAGTTGGCCCTGCACTGTACCATTTGGCTATTATGGCTAAGACGGACGACAGCAGGGTTGGAATCGGTGCAAAAAGGAATGAGCGGAGAAGGCTATAAGGGCCACTCCTTCTGGGATACGGAGATTTTCATCCTGCCCCTACTTTTATGTTTACAGACCCCGGCGCTGCTAAAAACTCTGCTGGAATACCGGTACCATACCCTGGGCGGGGCCTATGCAAATGCAAAGGAATATGGCTTTCTGGGCGCCATGTACCCTGGGAATCCCGCTTGGGCGGACGATGGCGAGGTGACTCCCAAGCTGGGAGGCGCAGACGTGGTGACGGGGCAAGCCCATTCCTATCCTGACCGGAGAGCTGGAACAGCATGTGTCGGCTGATATTGCCTATACGGTGTGGCAGTACTGGCTCATGACGGGGACCGGGGTTTATGGAGCGCTGCGGCGTGGAGATCATCACCCAGACAGGTCGTTTTTGGGCAAGCCGCCTGGAGTGGAATCCGGAAAAGAAACAATTTTGAAATCAACGACGTTATTGGCCCGGATGAATATAAGGAGCATGTCAATAACAACGCCTATACCAATTATATGGCTCATTATAATATGGAATTGGCGCTGAAGCTGATCCGGGAGCTGCGGGAGCAGGAACCGGTATTCTATACTGGACTGTGCGCCAGGCTGCCGCTGGAGGAGACAGAACGGGAAATTTCTGAAAAGCTGGATCTGATCTATCTTCCTCAGCCGGATGACCGGGGTTGATTCCGCAATTCGACGGGTATTTCGGACTGCGGGAAATCGATCTGACTCCCTATAAGGACAGGGAAACCGTAGGGACAATTTATAACGATTACAATGCGGAACAGATCAACGGCATCATGGTGCTGAAACAGGCTGATTTGCTGGTGCTGTTCTATCTTCCTGGACGACTTGTTCCCCGCTGAGCTCAAAGAAAAAAACTATATGTTCTATGAGGCGCACACCCTGCACGATTCTCTTTGAGAAAATCCACGCACTGTGTCTTGGCCTGCGACCTTGGCCTTTCGGAGCAGGCTTACCGCGGTTTTACCAGGGCGCCTGCCTGACCGATCTGGGGCAGAAGATGCTCTCTTCCGATATGGGAATCCACAGTGCGGCCATGGGCGGAATCTGGCAAAATGTGGTGCTGGGGTTCGGCGGTGTGAGACTGGTCGGCGGAAGCTGCAGATTCCTCCCCCTGTCTGCCTGGAAGCGCTGGAGCAGGCTGGAATTCCCGCTGGTGTTCCGTGGTACGCCTCTGCGGGTGGCGGCGGAGCGGAACAGGGTAGTCGTGGAAAACAGAGGAACCGTGCCCGTCGCCCTGCGGTTGTGCGGAAAAGAGCTGGAGCTAGCGGCTGGAAGCAGGTACGAGGTGGGGCTCTGATGCTGCCCTATCGGGAGGACTTGTCTCACAGTCTGGAAGAGAACGGCTTTACCGCTTTTATCAATTACAAAGAAGGTCGGGGACAAATGGCTCCCCTCCCACTGGCATGAATTCTATGAGCTGCTCTACCTGTTCGACGGCAGAAGTATGCAGACGGTGAATGAAAAACAGTTTTTCATGGAATCCGGAGAAGTTCTGCTGATCGCTCCGGGTGACCTGCATACCACGGTATCCGCTGCCGATGCCTGCTTCATCGGAGGTGGTTCAGTTTCTCTGCCGGAGAAGCTTCCCGGCAGGCTGTTGACCCCCTCAGCCGGGAGATCGGGAGCAGGCAAGGATTTTTACAGTAATCAACCGGGAAGTCACCCTGCAAAATCCAGGATATCAGATGATTGTCCAGGGCTTGATTCGTCAGGTCCTGGGATTTCTGGAGCGGGATGGAAAAACGCTGTCTACCGGACGGGACGTCCGGGCGGAGGCTCTTCGCATTGTGGGGTATATCCGCTCTCATTTGGGAGATACCCTGACTCTGGCGGGCACGGCAGCCTTTGCAGGGTATTCTCCGGCATATTTCTCCAAATACTTTAAACGCCTGATGGGGCTTTCTTTTCAAGACCTATACGGACAGGGGAAAAGGATTTGGGCGGCCAAGGACATGCTCTTGGAGGGAAAAACGGTGACGGAAGCAGCCGCGCTTCTGCAATACGACTCCCCTTCTTCCTTCTGCCGCGCTTTCCGCCGGATTGCGGGATACTCTCTCCCTCTGCGCTCAGCGAGCTGGCAAAGGACAAAATTTGAACAGGATCCGGTAAAATTTTGCGCTTTAGGATTGCCTTCCCCAAACGTTATACTTTAGAAAATATGAAATACAGCGGGAGGGGGATCCGGCGATTCAGACCGGGTTTCCTTCGAAAGGGAAAGGCGGTCAGCCCGTATGAATGCAGTCCATCGCGAGCCGGATTTCGAAAAACATCCTGAAGCGTGCTGCGCTGTGAAAAAGCCCAGCCGTCCTACACTATTTGAGTTTTTATGAACGATGGTTTACCGGGGAGGCGGCGGAGAGCCGCCCGCAGAACGTACGCCGCTGAACACGGTCCGTTATCTTGCGAAAAAGCGTATGCAGCCTGCGGCTATGACTACGTTAACGCCCAGGGATGCACGCTTTCGTTTAATCCTAAAAATCCAGGAAAGAAAAAACACGGTCTCCTCAATGGCCGCGTTTGCATTGCCGATTGGGAATCTTTTTTGAACGGTTTCAGTGGCCGGATCCTGCCTCTTTTGATTTTTCTGTCCTGGAAGGAGGCAGCCCCTTTTTTCTGCCGGGGAATATGAAGATCATGCTGTCAGGTCCCCGGCGGCGTTCTGGAAAATGTAATCGACCTTGTGGGGTATGATAATCTCTGCTATTTAATCTTTGATGAACCGGAGCTGGTAGCGGCTGTCTTTGAAAAAGGTGGGTTCCATTTTTGGCCGCTTATTATGAACAGGGCGCACAGTATGATTCGGTGGGGATCATCATGTCAAACGACGATTGGGGCTTCAATACCCAAACCATGCTTTCTCCGGAAGATCTTAGAAAATATGTGTTCCCCTGGCACAAGAAGATTGTAGAGAGCGCCCACAAGAACGGAAAACCGGCTGTGCTCCATTCCTGCGGCAATCCTGAGGAGATCATGGAGGATATCATCTGTGATATGAAGTTCGACGGAAAGCATTCCTATGAAGATAATATTATTTCCGTAGAAGAGGCCTACCGGAGATGGGGCGGCAGAATTGCCATTCTGGGAGGCATCGACGTGGATTTCCTGATCCGCTCAGAGTGCGGCGTCATTACGGAACGCTGCAGAAAGATGCTGGAGCTGGCCCAGGAGAAGGGCGGCTATGCGCTGGGCTCCGGAAATAGTATCCCAGAGTATATCCCCAATGAAAAGTACTTTGCCATGACTGCTGCCGTGGCAGATAGTTGATAGATGGAAAGAGACGGTGCCGGCTTCCCTGGCACCGTTCTCTTTTTGAAACTGGCACCGTCTCTTTTTGTTTTTATAAAAAAATGGAAAACGGCGGCGGTTTCGTTCCGCCGCCGTTCCTTTGTTAGGGGATCAATCGTCCAGCGTAAACTCCTCCGCCGTGCCGGAAAGGCCCAGAGAACGCAGGGGCTTCGGCCTCTCGCAATGAGAGGTGAGCTCGTAGATCTTTCCAGTATCGCCGCTGCGCCAGATTCCGTGCATCACTTCAAACGCATGGAATCCCAGGTCCATATGGGCCTGGGCCTGCGGCCGTTGCGCAGGGCATAGGCCATGTCCGCTATCCCCACACCGCGGGAAATCCTCCCGGAAGGGATGGGTGATGGGCAGGGTGCATTCTGTGGGGGAAGAAGGCGCTCATTCCGGAAGGGGCCTCCTGGAAGGGCTCGATGGGGCCGCTCCAGACCGGATCACCTTCACGGATCCGCCGAAGAAGTTAGGGTCGTTGAGTACCAGGATTCCCCTGGGTGCCCATAATCTGCATACAAAACGCGGAACGGAATCCGAGGTGATCATCAAGGTGCCGTGAACGCCGTTTTCAAATTCCAGCGCGCCCGCGATGGAGGTGGGGGTCTCCACATGTACCGGTTCTTTATAATTGGGATGCCGGGGTTGCGATAAATGCGGTCCGGATACATAGTCTTACAGAAACCGCCCACACGCTTGACTGATCCCAGCAGATTGATGATGTTGTGCAGGTAGTACCCGCCAAAGTCATAGGGAATGCCGCCGCCCGGATGGAGTACAAACATGAAATGATCGGGATCGATATCGCTCATTTCACCGTCAAACTGGTAGTTGGAAGAATAGCAGCAGACCATGGCTACCGGTGTTCCGATCAAACCGTCGTCCAACGCCTTTCTGGCCGTTTGCCAGCTGCCGCCCAGGAATGTATCCGGAGCAATGGTATACTGTACCCCTTTTTCCTGGCGAGCATAAAGCTCTTTTCCTCTTCCAGAGTGACTGCCATCATTTTCACAGTGCAAACATTTTCCCTGCGAGAATAGCAGCTTTTGGGTGAAACCTCATGTGGGATTCGGGACAGGTCAGGTTCACTACAATTTCTTATTTCAGGATCCTGATAAATCTCCTCATTGGTCATCACCTTAAGGCTGTATTTATCAGCTAAAGCCTGGGCGCGCTCGGAATGCGGTCCCGCAGGCGACCAGGTCGATAATATGGAATTTCTCCATCAGGTTTGGCGCATAGATGCGGTTACAGATAGTGCCGCAGCCGATGATGGCAGTTTTCACTTTTTCATCTGTGGCATGGGAAATTGGCCTCCTTTATTGATGTTGCGTTCAAGATAAAGCGGTTCGATAGAGGAAGAGGACCCTTTCTGTGGGTCCTCCTCTGAAAACCGCGGCTGCACGTGAGACAGCCGGTGGGTACAGCATGCTTACAGGCCGAACTTCACCATGTTGTCGAAGCTGGTCTTCAGGCAGTCGAAAGGGATCACGGGGGCAGACATCCTGCTCTACAATGACTGCCTCTACGCCCACTTCGCGGCAGGCTTCGATAATGGCGGGCCAGTTCAGGTTGCCCTCGCCGACTTCGGCAAAGTCCTTGCAGACCTGCTCGATGGGATCGGCTCCGCCGACAATTTTGTAATCCTTGAAATGGACGACGGACATCCTGCCCTTTGGCCTTGCGGATGTAATCCGGAGGATTCTTGCCGCCGGACTGCAGCCAGTGGGTATCCAGGCAGTACCAGAATACTGGGGTCTGTGGCATCGAAAAGCACGTCAAAGCCATTTTCACCGCCGCCCAGGGAGAAAAAATTCCAGGGCATGAGGATGATAGATGAGCTTTACGCCTTCTTTTTTCATTTCAGCGCCGATTTTATTGATGCCCTCCGCATACTGAAGATAGCCCTCGCGGCTTTCCCGCAGCGGGATGGGAAGCGTGCCTACGGAGATCAGGTCCGTCTCGTAAAAATGGGCCAGCTCAATAGCTTTCTTTGATAGCTTCGGGATCTTTCACCATCTCTTCGTAATTGCCGCCGACGGATTCCTGCTTGAGACCCAGGTCTTTCAAAAGGCCTTGTGCTCCGCCTCGCTCATATGGTATCCGAAAGTCTGCACGCTGTCATAGCCGATTTCGCTGATCTTTTTCAGAGAGCTTTCATATCCCTCCGGCGTTTTGATAAAATCACGTACGGTATACACCTGTACGCCCTTTCTGATTTTCATAGGAAACACTCCTTTAATCCAATATGGAAAGCTTTAAAACCCTTGAGATTATTCGACAAAGCCGGTTTCTTTCATGTTGAGGTAGGCGGCCCGCAGGGGTTTCCGCCTCGGTCAGATTGAACTGGAAGTCCTGCTCTACAATGGCGTAATCCATGCCTGCAGCCTGAGCGGCCTCGAGGCAGCCCTTCAGGTCGAGAGAGCGCCTGTGCCGGGGGTGGTGAACGAGGCATGCTGGTCACTCTGCCGTCAGGCTCGTGACGCTCTACCGGAGGTCCGGCCACAAAATCCTTAATATGTACAGCGGTCATGCGGTCTCCCAGACCCCTTCATAAAGTTGATGGGATCATAGTCGGCGTAGGTGACCCAGCCGCAATCCACTTCAAACTTCAGGTACTGGGTGTTGGCGGCCATCAGGTAGATCACCGGAACGCCGTTGAGCTTCTGCAAAAATTCAGCGTCATGATTGTGGAAAGAGAGAACGATGCCCTTTTTCCCAGTTCCTCTGCAGCCTTGTCGAACTGTTCGCACTCCTTCATAAGCTCGTCGTAGGAGGGCGGGTCGTTCCGCATGCCGAAACGGTAGGCTCCCGCACAGCCGGCATAGCAGGCGGCGCGCTTAACGCCGGTTTTCTTGGCGCGGTCGATCACGTCGGCCACAGCGGGCGGATCCCAGATGTTGTAGCCAACGGCCAGAGGCTGCATACCGAAAGAATTGACGCGCTTCAGGTTTTCGGCAGGGTCTCCCTCCCGCAGCAGGACGTCGGCGCCCTCAAAAGCGCTGTAGCCCAGCTTGGCGTAGGATTCCAGCACCTCGTAGGGGTCCTGTTCTTTCGGCAGAAAGCCGATCATGGCTGCTTTCATTTTGTTCATGGTTCATGTTCCTCCCTTTATCATTGTTTGATCGGTTATTTTAATCCGGACTTTCCGGAACGATCGCTCTTGTCGTTTTTCCTCTTTGTGGTATCCTTGCTAGTAAATAGGTAAAAGCAGTTTACGTTAGGTCGGTGCAAGGGGGAAAAATACCATTGATTCCATCGTCATGTGCGGATATTCCGTCCACCGGCAGTGCGATTTTCCAGAAGAAATCGGCGGCAACCGGCACTACTGGATCCGGCTGCAGTCTCACGGAGAATGCGGAGCTCGGCTCAACGACGGGGAACAGTTTACACTGTGCAAGGGAGACCTGCTGACGCTGGCTCCCGGGGATAAACTGAAACTGAGAAAAGACAAACTTTCAGATGACCCTGCTGATGTCAGCGGAGATTATTACCTCATCTGCCGCGGGGAATGGGTGACCGACTGGTACCGGGAAATTGGTGAAAGAAAACTTACCCGGGTGCCGCCCAACGAATCTCTTTTGGAATTGTGGCGGCTGCTGATCCGGGAGACGAGACGGTGCCGGAGGCGGGGGATGAAGAATACCTGGAATCCCTGCTGCGGACCTTTTGCCTTTCCGTCAAGCGGCTTCTTAACCAGGGGCAGAAGGGCGAATCGGATTTCATCGTGTTCCGCATGCGCCGCTTTATTGAGGATCATGCGGTGGAAAAGCTGCGGGTGGCCGACGTGGCTGAGCATGTATCCCTCAGCGAATCGAGCCATCCATCTGTTCAAAGAGATCACAGGCCGCAGCATTGTGGATTACCTGATGGAGGTACGCCTGAACTTTGCCATAGAACAGATGAAATATACGGGTTCCACCTTGGAAGAGATTGCAGAAAACTCAGGCTTTGGTACATATTCCTATTTTCATCGGGTTTTCCGGCGGCTGAAGGGGATGTCTCCCGGAAAATTCCGGCAAAAATATCGAGAGGATGTCGATTGGCAGGAATAGCCAAAATAATCGGACACGCCTATTTCAAATTATAAAGTTTTTTCTGCAGACTACCATACACGATTTTGGAAAAACAGGAACAATTCTGCTATGAATTTCCATTGGCGGCAACGCCGCCGATGGGCTGAAGGAGAACGTTCTCCTTCAGCTTTCTGTGCTGTAAAGCAGCACAGAAAAAGTAGGACTGTTAGGTAGAGGGAGGATGTATTGTGATACGTTTATTGATTGTGGATGACGAATCTGCTACCCGGAATGGTTTGTTGCGCTATATGGACTGGAAGGGCCTCGGAGTGGATATGATTCAGACCGCAGAGAGCGGTCAGGAGGCGCTGGCTATGTGTGAGGATTTTCAGCCGGATCTGGTGCTTTCCGACAGCCGTATGCGCGGTATGAATGGGGTTGAAATGTGTACGATCCTGCATGAAAAATATCCGGAATGCCGTATTATCTTTATCAGCGGATATTCCGACAAGGAATATTTGAAAGCCGCCATTGAACTGGGAGCGGTAAATTACGTGGAGAAACCGGTGGATACGGAGGAATTGAAGAGGGGCGGTGCAAAAGGCGATGGCGTCTATTCTGGAGACCCGGCGCCATCGCAACGAGGGGGAACGGCTTTCCAAAAGCGAAGCATATCTTCGAAGAGAGGCATTTTTTCTCTCCTCCGCGGCAGGGAACCTGGAGAATCCTCAGAACAGAACCTGGAGGAGAGCGGGCTTTTCCGGGAAGGTTACCCGTTGATGCGTATCTGTATTCTGCGGCTCGCCGGCAGTCACCAATCTGTCGAGGTTTCGAAGCGCACTGTGGGAAACGGCTGGGATACGGGCGTTTACAGAGAGGGACTGCTCCGTTTATGGGGAGTTCTGGGATAACCGGCGGCTGATCTTGCTGCTGTGCGGCACGGAGGAGGCTGTGGGCAACGGCAGCTGTCTCCTGAAAGCGATTTCCCGGGCAGCGACAGGACTGGTGGACGGTGTGCGGCTGTTCTTCGCCCTGGGGGGAGCCGGTGCGGAATCCCATGGCCTTTCCCATTCCTATCAAAGCGCCCATGAGGCCGAAAAGACGGTTTTTATCTGGGGTATGGAAAGTCGGCGGAGCGGGGGAGGAAGGACCGGCCCTTGGATCTGGGTGCGGATTACCCGGCGGAATTCCGGCAGGCGCTGAGCATGGGAAGCGAGGAAGCGGCTTCGCAGGTGCTGGACCGTTTGGCCGCCCATTGCGGGAGGGAGAGGCGGTTGCTTCCGCCTTTGTACAGGGGCTTTATTTCAGTTTGGGCGGGAACTGGAGGAGGAATCCCTCCGTCTGTTTCCTTACGACCGGTCCGACATGGCAAAAAAGGCAGGAAACCGATGCGCAGCATTTGGAGGGACTGGATACGATTGATGATCTGAACGCGTTCCTGCGTGCCCAGGTTCACGAAATATTTGCGTTGAACAGCCGGGACGACAGCAATAGTTCCGTAGTACTGCGGGTAATCCGTCTGATTCAGCAGGAATATGGGGATAAAGATCTATCCGTCAAACAGCTGGCGGAGAACGTCTATTTGACACCCACCTATCTTTCCGGTCTGTTCAAAGGAAAACCGGAAAGACCATCTGGGAGTACCTGACCTCCGTGCGGATTGAGCGCGCCAAGGAATTGCTGCGGAATCCCCGTTTCAAGCTGTACCATATATCCAAGCAGGTCGGGTATGAGGATGCCAATTATTTCGCCAAGATTTTTAAAAAGCAAACTGGGGTAACACCCTCTGAATACAGGGAGAAAAATCTATTGTGAAAATCCTGTACGCCTGTTTAAAGATTGGTTTTTCACGCCATTCCATGCGCACAAAGCTCGCTGTGACTTTTTCCTGTACCGTAGTGTTGATTTTGCTGCTGCTTTATGATACTGCTCAATTACTTCATCACACGAAATTATCGGGAGCAGCTTCTTCATACGGCGGAGAAATCCTGCGACCAGGCCCAGTCGTTTTTGGAAAATTATCTGGAAACCATGATCTATGTTTCGGACCTGATCTATTATAATAATGACCTGCAGCAGGCCATGAGCTCTCCTACGTTCAATGGACACCGGAATTTCGGCGTTCAGTACCGGGAGTTTCTGCAGTTAGACAAGGTATTTACTTCGGTGGAATGGTAGAAACCATTTACCGTTCCAGGGTCTTTATTCCGGATGATATCTTCTATTCCAGCAATCAGCGGCATTTGCCGGGGTTTCCCAGTTGGAGGGCAGGGGTGGATTATGAAGAGTTCCTTCGCAAAAGCCAAACGGAAATGGTGTATTTTACCGAGCCGGAAGAGGTAAAAGATACCGGACAGATCTATACGGTGAATCTGGTATCCCTGCTGCGCACGATCCGGAATACGGACGGTACTGCTACGCCTATCGGCGTAGAGCAGGTGAGCATTCTCACCTCTCAGTTGAGGAGCGTGCTGGAAAAATCGGATATTACCACTACGGGGAGCGGTCTATCTGGTCAATGATGCCGGCGCGGTGATCAGCGCTTCCGGCGGAGGCGGCGGACTGCTGAAGACGCTTTCCGAAAATGGAACTTTGCCCCAATACGACAGAAAGGTTAGAAAGTGGACTGCTCAGACGTTGGCTGGAGAAAGCTATCTGATGAATCAGCAGAGGCTGAAGCTGGCGGATTGGACGCTGATTGCCTGGTTCCGAAAAGGAAATTAACCGCCAGATGACTCAGATCCGGATCCGTTATCCTGGTGCTTTCCCTGTTCGCCGTAGCGGTGGTATGTACGGTGTCTGTTCTTATTGCCCGGTATTATACCCACAGGCTGAAACTGCTGACAGACATGATGCATACGGTGAGGGGCGGAGATCTGAATGTGGGGATGGAAAAGCCCAGTAACGATGAGATCGGCCAGCTATTTCGGAGCTTTTCCCCATATGACGGAAGAGCTCAAGGAGCTGATGCAACAGCAGTATAAATCCGGCAAGGCGGTGAAATCTGCCCAGTTGAAGCGCGCTGCAGGCTCAGATCAACCCGCACTTTCTCTACAATACGCTGGATTTGATCAATTGGGGAGGCGATGGACCATGGCGCGCCTGAAATTGCTGAAATTGCCAAAAGCCTGGCCAGATTTTACCGTATCAGCCTGAACCGCGGGCAGCAGGTGGTGACGATTGAGCAGGAACTGAGGCATGTAGAAGCCTATGTCAAGATTCAAAATCACCATTTTGACGGAGCCATCAGCCTGAAAACAGATGTGCCGGAGGAATTGCTGCCTCTTGGGTGCATCAATATCATCCTTCAGCCTCTGGTGGAAAATTCCATCATGCACGGTATTGCGGAGATTCCCCTATATCCAGGAATGCAATGTATCGATCTCAGCCCTGCGGGAGGAAGGGGACGTGGTATTTACTGTGGAGGACGACGGTATGGGGATGACGGAAGATCAGCTGAAAGCTTTGCTTTGCGCCGATTCCTCCGACTCTCACGGTTACGGGGTGAAAATATTGATTCCCGTTTGAAACTCTCCTATGGGGACGCCTACGGGCTGACCTACCGCAGCGTGGTGGGTCACGGCACGGCGGTCACCATCCGTATTCCTGCCATGACGCCGGAGGAGATGGAGCGGCACGTCCAGTGATCGCCTGTACATGGTCGTGGGAGGCGTAGAACCGGTTCTGAAAGCCTGGTGGGGATTTTGGCTTTTTGGGAGTTTTTTACGCTAGAGGTTTGCCTTCCCGGCAGCATTCAAAGGCTGCCAAAGGCTGCCACAATAGCAAGCACGGCTGACAAACGATACTGCTGTGCAGAGAAACAGGTCCCTGGGTTTTTTCTATGTGTAATGTGCATAAGTTTTTCCTGTAAATCGTACTTTTCTGGTCTTACATTATTAACGTGTGATAAGTAAAATGAGGGCATGCAAAAAAGAGCCGGACGGTCGCCGCCTGGTTCCGCCGGTCAGAATGTCCGGCCTTTTGGGGCTTTGCGGTCTTCCCTCGGGGACGGCCGAAAGATAAAGGCCAGAAATTGGGAGGAATTGTAATGAAAAGAACCATCAGGCTCACGGCACTGTTGCTTGTGGCCGCACTTCTGGTATGCGCATGCACGGCCTGCGGAACAGGGAAGGGAAAGCGTCCTCAGAGGACACGCCCTCTTCTGGCGCCGCGTCTTCCGAGGCAGCGGGGGAGGACATCTCCAAAAAAGTGGAGCTCTCCATGTATGTGGTCAGCGACCGGCCCGTGGTTCAGGACCAGGTGGAGGAAAACTACAACAAAGTGTTTGAGGAAAAGCTCAACTGTACCCTCAAGGTAAACTGGATCGGTTGGGCGGAGTACAAGAACAAGTATCCTCTGCTGTTTTCTTCCGGCGAGGTGTTTGACATGGCTTACACCTCCACTTGGCTGAATTTTTCACCGTTGGCCAGAAAGGGAGCCTTCAAGGAACTCGATGAGCTTTGGCCCAAATACGCGCCGAAGAACTATGAACGCCAATCAGAAATGGCGCTGCGTCAGTCCAAGGTCAATGGCCACAGCTACTGCATACCCACCCTGCTGGGAACCTATTCTGCATCCGGCCCTACCTATCGCACTGATATTCTGGAAGGGACGGACTGGGACGGAAAGATGGAAACGATTGCTGATTATGAGGAGTTTCTGGAGTATGCCAAAGAGGCTGCTCCCCGAGATGGAACCCTATAATGTCTATCAGTCCGGCTCCGATATGGATGAGGTTTATATGAAGAGCAAAGGCCTGTACGGTCTTACCGGAGGATTTTTTTGTGGCTGGACCCCAGCGAGGAAAAACCGCAGGTGTTCACCTATTACGAGTATGGGGATACGCCGGAATTCCTCACAATGATGAGCCGCTGGAATGAAAAGGGCTTCTTTTCCAAATCTGCTCTGTCCGATACGGATTCGCAGAAATTCCGAGGCGGTAAAGGCGGCCTCCCGCATCACAAACCTGGATGCTTATCCAGACGAATACATCCGTCATCCGGAATGGGGCGTCAAGTATGCCAACCTGGTTTCCGACGTGTCGAACCTGCCCTTTACGCAGGACGCCATGGCGATTGCCTCTACCAGCAAAAACCCGGAAAGGGCCCTGATGCTGTACGATCTAATCACCAGCGACCAAGAGGTGTTTAACGCTTTCTATTACGGTGTGGAAGGTGTAAACTATAAGATCATTGACGGCCAGATCGAGAACCTGGCGCCGGACGATTTTGTGTATTCCGCCTGCTGGTCCGCCCGCACCCCGGAATTTGATATGGATGACTATGGATCCCCGGCGGATCTGCCTGACATCCGGGCTTCCTTTGACAGTCATATTGAGGAGATGAAGGGGGAGGGATCACAAAAATATACCGGCTTTGTCATGGACACCGCCGCTATTGAAACGGAATTTGCTGCCTGCCAGAACGTGCATCAACAGTACTGGTGGCCTCTGGAACTGGCTTACACCGACGCGGAATCCGGCCTGCAGGAATATGAAGAAAAAGATGGAGGTTGCCGGTATCGAAAGGATACGGGAGGAAGTACAGCGCCAGTTGGACGAGTACCTGGATTCGCTGAAAGAGAAATAATAACAGTGTCCTGGGGAGCACAGGGAGAATTCTTCTGTGCTCCTTTTCTATCGATAAAAGGAGAGTGTTCCAGGACAAAATGTATCAAAATTGAAATAATTCACTTTTAAAAAAAGGAGCCATTCTAAACAAAATCATAATAAAAATCCTTGAAATCATAGTTTTGTCCCGTTTCAATTACGAGGGGGGAGTATAGTACAATATTATAAACCAAATAAACAGAGAAAGCTTCTGGGTATTATTTGTTTTTGTTCAAATGACACAAGGGGGAAAGCACATGAAAAAGCACGGTTTCGTGTATGAGTTCAAAAAGAACAAGGCTTTTTGTTCTTTATGGTAGCGCCCACAGTACTGTTGGTACTGGTGATGTCTTACCTGCCAATGTCGGGCCTGGTTCTAGCCTTCAAGAACTACAGGTTTGACCTGGGTGTGTTCGGCAGCGAGTGGAATGGATTGGAAAACTTCCGGTACCTGTTCCAATCCGGCGCCGGCTGGCTGATCACCCGCAACACGATTTTTGTACAATCTTCTGAACCTGATCACATCCCAAGGTTTGGCAATTGTTGTGGCCGTGATCATTTCAGAGCTCACCGGCAGGATTTTCAAAAAAGATTACCCAGTCGGTTATCTTCCTGCCTTACTTCATTTCCTGGGTTATCGTCGGCACCTTTGTGTTCAACATCTTTAACTATGAGACCGGCGTACTGAACAACATCATCACCGCTTTTGGCGGAGGAAGGTCAATGTCTATTCTATGCCCGGGGTTTGGCCCTGGATCATCTGTATCTTCAACGCCTGGAAATGGGTGGGATACAACTCCATCATTTACATAGCGGCCATCACCAGCATTGATGCCGAGTGCTATGAGGCTGCGGATATCGACGGCGCCAATGTGTTCCAGAAAATCTGGTATATCACATTTCCGTCCATCCGGCCCACCATCATCACGATGCTGCTGCTTCAGGTTGGACGTATTCTGCGGGGCGACTTCGAGATGTTCTATCAAATCGTTGGCAACAACGGTCAGCTTTACGATGCAACGGACGTGATCGACACCTATGTTTTCCGTTCCCTGCTGACCAATTCCAACTTCGGTATGACGGCAGCCGCCACATTTTATCAATCTGTCCTCTGTTTCATCATTATCATGGTCGTAAACCAGATCGTCAAAAAGGTCGAAGCGGATTACGCCTTGTTCTGACCGGACAGACACTACGCAAAATTTAGAAACGGAGGGTTATTTATGGCGACTGCAACAGTCGAGAGATCTAATAAAATTAAATTGACTTCATCGCGTATCGTCTTTAACATCATTTCCTATGTATTTATCACCCTATTGGCTGCGTTGTGCGTGCTGCCGTTTGTCATGCTGATTTCCGGCTCCTTCAGTTCGGAGCAGGCGATCCGTTTTAATGGGTACAGTATCCTGCCCCAGGAATTTACCACCGAGGCCTATGGGGTTATCTTTTAAATCGCCGGAGAAGGTGCTCCGCGCTTATGGAGTCACCATCTTCATTACGGCGGTCGGCACTATTTTGGGCCTGTTCCTGCTTACGATGACAGCTTATGTCATCAGCCGCCAGGACTTTAAATACCGCAACAAAATCTCGTTTTTCTTCTATTTTACCACGCTGTTCAACGGCGGAATGATCAGTACCTATATTTTCTACATCCAGTACCTGCACCTGAAGGATAATTTCCTGGCGTTGATTCTGCCCGGAATAATGAACGTGTTCTATCTGTTGATTATGCGCAGCTTTGTCAACACAGTGCCGACGGCGCTGATAGAATCGGCCAAAATAGACGGCGCGGGCGAGTTCCGTATTTTCGTTCAGATTGTTCTGCCCCCTGCTGAAATCCGGTCTTGCCACCATCGGCCTGTTCATGGCCCTGGGCTATTGGAACGATTGGTACAATGCCATGCTTTACATGAATACTGAAACAAAATTCCCCCTGCAGTACATGCTCTACAATATGCTGCAGAAGCAGCAGGCTTTGGCGGCTATTGCCAGCCAGGTGGGCATCAAGGTGGAAAACCTGCCCTCCAACTCTTTGAAACTGGCCATGGCAGTGGTTGCTACCGGTCCTATCATTCTCTTTCTATCCTTTCGTGCAGAAGTATCTGTCAAGGGCATTACGATCGGCTCTGTCAAGGGTTGAGCCAATCGCCAAATAATAGAGAAATCTGGAGGTACTGCAATGAAAAAGTCAGTGAGAATCGTGTCGCTACTGTTGGCTCTGGCAATGGCAGTTAGCGTGTTTGCGGCTTGCGGCGATAAGACGTGGTCCTCTTCCTCGAAGAAGGAAGAAACGTCGTCCAAGGCCAGCACGGCATCGGGAAGCGCTCTGAAGCATCAGAAGGCTCCACAGCAGAAGCGTGGCAGCGATTTGGATACTTCGAAGGAAGTAGAGCTTGTGATGTATGTGGTCAGCGACCGCCCTGCAAAACAGGATGATATCGATGCCAATTTCAACAAGCTTTTCAAAGAGAAGCTCAATTGCACACTGAAGCGTGAACTGGATCGGCTGGGCTGAATATCCCAACAAGTATCCGCTGCTGTTCTCCTCCGGTGAAAAGTTTGATATGGCTTACACCGCCACCTGGCTGAACTATTCTTCCCTGGCACAGAAGGGCGCGTTTAAATCTTTGGATGAGATGTGGCCGAAGTATGCGCCGAAGAACTTCGAGCGTCAGTCCGAGTCTGCTCTGCAGCAGGCCACGGTGGACGGGCACTATTATTGCATTCCCACCCTGCTTGCTACCTATTCCGCCTATGGACCCATCTACCGTACCGACATTCTGGAAGCGCACGGATTGGAACGGAAAGATGGAGAATTTTGCGGATTTGGAGGCCTATCTGGGTGCTGTGAAGTGCTGCCGCTCCTGAGATGGAACCCTACAACGTCTATCAGTCCGGTTCTGAAGTGGACAACATGTATGTGCAGGCTGAAGAGGGTTATTTCTTTTTACCAAGGGCGTGGATTTCCTGTTCTTTGATCCCAGTGCGGAAAATCCCAAGTTTATGACCTGGTATGAGTATGACGGCGCTATGGATTTCCTGAACATGATGAAGCGCTGGAACGATAATGGCTACTTCACCAAGTCCGCCCTTTCCGACACGGATTCCCAAAAGGTACAGACCGGCAAGGCAGCCTGCACCATTCACAACATCGATACCTACGAGTCCCGTGCGATCGATAAGCCGGAATGGAACTTCAAATTTGCGAACTTTGTACAGGATGTTTCCAACCTGCCCTTCACCCAGGATGCGCTGGTTATTTCCAACACGGCGGAGAATCCTGAAAGGGCACTGGCGCTCTACGACCTGATCACCAGCGATGAGGATGCCTATCGCGCATTCTATTACGGCATTGAAGGAACTTCCTATGAGATTGTTGACAATCAGGTCAAGTCTTTGGATTCCGACAACTATGCATTCTCTGCCTGCTGGGCAGCCCGTACCTCAGAGTTTAACCTGCCCTCTTACGGTTCTCCCCTGAGGATGTGAAGACCTGGAAGGACAGCTTTGATAAGCATATTGAAGAGAAGGGCGGCGAAGGCTCCCAGAAGTATCAGGCCTTTGTCATTGACACTTCCAACATTGAAACGGAGTTTGCGGCCTGCAAGAATGTAGTACAGCAGTACTGGTGGCCGTTGGAGCTGGCTTATGTGGATCTGGAGTCCGGTCTTGCCGACTTCCAGTCCAAGATGGAAGCAGCGGGCGTGGAGAAGGTCCGTGAAGAGCTTCAGAAGCAGCTGGATGAATTCATTGCTTCCACGAAATAAAAGCTTTCCCTTTTTTTCTAAAGACAAAAACTCCGGCCGGATTATCCGGGCCGGAGTTTTTTTGCTGTGGAAGCATTTGATTGTTATGTTTGTGCAGTTTAAAAACAATTTTGTAATATATGATTTAAAAAATAGTGCTAATTAGCTCAAATAGCGTAAGATATTCCTCTGAATCATATTTTTATTACGGTACCATCCCGGATGGGGGCAGAGTAGAATGAAAAAAGAAGGTTCCATTCGTTTGCCGGTTCCGGCAATGGAAATATGTGATGTGGTATGGAGGTGCTATTTTTATGAAACGGTTCGAGAGATTCGCAGCTCTTCTGTTGGCTTCGGCAATGCTGATGAGTGTTTTTGCCGGTTGTGGGGACAAGACGGACGGCAGTTCTTCGGGAAAAGCCTCCCAGGCGTCCAAGGGGGAAACAACCTCCTCCTCTAAGGCGGCAGACCCTGCTTCGGCAGATACGGGAGAGACAGATACCTCGAAGGAGGTAGAACTCTCCATGTATGTGGTCAGTGACCGCCCTGCCAAACAAGACGATATCGATGCCAATTTCAACAAATTGTTCAAAGAAAAGCTCAATTGTACGCTGAAGCGTAAACTGGATCGGTTGGGCGGAGTATCCCAATAAATATCCGCTGCTGTTCTCTTCCGGCGAGAAATTCGACATGGCCTATACCGCCACCTGGCTGAACTACGCTGCCCTGGCGCAGAAGGGCGCCTTCAAGTCTTTGGATGAAATTTGGCCCCAATATGCACCAAAGAACTTTGAACGCCAGTCAGAAGCGGCGCTGCAGCAGGCTACAGTGGATGGGCACTATTACTGCATTCCCACCCTGCTTGCCACCTATTCCGCTTTTGGGCCCATCTACCGCACCGATCTCCTGAAGACACGGATTGGGACGGAAAGATGGATAATCTGGCTGATTATGAGGCTTACCTGGGTTATGTGAAGGAAGCTGCTCCGGAGATGGAACCCTATGAGGTTTACCAGGCCGGTTCCGGCGTGGACGACGTCTGGATGCAGGAGCAGGGTTTCTATGCGCCCAAGAGTGCCAACTTCTTGTGGTTTGACCCCAATGAGGAGAGCCCGAAGCTGATGGCCTGGTATGAATACGACAAGACGCCGGAATTCCTGCAGATGATGAAACGTTGGAATGACAATGGGTACTTTACCAAATCCGCGCTGTCCGACACGGACTCCCAGAAGTTCAAGGGCGGCAAGGCTGCCAGCCGCGTCCACAATATTGATTCCTATTCGGGCGAGTATATTGAACACCCGGAGTGGGGCATCAAATATGCAAACTTTGTCAAGGATGTTTCCAACCTGCCCTTTACCCAGGACGCCCTGGTCATTTCCAACACGTCGGAAAATCCGGAGCGCGCCCTGATGCTCTATGAGCTGATCACCAGCGACGAGGACGCTTTCAATGCATTCTTCTACGGGATCGAGGGGACTTCCTATGAATTTGTGGATGACCAGGTCAAGGCGCTGAACAGCGACGATTACGGTTTTTCCGCCTGCTGGGCCGCCCGCACAACGGAGTTCACCAAGGATTCTTACGGCGCTCCGCCTGATCTGAAGGAGCAGAAAGCTGGGTTTGACAAATATATCGAAGAAAAGAACGGCGAGGGCAGTCAAAATATCAGGGATTCAATATCAATACCTCGAATATTGAAACCGAATACGCCGCTGTACAGAATGTGATTCAGCAGTACTGGCAGCCGCTGGAGCTGGCATACGTGGACATCGAGAGCGGCCTGAAGGATTATCAGGCGAAGATGGAAGCAGCTGGCATTGAAAAGGTTCGGGAAGAGCTTCAAAAGCAGCTGGATGAATATGCTGCTTCAATGAAATAGTCGAAAAAATTCCCGAAAAAGACTGGATACAAAAGCGAGCCGCAGTTTTCTGCGGCTCGCTTCAGGCTGTCAAAGAAGTTGGTTTTCCATGAAAGAAGAACCAACTTTGCGCATAAAATCGGGTGCAAATGACGTTATGAGGCGCTGTAAAGTACGACTCCTATGCCCACAATGTTGGCTTTTTTGAGGTTCATGGCAGCAAACTTGAGCCTGACCCAGTTTCGAACTCGATCAAGCCCTCTAAGTAGCGTGTAGCGCATGCCGTGCTTCTCCTTTGCATCCGCGAACACCCGCTCAATCGTTTGGCTTCGCAAGGTGTAACTTGCCTTGCCCTCCTCGCTGTGCCGGAAGTCCTCCGCACGCTCCACGTGTGATTCCCAGATGAGCTTCTGCACAACTTTCTGATGGTTTCGGCTGTGGGTACATTGCTGAAGATGCGGACAATTTGCGCAGATCGTAGGGTTGCTCTTGAACTCCCTGTAGCTATCGCGGCTGGTCGTGCTGTACGAAAGCACCTGGTTGTTTGGGCAGAGCACACAGTCATAATACGCATCGTAGATATACTCATAGCTGCGAAAGAATCCCGCTTTTTTTTATATGCAGTCGACAGGTTTCGCCCATCGTCTTGCAGATCCAGGGTGTCTTGTAGCCTGCGTCTACTGGCGACTGTCTCTACATCCGGGAATGCCTCTACCGTACGCTCACAGACGGTATCGAATACCTTGCTGTCGTGTACGTTTCCCGGTGTCACCTCGCAGTTCAGTACGAAGTTGTGCTCGTCGCACGATACATACGCCGTATAGGCGAACTCCACCTTGTGATCACTCTTCACGAACAGTCCGCTCTCCGGATCACTCGTCGATTCCTTCGCCATTCGCCCGCTGCCATGCTTCGGTTCGTCATCGTGGTCATCGTCCTTCAGGGGCTTCTGCCATGTGCCGCACGATCTGCATCAATCTCTGCTCGCAGTTGGTCATCGTACACGCACGCGGTGTGCTGCGCCAGCACCTTCCGGTGTTTCTTCCGGTTCGCACTCGCCTTGATGTGCGTCGCGTCGATGAACACCCGCTTCGCTTCCACGAACTTTCGCTCTACCGCCGCTTCCAGTACCCACGCAAAGATCTCCTCGAACAGCTCGCTCGGAAACCGCGTCGCAAAAAGCGTAGCTCACCGTCGCAAAGTGCGGTACCTTTGTATCCAAGTCGTAGTGCAAGAACCACCGATACGCGATGTTCATATTGATCTCCATAACCGTCTGGCGCAGTGACCGAATCCCGTACAGATGCTGCAACAAAGCCATCTTCACCAGCACCATTGGATCTGCTGCTGGGCGACCGCTATCTTCGCTATATAGGTGCTCCACCATCCCGTACACTCGATCGAAGTCCGATCTTTTTCGCAGCAGGTGCTCTGACGGCACTAGCCCTTCTATGTCCACTACTTTTACTTGATTCCGCTTATCTTCTGCACGCTCTAGCATCTTTACATCACCTGTGCTTATTATACCAAAAAAGCCGCCTCAAGGCGACTTTTTAACAGCCTGAGTTATCCGCAACGCGGTAACTGTAAAAGTGCGTCACGCGCTTCAAAGAAGCCGGTGAAAAACTACCCAGATGCGCTACTCCATCTCATAAGTTTGCATTGCTCCAGAGACCATTTGAAAGAAGCCAAACCGTTTGTAAAGTCTTGTAGTTTCTCCTCATACATTACTGAAATCCAAAGAATTTTCTTTTCCTTTAGTATTGAAATAATCCTATTCATCAATTCTGTACCAACCCCTTGCCCTTGATATGCTGGGTCAACTACCAAATCTTGAATGTAGGCATCAGTAACTCCGTTTGAAACGGTATCGACATATCCAATAAGTTTTTTGTCATAATAGCAAGCGATATGATAATACGAAACCATTAGCGGATTGTTATAGCAGCTCATGCCATTCCAACCAACGCTTCGACGAAGGGCGACAATCGCTTTAGAAGATGTAGGCTCGTTTTTCTATATATGTAACCATGTGCGTAGCCTCCGAATTTATTGTTCTTTCCAGCAGTATATCACGAAAGCATTAAGTTGTCCAAAAATATCCAAGCTCTTCTGCGGTCAGACGTCGCCGCCGAGGGGCTTTTATATAGAGTTTTTTCCTACAGGAACATTAACGACAGGGCACGATTTATTACGCGCTCGCAGGCTGTCAAAAAAGTTGCTGCGAGGCGGCTTTTTTGACAGCCTGAAGCGAGCCGCAGTTTTCTGCGGCTCGCTTTTTGGCCTCCGAATGAAATGAAGTTGCCGGCCTCGGACATTCAGGATAAAATAAAAGGTGCAGCTCTGCTCTCCACGGTTGAGGAAGACCTCACAGGTTTTGGTATCCCGCAGTACCGCTGCATCCGATACCTGGGAAAGGGACGCTCCAGCAGGATGCGCTCTCCGTTTGTCACCTTCAGCACACCGTCCTGCCGGAGAAGATGCTCGTCTTCTCCGCGCAGCAGGCTCTGAGTTTCCTCTGCGGGGGTAGTGAAAAACCTTTCCGTCCCGCAGTGTCGGTAGGGACGCTCAGCGCCCGGCATGGAAGCCCCCTCCGGCACCTTGCGGTCCCAGTTATAGAGCCAGCCGATCATCAGACGGCGGCCTTTCCGGAAGCGTCTGGGGGGCGTAAAGTCGGTACCGCATTCCGGCTGCTGATAGGATTCCGCGTGAAGTGTACGCCGTCAAATTCACCTACAATAAATTGGGCGGAACGGGTATCCATACGGAGAACAGCAGCACCATTTATCCCCCAGCGGAAAGAAGTCAGGACATTCCGGTACGGCCCCGGAACTGATCGCTTTCAAAGAGCTTGGCCTGCATACTCCCAATGAAGCAGATCGGGAGAGCAGAACAGCAGCACGTAGCCCATGCCGCCCCCTGCCTGCGCCGCAGACCATACGATAGCCGTCCCCATAGGGGAAAATCTTTTGGGTCTCGGAAATCGCGGTTTTCTGAGTCCAGGGGGCTCTGGGGAATCACCGGGTTTTCCGGGAGCTTTCAAAATGCAGGCCGTCCCGGCTGACAGCAATGGATTGAGTCTGCCCGTGTTCCTTGGAAACGGAGGTGTACATCAGGTACAGAACCCCATCCTTTCTAGGGCGGATCCGGAAAAACAGCCCGCCGCCGTTTTCATAGGGCATGTCTGGGTACAAGGCGATGGGCAGTTCTTCCCAGCTTACCAAGTCCGTTTACGGCATGGCCCCAGTGCATGGGCCCCCATTTGGCCTCGAAGCGGATAATGCTGGAAGAAAGCATGATATTTCCTCCAAAAAGCAGAGCCTGCTCCGTCATTGATCCATCCTTTTTTCGGTTCTGGAAATGGTGCATAAGCCTTGGAAGATCGCTCATTTTGTACACTGCCTTTCTATCTGAGATTTTTACCGCAATTCCTGCCTTTCATCATACCTCAGGCGAAGAAAAAACACAATGTCTGTTTCCCCAGCTCCAGAAGAAATCCGCCCACCGCTTGGGCCTCTTTCTCTGTCGTGAGTGACAAGCAATACGGTTTTCCCCGGGTCTTTTCCTGGAAATAAGAAATCACCTGGCTTTTTGTTTTCTCATCCAGGCCTTTAAAAGGTTCGTCGGCAAAGAGAATATCATATTCAGCGGCCAAAGCGCGAAGGATGGAAACGCGGCGCCGCATGCCGCCGGACAGAGTTCTGACAGGCTGATGCAGGCTGTCGGAAGGCCCAGGGCGCGGAGCATCTCCTCCGCCTCCTTCCTGGTGACTGCGGGGTTCACCAGACGAAGCGTTCGGCACGGGACCCATTCCCTCCACCAGGCGGTTTTCCTGAAACACCATGCTTCTCTTTTTCCTGCCATTCCGGAAACGGAGCCGCTGTCCGGCTGCTCCAGGCCCAACAGCAGGTTCAGCAGTGTGGTCTTTCCCAGCCTGAAGGGCCCATGATGCAGGTGGTTTCCCCCTCCGGAAAGGAACAGGAAAAGTCCTGAAGATCTGCTTTTCTCCAAAGCTCTTGTCCAGATGTCTGATTTCGATCATGAGGAGGCTCCTTTTCATGAGAAGGGTTCAGGGGAAAACGTCAGGGCACTGTCAGCCTGTTCCAGCCTGTGGCTGATTTGGTATCCAGCAGGCAAAGAAATAGTTTTTCGAAGCCCATGCTGATGAGAATGATAACCAGCGTCCAGGCCAGGAGTTCAGGTGTTTCCAGATAGATTTTGGCCTGGTACAGGCGTTCCCCCGATGGAACCCTGGGGCAGGCCTGATCACCTCTGCCGCAACGCCTGCTTTCCAGCACAGCCCTAAGGATACCGCACAGGCTGAGCGAAAGAAGGGAAGCACCTGGGGAATATGGAAATACCGCAGACGCCGCCGGAACGGCACTTCAAATACATCCGCCATTTCCAGAAGCTTCTGATCCATGTTCCCAATGCCCGCCAGGGTGTTGAGTAGATGATGGGCGTGACCATTAGCAAGGAGATAAAAATAGAGAGATGCCGGGAAGCGCAGCCAGATAAGCACCAGAATGATGAACGAAGCCACAGGGGGTGGCCTTGATAACGCCCATCAGAGGCTGGATGAGCACCTGGGCCCAGAAGAAACGGGAGGCAAGCCCTGCCAGAAGAATCCCGGTGAGGCAGGCCAGAGAAACCCAGGGTGATGCGGGAAAAGGAGAACAGGACAGCCCTCCAAAAGGAGGGTTCCGGCAGGAGGGAAATGAGTCTGGCCGCCACCGAAACCGGGGAAGCCAGCAAGATTTCCTGATGGATAAACATGGCGGCAAGCTGCCAAACGGCAATCCAGAATACAGCCGCGCCCAGGGCGGAGAAACCGCCTCCTCCCGGGCGTCAGTTCAGGCGGCACACGACGTTGTTTCATCTATCCGGCATAGTAGAAATCGTCCGCGGGGGAGCTTGCCGCCCACGGCTTGGGATTCTGTTCAAACAGGACGGAGAGGTAAGAAGAAAGCTTATCCTTCATGCGTCGCTGCCGGACAAAAAGGTGATATTGCATTGTGGAAGCGCTTTTTTTGGCCACCTCTGCGGTAACGATGTCGTAGTTTCCCACCAGTTCGGCTGCAGCGTCGTTCTGTTCCGTCACATAGGTGACGGAACTGCTGTACTCCTCCAGGAATTTTTTTCACAGCCTCGGGATTCTGCTGTACAAAATCCGTCCGCTACCGCCACGCCGGTGATCAGCGTAGTGGGTGAGCCGTTATCCTGAGCCAGCTTTTCCCATTCTTTCGTCATGTCCAGGGCGATGCGGATATTCTCATTTTTGGTCAATGCGGTGGTGGCGAAGGGCTGGGGCAGCATGGCTACCGCGTTTTCCGTACTGGCCAGCGCCGCCACACATTCCGAATGCTCGAACGCCATTCTATAGACACGTCCTTTCTGGGTCAATACCGTTCTGAGAAAGCATATAGTTGAGCGCATATTCCGGCGTGGATCCCTTGCCGCTGGCAAAGATGGTCCTGCCGCGCAGATCTTCCACCGTATTGACGCTGTCCCCCTGCCTCCACAATGTACAGCACTCCCAGGGTGTTCACCGCCAAAACCTGAATCTTTCCCTCAGTTTTGTTATAGAGAACGCTGGCAAGGTTTGCGGGCACGGCAGCCAGATCCATTCCCCCCTGAACCAGCTTCGGGTGATCTCAGTCGGGAGAGGCGTAGATGGAAAAATCGCATTGGGGGCCTCGGAGTGGTCGTTGTCATCCATGAGCTTGACCAGGCCCATGGCGGTGGGCCCTTCAGGGCGGCCACCCGGATTTTCTCCCTGACGCCGCGGATTCGGGAGAGGGCTGAGAGGAGTCTTCCGCCGGAACGCCCGGTGTAGAAGACACCGCCGAAGACACAGAGGAACTCTGTGCCGGAGGAAGCCTGGGAACTGGGAGAAGAGTTGTTGTCAGAACTGCTGCAGCCCGTCATGGCTGCTGCCAGAACAAGGGCCAGAAACAGGAGGTTATCTTTTTTTCATCATGTTCAGATCGTCATCCTTTCTGTATAAGGCTGAAAACAGGATTTCAGCGCGTTGTAATTTCTGTTTCGCCGCCCACCCTGCAAATTGTCCCGGACGGCGCATACTGTCGTGAGTCAGCCCGAAAGGAACGAGGATTGCGCTTGTATCGGGCCCGGGCAGTCGACTGCTGCCCGGGCAAATTATATGCTTTTTTCCGGGAGAAATCAAGGGCGGGCAGACATGCGGAGATGTCCTGCAACAGTTTTCCTCCGCGTTAGCAAAAATATGGGAGAGAGTGTATAATAGAGGAAAACTTTTGTAAAGTAACAGAAATGGGGTCTCTTCGAAAACCGGGGAGAAAATTTCCTGAGGGGGTGGCGCTTTGCCGAAAACCAGTATTGTGGTTCCTGTTTATAATGTGGAACAGTATGTGGAAAAATGCGCAAACTCGATTTTTAGCCCAGACGGACCCTGATTTTGAGCTGCTTCTGGTAGACGACGGTTCTACGGACGCCAGCGGGACTATCTGCGACCGGATTGCCGGAAAGGACGCCAGGGTCAGGGGTGATTCATCAGCCCAACGCCGGACTGGGCGGAGCGAGAAACACAGGAATCGAGGCGGCAAACGGGGAATGGCTGCTCTTTGTGGACAGCGATGACTGGTTGGAGCCGGAAATTTGCAAAAAGGCCCGCGAAACGGGGGAGAGGACTGGGGCGGAGCTGGTGATGTTTGCTTGCCCGCCCGTGGACGAGCTGGGAAAGCAGATTCAGGTCTTCCGGGAAGAACTGCCCAAGGATATGCCGCTGACGGTCACGGAGCATCGGGAAATTTACCTTACGGCGCCCTGTGCGTGGAACAAGCTGTACCGAGCAGCTCTCTGTTCCGGGAGTCGGCAGTGCGCTATCCGCCCCGGGTATGGTATGAGGATATCCGCACTACCTTAAAGCTGTTTTTGGCAGCGAAAAACAGCTGTGTTTCTCGATGATATCGGTTATAACTACCTGCTGCGGGAGGGCTCCATCACCAAAAACCTCAACGCGGACCGGAACGTGGAAATCCTGGAGGCCTTTGACGATATCCTTTCCTATTTCAAGGCGCAGGGAATGTTCCAGGAGTACCGGGAGGAACTGTGTTATCTGACGCTGTATCACGCTTACCTCACCGCCTCGGTGCGGGTGCTGCGCATTGACAGGAAACATCCGCTGCTCCCCCGGTTTGCGGAATATCTGGAGCACGAGTTCCCTGACTGGAGAAAGAACCGGTATTTGGACAGGCTGGGAAGGAACAGAAAGCTACTGCTCTTTTTTGCTGCAAAGGAAGTGGTATTTCCTCATCGCCCTGCTGTTCCAGCTCAAGGGGTAATTTAGGCGCGGTCCGAAAGGGGAGAATCAGGGATGAATTTGATAAAGAAGTGGAAAGAGCGGGAAAAGGCAGCTTTATCGAAAATGCGGTGATGCTGTATATCCTGCAGTTTTCAATATGTTTTTAGGCCTGGTCACCGTGCCCTACCAAAGCCTATTATGGGCGCTGAAATTTTCGGCAGCTCAATGTGGCTGCCGCCATCATGATGTATTTTCAGCTTTGATGGACTTTGGGTTCATCCTCTCGGCGGTGGCCAAAATTTCCCGCCACAGGGATGACCCCACAGGTGCTCTCTAAGGTGCTGACCTGCGTCACCTGGGCGAAAGCGCTGTTCTTTGCGGTGTCGCTGCTGGTGGTGGAACTGTGCATTTCTCCCGGGCTGGAGGACAACAGCATGCGGCTGATGTACTTTTTCTATCTGCTGGCCACGGGCACCAATTCCTTCCTGCCCGACTACATGTATAAGGGCCTGGAACGCATGTCCATCATAACGGTGCGTACGGTGCTGATCAAGCGGTTCTTGACTGCCATGGTCTTTTTGTTTCTGCGTACCAAGGAACAGTATTTTCTGGTGCCCTTGTTCACAGCCATCGGGAACACCGGCGCGATTGTGGCGGTGTACTGGCATCTCATCAAGAAGATGGGGGTGCATTTCTGCCGGGTGACAGTGAGAGAGGTCTTCCTGAGATCAAGGAGTCCTTCTGGTTTTTGTCTCCAAAAATCGCCTCCACCGTATATACCTCCACCAACACGATCATTCTGGGAGGCATGGATGCCTCCGGGGCGCTGGCCGGGACCTATTCCGCCGCTTCGACAAGATCATTACGCCGGTGCGGAATATGATGAATCCCATTTCGGACAGCCTTTATCCCCATATGATCAAGCACAGGAATTTCAAGCTGATCAAGAGGACTTTGCTGATCTTTATGCCGCTGATCGCCCTGGGCTGCGGCGTGCTTTTTTGTGTTCGCCGAGCCGATCTGCATCGGGTTCTTGCGGAGATGATTTTGGGGCCAGCATCCTGCCTTTGCGGGCCCTGCTGCCGGTGGTGCTTTTCACCCCTGCCCAACTATGTTTTTGGGCTTCCCCACTCTGGGGGCCATGGGTCTTGCCAAGTATGCCAACCTATCCACAGTGTTCGGCACGGTGATCCAACCTGATCAACCTGGGAATAGCCTTTTTCACCGGGCATCTCGATGTGCTGACGCTGTGCCTGCTCACGTCCCTGACGGAATTCTGATTTTGCTGTTCCGGGTCGTGGTGATCTTCCTGAACCGGAACCGGCTTCGTCCTGAAGAGGCGGGAAAGATAGAGGAGAAGATTTTGGATGAATGAGGTACTGCACAAAATCAAGAGAAACGTGCTGTGGGAGCTTTTTTCCCTTTGCCGAAGCAGCCCGGGAAAGCGGTGTGCCAAAGCTTTTACGGCAGAGGCTGATCCGACAGCCCCGCGGCTGTGGGGGAAGAACTGCTGAAGCGCGGTTATACGGTCTGCTGGGTCGTAAAGGGAGAGCAGGAAGCGAATTCCCTGCCTGAGGGAGTAAAGCCGCTGCTGCTGGACAGCGCCGCGGCAATCTACCACCAGTGTACCGCCGGGGTATGGGTGGACAGCTGCCGCAAATGGGCTTATACAAAAAAGCGCGGCAGACAGCTTTATATTCAAACCTGGCACGGTTTCCGCTGAAACGGATTGAAAAGGATGCGGAGAAAGCGCCCTGCCGGAGGATTATATCCAGGCGGCCAGGCAGGATTCCGGGATGGCCGACCTGTTTGTCTCAAACTCCCGCTTTTTTGACGCAGATTTACTGTGAAAGGATTCTGCATGACGGCGAGGGTGCTGGGAATGCGGCTTTCCCCGCAACGACATCCTTGCCCCAGGAGCATCCGGATCTGGAAAGCAAGGTGAGGAGGGCTCTCTCTTCCTGAGGATAAGAAACTCCTGCTTTATGCGCCCACTTTCCGAAAGGATAAAGGGTGTTTCCGTTTACGACGTGGATTTTCCCGCTGTGCCAGGGCGCTGGGAATAGATTCGGCGGGGAGGACGGTGCTGCTGAAGCTGCACCCCAATATTGCAGGGAAAGCGGCGGAGAGATCCTGAGGTTGTAAAAATGCCTCGGAATATCCTGATATTCAGGAATTGTACTTGGCCAGCGACGCCCTGCTGACGGATTATTCCTCGGTGATGTTCGATTATATGGCCACCGGAAAGCCCTGCTTCCTCTATGTCAACGATCTGGATGCCTACCGGGGGGACAGGGAAATTTTTATTTCGACCTGCAGAAGCTGCCCTATCTCCTGACCGAGGATAACGATTTGGCTGGAGCAGGCGATCCATTCCTTCGATGAGGAGGAACAGGCCGCCAGGGAAGAAACAGTTTCGGGAAGAGTTTGGCGTGCAGGAAACCGGGCCATGCCGCCCAGGCAGTGGCGGATTGGATTGAACAAAGGCAAAAAAATTTAGAACGGGGGAAAACCTTCATGAAGCGAGTGATCACCTACGGTACCTTTGACCTGCTCCATTATGGGCACATCAATCTGCTGCGCAGGGCTAAGCAGTATGGAGACTATCTGATTGTGGCCCCTCTCCACCGATGAGTTTAACTGGGAAGAAAAAGCGGAAGAAATGCTATTTTGACTATGAAAAGCGCAAGCAGCTGCTGGAAGCAATCCGGTATGTGGATCTGGTGATCCCGGAGGAAAGCTGGGAGCAAAAGCGCACCGACGTCCGGGAGTACCATGTGGACACCCTTTGTGATGGGGAACGATTGGGAAGGGAAATTCGATTTTCTCAAGGAGTTCTGCGAGGTGGTCTATCTGCCCCGTACTCCGGAAATTTCTACCAGCCAGATCAAGAAGGATCTCAATGATAGATGAGAAAAACCGGGCGGCGCTGCCCCAGCAATCGAAGGAAAAGCCGCAGATTTACTCTGCGGCTTTTCCTTTACACAGGAGGGATAAAATTTCATGTATTATGATATACTTCAGGCTTTAGAAAAGCCGCCGCTCTATACGAAGACGAAAGGAGAGTTTTGGAACGACTCCTATATTTCTCAACAGATGCTCAAGGCTCACCTGATCCTGAATTTGAAAGGGCAAAGCCGAAAGCTGGAATTTATTGAAAGCTCGGCCTCCTGGATTAAAGAGCTCGTCCCACCGGCAGAGTTTTCTTCGCTGCTTGACGTTGGATGCGGCCCGGGGCTGTATACGGAAAGATTTTCCTGGCAGGGCTATCGAGTGACGGGCATTGATTTCTCTAGAAGGTCCATAGAGTATGCGAGACGCTCCGCGGCAGGGCAAGGGCTGGACATTGCTTATTTCTGCCAGGATTATCTGAGATGTCATTCCGGGAACCCTTCGATTTTGCAACCATGATCTATTGCGATTATGGCGCCTTATCGGATGTTGACAGAAAGGGATTGATGAACAGGATCTACCGGCAGCTGAAGCCAGGCGGAAAATTCCTGTTCGATGTGTTTTCCGTTGTAACCTATGATTCGTTTCAGGAAGCGCAGACCTGGGAAGTTTGTCCCCAAGGAGGATTTTGGCGGAAGAGGGCTATGTTGCCCTGTGCGGACAGTACCGGTATCCGAATCTTGTGACGTTGAAGCAGACTACAGTCCTCCTCTGACAGGGTATGATGACCTACCAGCTATGGGACACCTGCTTTACCAGGAGTCTCTGCGGAAAGAGGCGGAAGAAAGCGGGTTTAAGGTCTGCGGTATCTTTGGGGATATCGCGGGCATGCCTTTACCGTGAAGACAGCCCTACTCTTGCCGTATTATTGGAAAAATAATTGGCAGGGGATGCAGTTCTGTGACAGACTGTAGAAACGGAGAAAGCCGGAGATCAATGCTGGCTGGAAAGCGTCTGTCCGTAGGTTTCGTCAAATAGCTCTGGCACTTGCAGAAAAAATACGGACACACCATTTTGAAAAGTCTGGTGTGTCCGTATTTTCTGTCCGATAGCTTTGACATACTATTTCAGGAGTTCTTCCTACGGATCCGTTCCTCCGTTTTGTACGTTGCAAACGAACTTAGGCATCCCCGGCGGGAAGCGTCCTCGATGAGGTCGGCGGCAGCGTCCAGGTAGGCGCCGTCAAACAGTTCGATGGCTCCCCCGGTCGCACAGAGTGGCGAGCTGCGGGTCTACGGGCAGCCTGCCCAGCACCTTCAGGGCATATTTGGCGGCCACCTCGTCAATATGGCTTTCGCCGAACAGGGGAATCTGTTTCCACAGTCCGACACTGCACATAGCTCATGTTTTCAACCAAGCCCAACACTGGGACATCCATCATCTTTGCCATTTCCACCGCCTTGAGACGATCATGGAGACCAGTTCCTGGGGGAGAAGTGACAATGAGAATGCCGGAAAGCGGAAGGGACTGGAACACAGTCAGCGGAGCGTCGCCTGTTCCGGGAGGCATGTCTACAAACATGTAGTCCACCTCGCCCCAGACCACATCGGTCCAGAACTGCTTGATGGCTCCGGCAATCACCGGGCCGCGCCAAACCACGGGGAGGTCTCCTCCTCCAGCAGCAGGTTAATGCTCATCACCTTGATGCCGGTCTTGGTAAGCACGGGGTAGAGGCCATTTTCATCAGACACGGCGCGTTCTTTTCAAGCCAAAACATTTGGGAATGGAAGGGCCGGTGATATCGGCGTCGAGAATGGCGGTTTCCGCATCTCGACGGCGGCGCATGGTAGCGGCCAGCATGGAAGTGACCAGGGACTTGCCCACGCCGCCCTTGCCGCTGACCACGCCGATCACTTTTTTACATGGCTCAGAGCGTTCTGGGGTTCCAGAAAGCTTTGAGGCTGGTTCCTGGAGGGGCAGTTTTCGCCACAGGAGGAACAATCGTGTGTGCAGGTTTCACTCACGGATTTTTTACACTTCTTTCTTTCATGAGAATTGAGAATGAGGATTCCGGCCGGAGTATAGGCATTCCAACCGCGTTTTTATGCGGGCGGGGCCCACGGAAAAACAGGAGGCAGATGCGAGACACGCCCGCCGTCTCCCTAATATCCTAGCTCGAACCGGCTCAATTGTCAAGCCGTCCAAGTCCCGCATGGTATACACGACGTCTGCCTTTCCTGCGATCTCTCGTCGGGTGATGATGATGACGCACTTTCCTTCCTCATGGGCCAGCGCCAGGAGAATTTCCACTATGTTCTGCCCGTTTTCCGAATCCAGATTACCGGTGGGCTCATCTGCAAGAATTACCTTGGCCTGGGAAGCCAGTGCCCGGGCGATGGCCACTCTCTGTTGCTCACTGCCGCTCATACGGGCCGGGCAGCTGTTTTTCAATGCTCTCTGGCAGGCCTACACGCCGGAGCAGTTCTTTTGCGTGTTTGAGCCGCCTTTCCCTTTTTGTGATTGAGTTCCATAGGGTACATCACATTTTCCAGAGCATTGAGCAGGGGGAAAAGATGGAATGCCTGGTAGATTACAGAAACCTCCTGCCGGCGGTACTGATCCCGGTTCAGTTCCTTCCAGGGAACTGCCCTCATAAAAAGATATCTCCGCTGACCGGCAGATCCAGGCCGCCAGCAGGGAAAGCAGGGTGGTCTTTCCGCTTTGCCGGACTTGCCCACAATGGCATAAAATTTTCCCATTTCAAAGGAGCAGGAGACATCATTTAACACGTTTACCACACGGTAGCGGCTTTGGTAGGCATATTTTACATCGGATACAGCGAGCACACTCATTTGTTTTCCTTTCCTTTCCGTCAGTCCAGAGTGGTGAGTACCTGGATCACATTGCGTGCGGTTTAAAAAGCAGAATGGCCGCGGCGGCTCCCAGCAGGTAGGCGGCAAGATAACCCAGAAGAGGGAGCGCCAGCATCCCTGGGGAGATGCCGGAGAGCAGAGCGGCAGCCCCGAAGCCCAGAACCGCGCCGGAAAGGCAGACCACTGTACTTTCCCAGAAAACTGCAGGAACACACCTGTCCGGCTCTCCCCCAGGAACGGCAGACCGCGATTTCATCCCTGGCGGCTCTGCGCCAACAGATAGGAGACCAAAAAGCGATGACGGCGACGGCCGCAAAGAACAGGGGATACAGGCTTTGCAGCAGGCGGATGTTCCTCTCTAGGGGTTCGGCCCGGAGAATAAATTTCCGGTCATTGATCACCGCGGCGCTGCCCTGCGTGGAAAACAGATAAGCCTGAGGCAGCACAGAGGTGATATTGGGCCTTTCATGGCCTCCTTTGATCCGGTTGAGCTGTGTGGGATCCTTGACCTTCAGCCAAGCGGAGGAGGGCCAAATATGCAGGTTGAACTGGGAAAGGGCTGCCTTCAGAGTATCATAGGAACAGACGGCGACTGCATTGGCAAAGCCGGATCGGACTCGCGGAAGGTGCCGGCGATTTTGAACTCGGCTTCACCCGCAGGATACACCTCGCCGCCTTCTTTCAGGGGGTTGAGCCGGACGCGATAAGAGTCTCCCGGCTGCAGGCCGCGGCTGTTCAGGGAAGTCCTCCTGCAGCAGGCAGACAGCCTCACTGCCGCCGAACAGGGAGCTGTCAGCCGGAGAAGTAGCTGATGTTGTCCTCCCCCTGCCTCTGTCAGCGGGGTGTCTGCGGTATAGGCAGCCAGGATATGGCCGTTGAAATGCGGGCTCCTGACATCCTCTTCCTGATCCTCAGAATCGGTAAACAGGGCGCGCGCTGTATAGAGCCCGCGTTCCGCCAGGCCTGTGGCCTCGATTTTTTCCAGACGGTCGTCGTCGATCAAAAGCCCGGTTTTCTTGCTGCCCATTGGAACTGGTGATCCTGAATACGGATATCCGCGCCGTCGAGAGTCTGTCCACTCCGCACGGTTTTGCTCAGATTTCCGGCGAACAGACAGAGAATAGGGAAAAGGGAGACAGAAACAGCCAGTGCTGTTGTTTTTTTGCCCCGGTGGCGCAGAACACTGCGCCATGCTTTTTTCTAAAGCAGATCATGTCCTGTATCACCTCCCTTGAAAGCTTAAAAGCAAGCGGTTCCTTCCGAAAATTACGTGCTGCAAAGAAACCCGTCAGCAGCAGCGCACAGGCTACAATGCCCACTGCAGGCAGCCAGGGGTATTGCCGGGCTGGGCCTCCGTCTTCAGCGTCACCTGCTCCTGGTTTTCGCTGGCGTACAGGTCGCTGTATTCCCGGCTGTAGGCGCTCTGGGGAGGCAGTGTCGTAAACCTGCTCGGAAAGTCTGCCGGAAACCGCATGGCCCAGCAAGGCCCGGCGGAGCCCGGTATGGCTGGCTACCAGCATCACGGCCAGCAGCAGAGAGGCCGCCGCCCGCCGTTTGCCGGAACCCAGGGAAATCTGGGGCACGGCGGTCTCCTCACGCCCCTGCGGGCCACCGCAGGAAGACGAAAAAGACGAGCACGCAGAGAACGCCTGCCAGACCGGAAAAGAACAGAATGCGGGCCACCAGCATTACCGCTTCCACGCCGCGGGCAACCTCCGCATAGCCCATACGCTGTCCACTTCGACCTGAAGCGTTGTCGTAATCCCCAGCTTATCGAACTCCAGCAGGAACGAAATCAGCAGAACCGTTTTCCAGAAGGAGACGTTTTGCGGTAAAGGGTCCTCCTGGCCACAATATTGGAAACGCCTCCCGATGGATTTTTCGGGGATGATCACCTGCAGGTAGCCGAACATCGCCGTATCGTCCGTGTCCGAGGGGACCTGGCGGTAAACACCCACAATTCGTAGGTTTCGGTAGCGAAGGGTTCCATCTCTTCCTTGGGGAACAGGGGCGTCAGGGACTGCTTCGGGTCATAGCTGGCATCGACGGGCGGCAGGCTGTATACAGCGCCGTAAAAGGAGAGGGTGCTGGTCGCCCACGCTCATGTAATTGTTGTAGCTGGGCTTAAAAGCCGGAAACCGACGTGGTCGAGGCTGTATTCCGAACTACATACCTTGGGCGCCAGCGTACTCTTCGCTGTGATGGTTCTGCTGTATTTGGTGACCTACATTTTGAAAAAAGGGATCCAGCAGCAGCGTTGTCATTGGTGGGAACGGTGGGAAAGGCGCGTTGCGGGAAAACAGGCGCTGTTCCTCATAGTATAGCGGCGGCTTTCCTCCTCCAGCAGCATCCGAATAGGTGAGCCCCTCCTGGAATACCTGCAGCCGGTGAGTAGCCGTAGTGTCTGAGGTGCTGTGGTTGCCTCTTGTAGGCCTGGTGCTGGTATATGCGGCCCAAGATTGGGATTAGAGCACCCGGCAGCCCGGCAGTGTGGTGACTCTGCAAAGGAAACCAAACCCTCCGCAGGATTTTGTAGAGGGAAGAAAGCGTCGCCTGCAGCCGGAGGCAGTGTTCCCCCGGCTGTCCGGTGGTCCTCGCGGCTGCTTGCAAGAGGTTGTTGCAAATCCCGGAACTTGATCACCAGCATACTGAAGCGGTGTTGGGATAAGTGAGAACTTCTTTATCTCCTGCCTTTTCTCCCGATGCCCTGCATGGTTACCAAAGTAGCTCTCTGGCGAGTCCTGATAGGGGTGGGAGGTAAAAAGCTCTCTTCCAGCTTCATTTCTTTGGTATGAAATAGGCTGCCCGAAAGTGCAAAGTTCTCAAGGCGTTAAAGGTGAAGAATCAGCCTGTGGTGTTCGCAGCCGGGCGCACTGTCCTGGGAAGCCTGGGATATCTGAGAGTCCCCCTGGGTACAGCCTTTTTCATGATTGAAACCTGAGACTGGGAAAGCCATGGGAGGAATTAGCAGCAGAAATAGCAGCAGCTTCCGGGGTGAAAGCCGGTTATGTATCTCCCAGTCATGAATCAGCTCCCTCTATTTCACAGTGCTTAGCCTTCCATAGCCGTGAGGTCCAGAGTCGTTTTCATTGGAGAGGGCCCTGTGCACGCTATGTTCCTTATCCATCTTTATAATACCAAATGTCTCTCAGCTTGTCTGTGGAATTCCCCTCGCTCAAAAGCCGAGGTGACTTGGAATGTTCCTCAACGGTCTGCAGAGGAAACGGTTCCTCAACGGAAGCGGTGATTTGGCGGCTTGTCATAGCGGGTGAGAATGGCTCCGGATTGCGTAAAGGTTGAAACAGGCGCAGTCCAGGGGTACAACGCCCGGCCTCTAGACGGGAAAGATCAGCAGGTCATTGACCAGGTTTGTCAGCCGCTCCCGTCTCATCGATGATGATCTGCACATTTTCCGGCGTATTCTCGCCGAAGGTCGCCCCGCATCACCTCGCTGTAGCCCTTTATCATGGTCGAAGGGGAGTACGCAAGTCGTGGGAGACATTGGCCAGCAGCTCTCTGCGCAGTCCCTCTACCTTGGAAAGCTCCTCCGGCGGTGCATAGTTGAGGGGTATCATAAAGTCGTTTGTCGCGGTCGCCGCTCCAGCAGCGCCGCATTTCCCTTCATAAAGAGGAAGAGCGGTTCCCGACCGCCGAGCGCGCGCAGCGCCTTCGGCCATTCCCTGCTTTCCGGCAGAATCAGCCGATATCCCAGCTTTTCATAGGCTTCCAAACACAAAAGCGCGTCACTCGTCCGGGTGAGAAGCATTTCCGCGCGTTCAAACGTCGCCTGCGGCAGCATGTCCGTCCGGCGCAGGACGAGCCCGGAGAGCGCGCCGCATTCCATCATTCGCCGCACAGCCATGCGGGAAAACAGCGGCGGCATGGATTCGTCCCATGCGATGGGCGGGCAGGCACAATCTGGCACACGCCGTTTCCATCAGCCGATTTGTCATCCTCCTCACGCTCCTCATCCCGCAGAATGAGCCTATTATACCGCATCTTCACGCCTGTGCGCAATATGTCATGTTGTCCGTTTGAAAACAGGCCGACGCTCGAAATCAGAGAAAAACAGACCAAAAGTCTGTTTGGACTTCCGGTCTGTTTCGGTTCAGCTTTTCATCTTGGGCTTAAACAGGACTGCGGCCAGGTAGCCGAAAAACACCGCCGCCGCAATGCCGCCCGCCGCAGCCGTCACGCCGCCGGTGAACGCGCCGAGAATCCCCTGTTTCCTTCACGCCCTCGATTGCGCCGCGCGCCAGCGCATACCCAAAGCCCAGCAGCGGAACGGTCGCGCCCGCGCCCGCAAAATCAACAATCGGTTTATACAGCCCCAGCGCGCCGAGAATAACGCCCGCCGTCACATAGCCGACCAGAATCCGCGCGCTGGTCAACTGCGTCTTCATAATCAACACCTGACCGATGGCACAGAGCAGGCCGCCCACGAGGAACGACTTCACCAGCATCCACAAAATCTCTATCACGCGCCCTTCTCCTTTCGATGCTCCATCACGACGGCATGCGCGATACCGGGCACGCTCTCGCCCCTGCATGCTGCTTGTCGGGCTGAGCAGCGCGCCCGTCGCCATAAACAAAACGCGCTTCAATCGGCCTGCCGCGAGCTCGGGGCAGCAGATGCGCACAACATACTCGCCGCACAGCCGCACCTGCTCCCGCCCGAATGAACATCCTGCCTTTCGAAAAGATTTCGCATCCGCAGTCAAACAGCTTGCCCCTCGTCCACGTCGATTTT
>VOFI01000671.1_pt1 | contig 64031 bp, 52 predicted proteins | sample 5384131 | NCBI WGS metagenome assembly VOFI01 (sample SAMN12384728, study PRJNA508395) | human gut metagenome | isolation source: healthy gut H | host: Homo sapiens
ACCAGCTGAGCTATCCCGCCATCATTTCTCAATTGCGGGTGCAAAGATAGAAAGTTATTTTGAACTTTGCAACATTTCAGAGAACTTTTTCTTGTAAAATTCGTTTTTTAAGAGAAAAACAGCTTAGTATATGGCAAATAAATATTTCAAAAAACATAGCATTTATTATGGCAAATAAGAAAATTTGGCTTAATTTGCCACCGAAACTTTAAAAAGCTAACCTATGAGAAAAGAAAAAATTCGCTTGGAGTACATGTTGAAAGCCGGATCCGGTAACATCGTATGGTCTATTATCAGTACTCCATCCGGCCTGGAAACATGGTTTGCAGACAAGGTGACATTCAAAGACAAAGTATTCACCTTTTATTGGGGAAAAACAGAAACACGGCAAGCTGAAGTTACAAACTTCCGGGTTAACAGTTTTATACGCTTTCGATGGCTGGATGATGAAGATCCTAAAGCCTATTTTGAATTGAAAATGGTCTATAACGAACTAACCTCTGACTATATGCTGGAAGTGATTGACTGGGCAGTCCCCGATGAAGTAGAAGATACGAAAGAACTTTGGGATTCCGAAATAGAGAAGCTAAAAAGGGTAAGTGGACTGTAATTCTATAAAAATATGCAAAACTTGTCTTTGCTCTCCGTTTTTTATGCTATTTTTGTGCCTTGATAGTTGCACAAAATGAAATAATGCTACGCATAAAAAAAAATTAGATATATTTATCCTAAAGAGTCTTTTTGATGCTCTTTTATAGGTACTTTTTTCATCTGTCTCTTCATCTTCATGATGCAATTTTTATGGAGATATGTAGACGAGTTGGTTGGAAAAGGATTGGAAATGAGTGTTTTAGCACAATTCTTCTTTTATTCTGCTCTGACCTTAATACCTTTGTCCCTACCTTTGGCAATTTTATTAGCTGCCTTAATGACATTCGGTAACTTTGGTGAAAGATATGAATTGCTGTCAATGAAAGCAGCGGGTATTCCCTTATTGAGGATCATACGTCCACTGATTATTTTTTGTACTTTCCTGTGTTGTACCTCGTTTTATTTTCAAAATGTCATAGCTCCCAAAGCGCAGATCAAACTGCTTACTTTACTTGTATCCATGAAGCAAACTTCACCAGAACTGGATATTCCGGAAGGTGTATTTTACGACGAAATTGAGGGGTATAATATATATGTAAAACAGAAAGACCGTGAAACAGGAATGCTAAAAGATGTACTGATCTACAACTTTTCAGATGGGTTTGAAAACGCTCACATTATATGGGCTTCCGAAGGAAAAATGGAGATGACAGCAGACAAACAACATCTTTATCTACATCTGTATAACGGAGAACAGTTCGAAAATCTGAAATCGCAGACCATTTCATCCAATAATGTCCCCTATCGACGTGAAACCTTCAGAGAGAAACATACCATTATCGAATTTGACGGTGGATTCAACATGGTAGATGGAAGCTTTTTAAGTGACCGTTCGGACAGCAAAAACATGATTGAAATCAGCCAGTCCATCGACTCACTGAACCACCGTGCCGACAGCTTGGGAAGAAGTATGTATAATGAAATAAAAGCCTCGACTTATCGCAATATCGTATTATCGAAAACAGACTCCGCAAAAATAGTTGAAACAAACAACAAAATCAATGTGGACAGCCTGTTCAATTCCTATACTTTAGCTGAAAAAGATAAGACACTGGGTAGTGCGGCGGATCGTACCGAGGCACTGGCCAGCGAATGGAGCATGAAAAGCTATCAAACTACAGATGCGGACAACAATATCCGGAAACACGAAGCCGACTGGCACAAAAAAATCACCCTCTCTCTCAGTTGTTTGATTTTCTTTTTCATCGGTGCGCCTTTGGGAGCCATCATCCGCAAAGGAGGTTTAGGAATGCCCGTAGTGGTATCCGTCTTAATTTTCGTAATTTATTATATCATTGATTCCGGAGCTACCCGAGTAGCAAAAAGCGGTGAAATGAATATGGTATTGGGCGTGTGGATGAGTACCATTGTATTGGCACCTATCGGAGCCTTCTTTACTTATAAGTCAAATAATGACTCTGTGGTATTCAATGCCGAAGTGTATATCAATTTCTTCCGTATGCTGCTAGGTCTGCGCCCCTCGCGCCATGTATTCAAAAAAGAAGTTATTATAGAAGATCCGGACTATCCACGTATACAAACGGAATTGGAGAAACTATGCAACATCTGTAACGAATATGCCATCAAGCATAGACTGGCCGATGCACCTAATTATATCCGCATCTTCGCCAATAAAGGACATGACGACGTCATAGCCGATATCAGTGCCAAAATGGAACTACTCATAGAAGAATTATCCAACAGCAAAGATGGAGTATTACTGGAATACTTAAATAAATATCCCATTTTGTCCACCAAAGCTCACAAAAGTCCGTTTGACAACCAATGGCTTAATTTACTTGCAGGAATCATTGTACCAATAGGCCTGTTCTTCTATTTCCGCATTTGGCGGTTCAGTATCCGGCTGGATAAAGATTTAAAAAACATAATCAAGACCAACCGTGAAATTCAAGAAAGAATAAACAATAAATCATTTATAATTTGACTATGGAAGAATTAAAACTAAATACCATCGAAGAAGCGATAGCTGACTTCCGTGAAGGTAAGTTTGTCATTGTAGTGGACGACGAAGATCGTGAAAATGAAGGCGATTTAATTGTTGCTGCGGAAAAAATTACTCCCGAACAAGTCAATTTCATGTTGAAACATGCACGTGGCGTGCTTTGTGCACCTATTACCATTTCTCGTTGCAAAGAATTGGAATTACCTCATCAAGTAGATACAAACACGTCAGTTCTAGGTACTCCTTTCACTGTAACTGTAGATAAGCTGGAAGGTTGCAGTACCGGAGTTTCTATCCACGACCGGGCCGCTACCATCCGTGCTCTTGCCGATCCCACCTCCACTCCCGAAACATTCGGACGTCCGGGGCATGTCAATCCATTATATGCACAAGACAAAGGGGTGCTGAGACGTGCAGGCCATACAGAAGCCTGTATCGACATGGCGCGTCTGGCAGGACTATACCCTGCCGCCGCACTGATGGAAATCATGAGTGAGGACGGAACCATGGCACGTCTGCCCGAACTAAGAAAAATGGCCGATGAATGGGGGCTGAAACTAATTTCAATCCGTGACTTGATCGCCTATCGTCTGAAGCAAGACTCATTAGTAGAAAAGGGGTGGAAGTGGACATGCCGACTGAATACGGCCATTTCCGTCTGATACCTTTCCGCCAGAAAAGCAATGGTTTAGAACATATCGCTATTATAAAAGGTGACATAAAAGAAGGAGAACCCGTTTTGGTACGCGTACATTCTTCTTGCGCCACCGGTGATATTTTCGGATCCATGCGTTGTGACTGTGGAGAACAACTGCACAAAGCATTGCAAATGATCGAAAAAGAAGGAAAAGGTGCTGTTGTTTACTTAAACCAAGAAGGAAGAGGCATAGGACTAATGGAAAAGATGAAAGCCTACAAATTGCAAGAAAATGGTGTGGATACTGTAGAAGCAAATATCCTTTTAGGGCATCAGGCAGATGAACGTGATTACGGAGTCGGAGCACAGATACTACGCAGTATAGGCGTCACCCAAATGCGTTTGCTGACAAATAATCCTGTCAAACGTGTAGGATTGGAATCATACGGTTTGTCCATAGTTGAAAACGTTCCCATTGAAATCACGCCTAACAAATATAACGAGCGTTATTTAAAAACCAAAAAAAAGACAGAATGGGACACACATTGCACTTTAACAAATAAAAAAGCTATAACTCAGACGAAATCACATCATTTTTTATGCGATTTCGTCTGTTTTACTTTCATAATTAAGATATTATCCTTTATTTTGCAGCAAGTAAACTTAAACACATTAAAAAATAATAGCAATGAATCAATTATCAGATCGTCTGAATCGTTTGTCTCCTTCAGCAACATTGGCCATGTCCCAAAAAAGTAATGAGTTAAAAGCCCAAGGAGTTGATGTCATTAATTTAAGCGTAGGTGAACCGGACTTCAATACCCCGGACCACATCAAAGAAGCAGCAAAAAAGGCAGTAGATGATAACTTTTCCAGATATTCTCCAGTTCCGGGATATCCTGCACTTCGCAATGCAATCGTAGCCAAACTGAAGAATGAAAACGGATTAGACTATACAGCTGCACAAATCTCCTGTGCAAACGGTGCCAAGCAATCTGTTTGTAATACGATTATGGCTCTAGTTAACGACGGTGACGAAGTAATAGTCCCTGCTCCCTATTGGGTAAGCTATCCTGAAATGGTAAAACTAGCAGACGGAACTCCTGTTATTATCACTGCGGGTATTGATCAGGATTTCAAAATCACCCCTGCACAACTAGAAGCAGCGATTACTCCTAAAACCAAAGCATTGATTCTTTGCTCACCGTCAAATCCCACCGGTTCCGTTTATACCAAAGAAGAGTTGGCCGGCTTGGCCGCTGTTTTGGCAAAGCACCCGCAAGTATATGTTATAGCCGATGAGATTTACGAACATATCACATACAGTGGCAAACATGAAAGCATTGCCCAATTCCCTGAGATTCATGACAATGTAATTATTGTAAACGGAGTTTCAAAAGCATATGCTATGACAGGATGGAGAATCGGGTTCATTGCCGGTCCGGAATGGATTGTAAAAGCTGTAAATAAGCTGCAAGGACAATATACCTCAGGTCCGTGCTCTGTTTCTCAGAAAGCTGCCGAAGCTGCCTATACAGGTACTCAGGCTCCCGTAGAGGAAATGCGCCAAGCATTCCAGCGCCGCCGTGACCTTATTGTAAAATTAGCAAAAGAAATTCCAGGATTTGAAGTAAACAATCCTCAAGGAGCATTCTATTTATTCCCGAAATGTGATTCCTTTTTTGGCAAATCAGCAGGTGACCGCAACATCAATAACGCTGACGATTTAGCAATGTATCTGCTTGAAGTAGGTCATGTGGCATGTGTAGGTGGTACTTCATTCGGTTCCCCCGAATGCATCCGTATGAGTTATGCAACTTCCGATGAGAATATTATAGAAGCTATGCGCCGCATCAAAGAAGCATTAGCCCTATTAAAATAAAATATTCTTTCTCTATAAAAGAACAGGCATCCGTTTTTTTCTGTGATGCCTGTTTTTTTATTCATAAAGCAGACATACGAGCTTCCAATCAAAACAAAATTTAGATAAACAAAAAAACGACCGTTTCCATCAACGGAAACGATCGTTATTAACTTTAAAGAACAAAATTGTACTGCTTAGCCAAGGTGAATAGCTTCAGAAGGACAAGCATCAGCACAAGTTCCGCACTCTGTACACAGATCCGGATTGATAGAATACTTATCGCCTTCAGAAATTGCTTCTACCGGGCATTCATCGATACAAGTACCGCAAGCGATACAATCGTCACTAATTACGTAAGCCATTTTCGTTAATTATTAAATTATTAGTACTAATTGATGGAGCAAATATACAGCTTTTCTCTATTAGTTGTCACATAGAGATTACAAAAATGCACTAATTTGTATTTAATCTAAATATGATCATTTCATCAAAGCCTGATACATAACCTGTTGCATACGAGGACGGATATTTAACCGCATCAACTGTTTATGGTCAAAAGGACGCGGATAAATCCGATTACTCAGAAAAACAAAAACCAAATGATTTTTCGGATCTGCCCAAGCGCAAGTTCCGGTAAAACCAGTATGTCCTATCACCTCTTCGGGCGCTTCCTCCGCACACGGACTTTTCACACTATTATTCACATCCGGTTTGTCAAATCCCAATCCTCTCCTACTGATTTTTGAGGTATGGGTTAAAAATAAATCACAAGTTTCCCTACTCAGATAACGCTTTCCATTATAAACCCCTCCATCAATCAATAACTGATACACTTTTGCCACATCACGAGCCGTGGAAAATAAACCGGCATTTCCTGATACCCCTCCCATGAAAGCAGCTGATTCATCGTGTACATAACCCTGCAACACTTTTCCTTTACGCAAATAATCCGCTTTCACTGTAGGAACAATTTCCTCCTTTTTGAACTGCCGAAGCGGCATAAGCCGTACAGTTCATCTCCATCGGTTTATAGAATTCCTTATCTAAAAAAAGATTCATAGGCATTTTACTGATATTCTCTACCATTTCTTTCAATAACATAAAGTTCAGGCAACTGTAACGATATCTCCTGTCTTTTAATGGAATACGTCCTATTTGTACCATAATGGAATCACGAAAAGAACGATGAAGAAACATACTGTCAGCTACCTGTAAAGGATAATCAGCAGAGAAAGTTTTTGCCATCAACTCTTTTCTATAATCAAACTTATCAATGACATACAGCCGTGTATCTATTTGCGTATGATGACTAGCGTCCGGTCTTGCTCTGTAAAAACTCCCCTTATAACTGTCTTTATCTATAGTCTCCTTATAAAAAGGCCAAAAAGCAGGAATGCCCGACTGATGTAAAAGTAACTCCTCAATAGTGACGCGTTCCTTGTCCGTACCTTTTAAAGCTGGAATGTATTGAGATATGCGATCGGTCAAACCAAATTTTCCTTCATCGTAAAGTTTCATAACAGCCAACAGCGTCGCCGTGGTCTTGGTTAACGAAGCCAAATCATACAAATCATCCTTTTCCACCTTTCGGTCACTTTCATAAGTGAAAGTGCCGAAAGACTTATCATATACTGGTTTCCCATCTTTTAAAATTAGAATCTGACAACCAGGATAAGCCTTCGCCTTGATTCCTTCCATGGCTATCCTGTCTATCTTTTCCAGTATTTTGGAATCCATACCATAATCCTCAGGTCTATAAATACGAGACACTTTAGGAGTTATAGTCACTCCATCACCCGGTTTGAACAAATCGGCGACAGCCACCGACAAACGCCCGTCTGCCACTGCCTTTCCTACCAAGACATCAGCCACATACTCCTGAATAACAGATTCATCAGTATGCCCCAATACTACAGCCGCTGCTTTCTTCCAATAGCCCTCCATATCCAACATAGACTTTAATGGCATCAGAAACACATAAATAACAGGCAAATCAGCCGGAAGCGAATCAAGCATTGTTTTATACTTTTTGTAATCATCCGAAGTAACCACCACAATTACACGCTGACTACCCAACAATCGTTTTCTGATAGCTTCCATCGAATCCGGACGAGCAACAACACGTGTGAGAGAAAGTGTATTTTGCAAACGATTATAAAAAGCAAGCCCAGCACCGGGAGTTTTCCCAATATTCAGAACCACCGTTCCCCTCAATTTTGAATCCAAGGGCAAGATTCCATTTACATTGGCAGGAACCGTTATAGCAGCTTTCTGCAAGCGGAGAATCAACTCCTTCGTTTCCGGACGGTTCAATCGTTTCTCCAGCCCAGAAAGTTGGATGTGAGGTTTATTCTTCAACCCTAAAACATATTTATAAGTCAATACCTTACGACATTTTTCCGTAATCAGTTCTTCTGATAGTTTTCCACTTTTTACAGCATTTAAAACACCATCCAATTCTCTCTTCAAATTACGAGGAGCCAATAATAAATCATTACCTGCTATCAAGGCTTGAGCGCATATATTCTCATTTTGCGAAATACCTTTCATCTCCAAAGCATCTGTAAAAACCAAGCCTTGAAAGCCCAATTCCCGACAAAGCAGATTATAAATAATATGTGAAGAAATCGAAGCCGGATTTTTACCCAATTCAGGTACCTCCAAATGTCCTACCATCATACCTCCCAATCCTGCTTTAACAGCCTCTTTAAACGGAAAAAGCTCAATGCTGTCCAAACGCGCACGATCAAAATTCAAAACCGGTAACGCCTTATGAGAATCCACTTCCGTATCTCCATGTCCCGGAAAATGTTTACAGACAGACAATACCCCTCCATCCTCCAAACCACGAGCATAAGCTACCACTTTTGAGCCACATTCCGAGGATCACCACCAAAAGAACGGGTATTAATAACCGGATTCCGAGGATTAACATCTACATCGGCCACCGGAGCAAAATTGATCTGCACACCTATCTCCTTACATTGCCGGGCTACTTCCTTACCATATTCATAAAGCAGTTCATTATCCTGTATACATCCCAAGACTCTGTTTCTTGGAAAACGAGGGGTTCCCTTCAAGCGCATAGCCAGCCCCCATTCACCATCAAAAGTTATGAGCAAAGGCACTTCCGCCAGACTCTGCGCATAATTAGTCAATAAAACCTGATCAGACAACTGACCGCCCGAAAAAAGTAATCCTCCTACTTTATATTCTTTTATAGCTGCATATATATTGTTTTTATTTCGCTGTGTCTGAAGAGGAGCCACTGTGTGTATAAACAGTTGTCCTATCTTTTCCTTCAAACTCATTTCAGAAAGCTGTTCATCCACCCATGCCTTACAATCCTGAGTATCCGCCTTCCCCTTTTGTAACAGCCCAGGCATCTGCTGTGCATACGTCATCACACATCCGACGACACATAAACTTATAAATAACAATACGTTTCTCTTCATCTAATTTCTTCAATTATATCAGATTTCCTTATACAACAGCAACTATCAGTTCTTTTCCATCCTTACTTTCATTTTTCCCACATAAACAGCATTTTTTCCCATTTGTTGCAATGGAATCTCCTTGCCATCCAAATTCTTATAAAACAAAGTCTTATCAAAATAAGAATGCGAATGACCTCCCAAGACAATATCAATATTACGAGTATTAAGAATCAAAGTTTCATCAGAATAAGGTTTTCCTTGCCACCCTAAATGAGACAAACAAACCACTAAATCACATTTTTCCCGATTCTTCAATATATCCGCCACACGCTGAGCAGCCTCTATTGGATTTTCAAAAACCACTCCTTCACAGTTTTTTGCCTGTACTAGCCCCTCCAATGCAGGACTCAGTCCGAACACACCTACCTTTATCCCCTTACGTTCCAAAATAACATACGGTTTGACAAGCCCCTCCAAAACAGTTCCCTGTACACCATAATTAGCACAAACAACAGGAAAATCCGCCATTTTAAAAAGACGTGCCATATTATCCAAGCCCAAATCAAACTCATGATTTCCAATAATCCCGGCATCATATCCCATTTCATTCATCAGCTTCACTTCAACTTCACCACCAAACATATTATAAAAAGGAGAGCCTTGTGAAAAGTCACCACAATCAAACAATAACAAATCCTTATCCTGTTTCCGTATTTCTTTTATTAAGGTAACACGACGTACAAAACCCGCTTTTCCTGCAAACTCCGGATTCGGATCAGTAATGGGGATAGGTTCCACACGGCTGTGGGTATCATTAGTATGAAGTATCAAAAGTTCTTTGATATCCTGTGCTGCCAGCGCACAACATACACACAAAGCAGTAAATAATACATATATTCGTTTCATGACGGTTCAGTTTATTCTTTAACGGTAATTCTTCCTTCTATCTTTGAGTCTATTTTCTTCCCTGCTTTAGTCTGCTCATTCACATAGTTCAGAAACAACTGACGCACTGTGGCCTTTTCAGGCAGCAATTTATCCGCATCGCCCACTTTGGCAAAAGCAGTCATATGGTCATTTCCCTCAGCCAAATAATCCAAGGTGGCTACTTTATACTCTTTAGAGTCTTCAATTTCTTTTCCGGCCACTGTAGCATCCAATAATTTTCCATCTCCAGAAATTTCAAGACAAGCGCCACTTAATCCCTCACCATGCACAGCTGCTATATTTTCAAAAAGTTCACGCAGCAAAACCCCATTCATAGTAACAATGCACAATGTATTTTCAAAGGGAGTTATTTCATAAATATTACCATAAGTTATATCCCCCTCGGGCAAAGCCGTACGTAGTCCCGCCCATATTCGTCACTCCCACGTCGGCCATGCGACCTATATATGCAGAAGCAGAATAACGTAAAATATCCGCTACCAAGTTGGATAACTCACTTTCAGGACGAAAGCGATCCATAAAACGAGCGCTTTGTCCTATGACCGGTGACATAATACTATCAACCGTTTTTTGATACGGAGCCAAAACAGCGATTGCAGCGGAATCCGGATTAGCATCCAAAGCTGCTGTCACTTCTATCCTGCTTCCCTCAACTGACGCCAGAGAATAGCCTGAATGACAGCTTGAAAACATAAAAATCCCGGCTACTATTCCTGCCGGAATGATACACATAATTCGGTTTGGTTTCATGTTTATTAGTTGTTTATTGCCCAAATGTAGTTAAAAAAGAAGTTGCAACCAACGATATCAGATGAAAAATAGTTGAATTTAATTTGGCTGTATGACAAAAATCTAGTAATTTTGCACCGCTTTCGCGCAATCGCTGTCAAAGAAGAGTTACTTGATATGTTGCGTTGGTAACGATAAACAATTTAAAATCAAAAAAAATGGATTTAATTAAAATTGCTGAAGAAGCATTTGCTACTGGCAAACAGCATCCTTCATTCAAAGCTGGTGATACTATTACAGTGGCATACCGTATCGTTGAAGGTAGCAAGGAACGTGTACAGTTGTACCGTGGTGTTGTTATCAAAATCGCTGGACATGGTGACAAAAAACGTTTCACCGTTCGTAAAATGTCTGGAACTGTAGGTGTTGAACGTATTTTCCCTATCGAATCTCCGGCTATCGACAGTATCACTGTTAATAAAGTTGGTAAAGTTCGTCGTGCTAAATTGTACTATTTACGTGCTCTTACTGGCAAGAAAGCTAGAATTCAGGAAAAAAGAGTTAATCAGTAAGATTTATCATTCCTACATAAAAAAGGAGTATTCTCTTCCCGAGAATACTCCTTTTTTAATTTACATCCCCTTTACCACGATTTTTTATATAATCATGAACAAACAGACTTGAAATAGCATTTATATTTAATATTGAATCAAACTTAAACCATTTATGAAAAGAATAATGTTCATTTTAGGAGTAAGCATCATTATGGCCTTACTTACTGTTACCGCAGCCTTGGCAGGTTGGTGGCTCGGAGCGTCTCTGCCTCTAGATATATCTGATACCACTCAACAAATAGCAGCATTACTCACCGCTTCTGCTTGTACATGGATACTCTATATTGTAAGTCGCAAAGTACTGACAAAAATCAGTCTCAAACCATACTAAATATATAGTCCATTAAAACAAAAAGGTCAACCGATTCTATATCATTCTCGATTGACCTTCTTATTTAAAATCTTGTTTTCATCATTCCTTATTTTCTGTTTCCTGTATCCCGGACTCTTCCTTTCCACGTAAATAAACAGAAGGTGCCACACCGAATTGTTGCTTAAAACATTTACTAAAATAGAACGGATCATTAATACCTACTTTATAAGAAACTTCGGCTACCGTATAACGATTTTCCAACAACAGTTCCGCCGCTTTCTTCATACGAATAATCCGGATATATTCATTGGGTGAATATCCCGTCACCCCACGTACCTTACGATAAAAAACGGTTCGTCCCAATCCCATCATCGAAGCAAACTCATCAATCGTAAACTGAGCATTACCAATCTGTTGATCCATAACCATCTGTAATCTGTCAGCAAATTCTTTATCCTTATCAGAGGTACAAATAGCCGGTCGTACCATATTCGGATCATTCGAAAATTTCTCACGTAATTTCTCACGTTGCTCTATTAGTTTGAAAGCGCGTGCCAACAGTAGTTTCGGGCTAAAAGGCTTAGTAATATATGCATCCGCACCACTTTCCACGCCTTCCAAATGACTTTCGGCAGAACTCATAGCTGTCAATAAAATAATAGGTATATGACTTGTATCAAAATCATTCTTCAATTTTCGGGTTACCTCAAATCCTGTCATCCCCGGCATCAGCACATCACAGATTATCAAATCAGCATCATACGTACGTGCACGTTCCAATCCAGACGGACCATCCGCCTCGGCCACAACTTCAAAATATTGTCCCACTTCTTCTTTCAAAAACTCACGTACATCGTTATCATCTTCTATAATAAGTACTTTACGCTTATTAAGTGGTGCAGATGGAAGTTCCACGCCCCCTTCTTGCGCCGATATTTCTTCTGCAAGAACAGCTGCATGATGTACTTCCTCCTCTTCCAACAACACATTATGGGGAATCAGAAAATCTTTTTCCTCATAAACAGAAATATCAGTAGGCAAACTGACCGTAAATATAGACCCACCACCTTCATTTTCAGTATATACTATCGTACCTTTATGTACACACACCAGTTCATGTGTCAAATGCAGGCCGACTCCGACACTACTACCCGAAAAGCTACTTTGCATAAAACGCTTAAATAACTCATTACGTTTCTCTTTAGGAATGCCTACACCGGAATCGGCTACCGATATGACCAACTGTTTCTTTGCTTCATCCACCGTCACAGAAAAAGTCACTTTTCCACCGCTGGGTGTATATTTGAAAGCATTAGACAACAAATTATAAGTCACTTTGTCCAAATAACCCTTATCGATAAACATCTTATAAGAAGCTACAGATGGCAAGAACTTGAAATCCATATTCTTAGACTCAGCAGCATCATTGAAACTCAAGAAGATTTCATACAAGAAAGCCATGACATCCGTTTCCTCCAAAGAAAGGGCCAGTTTATTATTCTGCATCTTACGGAATTCCAGCAACTGATTGATAAGACGCAACATACGCTGAGTGCTTTTATCCATGACCTTCAATGAATAAGCCATTTCTTTAGGGATTTTACCACCACGCTGCATCTTTTCCAATGCTCCTTGTATCAAAGTCAAGGGAGTACGGAACTCATGAGAGATATTCGTGAAAAAAACTAATTTATACTCTGTCAGCTGTTTCTCCACCTGTATACGATTACGCAAAGTATTAAAGTCACGCATCAGTCTGAAAGTGATATATAGCGCCACCCCTATCAAAATAGCATAAATAAAGAAAGCCCAAGTAGTTTTCCAAAAAGGAGGAACAACAATAATCTTCAAAACCGTTTCTTTATCTCCCCACACACCGACCCCATTGCAAGCTTTCACCCGCAATTTATAAGTACCGGGTGCCAGGTTCTTATAAGCTGCAAAATTCAACGAAGACGGTATACTCCACTCTTTATCATAATTATCCAACCGATACGTATATTTAGTACTATTCGTTCCGGAATAATCAAATGTAGAGAAATCTATGACAAAAGAATTTTGAAAATATTTCAACTCGATTTCATCTGTATAAATCAACGAACGGTCTAACGGAGAATCCACATCGCCCGGGCGCATGGCAATACCATTAATTCGAAGATTGGTAAAAGCTGCCATAGGAGTTACAGTGGAATTATTCACAATTTTGCCGGGAGTGATAACAACCAATCCATAATTAGAACCAAACATCAGTTTGCCATCCTTACTCACACAACCACTGTTCTCACTATAGACATTCCCCAACGCATATGCCGAGAAAAAGAAATTTTCAAAGGCATGTGTATCCGGATCAAAACGAGAAATACCATATTCCGTTGCAACCCAAAGCTTACCCTCCCTGTCTTCAACAATAGATTGCACCATACTATTTACCAACCCGTCACTTCCATCATAATGCTCAAAAGTCAAGTTTCTGTAATCACCTTCTGGCATACACATACTGAAGCCTTTTCCTGAAGTACCTACCCATATCCGGCCTTTACTATCTTGATGGATACATTTTATTTCATTACTACGTAACTTACCGTTATTATAATTATAAGTAATATAGTTATCCGGGTCATTCATTAACGAATCAGGATTAAATATGTAAACTCCGGCACTGGTGCCCACCCATATCCATCCATTATTGTCTTCCTGTATCACACGAATCTGGCGCTGGCTATAAAAATTGTTCAAAAACCGCTTGAATACATACTTATCCTTTTCCTTCACCGCCAAATTCAATCCACCGCCAAAAGTACCTATCCACATTCTATTCTTCCGGTCCCGGTAAAGAGTAAAAATATTATTATTCCCAATAGACAGAGGATCATCCGAGTGATAAGTGTACCATTTCCCGTCAATACTCAATCCGTTTCCACGGCTACCCAACCAAATACTACCATCAGCCCCTTCCTCAACAGCATAAATGTTAGAATCAAAATAACGACTGCTCTCTATCGTTTTCAAATGAGGGTCATAAATATACAATCCTCCACGACGGGTCCCCAGCCAAATCTTATCATCAGGCATACGGTTGATCATACGCACGGTATTTGAACGGTCTGATAAAGTTTCATCTTCAGGAAAAACACGCTCAGCTCCTTCATTCAAGACCGAAAGACGAGAAATACCCGTATATTCCGAACTGACCCAAATACCACCGGCTCGATCCTCCATAATATATTGCAAGAAATTTGAAGTGATATGACTGAATCCATTAATATTGGATTCGAAATGCTGCAATTCATCAGTTGCCAAATCATAAGCAAACAAACCGTTACCATAAGTGGAAATCCAAACAATATCACGAGAATCATGAACGATGTGGTAACGTTCCTCATCTATATAATTTACTTTATCAGCCGGAATCAGTTGGAAAGACTTGACAAATCTGGTCTTGGCGTTGACATACCATACCTTACCTGTATGATTATAAATCCAGAAATTCCCCCGGTTGTCAATCTGAACTTGTCCTCTTGCTATATTCAGTTCCGTATCCCGGCTCACCTGATGAGTTCTCAAATTAAAGACATAACTGCCATCTTCCGTAAAAACGATCCAATCGTTTTGCAAGCGCATGGTACTATATACTTTACTACCTTCACCTAAACGGGTAACAATACGGCTATCCTCTCCTTTCTCTCTTCAACGAAATTGTTCCTGTTCCCGAAAGAAAAAAAACATCTTTACCAAAAGACATCATCTTGGAGGCATCATGATTTTCTTCCACCAATACTGCCTTGTCCCCTACCACTTGAGCTATACCGTCATGGCTACCAATCCATACTCTTCCTTGCTCATCCTCAGATATATAAGTAACATTATTAGAAGGGAGATTATTATTTTCTTTCTTGAAAACCACAGATGTAAATTCACCATTCATATAAGTCACTTTACGACACCCGTTTCCATCCTGCCACAACCAGACATTACCTTCACGGTCAGTCATCTTGTAGCTATACAGTTGTTCATATTCCCCACAACCGGTAAAATCAACAAAGCAATCTTTCTTCAGATCATAACAACTAAACAACTCGGCAGAAGTCGCAATCCATAAGAAACCATTTTTATCTTCTTCCAAATCGCGAATCCGATGGTCTATCAACGAAATTTTATTTCCACCCTCAGGACGATAAGTCACAAACGAATTCCCGTCATAACGACTAAGTCCATTCAGCGTTCCCATCCAAATAAAACCTTTGCTATCCTGATATATATACCGAATTGAGTTATTGGCAACCCCATCTCCCGTAGTCATATGAGTAGAACGCACCTCGACTGATGCGGCAATACTTTGACTGAAAAGAATAAAGAATGCCCATAGAGCATAGATGTGTTTTTTCATATCATTTATCACAGTGTTTTTGTCTTGCAAAGGTATAAAAAAAGAGTGTATCAGAATGAATCGATACACTCTTTTTTATTTTAATCCATATGGAAGACCTCGGGCAGCGGAATAGTAACCGGAGAGTTATCCGGATTCACTTCCATGATATCCGCCATATAGTCCCACCATTTCTGCACGATAGGATTGGCTCCCATATCTTGCGAAGACTCCTCTCCTTTAGTTTTCTGACAAGCAAACAGAATATTTGTATCCTTGTCCCAATAAATGGAGTAATCATATACTCCTCCATCGGACAACATTTTTTTTAATTCCGGCCAAATGGCTGCATGTCTCTTCTCATACTCTTTCTCGAAGCCCGGCTTCAAGAACATTTTAAAAGCTTCACGTTTCATGGTATTTTCCTCCTTTTTATAAAGTCCTTGTTTTTACTTATTTAGTTTCTCCATCCATTACATGGAAAATTGGTTCGGAAGTCTTTTGTTCCGTACGGTAATATTGCACGGCACTATCATTCATTTTAGGATGCTGCTTGTTCAACAAATTAATCATCTCAGCACCCGCCCAAAGTACCGGTCCATAGCCGTGGGCAGCATACACATTGACCGGACGATAATAATAAAAAGCCGGATCAAAAGCCATACCTGTACCTACACAAGTTCCGTCCACCTGACCTTCCACATTGATTTGGGTGGTAACGGCATGCCATCCCAACTGTGCCACCGGACCGTATGCCATAGCGTCAATCCATCCTTTATTGATAGCATGGGCAAAGCAATATACATAAATAGCCGTGGCCGAGGTTTCCAGATAAGAATCGTTACGATCCAGCAACTGATGCCAGAAACCTTCACCACTCTGGCAGGCAGCAAGACCACGTACATGAGCACGGAACAGCTCCAGTATTTTATCGCGCTGAGGATAATCCTCCGGCAACACATCCAAGACCTCACACATAGTCAACAACGCCCAACCATTGGCACGTCCCCAATGGAAAGCAGGATGATCCTGCATACCTTCCACCCATCCATGACGGAAAAGGTTTTTCCCGGGTACCCACATACGGTCCGCAAATTGAAATATCTGACGTACAGCTTCGCTCAAATACATTTGCTTTTTATCACCGGCAATACATGAATACCAAGCTACCGGCGGAATACCCATAAACATATCGTCCAACCACAGCGTATTATGTTGTGGACGGGTACGGGCAAATGTTCCATCAGCAAGACGATACTCCTTATTCACAATAAAATCCATATAATTATCAATCAACGGCTTAAGTTCCGGTGAATTTTCCTTCATCTGCACCTTGACCATAGCCGCACACACCGCCCCGGCATCATCCAATGCATGAGGAGTCAGAATTTGTTTCATCTGCGGATCTACAGTTCCATACTTTTCCAATACCTTACGGAAGTGCGGAGCAACCTCGGCCAGAAACTGAAAACGATCTGTTACATATTTATAATAAGCCTGATCCCCCGTAGCCTCAGCAGCAGCCAACATAGCTGAATAAGTCACCCCCCATTCATAACTTGCCAGACGGAAAGCACCTCGTTCCAGCTGTGCATCAGCCGTCATATTGGCATAATCCGTAATAACCTTACCTGTATTCTTATCAACGACACGAGTCGGAGTATTCTTTTCCAAATAACGAAGGACACGATCCATATCGGCCTTTATCTCCTCTGTAGTGAGCATACCGTAAGGCACTTTGTATGCAGGTTGCAACAAATGTAACGGCGTATTCGAATCATTCAGTACTTCTTTCTTCTTTTGCGCATTCGCACCCGTTCCAGCCAGCAGCAACAGAGCGCCCATCATGCTTAATGTTTTCAGATTCATGGTATATAGTCTTTATTCATTTTTAAATTCATAACCTCTAAATATCCCCTCTTTCAAATCCGGTCCGAAATAAAAACCAGGCTGGGTAGGCTGGTTGTATGCCACATTTTGAGTAGCGATACTGATACGATACACCGGATCTTCCAAGAAAGTATGAAAACGGTATTCAGTCGGTATCCGCGACACATACAGACGAAGTGCCGAATTATCTTCCGTACGGAGCAGCACCTCCTCACGCCAATCACCTATTATATCTCCCTGCAAACAAGGATGGGACTTCGTACCATTATTTGAATCCGTTCCATCAAATATCATTAACGGACGACATACATCGTCTTCCCAATCATACTTGGTTATCCTGTTTTTATCCAGCAACTCACGAAGCAAATCTCCATCCCACCATACAGCCATATTGACTGAAAAGCTCTTGAGGTCAGGACGAATCACTTCACCTTTTATATTACGTACTCCTTTTGAATCGGATGACCACATCTCCACTCCCGGATTGCGCGGATCAACATCAGCAGCCATACACCGGCCTACATCTATACTACTTTTCACCTGAAACAGCACTTCACCCGTAGCCGCATTACGGAAAGTGGAACCATCTTTCTTATTTTCATGACAATCCCAAACCTGCAAGCCTTTTAATCCGGGAGCAAATTGTGTCAGATGCATAGCGTCTCCATGCCCCATACGGGTAGAATACAATCCTTTTCCATCATGATCAATGGCACAAGAACCATACATTATTTCATCACATCCGTCACCGTCCACATCGCCTACACGAAGATTATGGTTACCCTGCCCGGCATAGTCTTCACACCCCGGATTATTGCTGTCGAACACCCAGTGCTGTTTCAAGTTCTTGCCATCCCAATCGAATGCCGCCAGCACAGTGCGGGTATAATATCCGCGGCACATCACCACACTGGGATGTACTCCATCCAGATAAGCCACACAAGCCAGGAAACGGTCACTGCGGTTGGCACGATTGTCTCCCCAGTCGGTCAGCTTACCACGAGCCGGAACATAATCAATTGTTTTCATCGCTTCTCCTGTCAGTCCGTTGAATACGGTCAAGTATTCGTTACCAGTCAGGATACGTCCTTGGTTACGAGGTGTATTCCCGTGGGAATTTCCGTCTGTGATACCCGGTTCACGGTAATCAGCCTTGGCATCACCTATTATCTTTCCTTTTCAATCCTTTGTTCCATCAGAAGTCTTCATGACTACTTCTGCTTTACCATCTCCATCCAAATCAAACACCATAAACTGGGTATAGTGTGCTCCGGCGCGGACATTATGCCCTAAGTCAATACGCCATAGTTTTTCTCCGGTCAGGCGATAACAGTCAAAATAAACATTTCCTGTATAACCATCATGTGCATTATCATGTGCATTGAGGGGTCCCACTTCAAGATAATTTCATATTCACCGTCGCCGTCCACATCACCTATAGATGCGTCATTAGGACTATAGGTGTATTTTTGTCCCGAAGGAGTCACACCTTCCGCCGGTCTGTCCAGAGGAATATCGATATAACCTGACGGAGCATTAGCCGGCAAAGTATAATTTCCATTCAACTTACCTGTTTCAACCCCATTTATCACCGGTTTTACAGTATATACCGCTTTTTCATTACCTGAGTAAGTATCCCGGTAAAAAGTACCTGTAGAATGGGGAACTTCCGCTATTTTCTCTCCATTTCTATATACATTGAAAGAAGTATTGATCGGATCGGAAGACAGGTAACGCCACGACACCACTACGTCCGATGGATTTTCACGAATGGCCACAACGCCACGCCCCAACTGCTCTTTTTGCAGTTTGGAATAATTGTAGGCCGGTTGGGCAACCGTACCGGTTGCCACACACAGAGCTGCTAAAGCACTCCATAGTTTTTTTTGTGTTTTCATTGTTTATCTTGTTTCTCCTTGTAAATTATATTTTCCTCCACCACATTCTCCGCATTTACCACATTCTTCACAAACTTTGTCACTTCCCCCACAGTCACATTCCTTATTTCCACGTTCTTGATAGGAAGGCGGGCATCGCCTTTCAAATCATAAACAGCCTCGGTACGGTCGCAAGTCACACTATCCATATAAAGTCCGTTGATGAATGTAATGCTATCCTGATAGGTAGGTACCAAATCACGCCACTGGTAAAGCACATCCGTATCCACTTCGAGTACACGTTGCATCTTTCCCGCCTTCACATTTTTCATCCAGATATTTTCAATAAATCCACCACGACGATGATTGGTTTTGGCAAAGAAAAGACGGAATACAGAATCGGGAGCCGTACAATTGTGCATGTACACATTCCGTACACCACCAGACATTTCACTACCGATTCCCAGTAACGTATGTCCTTTCAAGATATTACAATGGCGTATCACAATATTCTCACAAGGAGTATTCAGACGCCATGCATCCTGGTTACGCCCTGCCTTTATAACCACAGCATCATCTCCCTGATCGAACACACAGTTCTCTATCAGGAAGTTACGGCTCATTTCCAAGTCAATTCCATCATTATTATGACCATGAGCCTTTACATCCAAATTACGTACGATACCACCATCACACATATAAAGATGTATCGTCCAGAAAGGACTCTGGCGAATCTTGAATTCATCCAGAAGCACATTTTTACACCGGTTGAAATGAATCAGATGAGGACGAAGATGGTTTTCTCCTTTTGCCATCTGACGCTGTTCTACAGGTACATCGGTAGAAGCCATCGTATATAACTCTTTCAAAGCATCCATGTGAGGTTTAGGACGTTTGAACCAGATTTTCCAAGTATCCATGATAGGAGCCAGTGTCCCTTTTCCGGTAATAGCAATATTCTCACAATCCATAGCATACAGCAACGGAGAATAGTTATAACATTCCATACCCTCCCATGAAGTCATCACAGCAGGCAAATAATCAGAGGGATTATCTGTAAAGCGTAATATGGCATTTTCTTCCAAATGAAGATTTACATTACTTTTAAAATGAACAGGTCCTGTCAGCCATTCCCCTTCAGGAATAACCACACGGCCTCCCCCGGCCTTATTACAAGCTGCTATGGCTTTGGCGATAGCTTCCGTATTCACTGTTTCCCCACCTTTCACCGCACCATAATCCACAATGGAAAAATCTTGTTCGGGAAAAACACATTCTTTGATGGGTTCCATAGCAAAAGGAGCATCGACAACCACCGTTTTATACTTTGGAGCCGGTGCCGTACATGATACGGCAAAAGCTACGGCCGCAATACCAGCCAAGGATTTAAAAAAAGTCTTCTTCATTTTATCAGTTGTTTTTCATTGTAATTTCCGTATGCACAAATATCCTGAATATCTTTGTTCACCCTATTTTATCCGAGGTGTATAAAGGTATATCTGATCCAATACCACACCTTCATCCAATGCGGTAAAAATTAAACGATGGGAAGCTTTCCGTGCAACAGGAAGAACCATCCGTCGGACAGCCTGATTACACAAAACATTCTCCTTCCATTCTTCACTGCGTCCTTTAGTTTCATACGAAACAGCCTCCGTGGCACTTCCATCCAATGAAATGGTAAAACGCAACCGTTCTCCTTCCACCGGATGATTAGGCAACAACCGTACTTCCACCTCTACAGAATCCGTTTCCCATGCAGCAAATTCAAAAGTCAGTTCTTTCTTTTTCTCCACCGCTACCGCCTTTCCTTCATAGCCCAGCCCTTCACAAATAACCGATGCCCCTTCAACACAATCAGCGCCATTCCATGTATAAACTGCCTGAGGTTTTTCAAGCAGCCCGGACGATAGTGCTTTTCTTTCCACCCGGTTGAAAACCAGAAGTCTGCGTGGTTGGAAATCCATCATACGGTTCCATTTTGTTGTGTTATAGGTTTTTGTCAATGAAACTATACTGTCATACGCCCTGTCACTATCCGCCCAATCAGCCTTTCCATGACGCGCCAACTGGGCTGTCAGCAATTTGTTATTCATTTGAGCAGCCGCCTGAACAGGATACTTCACCAACTGAAAATAAGTTTCTTTTTTCTGTGCAGGAAGCGCATGCCATTCCTGCTCCACCTTATCTGACAATTGTCTGTATGCTGCCAGACGTTCATTGATTTCCTGCTCACTCCAAGGCAAATCACTGATCACTTTAAACTTAGGATCCTTCTCTTCCGTGCGGGTATTCCCCATAAATTCCGGCTTACGGATATAAGCCAAACGATAAGCTTCCTGCATGACGGGCTGTAACCGGTCAGCCCTATTTTTTCCAAACTCACGCTCCAGGAAATGACGTTGATGAGCAGCAACTCCCTGCTGCTTCACCGCTTCCAAGTTCCATGCCATATCCAGGAAAAGTTCTACCTGATATTCAGCCGGTTTAATATCTCCGACATTCAATATCCACATTTTCTGTATACCCCGCTCATATGCCAAAGACATTTGCTGGTATACCAAGGAAGGATGGGCAGTTCCCAGCCAAAGATAATCATGCGGACGCCCCCAATAAGATATATGATAATATACCCCGTTTCCTCCCTTACGGGCACGTTCTTCTGCTGTAGGGAAATGACGGATATAACCATAATTGTCATCACACCACATCAGCGTCACTTCATCGGGCACTTGCAGCCCGGCATGGTACACATCCAAAACTTCCTTATAAGGAATAAAGACTTGAGGCACTTGGGTCACATCCTTATTTACATATTTAGTCAACAAATCGCGCTGATCCTTCAACACCTTGGTCAAAACAGCTTTTTGTTCTTCTATGGTCTTAGCACCATTCATCGCACCGTCGTGCACGCCACGCATACCTAAAGTATACAGATTATCCAACTCTGCCACCTCCTTTACACGCGTTGCTCCCAAAAGACAAGACATGAGCACTGTTGTGAACATAGTCATACTCTCCCACTCCATCCCGTTTCCACTCACCATTGGTATTCCGCATCATCGGTTCACAATGAGAAGTACCTATAAAAATACCAAACTTATCAGCCACTTCTTTGTTGCCCGGTGTAAAATAAAAAGGTACAGAACAACCATGCATAGCCGGCCAGAAGGTATTGGCACGCAGACGAAGCAATAACTCAAAAATCCGCTCATGTGTTTTCGGACCGATTTGTCCTTTCACATCACTTGGTTCGTATGTCTGCCAGCTCCAAGGGGTAAGCCCCCAGTCCTCATCGTTGATAAAAATCCCCCGATATTCTACGGAAGGAGACTGCATATTCCGATAAGAAGCCGGTAGTTGAAAAATCTCTTTCTTTGCAGGGGTCGCATCTGCCCACCACTCCCATGGAGAAACGCCTATCAACCGTGAAAGTTCCATGACGCCGTACGCAGTACCACGCTTGTCACTGCCGGCTATAACTAATTTACCAGTGGAAGAAACAGCCAGCAGAAAAGCTTCTTTTTTATTTTTTATAGGAGATAAATCAACACCTGCCTTATCGATCAAATCACTTTGTCCGATGGTTCCGACTATAATCATTCCTTTTTTACTTTCCGGAGTAACGATTATGCGGGTAGAAAAAACAGACTCTACATCACGATTGAGCAAATTCAAAGCTGTATGTACAACTTCTTCCTCTGAATTACCACAGGCAATAGTCACCGGTTCACCTGATTTCAAGATAAAAGGGTTCTGTCCATATACTGACAAAACAGCTAAAAAGAAAGCTAGAAAAGAAATGAGTTTTTTGTATTTTCATAGTTTTTATTTTCAATATTGCAAAAATAAGACGAAATGGAATTAATTCGTCCATAAAGCCTGTATTATTTATCGTATTTACGGTGCTTTTTACACTTACAATAAATTTATAAAAATATAGGGAAGAGCATATATTAAAATTTTCCTCTTCCCCCCACAAAATCACGAAAATCCTTATTAAAATCAATTTTCTGTATCCGGGATTCTGTTTTAAATTACTATTTTCCACCTTCATTATTTATATCAAAAACAGCTTTATAATCAGGCAATAATTCATAAGTGCCTAAGCCTATAATCTCATCAGCCACCTGATTGACTTTGTCAAACTGTTTGGCACCCATATATCTTCATCAATAACGTCAATGCCGCCCCTGTGTAAAATGCCCCCAATCAGCAGCCGATGGGACAACAGCCAAATCCCGATAGGACTCTTCAATTTCCTTTACCATATAAGAAAGCATCTCATCTTCTGTCGGACGAGAAGGTTTCCACTCTACAGAAACATCATTCGCCACTTCGGATCTATGACAACAGGAACAGGATCGAATAAAGAATGCAACAATTGCATATATAATACTCTAAGTACTCTCAATTCAGCCATTCCTCTTTTCTTTTTTTAGCTTCGGCTATATCAGCTTTTTCCAAAGCATCAATGATTCGAGTGGCTTTAGTTACCCTCTTTGATATTTGAAATAAACATTTTCCGGAGCTGTACAATCATTTGCCGTCCATAAGAATCGATCCTGCTGCCTCCAAGTATGTTCCCCACGAAGTATTCATTTCATCAGTCGGCAACATATTCAGAATAGCTCCACAATTATCCATTCCCGACTGTATATAACTATCAGCCAATGTATTATATACACCTACAATAGATGCATCCAGTTCCGCCTCCGATTTTGGGAAACCATCCGCATCGATATTATAAAATTCTTCATGGTCCAGATCGAAACATCCGGTCATACAACTTGGTGACAGCTACAGATAAAATATATTTTACAAATTTATTTTTTCATGACTTTTACTATTTAGAAAGTTAAATCAATACCAAATGAGAATGTCCTTTTGATTAGGATAAGAAGAATAACTATTATCCGTCTCAGGATCCGCTCCTGTATAATTGGTTATACAAAACAAGTTTTGAGCATCTACAAACAGACGCGCATTGCTAAAAATACCCCAAAAGCTTTTTAGGAAAAGTGTATCCCAATGTAATATTTTTTCAAGCGGACAAAATCAGCAGGTTCCACCCAAAAATCAGTATCATTATAATACTTAGTATACAAAACCTGACGGATACTTACCTTCAGGATTAGTACTTGACCAACGGTCTCGTGCATCAGTCGGGACATTATCACTATAACGGAAACGTTCTGCCTTCAAAAACTGCGAACGAGTATTATTGTACAGTTCACGACCTATTTCACCATAAAAGAAGAAACTTAAATCCCAGTTTTTGTAATTTAATGTATTGCCAATACCGAAACTCAAATCTGAGTTTCACGGCAAATTATAACTTTATCAGCATCATCAATCATTCCATCAGACTCACCGGATAACTGCTTGCGCCCATCTTTATCTAAAATATAATCACCATTAGCATCTTTCAACCAACCATTCAAATCTTTTATTTTTATGCTACCAGGTGCTGCATCAGACATGTGGGGGACATTCTCACCTATCTGAATAATTCCATCACTCACATATCCCCATTTCACATGTAAAGGATCTGTTGTCGTATTATACACTGACAAGATAGTATATGGATTTCTCTTTCTCCAACGATCTTTATAACTGGACAAATTCAAATCAGTACTCCACTGAAAATCTTTAGTACGGATATTTACGGAACTTAATTGCAATTCTACACCTGAGCTTTGTGTTTCACCCAAATTATCAGCTACTTCAGATACCGGATAATAAGATCCCACATTACGTTTATCAAGCAAATCACTAACAATTTTATTGAAATATTCAAATGAACCGGTCAAACGATTATTAAAAATCCAAAGTCAAGCCCCACATTCCATTCCGTTGTAGTTTCCCATTTTAATTTACGATTAGCAAGTTGCTTTTCTGCCACCCCATTAACCACTGCATTTCCAAACACGTAGTTATAACCAGTTCCATAATAACCATAAGTGTTACCTCCGATTTCTGCATTACCCGTCTGACCAATACTTAAACGTAATTTCAAATTAGACAATACACTTTGTCTTTTCATAAATTCTTCCTCGATAACACGCCAAGCAAAAAGCTCCGGATGGAAGAAACCAAAACGATTATCTTTACCGAAACGATCACTACCATCAGCACGAAGAGTAAATGTAAACAAATATTTATCAGAAATATCATAATTAATACGTCCGAAATAAGACAAATACTTAGTAACTGTCTTAGAACTACCGACAGTCTTTGTAAGATCACCACCAGCATTCAAATTGTTAACTCCAAAAGCATCAGTCAAAAAATCAGAATTACCGGCCTCAATATATTCTTCTATAAATTTCTGATAGGCATAACCTGCCATTACTTTCAAAGTATGTCCCTTGAACAAATCTTTTGTATAAGTCAAAGTAGCATCCAACAAATAATCATTTTTCCGTAACTCTTTCGTATAAGCCTTTGAATTAGCCTCATAACCGGTCAACATTGTTTTAGGATAATATTGATTAGTACGGGCAAAGCTTGAATTGACTCCCCAACTCATTCTGAATACCAACTCCTTTGTCAATGTTACATTCCAAAAATTATTTATCAGATAACGATTAGTTATTGTTTCATTCGTAATTTCTTTCCATGATACCGGATTGGCATGATTAGGATGATCCGGATTAATCAGATACTTACCTTCATCATCAAAGATTGAAAGATATTTAGGATATAACAATGCATCAGAAATAACTCCTGCCTGACTATCAGAAGAAGCCGATACTAATTTATCATTTGAAATTTGAGTCCCTGAAACAGACATACCTGTTGTCAACCATTTGGCGAGATCAACTTCCATACTTAATCTCCCCATAAATTTTTCGGAACCACTATTATATACAACTCCTTTTTGTCCAAAATGCCCCAAAGAAAGCAAATAACGAGAATTATCAGAGCCTCCATTAATAGACAAGCTTTCATTATTAATGATACCGGTACGGGTCACTTCATCAAACCAGTCGGTTACATTTCGCGCATTCTTTAACTGGTCATCTGTAAATGCTATTTTAGGTTTACTAGTTACCGTATTAGGATCAACATTGCCATATGGATAAATCTTATTATTATACTTCCAATCTTCAATAAAAAAATCATTAGACATTTGCATATATTCCTTTGCATCCATCATATCATAAGGATTAGCCATAGTCTGGAAAGAAGCATTTGCTTTAAAATTAATATTCACTTTACCTTGCTTTCCACGTTTCGTAGTAACCAAAATCACCCCATTGGCAGCACGAGCACCATAAATGGAAGTAGAACTAGCATCCTTCAAAACCTCAATTGATTCTATATCATTTGGATTAACCGCATTAATATCCCCTCCAGGAAAACCATCAATAACATACAATGGAATATTTTCTGCATTCGTTGAAGCAGAACCACGAATAACCATTTTATAATCGCCATCGGGAGCTGCTGAATTCTGACGAATAGACAATCCGGGAACACGTCCTATCAGTAAATTAGAAACCTCAGTAGTAGCTGTTTGTGGAACTTCTTCCATTTTTACGGAAGCAACAGCTCCTGTCAGATTAGATTTCTTGACACTACCATAGCCAATCACAACGACATCTTCCAACACTTCAGTATCCTCTTTCAATATAAAAGAGAACTGAGTCTTGTCGGCAACATGAACTGTCTGACTTTCATAACCGATATAACTAACTTCCAATATTGCATTTTCCGGAACATCCAAAGAAAAAACTCCATCCAAATCCGTTATAGTCCCCAAAGTGCTACCTTTTACACGAACATTGGCACCAATAATAGGCTCTCCTTTTGCATCGAACACCGTTCCATTAATTTTCTTATTTTCAAGCCCAACATTTATATTTTCTTTTCTATTTGAAAGTATAATACTTTTATCTAGAATTGAATAAGAAATACCTGTATCTTTGAAAATTTTATCCAATACTTTAAAAATCGTTTCCTTTGTAACGGTGACAGATACCAAACGATTTACATTTATCTGTTTATCATTATAAAAGAAAGTAAACTCAGACTGTTTTTCAATCTCCCCCAAGACCTTTTCTATGGTTTGGTTCTGAACTTCAATATCAAGCAACACATTTTGTGAATAGCTATCCGCCGCCCTCATTACTCCGACGGCAAATAAAAACATAATAATAAATAGTCGCATAAATAATGGAATTTTTTTTAAGGTTAACCAATGTGTTTTTACAACCCAAAACAATTGGGTACATAGATAATTTTGCATAAATTTGTATCGATTTAAAGTTTACAATTTCTGCTCATCGTCAAATAAGCAGGGATTTCTGAAAAGACTTTGTTTTATACGGGAGAATACGCCATTATTTTCCCGTATTTTTCTTTTGGTGGATGTTTGTTTCTCATATTAGCTTCAGATGGATTAATAAATTTCTATTTTACTCTTTTCTTGTGTACTATCTGTTGTTTCAATATAACGGAAACGAAGCCCGGAAGATATTCTAAAATGCTCCAAAATACGATCTAAACGTTGATGTATAAAAGTTCCAGTAAACGAATTTTCTTTCAATGCCGGATCTGTTATCACAAAATCCACATTGAACCGTTTGCTTAGCATACGTAACGCTTTTTCAATAGGAGTTTTATAAAGTATAATCTTACCCTCTTTCCAAGAAATATCCGACAGAACAGCCGCCCGTGAAACAAAAACCTCCCCTGATATAGAATTATAGGTAATCTTCTCACCAGGCAACAGATCCATTCGTTTTTTTCCTCTTTCTGAATCATATTGGAACTGTACTTTTCCAGATACCAAGGTGGTATTTACTTCATCCTCTTTTTCATAAGCTTCTACATTAAACTCAGTACCCAGCACTTGAATCTGAGTGTGATGAGGAGTCTGAACGGTAAAACGGCTATCCACATTTTTTCTAACAGAAAAATATCCTTCTCCTTGTAATATTACATTTCGTTCATTTTTAGCAAAACGAACGGGATACTTCAAATAAGATTCCGAATTCAGCCATACGCGGGAACTATCTGGCAAAACAATAGTTGTAATCATTCCCAGATTAGTGCGGACTTCAATAAAGCTCATCTCATCCTGTCTATCGGCATTATAATATAAATACAAAGTAGACAGTAGCAAAGGTATGGCAAGAATAGCAGCGGCACGTTGTGCCCATCGCCCCCATTGTAGCTGTCGTTCCCTTCTTATCCTGCCTCTGACTTCCTTCAAGGCAGCCCGTGCATCAGTCCGTTTTAAGGTATCCATTGTTTTTGTGGCAAAAAGAAAGATAATAAATCTGTTTGGCCAGCTTTTTATTTGCTTCGGAAGAGATAATCCATTTTTCAATCTCATCTTTCTCACTTAGAGTCACTTCTCCTTCAAAATAACGGAGTAAAAGCGCTTCATCTATTCGGGTATCTGAATTTATCATAATGTCCTTTTATAATAAGTCTAACCAAGATCAAAAGTTCCTAAACCAAAAACTGTTTTTTTTGAATTATTTTTCGAATAGGTACTTTCATGATTAAAATTATGTATTTTTGCAATAACATTTTCTTCTATAATCTATGGAAACCACAAATGATAATTTGATAGACAAGCAACTGTATATATCCATGCAACAGGGCAATAAGAAGGCATTTGATACTTTATTCATCAAATATTATGCAATGCTTTGTGCTTTTGCCCGCAGTTTTGTTTCATTAGAAGATGCAGAAGAAGTGGTTCAAGATACCATGTTACAGATATGGGAAAATAGAAAAACAAATCATATAGATTCTTCTGTTCATCATTATTTGTTCAAGGCAGTAAAAAACAAATGTTATACCTTAATGACCAGAAATTCTCTTCGATTCCAAATAGAAAATATACTCACTCCGGACATACAGGAACTATTCGAAGATCCTGATTTCTATATTATAGAAGAATTAACACAAAAAATAGAAAAAGCAATACTTAATCTTCCAGAATCTTATCGGGTAGCTTTTGAAATGCATCGTTTCCAAAACAAGACCTATCAGGAAATTGCAGAAGAATTAAACATATCTTCCAAAACGGTAGATTACAGAATTCAACAGGCACTAAAACAATTACGGAAAGAATTAAAAGACTACTTACCCTTACTTCCTATTCTTTTTTGCCCCTTAATAGGAACCCGTACATCCTATTATATCCTTGTACCCTATCACTTCATAACTGATATGATGATAAGAAGTGTTTCTGCCGGGAATATATGCCTCTCCAAAAGTTGTGTCAATGTTCCCAACGCTTTACCCCGAAACAGGATGGTAAGTTCTTATCTTTCTGATTATGTTCTCCATACAAAACGCTCCTTTTTACAAAAATACAAAATAGGTGCGATAAAATATTACCCTATCCGTCTAAAGACATCTATAACCTAAGAATACAGTAATTTTTCTAACTCTATAGATTTCAAAGAGGCATATTTCTTATTCAGATTTACAAAAAAAGTTGGAAGACAATATGCTCTCATGCCCTCATTAACGATGATAATCATCTCATTAACAATGCACTATATTATGAGTGTATCATCTTTATGCTCTCATAAATGCCCTCATGCCCTCACAGTGTTTACTTTCTCACACAGACGTATATTACTTACTATCAGATACATACATTAATATTTATCTATTTCCCGAAATTCAAGAGACAGCCGTTTTTCAGGCTTTTTCTCTTCCATGTCATGCCCAATGCAGCCTTTACGGATTTATACCGATAGCACAAAGCATATCTCCCGATTATACGATACAAACATAGGGATGTAGTTACGCAAGGATAGGAACAGGTTTACATCAAAATTCCTTCATGATTGCTCAACCAAACTACAGGGCCGACGCATTAAAAATTATTGTCCTGCAAAAGTTGTGACAAATAGTTTTCATCCCCATCCCGCTTTTAGTCTTTTCAGATTCATACTTCCTTTTGTTGTTTTCTCATTCTTAAGTGTGGTAAGCGCCATCTTTGTTGCCACCGAAAAGTTTCCGGCAGCATTTTTCACCTTTTTACTGTAGTCTTCTCGAAAGGTAACATCCAGTTGCCAATGAAGATTATTCCCAATAGACCAATGCTGCCTGATGGCAGATGCAATCTTCTCAGGTCGGGTATTATCAAGTGAAGTTACATAGTATCTGACCTCTTGAGTATATGCTCCTATTGCTACTATTGTTCTTTCCGACTTTATCCTACAACAGACTTCAACCCCACAAGTTTCTTCTTGAACATTTTCTCCATTATAGATCCATAACTGACTACAGTACAGGTTCTTTTCTCAATCCTTCCATGTCCGGCATTTTTCCGACACATGCCTGATGACTCTATTGATTATTTCATCTCTATCCTGATAATCATCAATGATTTGTTTAGCCGGTTGATATTTTTTTTTCTTATTCTCCTTTATAGCGATAATATAATTTGCATCATGCTCAATAATGGTCTGGGTTATATCTTTCTGGCATCCCATCGCGTCAATTGTAACAATACAACCACTTAGTTCCAAAGAGTTAATCAACAATGGAATAGCTGTAGTCTCACTGCTTTTTGTAATCTACTTTCACCTGACCTAAAGAAATTCCATTAGCGGCAGACCAGGCGGAAACCATCCATAATTTGAATCCTTCTTTTCCCCTAGTATGTTCTCCATCACATTGGCTTGGACCACGCATGAGCTTGCCATCTATAGCTACAACGCCTTTCACCTCCTGACAGACCTGTTTTACCCAATTACGGAAGATCAACTCAAAATAATCGGGCTTTATCATACTGAAGAATCTGTTAAAAGTATCATGACTGGGGATGAACTCTAGGCTAGGTATGCGACTCTTGAAAAAAGCAATTTTCGCATTGCCAAATTCCTCAATCTCATTCCAGGATTGGGCGCCACAGATTACAGCAGCAATGGATATATAGATAATAGTTTCCATTTTATGGACTTTTTTGCGGTTCATCCTAGGATCTTCTATTTGTTTACAAAGGTCAATTATACCAATTTTCATGTTAGTTTATGTTTTAATATATCTTATAAAGACAAGAAAAACAATCGACATAATCAAATAATAACGCATTAATAATCAACAATATAACAAATAAATAACAAGGAATAATATAGTAAAAAATATAATGCATCCGCCATAACCACGGATGTGATTAAGTCTAGTCACCTTTGTGGTTAACTTTAACCACTCTTGTGGTTAGACTTAACCACCTAGGTAGATAAGCAATTACAAACATATAAAAAGTAGGAAAAGAAAAGAAAGAAAAGAAATAAGAGACAGGGAAATATGCACACATAGACTACCACCAACTCGATTCACAAGCCATGCAGCTGCTTTATAAGAACGAACGTTAGGGGGTGAATGATGAAAAAGAGTAGGGTATTGTGGCAAAACAACACCGAATTTGAGCAAATTTTGCCTTTGGAGCAGTTTTTCAAATATCACTTTTCTTCTGCTACTTCAGAGAAGAAGGAAGAAGGGAGACCGCTCATGAAGATTTTCAATTACCCGAAAGGACATACGCATAAAAAGAACTATAAATCAACAATATAAATTATTCCAGACGCATTCCCTGCAAGCTGAGCATTCCCCCAAAAGCCAGCAATAAAAGTACTTTGTATCATGCGATAAAGTCTGAATAATTTATTTTTAAGCATCGGTGTTAGTGAGGGCAATGCCCTCACTAACACCGATGCTACCACCACTAATAAGCAGTTCATTATAAATAAGTTATGGCAAAAAATGAGGGCATGATGGCATTTTCGCGTCCAACTTTCTATTATTTTTTGCCATGTTCCAATAAATTTCTTCAGATGAACCCATTTTTGCCTGTTACTGATTATTTCTAATAAGGTATCTCATAAATTATACTTTATCCACATCAACCATCGACATAAATTAAGAAACAAAAGATCATAAAATCCTTTTAGGAGAGAACAAAAGATGAAAAGTTTCTGTATTCCCCTCTGTGACATACCTACTTAAAAACAAAACATTATTCCAAAAGAATTCGCTGAAAATACAGGAAATAAAAAGGAAATCAGTAACTTTGTATGTTATCATTTAAAAACAAAAAAGTATGGGCAATAAGATTTATCCTATCGGTATACAGAATTTTGAAAGTCTCCGCCTGGATGGCTATTTCTATATTGATAAAACAGCATTGATTTATCAATTGGTGAAATCCGGACGCTATTATTTCCTGAGCCGCCCACGCCGCTTCGGAAAAAGCCTGCTTATCTCCACTCTGGAAGCTTATTTCCAAGGGAAAAAGGAACTTTTTCAAGGACTGGCTATGGAAAAACTGGAAAAGGACTGGACAAAATATCCCATACTGCACATTGACCTGAATACACAGAAATATGATAGTCCGCAAAGTTTGGAAAGCAAACTGAACCGTACATTGGTAACCTGGGAAAAGCTATATGGAAGCGAGCCTGCCGAAGATTCCTTGTCCATGCGTTTTGAAGGCACCATTCAGCGCGCTTATGAACAAACAGGCCAACGTGTAGTGATTCTGGTAGACGAATATGACAAGCCCATGTTGCAAGCCATCGGCAATAAAGAATTGCAAAATAGTTTTCGCGAAACACTTAAAGCATTCTACGGAGCATTGAAAAGCAAGGATGGCTGCATCAAATTCGCCATGCTGACAGGAGTAACTAAGTTTGGAAAAGTAAGTGTATTCAGTGATCTGAATAACCTGGATGATATTTCGATGTGGAATGAATATATAGAATTATGTGGCATCAGCGAAAAAGAAATTCATAAGAATTTGGAAACCGAACTTCATGAATTTGCAGATGTACAAAAGATGACCTATGACAGCTTCTGCGAAAAACTAAGACAATATTATGATGGCTATCACTTCACCCACAACTCCATCGGCATGTATAATCCGTTCAGTCTGCTCAATGCTTTCAAGCGCAAGGAATTTGGCAGTTACTGGTTCGAGACGGGGACTCCTACTTACTTGGTGGAACTGCTAAAAAGACATCATTACAATCTGGAACGGATGGCACACGAAGAGACCAATGCCCAAGTGTTGAACAGCATTGATTCGGAGTCAACCAGTCCCATTCCTGTTATCTATCAAAGTGGATATCTTACTATAAAAGGATATGATGAAGAGTTCGGTATCTATCATTTGGGCTTTCCAAACAAAGAAGTGGAAGAAGGGTTCATACAGTTTCTTGTACCCTATTATACCAGCATGAACAACGTTGAATCTCCATTTGAGATACAAAAGTTTGTCCGTGAAATACGTTCCGGCGACTACAATTCTTTCTTCCAACGCCTGCAAAGCTTCTTTGCAGACACTACATACGAGATTATCCGTGAACAGGAACTGCATTACGAGAATGTACTTTTCATCATCTTTAAGCTGGTAGGTTTCTATGTCAAAGTGGAGTATCACACCAGCAGGGGCCGCATAGACCTCGTTTTGCAGACAGACAAGTTTATCTATATAATGGAGTTTAAACTGAACGGAACAGCGGAAGAAGCCTTACAGCAGATTAACGACAAGCATTACGCACTTCCTTTTGAAACAGACGGACGAAGACTGTTTAAAATAGGAGTGAACTTCAGTGCTGAAACACGGAATATTGAAAAATGGATTGTTGAATAATGATTCTGTCATTTCTATTATTTTGAATATTAGTGAAGAATCTGTAAACAATAAAAGAGTTGTTGTAAACAGATTCTTCACTCATGTTCAGGATGATAAGCTATACAATGATATCATCAAACAGATACGAAAATATCCTATCTCATATCATCCACCGGAATCACTTCCTGCATATAAATGGCATCCAGACTCCAAAGGGCGGCATCATTGGTACTGATACTTGTACATTCATCCAAAGGAGCGGGAACTTCCGGCGGAAGAACAGTTTCTATACGGAAAGGTGGAGCCGGAGTATGTTCCAAGCGGGAAAACAAATCTGTCCAAGCCTCTTCCGCCATTTTTGCATTACGGGTATGATAGGCTGCATATCCCAACAAACGGGATATACGGAAACGATTCTTCCTTAACTCCCATGCTTTCTGCTTATAACGGGCGGCAAGATCAAGCCATGCCTCATTCCATTCGGGATAATCAACCATACGGATCATTTCATTCATGACTTCAAAACCTCCCATGATGGTCATCAAATGATTTGTACTTTCTAACTTGGGATCACATTCGCTGGTAATAATCCCTGTAGCCGGATCATAACCTAAAGCCAACGGACCTGTAAAGATACGGTTGGGCAGTGCCACAATACTTTTCATCCCGGCTATAATTTTGTCACGGTAAACCGTATTGCCGGTACGTTCCCATTCAGTCATCCAGTTTCCGGCGTATGCCAACCAGTCGGGACCGATGCGGAGACGTGTGCAGGTGCCGTACAAGGATACTGACTGCGAGGTTGCGCCAGACGCATGGGGTCCAGCGTGTACAGTTTCTGATCGGCATCTTTTACTTCGGTCATTAAATCACCGCATCGGTCGTCCGTAGTAAGATAATAGTAGAAACGATTCCAGGCAGCCTGACTGATCCGTGCTTCTTTGGCTCCACATCCCCAATGACTGACGTTGTGCCGGCTACCCAATCCTGCATTCGGACCGATATGATACACATCCACTTCCGCCGTATGACGGGTCATAGCTTCTGCCATGCGCCAGATATCAGCACGTCCGGTACGCAGGAAATTATACCATAGCCACATATTAGAAGCCAGTTCCGTGTTATCCCATGCAAAACCTCCGATGTCATAACGCCAGGTATGGCGGACAGGATCGTATGCATGCATCACATCCCCATAATTCCAGAAACCATACCATTTGTTTTGTTCTATCGCTTTTTGATAGAAGCTGATATAAGCATCCAGCCTGTCTTCCACCCGGGCACGGAAAGGAGTACTACGATCGGGAAGGCTCCAAACACCAAATGCCTGCTTGGCATGCAAATAGTCAGGTACAGGCATCAGCACTCCCGGTCCGGCAAGTTGTTTAGCTTGTTCTGCAAAAGCTTTCTTTCCGCTATAACCACCCTGAGGTATCAAGGTAAGAGTCGTTGTACGGGCAATCCCGTAAGGGGTGCTCATTCCTTCTTGCACATCTTCGTAACTGGCATTCAAGTCATGGGCCACATTATCATAATGGCGCAAGTCCATCGGCTCAGCATCCGGACTCCATATCCATGCGGTAAGAGCAGCCACCGGAGTTTTTGCATCCGAGATTTCAATAGAAGACGGATAAGACTGCCAGAAATCATGCAACTCAAGCCCCATGCCTCCGGTTATATCTCCGGCAAAAGCATAACCCTCACTACGTGTACCGGAAAAAGTACCTATCCAAGGATTATTGTCATTGGCACGTTTACGGATTGAAAATGCATCCGCTGTCAGTTGGGACAGACGATAGCTGTCCCAAGAAGCCCAATGATCAAGCAAAGCACGGTTCTTTTCGTCAAAAGCTTCATAAGGAGGAATGCGTTTTCCTTCCATCTGCTGTTGCTGTAATGAAGATTCTCCATTTCCGGTTTTACCCAATGTAAGTATGCGTCGTCCCACCAAAGGCTGAACGGGCTCGCTCCAGACTCCACCATCGGCACAAGAGAAAGCTACATGGCGATTGTATAAAGCCTCACGCATAGGAACGTCAAAACGAACTCCCAAGGCGCGAATGAAATCTTTGTTCTGATCTCCGTCATATACAAAGCTATGCACCATTTTCACTTGCTCACTGCCACCATAAATAAAGCCGTACCACAAAGGGCAACCACTCACGACCATTCGGACTTTTGTGTACCCCTTCCAATTTAACAAGCGCACGCACAGAACCGGCACGCTCTACAGTCACAGATTTCAGTTCTCCTATATAATTAGTGAAAGAAACTTGAGAAGTACTTTCAAGTACCGGTTCGCTTTGCGTATGGCAGATAAGCCTAGCCTTTTCTCCTACTTTCACACCTTTATATAACAGACTATCTATCAAAAATTCGCCTTGACGAGGTATATATGCTGAAATGACTCCGGTAGAAATATGAATACCCTGTGATGTTTCTGCCACAGAAACGGACTTTCTTTTTATCTGTATCCGGCAGTTTGGATTTCGCTTTAGATTTCTTTACCGCCTTTTCCAGAGTCAGTTTTTCTGTTCCGGCAGGAATAACTCCTGCTATTCCTCCCCACTTTACAGAACCATCCGGCCAATAAGCCAAAGTCCAAGTATCAATAGGAATATCCTCACCACTTTCTGCAGATAGCCGTAACTTGTTTTCCGGAAAAACTTCCCCTTTATCAAAAGGCACTCCGAAACTTACGACCTTATCCTGCCGGGGAGTCTCACCAATCCATTGCAAGGGAACAGCAGTCGCCTCTTGCGATGAGCATTCATAACTGAAATTTGTAATACGAGTACGCGACAAAGTGGTACGAAAACCAAACCAGCCTTCCCGTAACGGTTCAGCATCCCTGAAGTCCACCAAGCGCTCACCGTCTATGTAATAACTAACCCTATTGTTCTCGTTGGTAATCTTGATGTGATACCAATGATTCGGCTTCAGCAAATGTCCGGCATCCGTATATTCCTTTAGAATAGCAGGACGGGCTTTAGGATTTGTAATACCCGACTCATCCCCATCATAACGACGGAAACGTGTAGTAGAGTTATGATTGCCACCATATCCCAAATAGTAAAGCTGTAAAGAATAACAATTCAAAAATATACCGCTACGCCATTTTTCGCGCTTCCATAAATTATCGGGATATTGAGGGTCTGATGCCATCCAGAAGCAGTTCAAATCACTCAGACGATCTCCATCCGACTCCACCACCACACATGCATCATATTCAATGGTCACTTTTCCACTCATCTTCTCTTTTCTCCAAAGAGTCAATCCTTGGGAGATACTATTTCAGCGGTATCTCCCTGAAACGTCACTTTATAATCAGGCGATTCCGATTCAACCTTCCAGTATTTAGTAAACTGACGGGAATTTAAACCGGAAACCCTATTATCCTGTGCCTTTGACGTAAAGACAACTAATAGAAATAAAAACAGAAACAGATTTTTCATACGATGTTGTTTTGTTTTCATTTACTTTAAAAAGTCTTTTAACGGACAGTCCGTAGCTTTCAGCCCGTCAGCAATACTCCGGGCATTCATACGGGCACCTTTCAAAGAGGTATGGGTATGGTCATGATTGAAATACGTTCCTACTACACGCAAACCTTGATTGTATCCCATATCCTGGAGCTTGTCTCCTGATATTTTATTCAAATCTATAAAATAAGCCCCGGCCGCTTCTGCCGCTTCACGCGTCCATTTACCAAAAGAACTGGTATTGCGCTCTATCTCACCATTATCAAACTTATTGCGGGGTGTATGACTCAGGACAATAGGAACAGCTCCCTTTTCTTTTACATCCATAATAAACTTACGCAAATACCAGCCGAAAGAATAAACCACTTGATAGCTGCCGGTTTTCTCCATTTTGAAGACCTTGCTTTCATTTCCTGAACCGGGTAATTCCGCACGCGCTTTCCCTGTGTTTATGTCACCTGCATCATTATGTCCGAATTGTATCAAAACAAAATCTCCCGGCTGAAGTGCATGATAGATTTTATCCCAACGCCCTTCATCTAAATAAGTACGCGCACTGCGGCCCGCTTTCGCATGATTCTCTACAGAGATCCTTTCCGTGTCAAACAGTTCGTGAATCACACTTCCCCATCCCCACATACCCTTTTCATCTTTATCGGCATTTTTCACAGTACTGTCTCCCACCGTAAACAATACAGGATTCCCCTTTTTACGGGTAGCCCCCGTAACCGTATCTTTTTCTACCGGTTTCAAATAACGAGCCAGTTCCAACCCTTTATAATTACGGATTCCTTCGGCTGCTGATTCTGCATTGACACGTGCGCCAAAAGCACTTGTGTGAATGCGGTCCAGATAGAACATATACTTTACTTTTTCTTTGCCGAATTTCTCAAATTTGCGTGCCGAGATATCATTCAGATCAATAAAAGGAACTCTCGCTTTTTTAGCTACCTGCTTCGCCCATAATCCAAATGTCTGATTTACCCGGGTGATAATAGTGCTGTCTGCATCTTCCCAAGCGTTGCGAGGAGTCAGGGACATCAAAATAGGATGAGCGCCTTTTTTCTTCACATCATGAATAAAACGACGCATATATTCCCCATACGTATATACGGTCTCTTTTGCTCCTGTCTCTTTAATAGTCACATTCAGACTGTCTTTGCCAATTCCCGGAATAGAGGCACGGGCACGGCCACTATCGTACGGACCATTGTCATTATGTCCCAATTCTATGATAACCCAGTCACCTTTACGAACTCCTTTCAAGACATCAGGCCATAACCGGTTATAAAAAGTACGGCTGCTGGTTCCTCCCAATGCGTGATTTTCAACGGTTATCTTATTTTCATCAAAATACTCGTGTTCAAAATATCCCCATCCCCATTGACCGTTATTTCCATTGCCCAACGTACCGGTACGCATCGTTGAATTTCCAACAAGGAACAACACCGGATTATCCCCTTTCCGGCTGGAACCTGAAACAGGACGGGCGGAACGCGCCACATTCAAACTATCAAGTGTATTATCAACGACTTGATTCACATCCTTCATCGGAGCAGCTATTTTATTTTGAGCATGTGCTCCCAATCCTACTCCGGCAGCTAACAAAAAGCATAAACAAAGTTTGTTTCCTTTCATGACATTTATAGTGTTTTTCTTTTATTGCATTTCAAATCTTTCTCACAAAAATAAGATGAACGAACAAACCGGAGAATAGAAATTCATTCATTTTCCTGTTTATTCGTTCAACCAATAGTACATATATCCTAATCAGAGTAGCGACAAGGCTAGAAACTAGGGTGCGGCGGTTGGTTATACGCTACATTCTGCCAAGCTATCGCCAACCTGTACTGACGGTCATTCATCCATGTGGCACGTCTGTCCACAGCCGGTATGGTAGTAGAATAAATACGTAATTCCGTCTGGTCTTCGGAAGGCCAAATGACCTCTTCTCGCCAATCTCCTAAAATATCACCCGACAAACACGGATTACCTTTTGTTCCATTATTGGAAACAACTCCCTCGGCTTTCAATAATAAATCTGTACTTTCCGCATTCCAATTCCATTTACTGATGGAAACATGATCCAGTAATTCCGCTAAGGGATCAGCGTCCCAATAAATGGTAAAATTACAGGAGTCAGGCTTTCTATTACTGATTATTTCTCCGGTATCCCCTCTTCTCAAACCTCCTATATTGCACCAACACTCTGCTCCATCATAACGCGGATCAATATCAGCAGCTACTCCACGACCGGCATCTTGTCCCAAACCATCCTGCCAGATAATTTCTCCGGTCGCTCCATCAAACATAGCTACGGCAGGAGTACGCTTTACAATTTCATTATCGCCTTCATTTTCATGCACGCCAAAAACCTGCATACCTTGACGGGAAGGAATAAAACGTCCGGCATGTAAAGCATCCCCGTGACGCAAGCCCGTAGTAAACAGTCCTTTACCATCATGGTCTACAGTCATAGCCCCCCACACAGATTTCATCACAACCATCACCATCAAAAGCTACGGTCACACTATGATTTCCCATGCCCGAATAGGCCTCCCACCCCCGGTGCCGCACTATCAAAAGTCCATGTATGTTTCAATGCCCCGTTTGTAAAAGTCCATGCAGCCACCACCGTCCGTCCGTACCATCCTCTTACCATGATAGGTGAAGGCGTTTTTCCATCCAGAAAAGCTACTCCAGCTGTAAAACGGTCTGAACGACCACCAGTATTATCATTACCACAATTGCCACCGACACCTCCCCAACCATCCAAGGGATAACGGGTTGGAATATATTCTTTCGAATCCAGTTCTTTTTTTCCGGTACGTCCCTCAAAAACCGTGAGGTATTCCGGGCCATTTACTATCTTACCATACGTAGGACTTTTTTATCCCATGTCCTCCAGTCGGCTTGGGCATCTCCTATCCGATGTCCCAGCCCATCGACAGTACCATCTCCTGTCTTACAACAGATTTCCGCACATCCATCTCCATCAAAATCAAAAACCAAGAAATTAGTAGTGGCTGCTCCGGAACGTACATTCGGTCCCAAATCAATACGCCACAATCTTCTTCCATCCATTTTATATGCGTCCAAATAGGTATTACCGGTAAAGCCACGTTGTGGCGGTCGCTTTGAATTAGAAGGAGACCATTTTAAAATAATCTCATACTCTCCATCACCATCCAGATCGCCCACGCTACAATCATTAGCTGTATAAGTGAATGATTCACCTGCTATTTCTCCGTCCTCCGGTTTACAAACAGGAATACTTAAATAAGGATTCCGTTTCTCTCCCTTCAAACGGGTCCAGGTAGCGACTTCCCCGGTAGTTGCTTTTAAAGTCCAACGATTATCCACCGTATAATCAACCGTACGGTCTAAAAAATCGGAAGTCCGATCTATCGGTTCTTTATTTAATTTTACCTCCGCACCTCCACCGGAACTACGGTATAAATCAAATTGTAATCCGGCTGCATCCTCCAAGGTCATGCGCCAGCTAAAATACATTCCTTCCTCTGTAGGAATTCCAATCAATCCTCTTGAAAGCTTTTCTCCACTATAAGGTTGGGAGAAAGCGAATATGCTTCCGACAAGCAGAAGCATATTCATCATAACCCAATGTTTCATCTAACAATTTATAAAACCTTAATACAAGCGGGGAGTTTCCCCGCCTATCTACTTAAAAAAGAAACTCCTGTCTATCAATCTTTACCTCTAAAAAATATCCACATCTCTATTGCCACAAATTCTCTTTAAACTCAATTTCAACAATGCGTAACTCGTGATTGGTTTTATCGCCATTTTTTGCCTTAAACAAATCCAACTCACCCGCAGCAGGGGCAGCAACTTCTACAATTTGTCCGAAACCGTCACCTTCCTTGCTGGCACCTTTCAAACGAATGGTTATCTCATTTGTCAATACAGGTTTTACATTCAGGTGGATATATCCCAAACTCTTTTCAGTTTCACCACTCCAAATCAGTTCATCACCTGCATATATTTCCAAAGGATAGCTACGCAAACGCCAACCGGTAAGTTTCATGCAAATTTCATCCACACGGGCCGCACGTTCCAAACTATAAGTTATCCATGCACTGTTCAGTCTGCCATCATTCTTCCATTCACTCAATTCATTATCATCGAAACTTTTTATCGTTTCATCCTGGTTGGCTCCGGCAACCGCCGATAAGATATTCACATCGACTTTCGTATCTTTGTAAGAAGGAGTCAACGGAGTTTCTCCACGGGTCAGCCTGCCCTCCAGTTCATCTCCCGGAATATAGTTACTCAAGCCATTCTTCACTTCAACCGGTGCGGAAGAAAGACTGATTTCGGCAGATTGCAATCCATCAGCCTTGGCTGTTATACGAACTGTTCCCGGAGTCGTAAGAGAGCGTATCAAAGCCCGGTTGATTCCACATTCTACAGGCAAATCTTTTGAAAGAATATAATTATCTTTGCCCTGTGCTATTCCACCACGCCATTCAGCCGGTCCCTCTACGTCAAAATGTATCAGATCATTAGCCAGCGGGCAACGTCTGCCATCTTTATCCATCACTTCCACTTGAAGCAATACCATATCAGCTCCATCCGCTTTCCAGCCTTTAGGACTTTGAATCACACTGAGTTTAATCTGTTCCGGCTTGCCTGCAGTCTGCAATTCAGCGCGACAACATTCTTTTCCATTCTTATCATACCCTACAGCTTCCAACTTGCCCGGAACAAATGCCACATCTTTGAAAGTATACAAGAAATGATAATCTCTTTGACCGTTTCCTAAAGATTTACCATTCAGGAACAATTCCACTTTTTCAGCACTGGATACCACATAAACAGGTTTAACCACATCTTCTTTATAGTTCCAATGACCAACGATATGAATACGGGGATTCTCTATATCCACCCATCCGTCCCACATCACCTGATGTGCATAGAAAGGATCTTTAGGGATACGCATGGCATCTGTCACACCACTACGACGATAATTCTCCACACCACGATAATGTGTATTCGTATCCGAGAAGATGATTTTCACACCTCCTGAGCTGACACGGTCACCTGTACCCGGGCGTTCACGCCAATAATCAAACCAACGAATCACATTCTCAATAGTAAAGGAATCCTGATTGTGATTATAAGCACGGGCATCCACCTTTTTCTGGACCTTATTAGTCATTGCAGAACGGAATGAATTATTTCCTTCCCCATTTTTATGATATGGATAAGAATATTCATCCCAATATTTGCGCAGACCTTCATCACGGCAGTATTCCATGGCCCACATCGGATGATGTTTGCTCTTATTGATATAAAGCATCTCGCCACCATATTCGGCTTCACGAATATCAAGCATTTCACGGGAACCGATGGCACGGCCTCCATGAGGGTCATACTTATCACGAATCGCTTTCATTTCTATCATGTGTTCACGACTGATTGATTCGTTTCCACATTCATAGAATAAAATACTCGGATTATTACGGTTGTAAATAATGGCATCACGCATCAATTCTGTACGTTGTTCCCATTGACGGCCTTCACGGTCCTTTTCCGCATCACCGGCCTGCATCGCCTGAATCAATCCGACACGGTCACACGATTCAATATCCTGCTTCCAAGGGGTGATATGCATCCAACGAACCAAGTTGGCATTATCTTCCACCATCAGACCGTTGCTATAATCACTCAGCCATGCAGGAACACTCATACCGACTCCCGGCCATTCATTACTGGTACGCTGTGCAAAACCTTTCATCTGAATCACCCGGTCATTCAACCAAATCATTCCTTTGCCGAAACGAGTTTTACGGAAACCGGTACGGGTAGCCACTTCATCTACTTTTCTGCCATCCACCCATAAACTGGTTTTTACTGTGTACAAATATCCGTATCCCCAACTCCAGAAATGAAGTCCGTCTATTTCTGCCGAAGCTTCCAAAGTCGCAGTTTCACCCGGTTTTACTACCGTCTGAGTACCCTCAAAACTTTTTATGCTTTTCCCGTCACGATCAAGCACTTCAACCTTATAAGCGACTTTCTTATCCCGATTATATTCATTTTTTATTTCAGACTCCGCATGAACCACAGCCTTACGAGACTTCACACGGATATCTTCCGCATAGATATAGACACCGGTAGTTTTTAAATTACTGTACAAGGGAAGTGTCTGATAAAGTTTATCAGTAACATGAAGCCATACATTCTTTGGTATACCTCCATAATTGGCGTTGAAATTACGGTCACTCCATTGATATTTGGTGCCGGTAGCACGTTCCTTATAATTCCAATTGTTATCAATGCGGACCGCCATTACATTCTCTTGTCCATATTTAATATAAGGAGTCAAATCGAAACCTACAGCCATCGCACCATTTTCATGCAAGCCGATATATTCGCCATTGATATAAAAATCAGCTCCTTGACGAACCCCTTCAAATTCAACAAAGACTTTTTTGTTCTTGCTGCCGGCAGGCAGACGGAAATGTTTACGATACCACATCACAGTATCTGTCAGTTGTTCTATACTCAAACGAAAAGCTTCATCTTCATTAAAAGGACGGGGTAATGTTACTTTCTTCCAATCCGTATCCTGGAAACGTACCTCTTTGGCTTCCGGTGTATCGCCAACATAAAGTAACCATTCAGAATTAAAATTGTATTTATCACGGACAGATGATGCTGCCGCAATCTGACTTATTCCTATAAAAGTCAATAAAAATAAAAGAATTTTGTTTCTCATAGCTATCTCAAATTGTTTGTTGCAAAACTAGCATAAAGTCCTCTTGCCTACCATAGAATAAGATACATTTATATAGAAATTCGTTCAAAACGAAATTTCAGGGTATTCATGTTGCGCATATTCACATATTACATTAATACTCAACATATTACACAAACACCCTGAAACATTTATTCTATAGGTTGCAACATCAGGACTATATAATTCATTGCTTCACCATAGCCGGAGTCAACGTTACAGGTCCCAATAGTCCTGAAGATTTTGGTTCCCAATCAGAAGCATCAAAGATACCATTTTTCACATTTTCCTTTTTTCTTGCAGACATATTTACATTATAGAAAATCTTCCAGTCCACTCCCTTCTTATCCATATAAGCAATTCGATTCGCCATAGAGTTGGCTACTCTGACAACTAACTCATCCTGTCCTTTGAATTTTTCAGCAGGGATATACAATTGATAAGGAGAGTCAATCACTGTACCGATATAATCTCCATTCAAATAGACAGATGCATTTTCCGCTACAGAGCCAAGATCCAATTTGATCACATCCGCTACAGGCACCTTATTTATAGTAGTCGTATAAACGGCTGTTCCAGAAAAAGCTTTATATTCATCCCCTACAAAATCAGTCCATGAGCCCAAACTATCAACCGTTATAGAAGCAGGAAGTTGAGGACCTCCTTGAACAAAAGAAACAGTCCAACTGCCGGAAACAGGATTTGGCTCACCTGCATTTTGATAATAAGCATAGGCATCTCCTGTAAAATTCTGACTGGAAGTTGATACAATGACAGTTTCACCCGGATTCAATTCCAGGTAAACATCTGTTTGCCCGTCATTGCGTTTCATAGCAGCCAAACCACTGGCACCAGTCATTGGATTGAAAATCGCCGCACTCCGAGCTTCTGTACGAAGTGGAATCCAATCCTCTATTTTACGGTCGCTACTATTTTCTATAAAGTAATATTTTCCCGTCGCACTATTTCTTCGGATACATTGCAGACCTGCCTGATACATTTTCTCGGCACCCACATTCGCCTCATTCATCAGAGCATTAATATCATCTGACAAACAAATCTTCCCTTACCTACACGAGCACATTTAACAGCACCTTCAGCATGAAAGTCCAGAGCATCCAGCATTTCTTTAAAATGAGCCTGTTTCTCTTCCGAAAGAATCATTCCGGCCATATCTTGAGGAATTCCCTTATGAAACACAACGGTAGCACCTTCATCAGCCAAAGCCATCAGTTTTTCCATTGTTTCATAAGGAATATATTGCGCCGCCGAAACAAGAACGGTTTTATATGCGGCACCGGGCGTTACAATCATTTCTTTCTCAATATTAGTTTTAAGAAGTTGCTTGTCAGAAATCATATCCCACGCATAACCATTCTCTGTTAAAGTTACCGCACTTTCTCTGACCGAAGATTCCAACATATTACGATCCAATCCGCTAAAGTGTTGAAGGCTTCTGTTCCCTTGTTCAGACATCACATCGGCTATGTTATAGTATAAAAGAACATCATTATCAGGAGTGCCATCCTGTAAAAATGACTGCACACGAGTAACATACTGATTCAAATATTTAAAATCCTCCCAAAACGGATTGTTCGGATGAAAATGGACTGCCGCATAAAATAACCATCCCGGCCAGGGAGCCTCCTGCGGACTGAAACAAGTGCCATGATAAAAAAAATATGATTCACCCCGCCCAGAAAGAAAAGGTCAAGTGCTTTCTTTACATCTCCCAGATTCGATTGGAAATGTTCATCCAGCCAAGTCGCACTTTCCGAAGATGAGAGTTTCTTTCCTTCCGTATGGGCTACAGACGGAGCCGCTTTTATACTGACCAAATCACGCCCTTCTATTTCGGGCACATCACTCACTGCATACAAATCCAGAATATTGGCAGGAGAACCATGAGCCTGATTCCTTATACCCCTTTCCTTGTTTTGCCGCCCAATGTTGCCAACGAATGGAATAATGATTTATCAATAAATCGTTTATGGTTTGTCTATAATCATACAACACCCTTGCATTCTTGTCCGGTGTATCCATACCTAACAATGCAGGTAAGTGCTGACGCAAGTCATATCCCCTATATTTTTGGAATTCGTCAAAAAAGCAGGAGTCCAATTTGACTCGCCTCTTGCATCGTCCACTTCATAAGAGTCATTAAAATAATACCTCAGATAACTGATATCCTTTCCTTTTAAAAGCCTCATCAAATTTACTGAGATAATGATCAATGGCCGAAGCTGAAAAAATGGTCTATCACATCACCTTCACCACCAGGCCCTGCACGTTCTACCATTTTTCCATGATGACCGGAACAGAGCGCAAATAGTCCAGTCACCTTGAGGAGCCGTCCAGTCCAATGTACCATCCGGCTTTATTTTGAAGTCAAGTCAAGACATTCACCTTTATCACTATTAGCGGTCACTATAATCAAAGGTAGTTCCTTTTTTATATCGTACCTGATCCAATGCCAATGTCTGTAAATCAGCATTCGCACTGACCGGTTCTTTCAAATCCGCCAGTTTTACCGGAGTATGCCCTGCCAATCTGACAAAGCCTTCTTCCTTATACCGGACTGGTTCACTTAGTTGTTCGCCTTCTTTCAATTGATAAGTTTTATAAGCCAACGTCTTGCACGCATCTTCGGGAGTAACCCAAGGTCCTCCAAACGGCCATCCCGAAGCATTAGCCAAATCAATTCCCTAACCCCAACTGCTTCGCTTCCTGCAAAGTATACAGAAACAAATCAACCCATTCCGGAGAAAGAAAATCTTTAAAGCGGTCCTCATAACCATGTATTCCATAAATAGGAGTGATCTCCAATCCCACCCAGATTTGCCTCCTGGTACTTACGCATAACCGTATCCAAGTCAGTAGTCCTGACCGCATTGCCTTCCCACCACCATCGCGTCCAAGGCTTGGTCTCGTTAGTCACTTGCGGCCATTCAATCTTCTGACTCTGTGTACAAGCCAAACAGCCACAAACTGCAAAAAGTACATAACAGAACTTACTGCATTTCTTTAAAAATAAGGATTGCTTCATAAATCTTACTTGTTTAAAAATGGAAACGGGCATTTTCAACACGTTGACCACCTATCATATTCTTTAATTTCCTTGCCACATCAGGATATTGCTTTATCACATTAGTAGTTTCTGCCGGATCTGTATAAATGTTATACAATTCTTCATAAGTTTTAGACGAATCACTAACTTCCAGTCTCACCAACTTCCAACCATCAGGTGTCATAATAGATTGCTTTCCTCCAAATTCAAAGAACTCATAATAAATACAATCATGCTCCTTCTGAGTACGTACGGATACCTCCTTCATATAAATCTCTTTTTCTGGCCTCTGAACGGACCATTACTGTCAAAATAAGATGGATCGTGGCCTCCCTCCGAATGGACTCCATTATCGGAAGTAAAAACAATGATCGTATGATCATACAAACCTTTCTCTTTCAACTCTTTAATAATCAAACCCACACTTTTATCCAAATAAGTAACCATCGCCGCATACGCCGCACGCGGATTTTGCTGCGATTTATAACCGTCTCTGCTTCCTCCAAAAGGAGTTTCACAAAATTCCCCCTCATACTCCGTCATCGCTTCCCCCATTATATCAAGATCCGCATGGGGTATGGTCGGTGAAAAATAAAGGAAGAAAGGTTTCTGCGCATTTTCATCAATAAAATTCAAAGCCTTTTCCAACATCAAGTCATGCGAATAATATTTCCCATCCAGCATAATCTTCTGTTCATTCTCATGCAAGAACTCAGGGTAATAACTATGAGCAAAACGTTGCCCCAGATAACCGTAGAAATAATCAAAACCATGTTTGCCGGGCATACCTTCCGTACCCGGTCCTCCCATTCCCCATTTGCCTACACATCCGGTAACATAATTCTTTGTTTTAAAAATATCGGCTACGGTAACTTCACCGGCAGGAAGCGGAGTTTCATATAACAATCCATCCGAACCTGCCACTTTTGCATTTCCTCTGATTGCGGCATGTCCCATATGCTTTCCTGTAATCAGAGCACAACGGACGGAGCACTGACCGTAGAACCGGAATAATGCTGCATAAACTTCATCCCGTTCTGAGCTATCCCATCAATATTCGGTGTCTTAATCTGACGCTGACCATAGCATCCCAAATCACCTATTCCCAAATCATCCGCCATAATATAAATAACATTGGGCGATTTCTCTGCCGTTGTAGTCCGGGCCATCGTAAGCCCTGAAGACAACAAAGCTGCGGAAAATAATATCTTACGTGTATTTTTCATATCCAACCTTACTTTATTTAAAGGATGAAATATCCACCATCATTAAATTCAATCTTTTTCCATTTGTAAAATGTCCGGATTGGAAAAGAACTTTCGTACCATCCGGACTAAAGCTGGGATGTGCATGATCCGGTTTCATCTTGGTATCCGACGCCAACCAATGACGCTCCCCGGTCTGTACATTAACCAACCATACATTTCCTCCAAAAGTATCTCCGGCAGCCCATTTATTATCACGGCTGGCATTACAATGCCAGAAACCTCTTCCTACCAATTGGCCGTCAATCGCTTGGCGGTCTTTTTCTAATTCCACCTGCCCTATCAACTCTACATCATCCGTACGCAAATTGATACGCACAATACCACTCGCCTGTTTGCGAAGGCGCGGCTGAAATCCTAAGATATTGAAATATACAAAATCTTTGGTTGCAAAAGTTTCATGAGTCACCCAATCTAGCGGAGTTTCTTTATATAAAGGTTTAAAGACTGTTCCGTCTGCCGTGCAAAACCACATACGCTGATGGGCATCGCCACCGGTTTCGTTACAAAAAACAATTTCACCCGGAGTAAAACGGCTGGCTTGTATATGTCCTGTTTTAAACTCCGTATCAATAACCTTAGTTACTTCTCCTGTAATAAGGTTCATTTTACGAATTCCGCAAAGAGTTGGCTTTATCTTTACCGGCTGGTTACTTTCAGGCAGGAAAGCGTTTTTCATCATACGTTCCTTTTCCTCTTCCGTACCCTCACGCTCAACAGTTATGTAGGCATAATCATCATTACAATCCACAGCATATCCTCCCGGACGTCCCATCTCAGTGGGGAAAGTGCCTATGAAAGTTTCATAAGAGGATGGTTTACCTACTTTTCCTTGTTTTACATCGGCAAAGAATCTATCCAAGTCCATTACATACATGTTCCAGTTTTCTTTTTCTTTCCGGCTGACAAACATACGATTCGTTTTATTAGCCAAAAAAGCACTGCCCAAGTTCGGTCCTTCCGTAGCTTGAATAATCTTACCGGTGGCCATTTCAATAAAGTAAATCTGTGTAGGAGTCCATTTACGTTTTTCTCCGTTAGGAAGCGTACTTTCCACCTCTTTGTCATTTCCACGGCTGGAAGACCTGAACAATAAGTATTTGCCATCAGCCGTCCACATGGGATCAGTCTGATAAAGAAAACGGTCATTCTTCATCGTGTCGGTCAACATAGTGATAGTATTGCCGGTCGCACTATCTACATAAGTCCGCATTTCCGATGCAGTGCAGTTTCCAAACTGAGCCAATGCGGCTTTACTAAAAGCTAAAAATAATGTAATAGCTAAAAATGTCTTTCTCATAGCATGTCATTTTTTATCTGATACGACAAATTTATGCATGAGAGAAATTATATCAAATAGAATTTTATCCATTTATATGGTTAATTGTTCACTTTAAACCAACTATTCTCTATATATCCTAGATTTTTTCACTGATATACTGCTCCCATAAAAAAAGTGGAAAAAGTAATAATAACTCTTTCCACTTTTACTATAAATATTAAACACCTACAGCGGCATCTCAATAACCATAATTCTGGTAAGCTTTCTTAGCAGCTTCATCTAACAACACACCATTTTCATCTGTAAGCAAGTCAAGCATAGTCTGGGCAAAAGGCTTAAAAGTAAAATACGGTTCAAACATTCCCATACCATTACCTGTCTGCCCAATACCATTAATCAAATTATCGGAATTATCCCACAACCCTTGTTTAGGTGAAGCTAATTGATCATGATAGATTATACGATCAGCTTGCCACCCTGAATGATGCAAATTCTCATAATAAACCATCTCTTGATTCAACTCACGTGCCAATTCATTTAAAATGAAATTCACAAAACGGTCTTCAGTCGTAGTAGCTGTTTCCGGATACATTTCGGCTTTGGAATTTGCCGAACCACCATCCCAATAAGATTCATCAACCAACATCGTGGATGTCATATCTTTCTCCACTTCATACGGCCATTGCTGTTCTGCCTGTGTCAGTTTTTCATATCCAGGCTGCAAACGTGCAAGAACTTCTGCACGAGTTTCACCAGCCTTGAACGCTGCACGGGCACGTACTTTATTTATATCATCTATAGCCGCATTATAATTCCCCTTACGTCCATAAGCTTCAGCACGAAGCAAATAAGTTTCAGCCAAACGGAATAAAGGTACATCACGTCCAGACTCATAATGAGTATAGTTACTGCGATTAGGTTCATCATATTTCACAGTAGCAGGACAAACAGTAGAACCAAATTTATCTAAGCCACCATAACTCTTATCATTATAAGTATAACTTTTGCCACTAGCTTGATATGGAACACGATAGTAATATTTACTGCCATCTTTAATCCAACGGGCAATCAGGACAAAAGGCTGAGCCAATGCTTCTTTTATATCAATTGCTGTTTCTTTCGTATTTTCCACATAAGCGAAAGCCAAATCACCAGTACCCATTTTATGTTCTCCAGCTACGGCTTGACGACCTCTCCACGAAGCACGATTATAACCAGGAAGAATATGCTCATTAAAATAGTCAGCCATCTCTGCCGTCCATTCATAAGTAGCATTGCTGCTATTATTATAAGCATAATAATCTTTATTAGCAGCCGGACTGGAATTAGAATCTCCACCACGTAGTGCCGTCACATATTCCACATGAAAAGACTTTTGATAACGTGAATCGGCTTGCTTATTTACATAAAGATCAAAACCAAAATCATTTGTATAGCCTACACGTGATGCTGATTTTGTGGGATATTCCCAGCAGAATTCAGGAATTCCCCAAGATGCGTTAGCATAATCCCCACCAAAAAAGTAAGGCAAACGATTACCAAAACGGCCATTATCAGCACTACCTACAGGACCATATACACATGAAAGAATTAATTCACGGCTATTTTCATTAGAATAATCATTCAAAGGATGACTGAACAACTTGCCAAAATCTGACTCCAATTCATAATAACCATTATCAATAACTGCAGAAGCATAATAAATACATGAATCCAAATCAGCAGTTCCCTTACCTTTATATAACATACCAAGATATGACTTCGGATTGCTAGTATCAACATTACCATTTACATCTACCCCATACTCTGCTGTTCCAAATTTTTCAGCCTGCGCACGCTGTAAATATAACTTTGCCAAAAAATGAGCAGCGGCTCCCTTAGTGGCCCGTCCAAAATCAGCACTCAGATTCTGTTCGCTAACATCAGGCAAATGATCATAAGCATAACGTAGATCACCTATCAACATACTATAAATACCAGGAACACTTTGACGCATATAGTTATAATTGGAAGGGAGTTCTGTTGTATATCCTTGGGGTACATAAATAGCACCATACATTGTACTCATAATATAAACAGAATAAGCGCGATTAAATAAAGCCTCGCTTAAAGACCTCGCTGCATACTCCGCATCAGTAGCAAACTTACCCAATGCCTTTCCTTCACGAATAGACAATATGGCACGGTTACAATTATTAATAATCGGATAAAATCCCAACAGTGATTTAGAATTCTCCCCACACAGAGAATTTGCCCAATTAGCAAACCGCCCAGTAGCATTCCACTCACTAGGCGAATACATGCCACGATTAGGAGTCTTATTTGTAAAGTTATCCACACCAGACATAAAAGTGGAAGGACCTTGTTCATACTGTTTAGTCACACGCAAAGCATCGTAAGTCCCTACAATCAATTGTTCCAATCCTTGCTCTGTTTCAAAATAATCCTGCGTAATGGTAGAAACCATTTTTTCTTCTAAAAAACTGTCAGTACAAGAAAGACTTCCTAATGCAATTACAGAACACAATATATACTTTTTCATAATTTACATCTCTATTTTTAATAATTAAAATCCAAGTCTCAGACCAATTACAAAACTACGGGTCAATACTGTATTATTAGTTTGGCCGCCAATATATTTATATGTACCGTTACTGCGTCCACCTTCAGCTCCCCAACCAGTTGTATCGTCAGGATTAATTCCAGCTTTTACTAAATCACCACCCCAAATAAACGGATTCAATACTTGACCATAGATCTGACAACTATTGGCACCAATTTTACCCAGCCATTTTTCTGGGAAAGTATAAGATAATGCAATATTACGAACAGCCACCATATTTCCTTTGGTATAATTCATATATTCTTTATAATCGGTAAATGATTCTCCTCCAGCACGTGGCTGTGGAAATTTAGCATCTGTATTTTCAGGACTCCATGTATCATTCTCTACCCGACGTCCATAAGTTTGCATCAATCCATAATACATATTACCAAAACGTCCGTAAAAGAAAGCATTCAACTGCCAATTCTTGTAAATGAATGTAGTAGTAAAACCTCCTTCCCACTTCGGAGTAAACGAACCTTGGAAATGATAATCATCCTTGTCAAACTTGCCAAAACCATTATCCATATAAGTCACTTTTGATCCATCTTCCAATGTCACTGTTTTTGATCCTTCCGTACCTTCCGGAACCTCTATAAATTCCTGGTCTACTAATTTAGCCATACCAGGGAACATAGTAATACCATTTCCTTTTGCTTTATAAATAGCCAACATTCTTCTGTCCTCAGGAGTATCCTGCCACAAACGATCGTACTTATATGTCCAAATCTCATCCATAGGTTTGCCAATAAACCAACCATTGGTAGGATCGTCCACCTTACCATCAGCCAATTCTACGATTTTGGATCTATTAGTAGAAAAAGTAAAGTCAGTTTTCCAAGTAAAATCTTCCGTCTGAATATTAGTCGTTGACAAAGTTATCTCAAGTCCTTTGTTCTGTGTCTTACCAACATTTGTCAAAATTTGAGTATAACCAGTCATCAGAGGAATAGAACGATTCAACAACAAATCTGATGTATTAGCTATATAATATTCCACACTACCAGTAATACGATTATTCAAGAAACCAAAATCAACACCAAAGTTGGTAGAAGCTGTCTTTTCCCAACCTAAATTACGATTAGGCAATACCGAGGCTTTAGCACCAGTCGTATTAGTCGTGATTCCACCCTGTCCAAAAGGTTTATTGGCCCATTGGGATACCATAGATCCTGCAGTCTGATAAGAGTTAATAGAAGCATTACCTGTTACACCATAGCCCACACGTAATTTCAAAGAATTCAACCAACCAATATTTTTCATAAAATTCTCTTCATTCATTTTCCATGCCAAAGCTGCTGATGGGAAAAAATCCCATTTGTTTCCTGCTGCCAGCATAGAAGCACCATCCCAACGCCCAGTAACAGTTAACAAATATCGATCCATCAAATTATAGTTTAAACGGGCCATATAAGAAGCACGCTGTTGCTCGTTAAAGGATGACCCAGCACCCAATTTAGCTTTATTAGAATCACCAATACTATACCACAAAGCTGTAGGGAATTTAGATTCATAAGCACGTGCATCCAAACCTTCCGTACGATAATATTCAGCCGACTGCATCAACGTCAAACCAACAGTATGAATTTTATTGAATGTTTTGTTATAAAAAATCATGTTTTCCAATGTCCATGCAAGTTTTTGGTTATGATTGTTATAAGCTACATTCGGTTCGGTAGAAGCATATCCCAAAGGATTAGTAAATTTATCTCCATAATAACTTCCCTCACGAGAATTACGATATTGCGTTCCGAAATTAGTACGCCATTTTACCCCCTCTAATGGAGTCCAAATCTTACCAAAATCCAACTCTGCAAACGAGCTGAGCATAAAACCATAATAACGGGTTTCATTCAAAGCTTCATCAATATTAAGCAACACATTATGTCGTGACGGACCATCATCCGGACTTAATATTTTTCCATTTTCATCAAAAGCTGGAGCATATGGCATCAAACTGGTAGCCAAACCATAAGAATCTTTAGCTGTTGTATTCGAAAAGTTGCTGACAATACCATAATTTTTGATAGAATGACTAGCATTGATACCCATCCCCACCTTCAAAAACTCTGTAGCCTGAATCTCACCATTCATATTAACTGTATAACGTTTATAATCCTGATCTTTCATCGGAGATTCCTGATCCAAATATGCCAAAGACATATATAACTTTGATTTTTCCGTACCAGCCGATAATGAAATCTGATGATTATGTGTCAATGAAGTACGTGTTACATAATCAGTCCAAGGAGTAGTAGGAATATTAGCCGAATTATAAACAGGAACTCTATCAGCATATCCTAATACTTCTTTTTCATATTGTGTTGCATCACGTAATACAGGAGTTCCATCAGCATTAAATTGAAAAGCAGCATTAAAAACAGGACGTAGATAAGGATACTGAGAAACACCCCCAAAATAAGCATCACCATCAATATCAGGATCTGGAGCATTACCATACTTACCAGTATAAGCTCCCGCATTGACATTGGCCTGACGGTTCCAGTCTATCAATTCACCAGAATTCATCCAATCTGTCATTGAATGAATCTTAGAAAAAGATACTGTACCATCATAATTAATAGTCACCTTGCCTGTTTTACCTTTTTTAGTTGTGATAAGAATAACTCCATTAGCACCACGCGAACCATAAATAGCAGTAGCAGAAGCATCTTTTAAAATTTCCATGGACTCAATATCATTAGGATTGACATCTGCCATAGAGCCAACAGACATAGGAATACCATCAATCACATAAAGAGGATCATTACTTGCATTCAAAGAACGACTACCACGAATACGAACATCCCCCAACTCACCCGGACGATTATTTGAAGTGATTTGTACACCAGCAGCTTTTCCTTGCATAGCCTGTAAAGCATTCTGAACGGGACGCTCACGAATCGTTTTGGAACTTACTTGGGTCAAAGCACCAGTCACATCACTTTTTTTCTGAACACCATAACCAACCACTACCACTTCCTCTAATGTTTCTGTATCTTCCTCCAAAATTACTTTAATGGTAGATTGTCCTTTCACCGCAACATTTACTGTCTTGTACCCCACAAAACTAATTTCAATAGTTCCACTTTCCGGAACATTGGTCAATGTGAACTTACCATCAAAGTCAGTAATAGTACCATTGGTAGTACCTTTCACCACCACACTGGCACCGATTACAGACTCACCTGTCTTATCAAGGACAGTACCCGAAACGGTTTTGCTCTGTGCAAAGGCCCCTACAGCCAATACGGATAACAAAGCAACGAAGAAAAGCCGCTGGAACTTCTCCAGACAACTCAACAGACTTGAATTCTTTCTGTCTTTCATACTTTAATTATTAAGTTAAACAAAAGTTAGTTTTCTATTCTCTCAGGAGAAATAGGTCTCCTACCTGTGAAAGTGTTGCAAATATATGCGCGAATATTAAAAAAGCCAATGTAGGATTGTACAAAAGCATGGAATTTTCCGTCTTTTCAACTGAAAAATAGTACAAACTTCTGTGAACAATCTCAAAATGGATAGTTTCAAGAGCATTTTTGTTATACAAGAGTGCTTTTATTTCTGATTGTTACTTTAATATTGTATTGTAAAACGTATAAACTAAAATTTGAATATGGCTAATCTTTCAATAGTAATTGTACCTGCTAAAAAATTATCTAACGGTAGACATAGAGTCAGGATCGCAGTGGCTCATCGTTCACAAACGAGATATATTTCAACCCAATTCATTTTGGATTCTGCAAATCAAATGAAAAATGGACGAGTAGTAAAACATGAAAATGCAGCTAATATAAATGCTTGTTTGCGCAAGTTGATTAATGAATACGAAGAGATTCTTTCGTCTATTCATTATCAGTCGAATATTTCATGCACTGAATTGATACATGTTATAACTCGGGAACAACAAAAAAAAGGAATAACCTTTAATACGGTAGTGAAAGAATATCTTTCAATGATGGAAGCAGACGATCGTAAAAAATCACATAAATTATATAATATAGCTTGTGCAAAGTTCCTTAAACATATGAAAGGTGATTTTCCTTTGGTACAACTCAGTCCGACACATATACAAAGTTTCGCTGATGTAATGAAGGCTGAAGGATTAAAAGAAACTTCTATCAGAATTTACCTCACTTTAATAAAAGTAATATTGAACTATGCCAGGAAAATGAATTATGTAACTTATTTAGTTCATCCTTTTGTTTTATTTAAAATGCCAGTTAGTAATATCAGAGAACTAGATCTGTCCGTTGATGAATTAAAAAAAATACGTGATGTGAAATTATTCAAGTCTGTGCATATCATGGCTCGAGATATATTTATGTTAACTTATTATTTAGGTGGCATTAATCTAAGAGACCTAATGGAGTATGATTTCACTAAAGGGAACTGTATGAGATATATAAGACATAAAACCCGTAATAGCAAAAAAAATGAAAATGAAATAGCTTTCACTATCCAGCCAGAAGCACAGACAATTATTGAACGATATATTTCTGAAAATGGGAAATTAGTTTTTGGCAAATATGAATCTTATGAAAAAGTATATAGTTTGGTCTTTAGACATATAGGGAAGGTGACTGATCTGGCAGGCATAAATAGAAAGGTTTCATATTATTCTGCAAGAAAAACATTTGCACAACATGGTTATGATATAGGTATCGAAATAGAAAAAATAGAATATTGTATTGGTCATAGTATGAAAAATAATCGTCCTATATTTAATTATATACGAATAATGCAAGAGCACGCCGATAAAGTTTTTAGAGAAATCTTCGATCAATTGCTTAAATAGTCAATGTTATTATATATGCATAAATGTCTTTCATATCATGTAAATGTTATTATTGTATTACCTTAAAAAGTAAGTGTGGTTCATAAATCAAGCAAATGCACTTAGACAGCTGATAAAGTACACTTACTTTTTGGAGATATTTTTTAAGTTCAAGTCAGGATATAAACTACTCCATATAAATTTGAGAGCAAAGTAAAATATTTCATAAATACTAACTAAAAGAGTTTTTTTTCCAACAGTAATAAGAGCACTTTATATTCTCTATTATTGTATCATCTATATTATAAAATTCGATGAAATGGGCTTTTTTTGATACTTTCAACTTTATATATCAAGTTAACTTTTGTTTAACTTAATAATTAAAGTATGAAAGACAGAAAGAATTCAAGTCTGTTACGTCGTTTGGAGAAGTTCCAGCGGCTGTTCTTCGTTGCTTTGTTATCCGTATTGGCTGTAGGGGCCTTTGCACAGAGCAAAACCGTTTCGGGTACTGTCCTTGACAAAACAGGTGAGTCTGTAATCGGTGCCAGTGTGGTGGTGAAAGGTACGACTAATGGTACAATTACCGACTTTGATGGTAAGTTCACACTTCAGAATGTTCCTGATAATGGAACGATCCAAGTAAGTTTTGTGGGGTACAAGACCGTAGATATCCAAGTGAAAGGACAATCTACCGTTAAAATAATCTTGGAGGAGGATACCGAAACACTGGATGAAGTGGTAGTGGTTGGTTATGGTGTTCAGAAAAAAAGTGATGTGACTGGTGCTATGGCACGTGTGGGTTCTGAAGAATTGAATACAAGACCTGTGAACAATGCTTTTGAAGCCTTACAAGGCAAAGCTGCCGGTGTAGATATCACCTCAAGTGAACGTCCGGGTACTGTAGGATCAATCCGTATTCGTGGTAACCGATCTATCAGCGCATCATCAGACCCTCTGTATGTAGTAGATGGAGTGCCCTTGAGTGCTGGAGGAATTGAAACGATCAATCCGCGTGACATAGAATCCATTGATATCTTAAAGGATGCCTCTTCTACAGCTATTTACGGTTCTCGTGGTGCCAATGGTGTCATATTGATAACCACCAAACGCGGTAAAGCAGGTAGACTCGCTTTAAACTACTCAGGTTCTGTCACATTAGAAACCCTAAAAGACAAATCACCTGCCATGAGTGCAAGCGATTATATTACCTGGCGCCGTTGGGCTTATTATAACTCAGATCCGGTAAACAATCCTCGCGGTGACCAACCTAACTACGATAAAGACCAAATTTATTTCGCAGCATCAGGTGATCCCGCAGCTTTGGCTAATGTAAATAAAGGTTGGAATAACGGTACTTGGGATGGAAGTAGAGTAACAGATACCGACTGGGCAGACATAGTGACCCAAACAGGTATCACACATGAACATACCATCAGTGGTAGTGGCGGTAACGAAACTGCACAAGCTTTTTCTTCTCTATTGGTTATCTAAATAATCAAGGTACTCAGAAAGGACAGGAATATGAACGTTATAATTTCTCAATGTCTGTCGATTTACAAGTAAAACCTTGGTTTAAAATGGGCGGATCTATCAACGGTTCATGGGCGGTTCAAGACTATGGTTATTCCCGTACCGGACAATCTTCAGGCTCGGGCCCTGTTGATATATATAGCGCGGCAAAAGCTATTCCACGCTTTGGTGTTCCTTATGATGAAGAAGGCAATATCATTACCAACCCCTGTGGCTCCACCACCAATGTCTATACTGTGATTGACGAATGGAATAAGTCAACCGATAACCGCCAAACTTTCCGTGCACTAGGCAGCTTTTACGGACAATTTGATTTTGGAAAAATATGGGCACCACTAGAGGGACTAAGCTATAAAATCTCTTTCGGTCCTGATTTCCGCCACTATCGTCAAGGTATTTTTATCAGCAAAGACTCTGCCGTGAAAATGGGCTCAAAAAACTATGCTAAATATGCAACAGATCGTTACTTGTCATGGACACTGGATAATCAGATCAACTATAACAAGACATTCGGCAAACATAACTTAGGCGTAACCTTATTGCAATCAGCTTCCAAATATAATAAAGAAAGTGGTTCCGAAAGTGCTAACGCCATTCCTAATGAGAATTTTGAATGGTACAACATGGGCAGTGTAGACATTACAGATGCAGCAACTTATGGTGCTGGTATGAGTACCGGTATGTCTGAAAATCAGCTGGCATCATACATGGCACGTATAAACTACGCATACAACGACCGTTATTTATTGACTGTATCCGGACGTTATGACGGTTCTTCTGTATTAGCAGACGGACACAAATGGAGTTTCTTCCCTTCTGCCGCCTTGGGCTGGCGCATTGACCAAGAAGACTTCATGAAAGATATTTCTTGGATAAACCAGTTAAAGCTTCGTTTCGGTTTGGGAACAACAGGTAACTCAGCTGTAAGTGCATATTCTACATTAGGTAATATCCAGTCATTCTATGTACCTTTTGGCTCTACTCTAACACCTGCTTATGCTACAAATGAACCTTATTACACTTCTTCTCAAGTAAAAATGGCAAATAAAGATTTAGGTTGGGAAAAGACAACACAATATAACTATGGTGTAGATTTCAGTTTCTTGAATGGACGTATCAGCGGTTCAATGGATATTTATCACTCTAACACCAATGACTTATTATTAAGCATGACTATTCCAACCTTAACCGGCTTTAATTCTACTTATGCCAATGTAGGTAAAACAAAAAACTTCGGTGTTGACTTATCTCTGAACTTGGTTCCCATACAAACCAAAGACTTTGAATGGAGTTCCACTATCAATGCAGCCTATCAAAAAGATGAAATCGTAGAACTTGCCAACGGCAAGCAGGATGACATTTCCAATGCCTGGTTCATTGGTGAGTCAATCAATGTTTTCTATGGTACTGCCAGCGATGGTCTGTGGCAGGAAAGTGATGCGGCAGAAATGGCTAAATTCAATGCCAACGGACATAAATTTGAAGCAGGTATGGTTAAACCAGTTGATCAGGATGGTAACTATATTATAGACAGTAATGACCGTATTATTCTTGGCAACAAAAATCCTAAATGGGTACTGGGATGGAGCAATACATTCAACTATAAAGGTCTTGAACTAGGTATCGAGCTGAACGGACGATTTGGTTATATGGTTGATACGGGTGGTGAATGCTTATTGGACTCCTGACAACACTGGGCTTTAAAGACGCTTCATTCATCAAGATCCGTAACATTTCTTTAGGTTATAACTTCAATTCCAAAGCATTAAAGAACATCGGAATCAGTTCTCTTAAATTATATGCACAAGCTAAGAATATAGGCAACCTCTATTCTTCAGTAGATTTTATGGATCTGGACTTAGGCACTACTTATTACAATAGAGGCTTTACTTTCGGTTTACAAGTTGGTTTCTAATTTGATAATAACACATTAAACTGTTTTTAAAATGAAAAATTTAAAATATACATTATTCACAGCTGCCCTGTCTGTCGCAATGACTGCCAGTTTCAGTTCTTGTAGCGATAGTTTCCTAGATGAAAAAAACAAGTCATCCTATACCACTGATTATTTCAAAACGTCACAGGGCATTCAAGATCTGGCTACCGCACTGTACGGTAACATCCGTTGGCATTTCGGTTATGAATGGGCGTATGGTATTACCCTTTACGGCACTGATGAATTCACAAACGGCTCTGACCTGACGGCAGAACCATGGAACACTTATGACAGCCGTCTGAACCCATTGGACTGTACAAAAGCAAACGGAGCGGCCAACAATAACTGTCCGGGTATATCAGCTCTTTGGGATCAGATGTATTACGGCATCGCTTCTGCCAATCAAGTTATCGCATCAGCTGACTATGTTACTGATGCGGAAGTCCGTGAAAAATGCTTGGGTGAAGCTTATTTCCTACGTGGATATAACTACTATCGTCTTTTCGCACAATATGGTGGTGTGGTTCTGCAAACCCAAGTTACTGAAGGTGTGGTCAGAACCTTTACTCGCGCTTCTGCAGAAGAAACATTAAACCAAGTGATTGATGACCTGCAGAACGCTTACGACAAACTACCTGCAGACAAATGGCGTGGTACAGGTACATGGACTAAATATACAGCAGCACACTTTCTGGCAAAGGCTTTACTATATCGTCAGTCTGAACGTTGCAGCGACTGGAACTCAAGTTACCCTGCAGATGCAGACTTGAAAAAAGCGATTACGTTATGTGATGAAGTCATCTCAAAATGTCCGTTGGAAAGTGATTATAATAACCTTTACGCCAAATGGACCGGTATAGACTGCAAAGCCGAGGAGTCTAATGAAATATTAATGTCATGCCAACACACTTCTTCGGCAACCGGACGTTTCGGAAACCGTACTTATAATTACTTCAACCCACAATTCTCCAACTTCTCCGGTGGTTGGACACAACGTGGTCAATATATTGGTGGTATGGACTTCCAACGTTGCCGCCCTACAGAATATGCTTATGCTATCTTCGACAATGTGAATGACTCACGTATGTGGAAAACATTCAAAACTGTATACGGATTGAATAATATTGCATCGAAAGCAGATGATGTAGTGGCTACAAACGGTATTACAGCCGATCAGGTTCCAACACTAGGCGACCAAGGCATCATCTTTATTCTTAATAAAAAAAGTGACAATCGTTTTAAAGACGCCACAAACTCCGATTATGGAACAGTAGGTCGTGGTGGTATAGCCCACTCCTTTGTAAACCCCGAAACAAATAAATGGGTGCCGAATGTGTTCCCTGTATATGCCGGTGGTCAATATGTATTGAACACCTATGGTGTTAGCGGAAATCCAGCACAGTCCAATGTATTCTGTGGTATCAATAAAACTGATGACGGCTCGCGTACAGCAGAGAAAGGGGACGCACATCGTGATGTCATTATGGCCCGTACAGGCGAAACTTATCTGATAAAAGCAGAAGCTCAAGTACGTTCCGGTAACTTCCAGGATGCTATTTCTACCATCAACCAGCTCCGTGCACGTGCCGAATGGAAAAATGGGGAAGACCGCGAATACTACACCGACGGTTCTATGGCTTTCCTGAAAAGCGCAGGCGGTGACGAAGATAATTCAACCGCACTAAGCACTTTAGGCAAATGCAAAGATGCCAATGGTACCAAGATCAATAACACAGAGGCATTCAAGGCTTCTTTCCTTCAAAAGAACACTTACTATCTTTCAACTGGTATAGAACGCACTACAGATGCTTCCAGTCTGCAAATTTCAAGTTATTCATCATTACCAGCTGAGGATGAAGCTATTCTATCAGCAATGGGCGTAAATGGGGACAAAGACCATTTGATCAATTTCATTTTAAACGAACGTACCCGCGAATGCTTAGGTGAATGGAACCGCTGGGAAGAGTTGAGCCGTACCAAGACTTTGGTTCAACGTGCTAAATTATTCAATCCGGAAGCAGCTGCCAATATAGCAGACAAACATTTGCTTCGTCCTATTCCACAAACATTCTTAGACCAACTTCAGCATGAAGACGGTACGAATTTAAGTGATGAAGAAAAAGCCGCAATGCAGAATCCAGGCTATTAACAGACTAGATTTTTGCAGTCAATAATTAATAAGGGGAGTGCCGGATTCAGCATTCCCCTATTTTCCACACCATAAATACTTATTTTATAATGAAAAAAATCGGTCGGTTTATATGCTTCACTACACTATTCTTGTTAATAGCGGGATGCAAACAACAAAAATCCATACGCTATGAACTTGTAGATGGCAATCCACAAATAGATTACATAGATTTCCTGAACGACACGCTATGCCGATTTGTCGCACCAGGACCATTGGTTCTGACAAGCCACTACACAAAAGAAGGAGATATTTATATAATACAAATCAACGATATAGTGAGCGCACGGCTATATAAAGAAGAAGGAAAGCTACGAGGTGAGGCTCCTTTTTTTGAAGGAATATGGATTATAAAAGAAAAGTGATATCAACAAGTTCTGTACAGTTCATTCACTCATTTCTTTTCATATAAAGAATCTATCTGTCAGCCCCCCCAAAAAAGATCAATAACTAGATTGTTATCCGTATATGGAAAAAGAACAGAAAGAAGATGAACAATATTCCATGTAAATGAATAAAATTCCATAGGTAAGACACCTTCTTCGTCTATATTTGCATAAATCAAAAATCAAAGATACTATGGAACTATTACCAGCAATCAGGAAAAGCATAATTACATTCGCTCTGCTGCCTGCACTTCTATATGCAGGTATCCCCCCCACCCTACAAAGCGATGCCTCACAAAGAATGACCAAAGATATCATGGACCGCGTTTACATCACCCCCAAACGTATTGTTACCAAATACGCAGGATGTAAAAATAATCTGATAAAAGATGAACACTATTTGTTAGAGCGTGGAAACGGCCAATCGGAAATGAACAGAAAAAAATGTTGTATAATGACCTCTACTGAAACAGAGAAGGCATCCTTGTTACTGGATTTCGGCAGTGAACTGCATGGAGGATTAAAAAGCTCGTCATGGGCAGTTCCAGCCGTAGGGAACCTTCTTTGGTAAGGATACGTTTCGGAGAATCTGTTGGAGAAGCCAACAGTACCACTTCAAATTCCGAATGGAAAGTGGGATTTTCAACGGACGATCATGCCAAACGTGATATCGTCATGGAAATTCCCCGTGACGGCATGATTGAAATAGGCAATACCGGTTTCCGCTTTGTCCGTCTCGACTTGCTGCAAAACAACGCTACTATCTCCTTAAAAGAAATTTCAGCTATCCTGCGCTACCGTGATATTCCCTATCTGGGGTCTTTTGAATGCAACGACCAAC
>VOFI01001003.1_pt1 | contig 64001 bp, 98 predicted proteins | sample 5384131 | NCBI WGS metagenome assembly VOFI01 (sample SAMN12384728, study PRJNA508395) | human gut metagenome | isolation source: healthy gut H | host: Homo sapiens
TTTACCTCTGCACCGTAAAAAGCATTCTAACACCGAGACGCTTTGGTTGTGCAAATGCAAGGCTGCGGAAATAAGAAATGCGTCCGCCACCAAGCGTTTTTGGACCATGATCGGAAATTCCAAGCATCTTAAGCCCGGCTGCATTGGCAGCTTTTGCCATATCAGTCATGGTCGCACAGGTTCCGTGCCCGCTGGCGATGGAATGTGTGTGGATATCAAATTCATAAGAAGCCATATAATCCAACCCTTCTTTCTAATCGTTCACGCGGCAGACATTGTGTTGATTCATTCGCCATGCCGCATATATACCTTAAGTATGCGGTATTTTAAGTAAAATGTCAATAAATTCGAGGCGAAACGTAAAGAAAAAAAAACAAATAAAACACAACATGAACCGTATTGGGATTTATTGTAACTTTACAGAAATATAATGTGGGATGTATTGTGTTTTGATTGACTTTGGGGATAAATAAAGTATAATAAATGTTAATATTGGAAGAAAGGAGTTTAAGAGCAAAATGGGACTTTTATACTTATGACAGTACTCCCATCCCGAAGTCGGACAGAATTCCAAAACTGGTAGAAAACCTGTATGCGAAGATGCCTGAGATTGAGTCGGCGAGAGCGGTACTGATTACGGAGTCGTACAAACAGACTGAGAATGAACCAATGATCATCCGTAGAGCAAAGGCGTTCCAGCATATTTTGGAGAATATTCCGATCACGATCCGTGACCTGGAACTTGTTGTTGGAAGCAGTACACTTGCCCCAAGAGGATGCCAGACATTTCCGGAGTTCTCTTACGAGTGGCTGGAGGCAGAGTTTGATACAGTTGAAACAAGAAGTGCCGACCCGTTCTATATCTCTGAGCAGACGAAGAAGGAACTGAAAGAGGCGAATGCTTACTGGAAAGGCCGTACAACAAGTGACCTGGCTACAGCATACATGGAGCCGGAGACATTTTGACATTGAACACAATATCTTTACACCTGGAAACTATTTCTACAATGGTGTAGGACATGTGACAGTTAAGTATGGTGAAGTTCTCGAGATCGGATTTTCCGGAATCCGCAAGAAAGCAGAAGATGAGCTTGCTTCTATGAAGGTCAGTGATGGTAACTATCAGACAAAATCACGTTTCCTTGAGGCAGTGATGATCAGCTGTGATGCAGCGATCACATATGCCCGCCGTTATGCAAAGCTTGCACTTGAGATGGCTGAGAAATGTTCTGATCCGGTAAGAAAGAAAGAACTTCTTATCATTGCACAGAATTGTGCGAATGTACCGGAGAAGGGTGCGACAGGATTCTATGAAGCTTGTCAGTCTTTCTGGTTTGTACAGCAGCTGTTACAGATCGAGTCCAGTGGACATTCAATCTCCCCGGAAGATTCGACCAGTATATGTATCCTTATTATAAGAAGGATCTCGACAGCGGAAAGATCACAAGAGAGTTTGCACAGGAACTGTTGGATTGTATCTGGGTAAAATTAAACGACCTGAACAAGTGCCGTGATGCGGCATCTGCAGAAGGCTTTGCAGGCTACAGCCTTTTCCAGAACCTGATCGTAGGAGGACAGAATGAAGAGGGCATAGATGTTACGAATGATCTTTCATTTATGTGTATTACATCATCTATGCATGTATTCCTTCCAATGCCTTCTCTTTCCGTAAGAGTTTGGAATGGATCACCACATGAATTCCTGATTTATGCAGCAGAACTTACAAGAACAGGAATCGGACTCCCGGCGTATTATAATGATGAGGTTATTATCCCGTCACTGGAGAGCCGTGGACTGACTTTACAGGATGCGAGAGACTACAATATCATCGGATGTGTAGAACCACAGAAGTCTGGTAAGACGAACGGATGGCATGATGCAGCATTCTTCAATATGTGTCGTCCGCTGGAACTGGTATTTTCAAATGGTGTGGACAAGGGTGTACAGATTGGTCCAAAGACAGGTAATGTTGAGGATATGAAGACATTTGATGAATTCTATGATGCTTATAAAGCACAGATGGATTACGCAATCGCACTACTTGTTAATGCTGACAATGCTATTGATATGGCACACGCAGAGAGAGCACCGCTTCCGTTCTTGGCAAGTATGGTCGATGACTGTATCAAGAGAGGAAAGACACTGGAACAGGGAGGAGCTGTATATAACTTTACAGGTCCGCAGGGATTCGGTGTTGCCAACATGGCGGATGCACTTTACGCAGTAAAGAAACTCGTTTATGACGAGAACAAGATTACAATGCATGACCTGAAGATGGCTCTCAGTACAAACTATGGAAAAGGTCTGAGAAGTGATGATGTTGCAGAGATGGTATCAGAAGTGGCTTCTGCTATGAAGTCTGCCGGACAGCCGGTAGGCGAGAAAGAAGTTGCGGCAATCCTGAAGACTGTTGTTGCAGCGACAGAATCAGAGCAGGTGAAGGCAAATGGTGAGAGAATCCTCAAGCTGATTGATGCAGTGCCGAAGTTCGGAAATGATATTCCGGAGGTTGATGCATTTGCAAGAGACGTTGCCTATACTTATACAAAACCACTGGAGAAATACAAAAATCCACGTGGAGGTATGTTCCAGGCGGGATTATATCCAGTATCAGCGAATGTACCGCTTGGCGGACAGACAGGAGCCACACCAGACGGACGTCTGGCACATATGCCGGTAGCCGATGGAGTATCGCCATCAGCCGGTAAGGATGTGAACGGACCGACAGCAGCTGCAAACCCGTTTCCAGACTGGATCACTTTATTGCTTCGAATGGAACACTGTTCAATCAGAAGTTTCATCCGTCTGCACTGAGTGGAAGAGAAGGACTTGAGAAGTTTGTAGGACTGATCCAGTCATACTTTGATCAGAAGGGAAGCCACATGCAGTTTAACGTTGTCAGCCGTGAAACACTTCTGGATGCACAGGAGCATCCGGAACAGTACAAACATCTGGTTGTACGTGTAGCTGGATATAGTGCACTGTTTACGACATTGTCCAAGTCACTGCAGGATGATATCATCCGCAGAACAGAGTAGGGATTTTAAGAATAAGAGGGAGACAGCATGGAAGAATATCTGAAGACCAAAGGAAGAATCTTCGATATCCAGCGGTATTCCATCCATGATGGGAATGGAATTCGAACCATCGTGTTCCTGAAGGGGTGTGTGCTCAGATGCCGCTGGTGCTGTAATCCGGAATCGCAGCACTACGAGATCGAGACAATGATGGTGCAGGGAGAACCAAAAGTGATCGGTGAGGACACAACGGTTGCGGAAGTGATGAAGACGGTGGAAAAAGACCGTACTTATTATAGAAGAACCGGAGGCGGACTTACACTTTCCGGAGGCGAGAGCCTCTGCCAGCCGAAGTTCGCAAGAGACCTTCTGCGGGCAGCGAAAGAGTCAGGAATCACAACTGCGATGGAAAGTATGGGATGCGCACCATACAGCACAATCGAAGAGATTCTTCCATATTTGGACCAGTATCTGCTGGATATCAAACACATGAATCCAGAGAAACATAAAGAATTTACAGGACGCTCGAATGAACTGATGCTAGAGAATGCAAAGAAATTGCAGACTCTCATATGACAGAGTTGAGCATCCGTGTTCCGGTAATCCCGGGATTCAATGATACAGAGATAGAAATCCGTGATATTGCCGCATATGTCCGCAAACTTGGCAATGTAAGAAGAATGCATCTTCTGCCTTACCAGCCAGGCTGGGACAGGATAAATATGACGGACTGAACCGCCCATACAATGTAAAACCACCGACAAATGAAAAGATGGAACGATCTAGCAGAAAAGTTTCCAGTGTAGAATGTCGGATCGGTGGTTAAAAATAAAAAACACAAAAGATAATCTACACGAAGTCGAGAAAATAGTGAAAATAATCACAAGAAACAACAAAAACAACGGCTGTTCAAATTGACTAATGTGGGATTGTGTGGTAAAATAAGTTAAGAAACAACACAAAACAAAAAGTTTTGACACGATTCCAAGGAGGAGAAGAGATGCAAAACGAATACGAAATCAAAAAAGAAATGTGCGAAATCGGCAGACGGGTTTACAACCGCGGTATGGTTGCAGCTAATGACGGAAACTTTTCTGTAAAACTGAACGACCATGAGTTCCTGTGTACACCAACAGGTGTCAGCAAAGGATTCATGACACCAGAGTACATCTGTAAAGTAGATGAGAAATGGTAATGTTCTTCAGGCAAATAAAGGATTCAGACCATCTTCAGAAATTAAGATGCACATGCGTGTGTACAGAGAGAGAGACCAGACGTTCAGTCTGTAGTACATGCTCATCCACTGTACGCTACAACATTCGCTATCGCTGGTATTCCGCTTACACAGCCAATCATGCCAGAAGCAGTTATCGCTCTTGGATGTGTTCCGATCGCTAAATACGGTACACCTTCTACAATGGAGATTCCGGACGCTGTTGAGCCATACCTTCAGCACTTTGATGCAGTTCTTCTTGAGAACCACGGAGCACTTGCTTACTCAGACAGCCTTCTGAGCGCATACCACAAGATGGAGTCTCTTGAGTTCTACGCACGTCTGTTATGGCAGTCCATGCAGATTGGCGGACCTCAGGAACTGAACGATGAGCAGGTTCAGAGACTGTACGAACTGAGAAGACAGATGGGACTTCCAGGAAAACACCCGGCAAACCTTTGCCCGAACGCTAAAGCTGGTAAGCCAAGCTGCCATTCATGCGGTGGAAACTGTGGCGGATCTTCAGCAGCAGCTCCAGAAGGAACAGATGCTGATCTTGTAGCTTCTATCACAAAGAAAGTTATGGAACAGCTGGGAAGTAATCTGACAGATTAGTAAAGGAGCAATGCTATGAATGAGCAGGAAATTACCAGTGCAGTTCAGGCTGTGCTGGATCAGATGAAAGGAAGCAGCTCCACAACATACACACAAACATGTCTGTCAATGCAAAAAGCATCAGATGACATTGAAGCTTGCCAATGCCTTGATTGAAAAAAGTTAAGGCAGAAGCGGCACGTGTGGGTGTGAATGCGGTTGTAGCAGTTTCCGACAAGGCAGGTAGACCTGTAGCCGTCCAGTGTATGGATGACGCCTACATAGCGAGCTTTGACATTGCATTAAACAAGACATATACTTCCGCGAGCCTTAAGATGTCCACAGCAGAGTTAAGTCAGTTGAGTCAGCCGGGACAGCCATTATACGGAATTCAGTTTACGAATGCTGGTAAGATCGTGATCTTCGGAGGCGGAGAGGTACTCGAAGCTGATGGTAAGATCGTCGGTGCACTTGGTGTCAGCGGCGGAACTGCTGAACAGGACACAGCAATCGCAGCTTACGGAAAACAAGTCTTCAAGGAGGTATTAGAGTGTCTATAAATGAACAGATGGTTCAGGACATTGTACAGGACGTTCTTGCAAAGATGCAGATCGCTTCTGATGTACAGGGAGACCGCGGTGTATTCAAGGATATGAACGAGGCCATTGAGGCAGCGAAAGCGTCCCAGAAGATCGTGGCTAAGATGTCACTGGATCACAGAGAGAAAGTTATCTCCAACATCCGTAAAAAGATCATGGAGAATGCAGAAATCCTGGCCCGTATGGGAGTTCAGGAGACTGGCATGGGAAATGTCGGACATAAAATTTTAAAACACCAGCTGGTAGCTGAGAAGACTCCGGGAACAGAGGATATCACTACACAGGCATGGTCAGGAGACAGAGGTCTTACATTGATCGAGATGGGACCGTTCGGAGTAATCGGAGCGATCACACCTTGTACAAACCCAAGTGAGACAGTTCTCTGTAACACAATCGGAATGTTCGCAGGTGGAAATACAGTAGTATTCAACCCACATCCGGCAGCAATCAAAACATCAATCTACGCAGTTAATCTTCTGAACGAAGCATCTGTTGAGGTTGGTGGACCGGACAACATTGCTTGTACAGTAGAGCATCCGACACTTGAGACAAGTAACATCATGATGAAACATCCTGCAATTCAGCTGATCGCTGCAACAGGAGGTCCGGGAGTTGTTACAGCAGTTCTTTCTTCAGGAAGAAGAGGAATCGGAGCTGGAGCAGGTAACCCACCGGCACTCGTTGATGAGACAGCAGATATCCGTAAGGCAGCTGAGGACATTGTAAACGGATGTACATTTGATAACAACCTTCCGTGTATCGCAGAAAAAGAGATTGTTGCAGTTGATTCTATCGTTGATGAACTGATGCACTACATGGTAAATGAGAAGGGATGCTACCTGGCTTCCAAGGAAGGGCAGGATGCACTGACAAATGTAGTTCTTGCAGGCGGAAAGCTGAACAGAAAATGTGTTGGACGTGATGCAAAGACACTGCTTGGAATGATCGGAGTTACAGTTCCGGACAATATCAGATGTATTACATTTGAAGGACCAAAGGAACACCCACTGATCGCAACAGAGCTTATGATGCCAATCCTCGGAATCGTAAGAGCAAAGGATTTTGATGACGCTGTAGAGCAGGCTGTATGGCTTGAACATGGCAATCGTCATTCCGCACATATTCATTCCAAGAATATTGATAACATTACAAAATATGCAAAAGCAATTGACACAGCAATTCTTGTTAAGAACGGACCATCCTATGCGGCACTTGGATTCGGAGGCGAAGGCTTCTGTACATTTACCATTGCAAGCCGTACCGGTGAGGGACTTACAAGCGCAAGCACATTCACAAAGAGAAGACGCTGCGTAATGACAGACAGCTTATGTATAAGATAACGGAGGTATAGACAATGGAAATGAATTCTGCTAATGTAGAAGCTGTTGTAAAACAGGTACTTGAGAGCATGCTGGAAAAAGAAAGTTCCAGAAGCAGCTCCGGCACAGAAAGCAGCAGGAAATGAAATTCCAAAGACAGCTCATGTAGCTATGCTTACAGCACTTGAGCATTTTGAGATCAAAGAGTATCCGATGCCGGAAGTTGGTGACGGAGATATTCTTGTTAAAGTTGAAGGATGTGGTGTTTGTGGAACAGACGCTCACGAATTCAAGAGAGACCCATTCAGCCTTATTCCTGTAGTTCTCGGACATGAGGGAACCGGTGAGATCGTAAAAATGGGTAAAAACGTTAAAGTTGATACAGCTGGAAAACCAGTTAAAGTCGGCGATAAAGTTGTTACCTGTATGATCTTCAAAGATGATCCGGAAATCACAATGTACGACCTTAACAAACAGAACGTAGGCGGCGCTGATGTATACGGACTTCTTCCGGACGATGATGTTCATCTGAATGGATGGTTCTCAGATTACATCCTGATCCGTGAGGGATCTACAGTATTCAACGTAAGTGATCTGGATCTTGATTCCCGTATCCTCATCGAGCCATGTGCAGTACTTGTACATGCTGTAGAGAGAGCAAAAACAACAGGAATCCTGAAATTCAACAGCAGAGTTGTTGTTCAGGGGTGCGGACCAATCGGACTGATCTGTATCGCAGTTCTTCGTACAATGGGTATTGAGAATATCGTAGCTGTAGACGGAGAGCAGAAGAGACTTGACTTTGCTAAGAGAATGGGAGCTGAGAAGTCAGTTAACTTCAAAGATTTCAGGGAATCGATGCACTTGCACAGGGAGTAAAAGATGCATTCGGCGGACATGCCTGACTTCGCATTCCAGTGTACAGGATCACCGATCGCTCATGCAAACATTTACAAATTCATCCGCAATGGTGGTGGACTTTGTGAGCTTGGATTCTTTATCAATGGTGGAGATGCAACAATCAACCCACACTTCGATCTTTGCTCAAAAGAGATCACACTGGTTGGCTCATGGGTATACACTCTGAGAGATTATGCAACTACATTTGATTTCCTTAAGAGAGCAAAAGCAATCGGACTTCCGATGGATGATCTGATCACACACGAGTTCCCGCTCGAGCAGATCAATGAGGCTCACCAGACAAACCCTGGCTATGAAAGGTCTTAAGATTGCAATCATCAACAAATAAGGTGAGAGAGTATGGAAGCAGTAGGTATGCTGGAAGTATTTGGACTTGCAACGGCATTTGCAGCGGCTGACGCCGGATGTAAAGCAGGAAATGTAAGACTGGAGAACTTCGATAAAAATAAACCTGCGAATGCAGACGAATTGCCTGTACCGTTGATCGTAATGGTCAAGTTCCGCGGACAGGTTGCAGATGTGGAGGCAGCACTTGAGGCTGCTACAGCGAAAGCAGAGTCAATGACAGGAATTGTCACAAAGTATAAGATCTCAAGACCGACTGAGGACACTGAGAAGATGCTTAAGCTTAACGCATTTGATAAAGGAACACCACACAAAGTAACAGACGAAGAAGTCGAAGAAATTTAGGAGGATATTACAATGGCAATGGCACAGCTTGCATTAGGAATGGTAGAAACAAGAGGACTTACAGCAGCAATCGAGGCTGCAGATGCAATGACAAAAGCAGCAGAGGTTACACTTGTAGGAACAGAGAAGATCGGTTCCGGTCTCGTAAGCGTTATGGTAAGAGGAGATGTTGGAGCTGTTAAAGCAGCAGTTGAGACAGGTGCTGACGCAGCTGGAAGACTTGGAGAATTAGTGGCAACTCATGTAATCCCCAGACCTCACAATGACGTTGAGAAGATCCTTCCTACAGTATAGTTTGAAGTCAAACAGCTAGAAAAGGAGCAGTCTCATGGGAAAAGCGTATGGATTCTTTGAAATCCCAAGCGTTACGGCAGCAGTGGTAGCCGTGGATATCATGTGCAAGACTGCTGATGTGCAGTTCGTTACATGGGAGAAAAAACTTGGTGGAAGACTTGTCACGATCATAATTCGTGGTGATGTATCCGCAGTTGCGCAGGCCATTGAAGCTGCCGAGCAGAATGGAATCAAAAACCAGTGAGCACAGTAGTGATCCCAAGTCCTCATGAGGAGATCTTGAGAATCATTAACACAAGTGTAAACAAGGTTGTATAGGAGGCAGCTACAGATGGCAGACGAAAAAGAAAAGAAAACAACAACAGCCAAAGCGCCAGCCAAAACTGTACGCAGAGTAAGAAAGACGGCGCAAAAGGCAGAAACGGTTCAGAAGAAACCGGAAGTTCAGAAGGAGGAACGCAGAATGTCACAGGAAGCATTAGGAATGGTTGAAACAAGAGGACTTGTAGCATCTATCGAGGCAGCAGATTCAATGTTAAAGGCTGCTAACGTAGCACTCGTTGGAACAGAGAAGATCGGATCTGGTCTTGTAACAGTTATGGTTCGTGGAGACGTTGGAGCAGTTAAATCAGCAGTTGAGTCTGGAGCAGAGTCAGCAGGAAGACTTGGAGAGCTTGTAGCTACACATGTAATCCCAAGACCACATACAGATGTTGAGAAGATTCTTCCACAGATCAAATAATAGTCAAAGGTAAATAAAACCGGTACTTTCAGGGGATTAAGCGCCGGGCGCTGATCCCCTGAGAGTGCTTAAACAAGTAAGTGGAGCAATCCACTTTGCGAGGAGACACAAATATGGATAACAGTAATGTGGAATTAATTACAAAAATGGTTCTCGAAGCAGTAGAGAAAAAGAATGCTGCTCAGTCTGGAGAAGGTTTTCTCGTTCCAATCGGAGTGTCCGCAAGACATATCCATCTCACACAGGAGCAGTCGAGATTCTGTTTGGAGAAGGCTACCATCTTACAAAGTTCAAAGAACTTATGGGTGGACAGTTTGCATCAAACGAAAAGGTTACAATTGTTGGTCTTAAATTAAGAGCAATCGAGAATGTAAGAGTTCTTGGACCAGTCAGAAAGAATACTCAGGTAGAAATTTCTGCAACAGATGCAATCAGCCTCGGTGTAAAAGCACCAATCAGAGAATCAGGAAATATTGCAGGAAGCGCACCAATCGCGATCATCGGACCAAAAGGTGCGGTGTATCTGAACGAGGGATGCATTGTTGCGAAGAGACATATTCACATGGCTCCGAAAGATGCGATGGCAGCAGGAGTTCATGATGGTGATATCGTATCTGTAAAAGCAGATAATGAGAGAGGAACCATCTTTAATAACGTACAGATCCGTGTAGATGACAGCTTTACACTTGAGATGCACATCGATACAGATGAAGCAAATGCAGCGCAGATTAAGAGCGGGGGATACCGTGAGGATCGTATCATGTTAATGGGAAAAGTTGTTGGCAGTGTTGTATCAACACGCAAGAATGAAAACTTAGTCGGAAATAAATTCATGATTGTAGAAGTGGCAGATCATATGCGTCAGGGAGCAAAACAGATCATTGCAATCGATAAGATCGGCGCAGGAATCGGCGAATACGTTCTGGTTGTACAGGGAAGTGCTGCGAGAATCGGAAGTGGTATGCCGGAAGCACCGATCGATGCTGCAATCGTTGGAATTATTGACGAAGGATTAGGACTGGAGTAGTGAAATTATGGATATGAAAGAATTAAGCAGCATATTGCAGCAGAACGGTATCGTTGGTGCTGGTGGTGCAGGCTTTCCTACATATGCTAAATTAGATGAACGTGCAGAGACAATCATTCTGAACTGTGCAGAGTGTGAGCCACTGCTTCGACTTCACAGACAGCTCCTTGAGAAATATGCAAAGGAGATCATTGATACATTTTTCATATGATCGGCGAGACAGTCGGTGCGAAAGAAGTCATCATTGGTATTAAGAAAGCTTACACAGCAACGATCGAAGCTGTAAAGGCCGTTATGGGACAGTATCCGGAAGTAAGACTTGGATTGTTGGATGAAGTATATCCGGCAGGTGATGAGGTTGTTCTTATTTATGAGACAACAGGTAAAGTTGTAAGACCGGGCGGACTTCCAATCGAAAGCGGCGTAGCTGTATTCAACGTAGAGACAGTTTACAATGTATACAGAGCACTGAATGAGAAGACACCCGTTGAGGACAAGCTTGTGTCAGTAGTAGCTGAGGTAGAGCACCCGATCACAGTTCGTGTTCCAATCGGAACACCACTGGAAGAGGTAGTAGCTCTTGCCGGCGGTGTAACTACAAAAGATGCAGTTTACTTCGTTGGTGGACCTATGATGGGTAATATCGGAACAGGAGCGCAGCCTGTTACAAAGACAACAAATGCAATCCTTGTTCTTCCGAAAGACCATCACATCATTCAGAAGAAATTAAAGAAAAACTCAATCGATATGAAGAGAGCAGCAGCTTGCTGTTGCCAGTGTACAATGTGTACAGACTTATGTCCAAGACATCTGTTAGGACATCCGATTGAGCCAAATAAATTTATGCTTGCAGCAACATGCAAGGATGTACAGGAGCCGAACATCTTCATCAATACGTTGTTCTGCTCATCCTGCGGACTTTGTGAGATGTATTCCTGTTTCCAGGGACTTTCACCAAGAAGTCTTATGGCAGAGTACAAGGGAGGTCTTCGTGCAAACGGAATCCGTCCTCCGAAAGTAGAAGCAAAACCTGTAGGACCGGAAAGAGAATACAGAAAAGTTCCGATGGAGAGACTTATGGCGCGTCTTGATCTTACGAGATATAACCGTGAAGCACCGCTTGATGAATCAGCAGTGCCGGTTAAGACAGTACGTATTCTGTTAAGTCAGCATATTGGAGCACCTGCTTCTGCAATTGTGAAAGCAGGCGACATGGTAACTAAAGGACAGATGATTGCTGAACCAGAAAGGGATTAAGCGTTGGAATCCACGCATCCGTGAATGGTTTAGTTACAGAAGTAAATGAGAAATATATTGTCATAGAATCTCAGGAAGGACGTGCAGGCAATGAGTAAGGCTATTGGAATGGTAGAATATAAGACTGTTTCAGCAGGTATTACCGCAGCTGATGCTATGGTAAAGACTTCTGAAGTCAGCATAATCGAAGCACAGACAGTATGTCCGGGCAAATATATCGCGATCATTACAGGTGACTTAAGTGCCGTTAAAGCAGCAGTGGATAATGCAAAAGAGATGCATGGTCTTCACCTGATCGACAGTTTTGTGCTCGGTAATCCGCATGAGTCCATCTTCCCGGCAATCTACGGTGCTGCACATATTGAAGACGTATCCGCTCTTGGTATTATGGAGACATACGATGCATCTTCAATTATTGTAGCTGCTGATGAGGCTGCGAAGACGGCTATCGTTGATTTGATCGAGCTTCGTATCGCACGTGGTATGTGCGGAAAATCCTACATGCTGCTCACTGGTGAAGTGGCTGCTGTAGAAGCTGCAATCGAAAAAGCTAAGGAAGCAATCAAAGATAGAGGAATGTTCCTTGACTCTTCCGTTATTGCTCATCCGGATGCTCAGATTCGAGACGCAATCTTATAATGAACTCTGCTTTAATGTCTGAGGGAATTATAGTTCAATACCAGTAACATTATATTGGACTTAGGACAGGAGGCAGTTAGATGCTTGCGATAGAGAGAAGAAATGAAATATTAGAAAAACTGCAGAATGACAGAAGAGTCGTAGTAAGCGAACTGAGTCAGATTTACGAGGTTTCCGAGGAGACAATCGAAGAGACCTCGATAAACTGGTTCAGGACGGTTTCGCCATAAAAAGCTATGGCGGTGCCGTGATCAATGAAAATGTGAATATCGAGCTTCCGTTCAACATCAGAAAGAATCGCAATATTGTTGGTAAACAGCATATTGCGGAACTGGTGAGTGAACAGATCAAAGATGGGGACAGCATCATGCTTGATGCAAGTTCTACAGCAGTGTATGTTGCAAAGACGCTTCTCGAACAGGGAAAGAAGAATCTTACCGTGCTCACAAACTCTGTGGAGATTATCATAGAGCTTTTTGGGGCGCAGGATTGGAAGGTTCTCTCTACCGGAGGAGAGTCAAGAGAAGGATCCTTTGCACTGGTAGGTTATCAGACAGACCGGATGCTTCGATCTTATCATGTAGATAAGGCAGTTATCTCTGCAAAGGGAATCGATATGAACGCTGGACTTACAGATTCAGATGATCTGCATGCGAATAATAAGCGAACAATGTTGACAAGAGCAAAAAGAAAAAATTCTTGCTGTAGACAGCAGTAAGTTCGATCAAGTAGCATTTGCTGAGATAGGTTCATTAGATCAGATCACAACTATAGTTACGGATGCAAAGCCGGAAACAAGATGGCTTCAGCATTTTGATAAGATTGGTGTAAAATGTATCTATCCAAAGTAAGGAAGGGCAGTTATGAAAAGCTTTCAGATTAAAACTAGAGTAAATTTTGGAGATAATGCGCTGGATCGACTGGCAGAAGTGCCATATAAGAAGATCCTGATCGTTACAGACCCATTTATGGCGAAAAGCAAAAATCTGAACCTGATTCTCGATCCAATCAAAAAAGCAGGTAAGGAATATGATATCTTTCAGGATATTGTTCCGGATCCACCGATTGAGAAGATCAGTCTCGGTGTTAAGAAGATGCTTGAATATAAGCCGGATGCAATTGTTGCAGTTGGTGGCGGATCAGCAATTGACTCCTCCAAGTCAATCCGTGAATTTGCACTTCGCGTAGATCATTACGCAGAGGTAGGGCTGATTGCAATTCCAACAACAAGCGGTACAGGATCAGAGGTAACTTCATTTGCCGTTGTATCAGACCCGGCAGAACAGAGAAAATATCCACTTGTATCCTGGGAATTGACACCGGATGAGGCAATCCTCGATGCAGAACTTGTAAAGAGTGTGCCACCGGCGATCACAGCAGACACCGGAATGGATGTATTTACACACGCACTTGAAGCATGTGTAAGTACAAATAGAAGCGATTTCTCAACAGCACTTGCAGAGAAATCGATCGAGTTGGTTGGAGTATTCCTTCTCAGAGCATATCTGGATGGAAATGATACTCATGCACGTCAGAAGATGCATTCCGCATCCTGCCTGGCGGGTCTGGCGTTCAACTCCGCATCACTGGGACTCAATCATGGAATGGCACATCAGTTAGGTGCAAAGTTCCACATCCCACACGGACGTGCGAACGCAATGCTTCTTCCACATATCATTGAATTCAACAGTGATATCAATAAACATAGTAAGAGTCAGAAAGAATATCTTCCGGCTGTTAAGCGTTATGCAACCGTAGCTCAGATCCTTGGACTGAGCAGCTATAATGAAATTATGACAGTCAGATCCCTTGTAAACTGGGCAGTTTATGTTAAAAGAGATGGATATTCCGCTGTCAATCTCTCAGATGGGTACAATCTCAGAGGAAGAGTACTTCAATGCAATCGACAGTATGGCAGATGCCGCACTTGAAGATGGATGTACAGCAACAAACCCGAGAGTACCAAATAAGGAAGATGTTATTGAAATCTACAAGAAATTGTGGAAATAATAAGTGTAAAAGAAGTAAAAAAGAAGCTGCGTATTGTAGCTTCTTTTTTACTCTCTTTTGCTTCTATTTTTAGGCATGTTTTTAAAGTTCTCGGGTAACGGTACCTATTTATTAATTGAGTGTTATCTGAAAGAATTGTTGTATATACTATATCAAATACACGGGAAATGGACAGGAAGCGCGAAATGAAATTACCTATTTATATAGAAGCATCAATGGGAGTTTTTCTGGTAGTGATTCTGGCAATGGCAGGAAGAAACGGAATGATTCCTCAGAACCAGAAAAATAATGTTATGAAACAGTCAGAAGTAGAACAGAAATCAGATTCTGACATGCAAAACGAAAAGGAAGCAGTTGCGGAAGAGGCAACAGATTCGATAGAAGAAGTTGCACAGACTGACAGCGCAGCAATAACAGCACAGATGTGTTCTCCGGCCGGACAGTATCCGGTCATGGGGGAAGTGTTGTTACGGTGGATGAACTTGCAGATTATTTCAATCAATCGGGATACGAATATCCGTCGGAAGAACTGGCAAAAGGTGGAGCAGATACCATAGAAACATTCTGCCAGATCTACTGTGAAGAAGCAGAGGCAGAAGACATCCGGGCAGAGGTTGCATTTACCCGAGCAATGAAAGAGACCGGCTTTCTTCAGTTTGGTGGAGATGTAAGTATTGAACAGTTTAATTTTGCCGGAATAGGAACAACCGGGGAGGAGTGCCGGGAAATTCTTATCCGGATGTCAGAACAGGAGTGCGGGCACAGATCCAGCATCTGAAGGCCTATGCGACAGATGAACCGCTGAATCAGACTTGCGTGGATAACCGTTATGAATATGTGAAAAAGCTTCCGCACCTTATGTGCAATGGCTGGGACAGAAAGAGAACCCGGAAGGAGCCGGTTGGGCGACAGGAGAGAACTACGGGTATGATATTGCAGGATGTTGCAACATTTTACTTTTAAAAGAGCAAGGTTAAGAAGATATGGCTGGACTTCCGGCGGTGGTTATGATATTTTAAGATTTCTTAAAGAAAGGGAAATCCCTTGACAAATCAGCCTTTGACAGCTATAGTAGTAACAGTTAAAAAGTATTTAACAACTATGTAAAGATACAGGTGTTGAAGAAGAGGAGTACATCATTACTTCCCACAGAGAGAACCGTTCAGATTGCTAAGAGGATCTGGCTGTGAGACGGTTTGGAAAAGGATGATGGAAGGTAGCTTCGGAGCCGGAATTCTGAAAGGTCGAAGAGGTTGGATAGGAGTTCCCGGAGTCGTTCACGTTACAGAACGAAGAGATGTATATGTAAAGAACAAGGTTAATACAAACAGTAACAAGTTCTTACATATATAAATAAGGTGGTACCGCGAGATTTTCGCCCTTTACGTGAAGTAGAGGGCGTTTTCTAGTTATAGAAGAAAGAGATATCCACTTTTAAAACAATGAGATTGTGGAAAACAACTACAAAATTAACATAATATGTGGAAAAAAGGAGAACAATCATGAGCAAAGAACTCGCAAAGACTTACGATCCGAAACAGATCGAAGAGAAACTCTATGAGAGATGGTGTGAGAACAAGTAGTTTCATGCTGAAGTAGACAGAAGTAAGAAACCATTTACAACAGTAATGCCGCCTCCGAATATTACAGGAAAGCTGCATATGGGACATGCACTTGACAATACACTGCAGGATATTCTGATCCGTTACAAGAGAATGGAAGGATATAACGCACTGTGGATCCCGGGAACAGACCATGCAGCAATCTCTACAGAGGTTAAGGTTACAAATCAGCTCAAAGAAGAGGGAATCGACAAGAAAGAACTCGGACGTGAGGGATTCCTTGAGAGAACATGGCAGTGGAAAGAAGAATATGCAGGAACAATCGAGAACCAGCTGAAGAAGCTTGGTATTTCCTGTGACTGGGACAGAGAGCGTTTCACAATGGACGAGGGATGTTCCAAAGCTGTAGAAGAAGTATTCATCAACTTATACAACAAGGGATATATTTACAAAGGTTCCAGAATCATCAACTGGTGTCCGAAATGTAAGACATCTCTGTCAGACGCAGAGGTAGAGCATGAGGATCAGGACGGAAACTTCTGGCACATTAAGTACCCGATCGCCGGAACAGACCGTTTCCTTGAGATTGCAACCACACGTCCGGAGACTATGTTAGGAGATACGGCGATTGCAGTGCATCCGGATGATGAGAGATACAAAGATATCGTAGGAAAGATGGCAATCCTTCCGCTTGTAAATCGTGAGATTCCGATCGTTGCAGACTATTATGTAGACAAAGAATTCGGAACAGGTGCTGTTAAGATCACACCGGCACATGACCCGAATGACTTCGAGGTAGGAAAGCGTCATAACCTTCCGGAGATCAACATCATGAATGATGATGCGACAATCAACGAGAAGGGCGGAAAATACGCAGGAATGGATCGTTACGAGGCCAGAAAGGCAATCGTAGCAGATCTGGATGAGCAGGGATACCTTGTAAAGGTTGTTCCTCACATGCATGCAGTAGGAACACATGACCGTTGTGGTACAACCGTTGAGCCGCTGATCAAACAACAGTGGTTTGTAAAGATGGATGAGCTTGCAAAACCGGCGATCAACGCACTGAAGACTGGTGAACTTCGTTTCGTACCGGAGCGTTTTGACAAGATTTACCTTCACTGGCTTGAGAACATCAAAGACTGGTGTATCTCCCGTCAGATCTGGTGGGGACACAGAATTCCGGCTTATTACTGTGATGAGTGCGGTGAATTCGTAGTTGCGAAAGAAGCGCCGGAGAAATGCCCACACTGTGGATGTACACATTTCACACAGGATGAGGATACACTGGATACATGGTTCTCTTCAGCGTTGTGGCCGTTCTCCACACTTGGATGGCCGGAGAAGACAGAAGACCTTGACTACTTCTATCCGACAGACGTTCTTGTTACAGGATATGACATTATCTTCTTCTGGGTAATCCGTATGGTATTCTCAGGATATGAGCATACAGGAAAAGCTCCGTTTAACACAGTACTGATCCACGGTCTTGTAAGAGACTCTCAGGGACGTAAGATGAGTAAGTCTCTTGGTAATGGTATCGATCCGCTTGAGATCATCGACAAGTACGGTGCAGATGCCCTGAGACTGACACTGATCACAGGTAATACACCTGGTAACGATATGCGTTTTTACAACGAGCGTGTTGAGGCAAGCCGTAATTTTGCAAACAAAGTATGGAATGCATCAAGATTTATCCTGATGAACATGGAGAAGAACGTTGTAGAAGAACCGGAAGACTTCCTGCTGAAACCAGCAGACAGATGGATCCTTTCCAAGGTAAACAGTCTGACAAAAGAAATGACAGAGAACATGGATAAGTTCGAACTCGGTATTGCAGTTCAGAAAGTTCATGACTTTATCTGGGATGAGTTCTGTGACTGGTATGTAGAGATCGCAAAATATCGTATCTACCATGCGGAGGAAGATTCACAGTCCGCAAACTGTGCTCTGTGGGCACTTAAGACAGTACTTGGACAGGCACTGAAGCTTCTTCATCCATTTATGCCATTTATCACAGAAGAAATTTATGGAGCACTTGTACCGGAGGAAGAGTCACTGATGATGTCAAGCTGGCCGGTATACAGAGAAGATTGGAAATTCCCATATGCTACAGAAGTTATTGAGCATGTAAAAGCAATCACACGCGGAATCAGAAATATGCGTGCTGAGATGAATGTTCCGAATAACAAACGTACAAAGGTTTATATTATCAGCAGTGATTCAAACCTGCTTACAGCACTTGAAGTACTCAAGGAATCTGTAAAACCGTTGATGCTGGCAAACGATATTATTCTTCACTATGAGAAGAAAGATGTTGCTGATGATGCAGCATCTATCGTTGTTCAGGGAGCAACAGTTTACCTGCCGCTGGAAGACCTTGTAGACTTCGAGCAGGAGAGAGAAAGACTAAAGAAAGAGGAAGAGAGACTCAACAGCGAGATAAAGAGAGCACAGGGAATGCTTGCAAATGAAAGATTCACAAGCAAAGCACCTGCAGATAAAGTTCAGGCTGAGCGTGATAAACTTGAGAAATATACAAAGATGCTTGAGCAGGTAAAAAGAGAGAATCGATAGTCTCAGATAACTGTGGGGGAGAAAAGCTGCAAAAAGCAGGAAACTGTAAACAGCAGTTTAGACACAGTATCAGGTATTAGACGGCAAAAAAGTCGCACGGCAGAAAGGAACTAAGATCCCATGCCGTGCATTTTGCCTATAAGAAAGAGGTTATAGATGAAGCGGATTCATATTAAAAAACCAGATATCAAAGGATTTTTTACAAAGGTCAAAAATCTGAAACCGGAAGATATCAAGAGACACTATCAGGAGAAAAAAAGCAAGACGCCAGAGAATCCTGGAACAGAGAAGAAACAGTAAATTTGCGAAAAAGATGCAGCCGGTTTATAAGTGGATGAACAGATTTTCACTCGTCCTTCATTATCTGCTGGCCTGTGTTTTAAATTTTTTGATTGAGGTGATCTCAAGGCATTCCTTTTTTGAAGCATGGAGCTACATGACAGGAACACCGCTCGTGTTTCTGTTTAACGCATTTTTAATTTTTGCAACATTTATGATTGTTTATCTGTTTCGCAGACGAGTGTTTGTCAGAATTCTTCTCAGTGTATTCTGGTTGTTTCTGGGAGCATGTAACGGGTATCTGCTCCTGAAGCGAGTGACACCGTTCAATGCGCAGGACTTGAAAGTTCTGTCAGATGCTTTGGAACTGACAAGCAATTACTTTAATGGCTTTGAGATCGTGATGCTAACCATCGGAATCGTTGCTGTTGTTTTGTGGGTGATTTCCATGTGGCGCCGCGGTGGTCAGTATACTGGAAAGATGCACCGCATTATTGCAGTGATCGCTGTTGTGGCATCCGGATTTGCCTATGTAGGACTTACTGATGTTGCAATCGACAAGCGAGTGATCTCAAATTATTTTGGAAATATCGCATTTGCTTACGAAGACTATGGATTCCCATATTGCTTCGCAGCAAGCTTATTTAATACAGGAATCAATCAGCCGGCCGGTTATAGTGAAGAGACGATGGCAGAGATCAACAAGGATGGATGTCTTAACGTGAGTGAGACAAGCCGTTCAAAAAGAGGAACTGCCGAATATCATGTTTGTCCAGCTGGAATCTTATTTTGATCCGACAGAGGTAGAATGGCTGCGATTTTCCGAGGATCCGATCCCAAATCTCAGAAAGCTTTATGCTGACTATTCTTCCGGATATTTTAAAGTTCCATCTGTCGGAGCAGGTACAGCGAATACAGAGTTCGAGGTGCTTACCGGAATGAATATGCGTTTCTTCGGACCGGGAGAGTATCCATACAAGACTTATGTGAAGACGACACCTCTTGAGAGTGCGGCAAGTGCGCTTTCATCCCTTGGATATGGTGCAGAGGCACTTCACAACAACGGCGGTAATTTCTACAGTCGTGCCAAAGTATACAACAACATGGGATTCGACCATTATACAAGTAAGGAATTCATGAATATCTTAAAGACGACTCCGAAGGGATGGGCGACGACGATATTCTTGTTCCGAACATCATGGAGTCTCTGGACACAACAGACGGAACAGACTTTGTATGTACGATCAGTGTGCAGGGACATGGAGATTATCCGACAGAGCCGACCTTGGAAAATCCGGAGATCAATGTAACCGGAGTGGAAGATGAAGGTCAAGAGAAATGCATGGGAGTACTATGTAAAATGAAGTCCATGAGATGGACAAGTTTGTCGGACAGCTGATCGATGCAATCGAGCAGAGAGGGAACCGACAGTGATCGTATTCTATGGAGACCATCTCCCGACACTTGGTCTGGAAGCAAAAGACCTGAAAGGAAAATATCTGTACAATACGAATTATGTTATCTGGGACAATATTGGACTGGAAAAGAAAGATGGGAATATCGCTGCTTACCAGATTATGGCAGAAGTCTTTGATCGTTTGGATATTCATACAGGAACTATTTTCAATTACCATCAGCAGAGAAGACAGACAAAGAATTATCTTGCTGATCTGGAATTACTCCAGTATGATATCATGTACGGAAAACAGTATGTATACAAGGACAGTGGAGCTCCGATCACAGAAGGACATATGGTCATGGGAGTAAAGGATGCGACGATCACCAGTGTTGTGGAGCAGCTGAAAGGAACTTATAGCATTTACGGAGAGAACTTTACAAAACAAAGTAAGGTTTATATCAACGGAGAGAAGCAGACAACAAAATTCCTGAACAATACAAGACTGGATCTGAAAGAGTCAGAAATCAAAGATGGCGATCAGATCATGGTTGCACAGTGCGGTTCAAGCAATACAATCTTCCGTACATCGAAGACTTATGAATATACAGGAGGCCAGCTTGTAGAAGTGACAGACCAGGATACGGATGTTGAGAATGGAAGACAGGCCTTTGTAGAACAAAAGGAAGAAAAGAAAAAATGACCTATAAGGAAATCGTAACCTATATAGAAGAAATTCCGAGATTTACAAAAAGCACTCTCTGGCTCATACCAGAGAGATGCTTCTGTTTTTGGGAAATCCGCAGAATGGAAAGAAGATCATTCATGTAGCGGGAACGAATGGAAAAGGTTCTGTATGCGCTTATCTGGATGCGATGCTCAGGGCAGAAGGAAAAAGCACCGGATTGTTTACTTCACCGCATCTGGTGAAAATGAATGAACGGATTGTTCTGAACGGAAAGCAGATCAGTGATGAGGATTTCTGCGAAGTATTTGAAGAGACCATGCAGGCTGTCCGCAGGATGCAGGATGCAGGATTGGAGCATCCGACATTTTTCGAATTTTTATTTGCAATGGCGATGAAAGCTTATGACAGAGCAGGAATGGAATACATTGTCCTTGAGACGGGACTTGGAGGTCGGCTGGATGCAACAAGTTCTGTAGAACCGGTTGCCTGCGTGATCACATCGATCGGTCTGGATCATATGGAATATCTTGGTGATACAGTGGAACAGATTGCGGGAGAGAAAGCAGGAATCATCCGGCCGGAAGTTCCGGTGTTCTTTGCACAGACAGCACCGGAAAGTGATTCTGTAATTGAAAAAACAGCAGAAAAAGAAGGCTGTTTCTGTAAAAAAAATAGGGAAAGATGCGTACGAAATTCTTGGAATTGAAGATAAACATATTGCATTTTCCTGCGCAAGTGCTTATTATGGAACTACCACGTGGAAATTAAATAATATTGGAACCTATCAGCCGGGGAATGCACTGCTTGCGATGGAAGTGATGCGTTATCTTTTCAAAGAAAACGGTCATCCACAAGAGTGGAGAACAGCACTTGCCAGGGTGAAATGGGCAGGAAGAATGGAAGAGATTCTTCCAAAAGTATACGTTGACGGAGCACATAATGTAAAGTGCCATTCAGGCATTTGCAAGAAGTGTTCCGAAGAATCCAGATGGAAATATTATTTTATTTTCGGCGGTAAAAGATAAAGAATATGAAGAAATGATTTCGTATCTATGTAAACATGCTGATGCGGAAGAATATGTAGTAACATTGATCGACGGAGATCGAGCGACAGATGCACACATTCTGGGTGAACTGTTCCGGAAATATACAGAACAGCCGGTGACAGTGATTGAATCTGTCAAAGAGGCAATGCAGTATGTATTGCGAATTCAGGGGAGAAGAACGGTATATTGTCTCGGTTCTCTTTACCTGACAGGAATGATCAAAGAGATTATACAGGAATCTTTAAGCGGATGTGGGGAGGTTTGATTGCAGATGCTTAATTATGAAGAAGAACTCAGAAAATTCAAGCCAAGTCTCGAGGTGGACCAGATTGAGGAAGCTGTTTACAAGGAAGATCTGACAGATATGCAGGATATCGTAAAAGAGGTTATGGCAAAGAAAAGAAAAAACGGTGAGAAGATAGAAAGATAGTGGTGGGTATAAATGGATTACACAAAGAAGATCATGTATCAGTCAAATTCTGGTACAATGATGGACTGCCAGAGCCTGCAGTATAACAGGGAGAATATTGCGGCGCGGAATCTTTTAGGTCTTGTGTATTATGGCATAGGGGAAGTTTCAGAAGCTCTTGTGGAGTGGATCATCAGTAAGAATCTGTGCCCAAGAGATAATATTGCAGATTATTATATTAAAAAGTACAGAATTCAGCGAATGAATTAGAATCACTGAATCAGGCAATTAAGAAGTTTAACCAGTGTCTGGTTTACTGTCAGCAGAACGGGGAAGATCTTGCGATCATCCAGTTGAAACAGGTGATCGCGTCTCATCCGACATTTTTGAAGGCGTATCAGCTTCTGGCTCTGATCTATATACAGATGAATCAGAATACAAAGGCAAGACAGATTCTTATAGAAGCAAAGAAATTAGATACAACAAATGAACTGACACTGACCTATTTGCAAGAAGTTACAAAAACAGCGTGGCAGATATGGGAAGAATGCAGAGAGAAGTTTCCGGAAACCAAAAAAAGTGCGACAGTAGAATACAGTCTTGGAAATGAGACGATCATTCAGCCGAAACGTTCTAAGATCCGGGATATGGCACAGCAGCTTGCATTTGCCAATATATTGATCGGAATGGTTCTTGGTGCTGCTTTGATCTGGTTTCTTGTTGCTCCGGCGGTGAATCAGAACCGCTCGGAGAAGTTGAATAATCAGATGCGTGCATACAGTGAACAAATCAACACACTGGAAGCACAGGTGAGTGCCCAGACAAGAACACTGGATCAGTATCGAACAGCCGGAGACGAGGCACAGAAAGCAGTTGATCAGGCAAAGGCAACATCTGACAGCTATGAGAAACTGCTTCAGGTTTCAAGTCAGAGCCGTTCCGGAGAATATAGTTATACGGATATGGCAGACGCGCTGCTTGAGATTACAAGAGATTCTCTTGGAGACAGTGGAAAAGAGATGTATGATACACTTTCTGATTCTATTTTCCCAACAGCATGCAAGAGAAGATATGCAGCCGGTGTAGATTCACTGGAATCAGAGGACTATGATCAGGCGATTGAGTACCTGACGAAGGTTGTGAAGATGGACGAAAGTTATAATGATGGACAGGCTATTTATCGTCTGGCACAGGCTTATCAGGGAAAAGGTGATACAGAGAATGCAAAGACCTGGTATCAGAAGATGGTAGATACTTATAATAATTCCAGATATATTGAGGATGCGAAAAAGCAGCTTGCAATTCTGAATGGAGATGCCAGTGCAGATACAAGTTCAGATACAAGTGCAGATAGTAGTTCAGTATCAGAGGACTCAGAAAATTCCGATGACTCCGACAACTCTCAGGATGGCGGGGATAATGGAGATTACGATAATTCTGACAATACAGAGGATGACGAATAAGATTACGAAGGAAAAGGATATGCGAAGAAGCATATCCTTTTTTAGCGTACGGATTCAGGTAATTAAACGGAAAATGAGAAAAGCAGGAGGCATGAAAATATATGAGATATCAGGTACAGGAAAATTGTCTGACGATCTATCTTCCAAGAGAGGTAGACCATCATAATGCAGATGAAATAAGGAAAGAAGCGGATGCAGTGATCAGCAGAAATCATATCAGATATGTGATCTTTGACTTTGACAGGACAGATTTTATGGATAGTTCAGGAATTGGAATCATTATGGGGAGATATAAGACCGTCAGTCTGATCGGAGGAGAAGTCTGGGCGATACATACGAACGAAAGAATCCGGAAGATTCTTACATTTTCAGGAGCAGCAAAGATTATGCAGATTTATGAGGGGGAAAAGTGATGGAGGCGAGTAATACACAGAATAATGAGATGGAGATCCGCTTTGACAGCAGATCAGAAAAATGAGGGATTTGCCAGAGTATCGGTAGCATCATTTTTAACACAACTTAATCCAACGGTGGAAGAAGTAGCAGATGTGAAGACTGCAGTGTCAGAAGCTGTAACAAATGCGATTATCCACGGATATGAACAGAGAGTAGAGAAAGTAAAGATACATTGTAGTATAGAAAACCAGCTTTTTACAGTAGAAATATCGGACCGTGGAAAAGGTATTGCAAATGTGGAAAAAGCAATGGAACCGATGTTTACAACAAAACCGGAGGATGATCGGTCAGGAATGGGATTTTCTTTTTATGGAAGCATTTATGGATACTGTGGAAGTAGAGTCAAAGGTAGGGGAAGGTACCAGTGTAAAAAATGACTAAGACAATAGGTAAAGGGAGCAGAATATGGACGACACAATCGCTTTAATCAGAAAGTCACACGACGGAGATAAAAAAGCGAAAGAAGAACTTGTTGAAAAAAATATAGGTCTTATCTGGTGCGTAGTAAAGCGATTTTACGGAAGAGGTGCAGAACCGGAAGACTTGTTTCAGATTGGAAGCATTGGACTGCTTAAGGCAATTGATAAATTTGATTTTTCTTATGAAGTACAGTTTTCAACCTATGCTGTTCCAATGATATCCGGAGAAATCCGGCGTTTTTTGAGAGATGACGGAATGATAAAAAGTCAGCCGTTCATTGAGAGAGCTGTCCTATAAGAGTCTGCTGGCGAGAGAAAAGATGACTAGGATACTCGGGAGGGAACCGACATTGAAAGAGTTATCAGAAGAGCTTCAGATAGATTGTGAGGAGATCGTCCAGGCAATGGAGTCTTCAGTGGAGGTGGAATCCATATATAAGCCGATCCATCAGAAAGAGGGAAGCGAGATCCTTCTGATGGATAAGCTGGAAAGAAAAAGACAGGCAGGAAGAAAAGGTGCTTGATCGGATTGTATTAAAAGAAGTACTGGAAACACTTGAAGCGAAGGAACGGACGATCATTTATCTGCGATATTTTGCAGGAAAGACGCAGGCTGAGATAGGAAAGAAAATGGGAATGTCTCAGGTGCAGGTGTCAAGGACAGAAAAAAGGTGCTGGAGCGGATGCGGAAAGAAATGAAGCGGTAGAGTTTACCATCTTTTCCAAAAAACAATCCCGCCCGATTCCTTTCCCTAATGCAACCATTACCACAAACACCGCGAGATACCGGACAATCCTTGCCCGTCTCATAAAAATGGGAAATACATTCAAAATTTCTGCAAGTGCCATTGCCCAGCAACCAACAAAAATCCCTCCGAAAAGTCCATAAATTGCAAGAAATATCATCCTTCCCGGAAGATTAACTTCAAAAAATCTGAAACAAGTTTCCAAGGATCGCACCGGCTGCTACCATATCTTCATAAATTAAAATATGATTGCCGGTATGGGTACGATCTGCAAAATCTGAGATCACACCAAGTTCCACAATGAAAGAAAAGACACCGCCAGCTACTATCATTCCGGCACTTAAACCAAGCAATGCCAGGAAAATTGTCTGCAACAAGTTCATTTTCCAGCCTCCAGTTCTTTCTTTTGCCGTGCTGCATTTTCCACCAGAGTTGTCTGGATATCATTTTCATAAAGACGCATCTGTATTTCCATCGGTGTAGGATCTACTGTAAAGCGTTTCTTACCAAAGTGATTAAAAAATATTAGAATTCCGATTGCAAGCCCTATGGAATACGTGACTTCCAGAACAGAAAAACCATCTGTCTTCTTTCCCATGATCAGTTCATAAATCTGACCAAATAGCTTCGTTACCCCAACATCATTATTGAATGCCATGATTGAGAAGGCAGATCCAAAGAAAATCACTGCTGATACCAGCACTACTTTTAAAATGTGCCAGAGAAGAGGTGGTGTTTTCTGATTTTCATAAGTAACGATAATATCTGTTTCACCCAGATTCTGAATCTCCAGCCGGGGATACTGTTCATGAATACAGGCAATGATTTTCAACACGGAAATTACATAGCGCTGTTCTTTTTTTTCCTCCCGGATCTTCAAGATCCGTAAAGTTTTTACTTTCATCAGGATGGTCTTGTCTGAACACTCCATATTCAGGAGGTCTCCTAACATGACGTTTTGCTTTGATACCTCAACATTCCTGTCTGCTTTGAGATAAAGAGTTGTTGATTCAGATGCCATGGACGATCACCTCCAGTTTCTTATCCGGAGCAGAATATTTGTTACTGTTCACACGATGTGCGACCAGCAACGCATCTCGCCATTTTAAATCGCCTTTGGCGATGGGGCGAGATGCATTCAAGTCAAAAAACGCGCATCCTCCGTGTCAATCAGCGGAGTGATTGACACGGGAGTGAACAGTAACGAATATTTCACAAGATATCCCTCATCACTTTGTATTTTCTTCTGTCCATTCCAATAAAACAGACCAATAACAACTGCGCATAGTAAAAGGATTATTAAAGCAAACCATCTCTTTTTCGCTCTGTTTTTCATTTCATCAGACCTCCTGAAGTGTTTTTCTATTATTTGGTAACTGTTCAGAGCCAAGCAAAATTTCAAAAAACAGGTATAAAATGCTTGCATTTTTAAAACTGTTTTTGAAATTTTATTTGGCGGATACGCCACACCGACGAAATGCGTAGCATTTTGGAGGTTGGCTCTGAACAGTTACATTATTTGCAGCTTTAATAAAAATATACTTTTCGTTTTCATTATCTTGACAAGCAATAAATCCTGTACTAAAATAAACACATAAGCAAAACCGAAACGTTTCGGTTTTGAAAATAAGGAGGACGATACGATGCCATTAGTTACATCAGAAAAGATGCTTTTAGACGCAAAGAAGGATGGATACGCAGTAGGCGCATTCAATGTAGAGAATATGGAGATGGTTAAAGCAGTCATCGCTGCAGCGGAGGAGCTGAACGCACCGGTGATGCTTCAGACAACACCTTCTACTGTAAAGTACGGAACATTGGAGACATTTGCAGGAATCGTGAAAGCAGAAGCTGCGAAAACAAAGATCCCGCTATGTCTGCATCTGGATCACGGCAATAGCTTTGAACTTGCAGTTCAGGCAATGAAAGCTGGTTACACATCTGTTATGATCGACGGTTCCCACGAAGATTTTGAGAATAATATCGCAGTGACGAAGAAGGTTGTAGATGTAGCAAATGCATTTGGTATTCCGGTAGAAGCTGAACTTGGTAAAGTTGGCGGAAAGGAAGACGACCTTGAGGCTGATGCTGATACAAACACAGATCCGCAGGAAGCGAAAGAATTCGTAGAGCGCACAGGAGTTTCCTCTCTTGCAGTAGCGATTGGAACAGCGCACGGCTTTTATGTAGGAACCCCGGTTCTTGACAAGCCAAGAGTAAGCGCAATCAAAGAAGTTGTAGATGTTCCGCTCGTGCTTCATGGAGCTTCCGGACTGAGTGAAGAAGACGTAAGAGAATGTGTAGAGCGTGGAATGTGTAAAGTCAACTTTGCTACTGAGCTTCGTGTTGCATACACAGATGCCGTGAAGAAACTGCTTGAAGAGAAGCCGGAGACATTCGATCCGAAGAAACTCGGTGTTGTTGCGATGGAAGCTGTAAAAGAACAGGTGATCGCACGCATGAAGATGTGCGGATGTGATGGAAAAGCAAAATAAAACAAGTGATAGCTTACAAGATACAGAATAAGGAAATAAGTTTATGGGTGCAACGATGAAAGACATTGCCCGAGAGACAGGGCTCGGACTTGCAACAATTTCTTCTTATCTAAATGGAGGACATGTGCGTGAGAAAAACAGAATCAAGATCGAAGAGGCAATTGAGAAGCTTCATTTTGAGGTAAATGAAGTTGCAAGAGGATTAAAGACAAACCGAACGAAGACCATCGGAATCATCTTACCCGAGTTGAACAACATTTTCTTTTCAGAAATCATTACAGCAGCGGAAGATTTATTAAGAAGTCATGGGTATGCGACGATGATCTGTGACTGCAGATCCGATGTGAAGCGAGAAGAAGAGGCAGCAGAATTCCTTCTTCACAGAAGAGTGGATGGCTTGATCATGATGCCAACCGGAGCAGAGAAGAAAGTATTTGATAGATTTAGAAAATCCGGAAGACCGGTTGTACTGATCGACCGAAGGATGGAGAACGGAGATTGCGACTGTGTTCTTGTAGATAATGAAGGAGCAGCGCAGAACGCAGTGAAACGGCTGATGCAAAAAGGACATAAGAAGATTGGTATGATCACAGGACCGGATAATGTGTATACAGCAAGGGAACGTCAACGAGGATATGAGCTTGCGATACAAGAATCATCAAAGCTAGATCAGCACAACAATCAGATTTAAAAGGCAAAACAGATAGAACAGATACAAAACTTCTGGCAGATGGTAACTACACGATTGCCGGCGGAGCGAAAGCGATGCGCAAGCTTTTTTACGAAGACAATCCAGATATGACAGCAGTCTTTATCTCCAACTACGAGATGACAGTCGGAGCAATGATGGAGATCAATGATCTTGGTATCAAAGTTCCGGAAGAGCTGTCTGTGATAGGATTTGATAACATGGATTTTGCAAGAGCTGTAGTACCAAGATTGACAATCGTGACACAGCCAACGGAAGAGATTGGACAAGCGGCAGCAAATCTGTTATTGAGTCATCTCGAAGATAAGGATGAAACCAGATAAAACATCAGACAAAATAGAAACAACAGAGACAATCTGGCTGAAAACCGGATTCGTAGAAGGAGAATCAGTGGCGGACATTTCATAAAGAGGAGGAGACCATGGGAGAATATTTATTAGGAATAGATATCGGAACCAGTGCCTGCAAGATTGCAGTCTTTGCAAAAGACGGAACCGTCAAGGCAACCGGAACCGGTGATTATCAGGTTTATTACCCACATCCTGGATGGGCAGAACAGAATCCGGAAGAATGGTGGGAAGCAGTTTGCGATGCAATCCCAAGGGTGCTCGTAAAAGGAAATATTTCCCCGGAAGAGATTAAAGGAATCGGAATCGATGGAGAGAGCTGGGCTGCGATCGCAGTCGATGAAGATGGAAATGTACTTACGAACACCCCAATCTGGATGGACACAAGAGCCACAGATATCTGTGAAGAATTCAATGAAAAGATTGGGAAAGACAAGATCTTCGAGCTTTGCGGCAAGTCTTTGCAGCCATCTTATACAACTGCAAAGATCATCTGGTATCAGAGAAATCTGCCGGAAGTCTATGCAAAGACTTATAAGATCCTTCAATCCAACAGTTATATTGCATACAAACTGACCGGTGTGATGACACAGGATATGTCTCAGGGCTACGGCCTTCACTGTTTCGATATGAGAACAGGAACCTGGAATGAAGAGATGTGTCAGGAATTTGGATTTTCTTCTGAGCTATTGCCGGAAATTCATGCCTGTCATGAAGTGATCGGTGAGGTAAATGAGAAAGCTGCGAAAGAAAGCGGACTGGCGGAAGGAACACCGGTCGTGGCCGGAGGACTCGATGCAGCATGTGGAACTCTCGGCGCAGGAGTGATCCACAGCGGAGAGACACAGGAACAAGGTGGACAGGCAGGTGGAATGAGTATCTGTACCGACCAGTATCGTGCCGATGAGCGGTTGATCCTTGATTTCATGTCGTGCCGGATTGCTGGCTCTTACAAGGCGGAACAACCGGCGGCGGAGTGATGCGCTGGCTTGAGCGGGAGTTCGGAGCGTACGAAAGAGAAGAAGGAAAACGTCAGGGAAAAAGCTCACTGGATTTATTTAATGAAGAGGCGGCAGCAGTAGCACCGGGAAGTGACGGAGTGATCTTCCTCCCATATATGTCCGGTGAGAGAACTCCGATCTGGGATCCAAACGCAAAAGGTGTTTACTACGGATTAGATTTCAGTAAGACAAAAGGACACTTCATCCGTGCGGCAATGGAAGGAACAGCCTATGCATTGAAGCATAACCTTGATGTTGCGGAAGAAGCCGGAGCGAAAGTAGAAGTCCTGCGTGCGATGGGCGGATCAGCAAACTCCTTGTTGTGGACACAGATCAAGTCTGACATCACAGGAAAACCAATTGTTGTTCCATCCTCTGACACAGCAACAACACTCGGTGCAGTGATTCTTGCCGGAGTCGGAATCGGAATGTACAAAGACTTTGACGAGGCAGTGAAGCTTACTATTGAAGAGAAGCGTTCCCACGAACCGAATAATGAAAACAGAAAAGTTTACGATAAAAATTACGAAACATATATAGAACTTTATAAACAATTAAAGGAAACTATGGCGAAAAACCATGAATAAGAAATAAATTAACAAAAGATCAAAAAAAGGAGGATCTTGAAAATGAAAGCAGCAGTTGTATGCGCCAACGAAGACGTACAGTATCTTGATTACGAAGAACCGACACCGGGACCGGGTGAAGTTAAGGTCAAAGTAAAATGTTCCGGTATCTGCGGATCTGATATTCCACGAGTACTTCATAACGGAGTTCATTTCTATCCAATCGTACTTGGACATGAGTTCTCAGGAGATGTTGTAGAAGTAGGTGAAGGTGTAACAAAGGTTAAGGTTGGAGATCACGTATCCGGTGCACCGTTGAAACCATGTATGAAATGTGATGACTGTCAGAACGGAAACTTCTCTCTGTGCAAACATTACAGCTTTATTGGTTCCAGAGGCAGGGATCCAATGCGGACTATGTAGTGATCCCAGAGCAAAATGCAGTTGTATATGATCCAGGCATTCCGTATGAACAGGCGGCCATGTTTGAGCCTGCCACCGTAGCTATCCACGGTGTATTCCAGAATGATTATCAGGGCGGACAGTATGTTGCAGTACTCGGCGGCGGAACGATCGGAATGTTTACAATGCAGTGGTGCAAGATCTTCGGATCCAAGAAAGTTGTAGTATTCGACATCAGCGATGAGAGACTTGAACTTGCGAAACGTCTTGGAGCTGACGAAGTTGTCAACACAACGAAAGAGAATTTTATGGAAGAGGCAATGGCGATCACAGGCGGTAAAGGCTATGGATTCGTATTTGAGACAGCCGGACAGGTTCCTACCATGCATATGGCATTTGAGCTTGCAGCAAACAAATCCCATGTATGCTTTATCGGAACACCACATGTGAATCTTGAGTTCACACCGGCAATGTGGGAGAACATGAACCGTAAGGATTCAAGCTTACCGGTTCCTGGATGTCCTACAGTGCACCGTTCCCGGGCAAAGAGTGGGATCTGACAGCACATTACTTTGCAACAGGACAGCTGAAATTCGACAAAGGGATTTATTTACAAAATGGTTCCGATGAGCCAGGCACAGGAAGCATTCCAGATGTTTAAGACACCGGGACTTGTACAGGGAAAAGTAATGCTTGTAAACGAAGATTAATCAGAGAGGGGGACAAGAGCTTTGATGTGTCAAAGCTCTGTACCGAATATGATACTTACAGTAACATTAAATGCAGCAATCGACAAAAGATATGTTGTGGAAGGCTATCAGGTCGGTGAAGTCAACCGTGTGAAAGAATGTGCGTATACGCCAGGCGGAAAAGGATTAAATGTATCCAAGCCGGCGTCTATCGCAGGAGCGGAAGTGGTCGCGACGGGATTTGTCGGAGGTCATGCAGGAAATTATATCGAAGATGCACTGAAACCATTTGGAATCAAGAGCGAATTCTATCATCTGGAAGAAGAGAGCCGATCCTGTATCAACATCTGGGATGAAGTCAATCACGTGCAGACAGAATTTCTTGAGCCGGGATTCACGGTATCTGAGGAAGAATTTAAGGGATTCGAAAAACATTTCACAGAACTGGTGAAGAAAGCAGATGTTGTTGCTATGTCAGGAAGTGTTCCAAAAGGACTTGACGGAACAGCTTATCAGCGTCTTGTAAGAATCTGCAAAGAGGCAGGAAAGAAAGTCATCCTTGATACAAGTGGAAAACTGCTTGAGATGGGAATCGAGGCAAAGCCGACGATGATCAAGCCTAACATTGATGAGATCCGTATGCTGACAGGAAAAAGCTGCGACAACTTCCAGGACATGGTAGATGCGGCAAAACAGATTCATGCAGATGGAGTCGAGATCGTAGCAGTGTCACTCGGTGGAGACGGTTCCTTTGTCGTATGTGACGACGGAATCTTTCGCGCACGTGTGCCGAAGATCGATGCGGTAAACACTGTAGGATGCGGAGATTCCATGATCGCCGGGTTCGCTCTTGGACTTAGCGAGGGACTTTCTGTTGAAGAGACATTGAAGAAAGCAAGTGCGATCTCAGCGGCAGCAGCACTCAGAGAAGAAACAGGATTCTTCGTAAAAGAAGATATGGAAAAGATCTATCCACAGGTGGAGATTGAGAAGATCGGTTAGATTAGATAAAAGGAGAATTATCATGGGTGAATTTATTAATCCGGCAGATGTGCCAAAAGTAAAAATTCTACACAGGTGATGAAGCACCATGTATCGGAATGGGAACCTTTGGTTCCGACAGATTTACAGCAAATCAGATTGCTGAAGCAGTAGACGGAGCAATCAAAAGCGGATACCGCATGTTCGATTGTGCCGCATGCTACGGAAATGAACCGGAGATCGGTAAAGTATTTAAAAATGCATTTGATGAGGGAATCGTAGAACGTAAAGATCTCTTTATTATGACAAAAGTATGGAACGATATGCACGAACATGTCGAAGAAGCTTGCAAGAAAAGTATCGCAGATCTCAGTGTGATTATGTGGATATGTATTATATTCACTGGCCATTCCCGAATTACCATGCACCAAAATGCGATGTAGAGTCAAGAAATCCGGATTCTAAACCATTCAGTGTGGAAGAATTCATGAATACATACAGACAGTGTGAAAAACTCGTCGAAGACGGATTGACAAAATTCATCGGAATCTCCAATATGACGATTCCGAAACTCGAAGCAGTACTTCCATTGATGAAGATCAAACCGGTCGCCTGTGAGCTCGAGATCCATCCTTGCTTCCAGCAGCAGGAGCTTTATGATTATCTGGTAGCACATAACATCCAGCCGGTAGGTTACATGCCGATCGGTTCCCCGCGCAGACCGGAGAGAGATATCTGTCCGGAGGATGTTGCAGATCTGCAGACTCCGGTTATGCAGGAGATTGCGAAGGCTCATAACTGTCACCCGGCGATCATTGCACTGAAATGGGCAAGACAGAGAGGCGAGATTGCAATTCCGTTCTCACTTCACAATTATGTAAGCAACTTAAAAGCAATGACAGAAGATCCGCTGACAGAAGAAGAGATGGCGAAGATCGCAACACTCGAAAAAAGGAAACCGCCTTGTAAAAGGACAGGTGTTCCTGTGGCATGATGCAAAATGACTGGCATGACCTTTGGGATGAGGATGGAGAAATCGTGACCTTGTAAAAAATGAGATAAAATGATGTTGAGAGATACAGTTCTTGTAGGAAGTTGAGACTTTTACAGGAGCTGTATTTTAGTAGAAAAAAGGATCGGATTTTCTGCGTGAAATAAAAAAGTTGACATGCACACATTTTTATGACAATATATCGCTCGTAACATTTTTTGTAATAAATGTAATAAAAATGAAAATAATGCATAGTATTAATAAAGAATAGCAATTAAATGGTAAAAATTATGCAACAAAATTGTTAGGAGGGTATATGAAATTTAATAAAAATAAAAGGATGTTTCTGGCGATGTATACAGCAATGATGAGTGCGGTCATGCTGACGGGATTTGCAAGTTCCACGGAAGCACAGGAGCAGAGTGCTGTAGAATCAGAAGTGTCAACGGAGCCATCGGATCAGGAAGAAACTTTAGATGACACGCAGTCTGCCGGGGATGTAGGTACTGACTGGTGTGTATCAAAGGAAGTGATCGATGTACAGTCAGGGATGATCGAGAATGTGAAGATCGCGGCAGTTGAAGCGAAGATTGCTTATGAAGCAAAGCTGGAAGAAGAGAGACGTGCGGCGGAAGAAGCAGAACGGATCGCCAGAGAGAAGGCAGAAGCAGAAGCGGCAGCAGCGGCACAGGCAGAAGCAGCGGCTGCACAGCAGGCAGCAGAAAAAGAACTGCTGGCATCCCTGATCTTCTGTGAAGCGGGAAACCAGCCGTATGAAGGACAGGTTGCGGTTGGAGCGGTTGTAATGAACCGTATCAAGAGTTCCTCTTATCCGGATACGATGGAAGAAGTAATCTACCAGTCCGGTCAGTTCTCACCGGCAATGTCTGGATGGCTTGACCGCGTAAGAGCAAACCAGGGCTATACAGAGGTTGCGATGCAGGCGGCAGAAGATGCACTTGCAGGAAGCAATCCGATTGGAGATTGTCTGTATTTCAGTGTAGGCGGTTACGGAACACGGATTGGAGATCACTTATTTCATTAGAATGCCCCACTCACAACATCTGATCAAACAGAGTTGATCAGATACTGTGGAATCCTTTTCCGATAATCTCACTTGTATTAGAGATCAGAATAAACGCCTTTGGATCAGTAATCTTGATGAAATTACGCAGGCGGACAGCCTGGGTACGGTTGAGCGCAGTCAGGACGATCGCTTTGTCCCGACCGGAATAAGCACCCGTTGCGTGAAAGACGCTGGCACTGCGGTTCAGCTCATGAACGATGAAATCACAGATCGGTTCCGGGTCGTCACATACAACATTAAAATATTTGGACAGATTGAAGTTCTCGATAAAGGTGTCTACCATGAAAGAACGAATCGTAAGTCCGAGCAAAGAATATAATCCAGTTTTGATATCGAAGATAAAGAATCCGGCAATAGTGATCAACAGATCAGAAAGCATAAGAGCCGGTCCGATATTGAAGCTGGAATATTTTTTTTAAAATCATAGCAATAATATCTGTACCGCCACTGGAACTGCCAATGTTGAACAAAATGGCAGAGCCAAGAGCAGGAAGTGCAATCGCAAAACAAAGCTCCAGCATCGGCTGGTCTGTCAAAGGAGCTTTCATCGGGCAGACGCGCTCCAGAAAAGAAAGCGTTACTGAGAGCAGAATACTGCAATAAGCTGTCTTAGCTGCGAATTTCTTACCAAGAACAATCATTCCGATCACCAGAAGTGTCATACTGGCAACAAAGTTGAAATCACCGGCTGTCATAAGTCCTGTCTTTGCAATAAGAACAGCAAGACCGGTGATGCCGCCGAAGGTAAAGTTATTCGTGAACTTGAAAAAGTAGGTACCAATCGCCATGATCAGTGTGCTGACTGTCAGTAAAAGAAAATGCTTCCCCTTGTCTAACATAAATAAATTCCTCCCCAAAAGAAAAATGATAGCTTTTGTGTGCAACATCAATCTAAAAATCTGTCACAAATGTTTGCACATATGATTGTAAGCGTTGAAAAGTGAAAAGTCAACGCATGAAGTTATTCAGAAGGAAATACTGAAATTAAGCAAAGTACGAAAAACAGCATACAAAAATAGAAAGAAAAGCAACGAAAAGGAGGTTTTGGAGTGTGGAACCAGAAGTTAGAAATAAGCTGGATCTTGCAATAGAAATCCGTGACGTTTATGCAAGAGATCCTTGATTTCGCCGGGAATCCGGCTATTGAAGTGGAAGTGCTGGCAGGAGGAGAAATCATAGGAAAAGCGTCTATGGCAGGGAAAAATTATAGTAAAAAAGAGCAGACAGAAAAACAGCAGGTGCACATCGAAGAAAAAATTGAACTGCTTAACAGTCAGATCGCACCGGAAATAATCGGTGAAAATGTATTTGAACAAAGAAAGATTGATACAATTCTGAAAGAAAACGGAAATGAACAGACATCCTTTGCAATATCACTTGCAGTGGCGCGAGCAGCAGCGGCTGCAGAAAAGATTCCGCTTTACAGGTATCTTGGAGGCGTACGTGCGGTACATCCAAGTATGCCGCAGCTGATCAGAAAAAGAAGAAATTGAGATAGAAAAGATAAAAGAAATTAAGATAGACGAGAGTACAGTTCTTACGAAACTGTTCGAAAGAATACTGAAAGAACAGAATGAAGGGAATAAAATGATTCTCAGTCAGGAAACAGCAGGAACAGAAGACAGCTTCCTGGTAGATCTTGCAGTTGCAGCGAATATTACGATGATCTTGGTTGAAAACAGAGAAAGCGCTTATTATACAGTACTGAACAATCGATTGTTACAACTGGAAGAGAAGATCAGTGGATGAGGCAATCTCAAGAGATCAGGGAGAAATAAATAATGGGAGCATAGCTCCCAATTATTTAGCGACTTTATTTTACACTCTCTAAATACATTTCTGTCAGTTCAACAGCATCTGCAATACACTGAGAACATGGGACAACTTTCCCCTTTCCAGAGACTCCCTTTAGGTCACGACAATAATAGGTTCCGTTCTTTTGGCGGAATTTTTCTGCAAATTCTTTTGTTTTCTTATAGGTATCTGCTTTTGTAGCTTTTCCATTTTCAAGATTTCCAATGCTGTTGTCCATTCCGATAACCATCATCATTCCGGTTACAGCTCCGCACATGTCCATCATGCCCATGCCAAATCCGAATCCCTCAGAGATTTTAAACATTGTTTCTGGTCTACACCAAATTCCTCACAGAAAGAACAGGCTACAGCCTGTGCACAGTTATACCCTTTGTCATGTAGTTCTAATGCTTTTTCCACTTTTGTACTCATTTTTTCTCCTTGTGTTTAGAAATTTCAACTTATTTCTTTGATTTCAAATTGTTTTTATTATAACGCCCTTTTCTATTTATGACAATTAGTATTACGGATTTCAACAGAGGAAGGTGATGCTTTGAATGATTTCTGGTTACTGTTCACACGATGTGCGACCAGCAACGCATCTCGCCATTTTAAATCGCCTTTGGCGATGGGCGAGATGCATTCAAGCAAAATTACATCCTCCGTGTCAATCAGCGAAGTGATTGACACGGGAGTGAACAGTAACGATTTCTGAATATCACCCTTCATATTATTGTGTAAAAAGCTTGTATTAGCAGGAAGATATGTGTATTTTTATATTATATGATGATACCAGGATTGTGGGAGTGCATTGCACGAAACAATCCGTAGGTATCATAGTTGGAGGCGTGTATGAGAATAGGAATTATAGAAGATGACAATTTGTTGAGAAAAGCATTGGATACATCTTTGAAAAATCAAGGTTATACAACGATTCTTGCTGGTTCGAGAAAAGAAGCAATTAAAAATATAGATAGTTCTGTAGATTTGTTGATCGTAGATATTGGATTACCGGATGGAGATGGAATAAATCTATATCAGGAACTTCAAAAAACGGAAGAATTCCAGCTATTTTTTTGACTGCAAAAGATGACGAAAAAAAGATATGTTAAAAGCGTTTGATACAGGAGCAGATGATTATGTGGTTAAACCATTTTCAATAAAAGTATTGTTAAAGCGTATTGAAGTTGTGCTAAAGAGAAAATCAAATGAAAATATTTTTATGTGCGGACAGGTTATGTTATATTCCGATAGAAAACAGGTTTTTGTTGGAGAGACGGAAATATCTTTGACACTCAAAGAGTATCAGCTTTTAGAATATTTTATTATGAACCAGAACCAGGTTCTTACAAAAGAGATGATAATGGAAAATATATGGGGAATCGATAGTGAATTCATTGATCTCAACACAATTAGCGTTATGATCAGCAGATTGAAAAAGAAATTGAATGATTCATCGAATGTTATCAGTAATGTATTTGGAATGGGATATAGAATGGGAGAGTAGCATGGCTGTAGCAATTTTTACAGTACTTTTAATAGGTTTCATACTCGGAGGAAGCACTGTATATTTAGTTGAAAATCATTTGAGAACAAATGAAATGAATAAAATATATAAATTGACGGAATCCTTAATAAATGGCAATGAATTAGATGGTTCTGATATAGGGAAAGAAACGATCTATTCTAAAACGACCAATCAATTAATCCGTTTACAGGAAATATTGGAAGGAAGAAGGAAAGAGGCTGAAAAAAAGTAAATATGAGATACAGAAATTAATTTCTGAGATTGCGCATCAACTAAGGACACCACTGGCGAATATAAAAAATTATACAGAATTGCTGCAAGAGTCATTAAATGAAACTCAAGAAACATTGAATACAGAATACATAAAAGACTTGCGAACAAGTGAAGAACAATTATGTTTTTGGTGGAGAGCTTTATAAAAACTGCCCGATTAGAGCAGGGAATCATACAAGTTCACACTCAAAAGAAAATCTTGTTGAAACGATTCTAAATGCGTTGGGGCAAATACAGAAAAAGGCAGAAGAGAAAGATATCTATTTTCAAGTAGAATTGCCAGAGAAAATCATCTGCGAACATGATAAAAACTGGATGTGTGAGGCGTTTTATAATGTGTTTGATAATGCAGTCAAATATAGTAAAAATAACAGCAGGATCAATATCACAATGAAACAGACAGAAATGTTTTATAAAATTCAAGTAAGAGATTATGGAATCGGGATAAGAGATGGAGAAGAAAATAAAATTTTTCAAAGATTTTATCGTGGTGAGCAGGCAAGAGGGCAGGAAGGATGCGGAATTGGTTTATATCTTTCCAGAGAGATTGTTCTATTACAAAAGGGATGATGAAAGCAAAACAAATGAAGCCAGGGCTGCTTATAGAAGTAAACCTTCCGGTATAGACGGTTCATATGCAGCTTGTAAGAAGTTTGTAAGAGGTACCATGTACAATAAGATTATGGCTGAGTTAAAGGTAGCATTTACGAAAGGAGTTTACAGAAAAGATGGATATAATCAAAGCCATGAATCTAAAAAAAATATTATACATCCGATACATATGAAGTGCGTGCCTTAGATGGTGTGTCATTAACGGTGGAAGAGGGTGAATTTATAGCGGTTGTTGGTACGTCCGGATGTGGAAAGACAACACTTATGAACATGTTAGGAGGTCTTGACATTCCGGATTTTGGAGGTGTCTGGATCAGAAATACAAGTTTAAAAGATCTTAACAAGGAAGAAAGAACAATATTCAGAAGAAGAAATATCGGATTTGTATTCCAACAATACAATTTAATTCCTTCGCTTAGTATACGCGAAAACATAGTTCTTCCGATGCGACTTGACGGTAAGGAAATCGATATAGATTTCTTTAATGAAATTGTAGAAATACTTGGATTAAAAGATAAATTAGAACGTTTTCCATCAACACTGTCCGGTGGACAGCAACAGAGAGTTTCTATAGCACGGGCATTATTGACAAAACCGGCAATTGTCCTGGCGGATGAACCGACCGGAAATCTGGATTCTGTTACAAGTATGGAAGTCGTAGGATTACTAAAATCCTGTGCTGCAAGATTTCATCAGACGACATTGATCGTGACGCATCAAGAAGAAGTCGCACAGATGGCAGACAGAGTAATACGCATGTCTGATGGGAAAATCTATACAAGAGATTGTAACGATTGTTAGGAGGGATTACTATGCTTCACAAGAACATTCCAAATAACAATAAAGACATAATCCGATTCCTGGCTAAAAATTTTGCAGGCACAAAAAAGGTGAGAAATACGATTCTATTTTGCTCGATTGTAATTGGCATTGTTGCTATTACCATGGTATTCGGAATCTCCTTTGGAAAAATACAGGCAGAAGAAATAAGATTAATCAGAGAAAATGGAACTTCTTCTTCGGGGAGAATAGAAGATGGAACAGAAGAACAATATGCAAAATTAAAACAACTGGATTATATAAAACAAGTTGGAAAAAAGTATTTTTTGTAGGTGAAGCTACAGAAGTTTCGGAGAACAATGCAAAAACGATATGTGATATAGTCTGGGCTGACTCAGAAAGCTGGAACAATTTTTTGAGACCGGCATATACCAATGTGATTGGAAGCTACCCACAGAAAAAGGATGAAATTCTATTATCTGAGCGGGCATTGAAAAAACTTGGTATCTCTGAACCGGAACAGGGAATGGAAATAAACTTAGATGTATACAAAGGTGTGTTCGAACATTCGAAAGAAAAATTCGAATTGTGTGGCTGGTATACAGACTCTGGAAATGAATTAGCAATCGGATATATTTCACATGACAAAATTAAAGAGTTGAAACTGGAAAAGGGTCCTTATACTTTACTTTTCAGTCAGAGTGATCATTTAAACAGGAGTAAAACAGAGGAAAAATTATATCAGACATTGCCGATGAAGAGTGCAGATCAGAAGATATACGTTTCTGATACAGCACAATATACTGCTGTTTCTAAATTCGCAGGTGGATATGAGATGGTGATATTAGGAACAATAGGAATTTTGTGTGGAATATATTTCCTTGTGCGCAATGTCCTTTGGATATCCATGAGCGAAGATGTTCAAAATCTCGGACTGATCCACACAATCGGAGCCACAGAAAGACAGATTACAAAAATATACCGGAAACAAATGAGGTCACTCATGTTAAAAGGTTCTGTCTTGGGAAGTTTGATCTCTGCACTGATTTTAGTCTTATTAATACCGGAACTATTAGGTTTCCATTTTTATCAGGAAATGGGAGGGAATACAATACTTTCCTTTTTCAGACCGTGGATTCTTTTTGCTTTCTGTTGTATTTGTAAATGGAATTTTGTGGATAGCATCGGAAGGCGTTATTAGAAAAATAACGAAGCTGTCTTGTATTGAGAGTGCTGCTTATAACGAAAATACAGTTGCCAGAAAAACAAAACACTCTGGGAAAATAGTGCACAGACGTTCTGAAACAGGAGAAATGCTCTATATTGCATGGGGAAATATAACACGACAGAAAGCACGATTTATCATTACAAGTCTTTCCATATTTTTAGGAGTCCTATCCTTTGTTCTAATGAATGTACTTACAAATGGATGTGATTATAAGCATCTTCTTGAAAAACGCCCTGATTTTTTGCTGGCAGGAGAGTTTAGCGAATTCGGGAAAAGTCAGGGGTGTGGGGAAGAATATAAAACAAGAGAAATCGATGTGGATCCTTTGCTGACGCAGGGAGATGGTGTGGAACTGTTGTATGATAACGATTATGATGAATTTTCACCAATCTCTCAAGAGTTGGAGAAAAAAATTACACAAGATAGATGGTATCGATTGGGAGAATTCGAATCTGATCGAAGGAGCTTATGTAACTACAGTTATATCCAGAAAGGGCATCCGTCCTTATGATGAAGGGCTTTCGAATCTTACAAATGACAATATGGTGGAAGGATTCAGTTGGGATACGGTACAGATTTTAAATGACAATCAAATCTTGTCGCTTGAGAAATACGTTCAGGATAATCAACTCAATATTGATTTGAAATCTTTGGAAGAAGGAAATGGTGTGCTGATCATACATGATCATATGCTGACCCCGGAACAGCAAAAACTTGCAGATGAAGTAATTGTCGAACCGGTATACTTTAAAACTTTGCTTTCAAGAGAAGATGCGATTCTTAGAAAAGAACAAAGTAATTCTGAGAATAAAGAGAAACAACAGGAAGACGAATTCCCTCAAAAAGAATCTGAAACATTTACTCTATGTGGTTATTTGGATCGGCAAAACGATGATTTCCCGGAAATAAATCAATCCCTGGCATGGAGAATGCAGCTTATACTATTTTATCAGTGAGAAAGGCTTTCAAAAGATACCAACTGAGAAAAAGATATTAACAATGGAATTAACTGCCAATCCGGAAAAAAGAACCTTATGTGAAAACACAGATAATCACAAGGGAAATAAGGGAAATTTTTTAGTCATTGCCCACCACTTTATCAAGAAGCCGAACTGATTTTCGTTTCGCATCTCTTGTGGAGTGAGCATAGACGTTCATTGTGGTACTGACATCTGAGTGTCCCAACAATTCCTGCACATCTTTTGGGGCAGCTCCATTTGCTAAAAGGTTGCTTGTATAGGTGTGACGTAACTGGTGGAAATGAAAGCCTTCAAATCCCTCTAATGTTTTTGCCACCTTTCTGCAAACAGTCCCCAAAGTAGTTGGAAGTTCCAAACAACCATCCGGTCTTAAACAGACGAAAGAAATTTCTTTATAATCTGTCGGGACTTCCTCTGTTCTGTCTAAACAATAATATTCGTAGTACACTCTGTTTTTCTCTTTGACCTCTTTGTAGTAGTTCGTGTGATAAAGTTCTCCGTACTGCATTCGATTTTTTAACTGCTCTTTCCGGGCATTACGGAAAATCTCTACCAGTGTATCTCCAAAATCAACAACCCTTACTTTTTTTTTCCGCTTGGTTGGTCCGATGATATATTTGCGCTTTGAGCCATCATATCGGATGCTGCGTCTTATGGTAAGGCATTGTTCTTCCAGATTTACGTCCTGCCATGCCAAACCACAGGCTTCTCCAATACGAAGCCCGGCATAATAGGCTATCTGGATTGGAAGTATTGCGGCTGGGTTCTTTTTTTGCAGATAAGCAAGCAATCTTTCATAATCTTCTCGTGAAATTGGTTGGACATTTCCGTCCATATCCTCATCGGAAAACAAATCCACTTCATCCGTCTGATACCGCAGTTTAATATACTGCATGGGATTGAACGTAATATACTGCTTTGGAAATACTGCAAAACGGAAGGACTGCTGCATGACTGCGGAAAAAGAATGGATATAATCTTTGCTGTAACCCTTTCTCTCTTTTCCGTCGGGATGAACTCCCCCGAAGGAAAGCAAATCGAAGAAGGATTGCAAATGTTCAGAGGTTACATTTTTCAGTTTCCGTTCTGCCAATGGGTGTTTCTTGATATTTCGGATTGTTCCGAGGTAATTCTCCACCGTACCATTGCTGAGCGTACCTGTTTTTAATTCCTCCTCTGCCCACACATCCAAAAGCTGTCCGACTGTGAGATTTTCCGCTTTGGCAACAAATTTCTTTTTCTCATAATCATCCATTGCCTGACGGAGCAGCTTTTCAGTTTCTTCTGTTCCAACGCCTTCTTTCTGAACAAGATTGCAGCTTGCGTCCTCTACATAGAAGCGGTAGTACCATTTCTTTCCTTTTTTTCTTACAGATCCTTTTGCCATAATCGTATGTCTCCTTTCGATATTAGACAATCGGAACTGATGAAATGCTTCGTGCGTGTAAGTATATCATAACTCCGGTTGTCTTACTATACCGATTCGGAATCTTCGTATAAGACTTCTGATAAAAGATTTGCAAGCCTTTGTTCTGCTGTTTTTGGTTTCTTGGAATAGAGCCTTACAACGTCTGCCATCTCATTAAAAGCATTGATGGTGTGAGTGATTTCCCTTAAGAACATAATCTCATTATATTCCTCATTCGATTCAAACCCTATTGTTTTGGCAATATCCGTCTGACCAGCATTCCCCTTGAAGTTTTTGCAGGCGAACTGGAAGGAATCCAAAAACAGACCATATTGTTTTAACATCAGCAGTAATAAATCTTTTGAAAAAGCATCTTCTTCTTTGGTAAGGGCAAGCGGTAACTGTTCCAGAATATCTCCCATCGCATCACGAATCTGTAACTCTCTCTTATCCGTAATGTCGGTTTCATATTCATCTGTTTCCCCTTTGAGCCATTCCACAGATACATGGAGTGCTTCCGAAAGACCTTCCAGCACCATTTTTTTCGTATTGTCAATCGAACCATTCTCATAACGCAGGATTGTAGAAGCGGTAACACCCATCTTTTCTGCGACATAAGGCTGTGTCAGATTCAATTCCAGACGGCGCTGTTTTACTCTGCTGCCTATCAGCTTGCGTAGTTCTTTATCTTTCATGCTGACTGCCTCCTTTTTCGGTATGTATGAATTATAGCATTGTTTTTCTGTAATTGCAATATGCAACTTAAAAATTATTTTTAATATTTCGTAACGCTTGACAAAAAGATGTGAAAAGGATATACTTACATCACAAGAATTGCATAATGCAATTTGTAAGGAGGTGATTATATGACGCAAAGAAAAATTGCATTATCCATCGAAGAAGCTGCTGACTATACGGGAATCGGCAGAAACACCTTAAGACAGCTTGTAGAATGGAAGAAACTTCCAGTATTAAAGGTTGGTCGCAAAGTCCTGATTAAAACCGATATTCTGGAAATGTTTATGGAAGCGAATGAAGGTCGTGATTTGAGGGATAGAGGAAATGTAAAAGCCGTAACAAGAACTGCGGCAAATTAAAAAGGCGGCTTCCCAAGAAACCGCCAAAGGTTCTATCAGACCGAAGCCATGATATACCTACACGCAAGAAGATTATACCATGTGCTTCTTCTGATACGCAACCAAGAACTTATGTTTGTAAAAGAAAGGGGAATGTAAGAATGGCAAAATCAACAAAAAGTTATGAAGAACGAATGCTTGAAATGGAAAAGAAGGAACAGGAAAGCCTTGAAAAAGCAAAACGATATGCAGCACAGAAGAAAGAACTTCTGAAACGAAAGAAAGCCGAAGAAAGTAAAAAACGAACCCATAGGCTCTGTCAGGTTGGCGGTGCGGTGGAATCCGTTCTCGGTGCGCCTATTGAGGAGGAAGACATCCCAAAGCTGATTGGTTTTCTGAAAAAGCAGGAAGCCAATGGGAAATTTTTCTCAAAGGCAATGCAGAAAGAAACACATACCGATATGGAGGAAGTGTAATGGCGGGGGGGGGATGAGTTTTTCATTCCCTTCATTGCTTTTTCATGAAGGGCGCACTTATGGACAACCAGAGGTCGTCCCAATAAGTTTGCCACAAGTGGCAACCGGTCTGCGCTCACGCTTGCCGGGCTCGTTCCGTCGGCGGGGCTTTCAGCCAGACCTGCTCATGCCGCAGGAGGCACTCTTCGCCAGAGAGGCGCATTCCATGCAGGCTGCTATGCGCAGGGCACTCTTACGCAGAGGGCGTTCCGGCAATGCTGCTTTTCCTAAAACTGAAAGCAATGTTGCCGGAAATCTATGCCGGATGTGCAGAAAGGAAAGGGGGAATCCAGACATGGCGATTTTTCATTACACAATCAAAATAGTCGGACGAAGTAAAGGAAAATCTGTTATCTCCGCTTCCGCATATCTCAATGGGGATGTGATGAAAAACGAGGAAACCGGGAGAATCAGTTATTACACTTCTAAAAAAGAAGTGGTCTACACCCGGCTGATGATGTGTGAAAACGCACCTCCTGAATGGCAGATAGTACCAGAAGAAAATATAAAACGCTTTCAAAAATCTGTCCGATACAAAAGGTCAGAAGATAAAGAAGCTGCTTTAGAAAAATTTAAAATCACATTTCAGAAACAACGGTTATGGAATGAGGTATTGAAGATTGAAAAAAGTGCAGATGCCCAACTTGGCAGGTCATTTGAATTTGCCCTCCCCAAAGAATGGAGCAGACAGGAACAAATTCAATATACAACCGACTATATCAAAAAAACTTTTGTAGATAGAGGAATGTGCGCTGATTGGAGTATCCACGACAAAGGGGATGGCAATCCTCATGTCCATCTGCTTCTGACAATGCGCCCTTTTAACCCGGATCATTCTTGGGGGAAGAAAGAAGTCAAAGATTGGGGTTTTGTCAGAGATAAAAGCGGAAATATCGTGATTGATGAATCCCATCCGAACTGGTGGCAGGATAAGAAAAACCCTGACCGTCATGGAATCCGTATCCCTGTATTAGATGAAAACGGAATCCAGAAGATGGGTGCAAGAAACCGCCTGCAATGGAAACGGGTACTGACCGATGCTACGGGATGGAACAATCCAAAAAACTGTGAACTGTGGCGGAGCGAGTGGGCAAAGGTGTGTAATGAACATCTGCCTTTGCATAATCAGGTCGATCACCGTTCTTACGAAAAGCAGGGAAAACTCCAGATTCCTACCATCCATGAAGGTGCTGACGCAAGAAAGATTGAACAGAAGTTTCTTGCCGGGCAGGAAATAAAAGGTTCGTGGAAAGTAGCGGAAAATCAAATCATAAAACAACAAAACACGTTATTGCAAAAGATACTGGACACCTTTGGGAAAGTATCGGGTGCATTATCATTATGGAAGGAGCGATTAAATGACATTAGAAGAAAGCCGGGAAATTATACCCTTAATGGAATCCATGATTGGGCAAATCGAAGAACAGCAGACCTTAATGGCAGAAATGCTTCTGGAAATGCAGAACCGGGACACCCAACTCTCTCTTATGCAGGAACAGAATCAGAAATTGCAAAAATTAAACAGCGAGTTATCCGAGCTGCTCAACATTTTGCCAAATACCGAGGAACTACTTTCCAAGATGGAAGAACAGAAAACGAAGATAGAACTTTTGGAAAACGAAAATCAGCAATGGCAGAAATTGGCACAGAAGCTGAACAGCGAAAACAGTTTATTACTGAAACAGAACACCGAATTGCTGAACTGGAACAGCAGATAGAGAAAGGACGTGATATAGATGAACGAATCCAGAGAATTAAAGAACGCCGAACAGTTGGAAGAACTTCTGCTCTTGACCGAGGAGATACAAGAAGAGTTGGAACAGAAAGACCAGCTTATCGTGGAACTGAAGACGCAGCTCAGCGAATCTCTGACCTTGAACGAGAAATTAAACAAAGAGAACAGAGCCGGGAATATTCAAGCATTAAAGAACGACTTGAAGCTGGCAGACAGAGCATTGCGGAGCGAGAAAGAGAAGCTGCGAAGCGCAAACGTCATGATCGGGGAATATCAAAATAAAATACGCTGTTTAACACAACAACGGGATTATGCCCGGACACATCAGAAAATCGTAGAGATACCGGTAGAAAAGCCGGTACTCTATGAAAAATGTGAATCCTGTGACCGGACAGCCTATCAGAATGCAAAAGCAAAATACGAAACACAAAAAGAGCGACTTGCAGGACAGTATAAAGCAAAAACGGTAATGTTCCAAACAACCTTGTTCCTTCTTGCATGGTATTCGTTGACAACCACTCTTTTTCAGGCAGTACAGTCAGATGTTCCTTTCCGATTGCAAATCATTCTTCCATGATGCAACATCATTCCTACAAACTTTTATCGGTTGGACGATTGATGCCGGGCAATCTGTGGCACAGATTAGCACAAAAATTCCAAATGAGATTATAGCCGGAATCATATATTGGTTATTGATGATATTGATTGTAGGAATATGTGCTGATTTTTGGAATACTTATGCAATCTGAAATATTTCAAGATCAGCTTTGGAACTTTTCTACAGCATATTTTACGTCATCACGCTATGAAGTTGCTAGTGAAGATATGTCGCAGTTTCTGAAAGATGTATCAGAAACTGCAACGGAGAATGATGTACATATTTTTTCTCAGTACAATGAAATCAATAATAAATACCTTTCAACACTTCATATTTATGGCGATGATAAAGTAATCAGACAAACATTAAAAAATACTGCAAACATAGAAGAATCAGAATATACCGCTTTAGTTTCCGGAATTACGAAAGTAAAATTTCATAATCTCTCAGAATTGCAAAGTACCTCTGTGGGTTATGAAAACTTTATCTCATACATAGGAAATGAGGACAATATTATCTCTGCATATCAGAAATTATCAGAAAAATATAGCTTAACTTATCCAGAATATTGGAATTCTACGGAAAAGGACATGATTTTTATTATATGGGGTATGATTATTGCATTGATGATTGTTCTAAATGTAATTGAAGTGGTTAGGCGAAAAAAAAGAGGTTGTTGTACGAGTTTCCTTAGGAGAAAGTGCTGGTTTCATAGCATTTAAGGCTGCTTTTTTATATTCCATTGGAATTATTCTTTCCACTATTCCATATTGTTCTTTTTGCTTTTTTGATATTAGAAAGGCATTCGCAAATGCAACACACAAAAGAGGAGTGGATTTTTTAATTTATTCGTTAAAATTTATAGCAGGGGTAGCCGCTGTTTTTACAATTATCACTAATATTAGTAGTATTCATAATAACCTATTTACAAATGAACATTTGTTAGAAGAATATTATGATGCAAATTATTTTACCGTAAAGACTACTGATTTTAATGCTGAAAAAGAAGAAGCTTTTTGGAATAAACTATACAAGAATGAATATAACACATTAAAGCCTGTAATATGCTTGAATATTTTAAATGATAAAAATGATGTGATATATGTAAATAATCATGCAAAAGATATGTTACAAGGTTTTACGAAGCAGATAAATGCAGTAGAGAATGAATCTTCTGATTTGATTATTTTCATTCCAAAGAATAGATATTTTGCTAAAAACAAGCAATTAGCCTATGACTCCTTGAGCCATGTTTTAAATCATGATAATTTACAACAATTAAATATTCAGTACATAGAGTATAGCGAAACAGAATACTTTTCCTATTTAGATACAAGTAGAATAAATGGTATCGAAAAAGCAAAAATCCGATAATTATTTATCAGGCAAACAAAGATTTAGCAGTCAATGGTGGGTATCTTGAAAGCTATAAAGCAGGAGCAGTTTTATTTCAATGTGATGAAAAACAGCTAAGAAATATCAGCAAAAAGTATGAAGATATGCTTGGAAATTATCAGCTAGTAATTACAAACGTACATGAACATTATTTATATAATCACACATTTTTAATAAAACTCGTGGGATTTTTTAAGTTCTCTTTGTACGATTGTATTGCTTTTTAAATATTATGATTATTGTTACGCAATGAAAATTTCCTTGATGAAAATCTTTGGATATAGTTTATTTGAACGGCACAAAACACTTCTTAAAATGATTGTAGTGGAAAATTTTGTGATATTAGTAGGTATGCTTATCTATTCTTTATTATCGGTACAGACTGAAGTAGGAATTAGCATTCTTGTTAGTTCATTTATGGCACTAATAGAATTTACAATTATTTTCTTTAATATCACAATTGTTGAAAAAACAAACATACCGAAATCATTAAAAGGAGGTTGCTTATGATAATAATTGAAAATCTATGCAAAGCATATAATGATAAAATTTTGTTCAAAAATTTTCATTTGGAAATTCCAGATAGCAGTTTTTTGGTAATTAGTGGCGAAAGTGGATGCGGAAAAAGTACTTTACTTAATATGATTGGAGGTATTGAAACTCCTGACAAAGGTTCTATTATTGTGAATGGTTTTGATGTGGCAAAAAAAGGAAAAAAGCAGAAATATTTCAAAGAAGTTGTTGGATTTTTATTTCAAAATTTTGCCCTTTTGGAAAACAAAACAGTAAAAGAAAATCTAGAAATAATAAAAAAATCAGGTAGAACGGATATTTCAATAAATGAAGCTCTTGAAAAAGTTGGTTTACAGAAAGTAATTAACAAAAAAGTCTATCAATTATCTGGTGGCGAACAGCAGAGAGTTGCGTTAGCTCGTTTAATGCTAAAGAAATGTTCGATTGTATTAGCAGACGAACCAACTGGTTCCTTAGACAAAAAAAATAGTGAGATTGTTATGAATATATTGCATGAGTTAAGTGAACAGGGAAAAACAGTTATTGTTGTAACTCATAGTGAAGAAATTGTAGCACAAGAAAAGCATGTTCTATATTTATAATTACCCATAATAGAAGAATATGTTCTTTCGGGAGACACCTCCTCTAAGAACATATTCTTTTGGTTAAAATTGATTATAAAGATACTTTTATTTCAGTATATTCGCTATATTGATGGGATATATATTTGCATATTATTTATATGGATAAGGATTATAACTCTAGTGAGTCTTCTGCATCTACCCACATCTGTAAATTACCCTCAAGATATAATCTTGCATATTCCAAAGGCTCATCCACAGCCAATGAAGTAAGCGCACATTCTGATCCGTATGTGGTTTTTAGATTTTTTTCAGCTTTCCAGCAATCAATGCGAAGCATATATCCGGCACTTGTGTAAACATCAATACTATCGTGATTTATGTTGTATTCTGCATAAATTGTTCTCATCGTATCTTATCTCCATTTTTTTTAATAATCAGTTATAGAGTTAAATATCGAAAACATTTCAATCAGTTCACCATGTCGTTATTGTTATACTGTGTTATGAAATTTTCTTTCCCTTATTTTTTCCCATATTAAGGTTCATGAAAACCAATGTGAGAATATAACACAAGGGAAAGAGTAATTTTCAAGGGTTTGCGAAGAATTTGATAATTAAATATAACAGCAGAGGCAATTGACTGCATCCATACGACAGCAGCTTCCCACAATCGTATTTTTATCGTGGAGGTCATGGGGCATAAGGTGGGCTGGCTGACCCTTTATGCAAAGGGCGTGGCAAGTGGAGCAGATATCATACTCCTTCCGGAGATTCCATACGACATCGACAGTGTCTTAGAGCGATCGAAAAAAAGAAGTAAAGCCGGAAAAGGATTTACGATCTTAGCAGTTGCAGAAGGTGCAATTCAAAAAAAGAAGATGCGAAGCTGAGTAAAAAAAAAGAATATAAAGAAAAATTGAAAAACTACAAATTCCCATCCGTATCCTATGAATTAGCAGATATGATAGAGAGAAAAAAAGCGGAGCAGAAGTGCGGGTAGTAGTACCGGGACACACACAAAGAGGCGGAAGTCCGTGTCCGTATGACCGCGTTCTTTGCAGCCGTCTGGGTGCGGCAGCAGCACAGGCGATCATGGATGAGGACTATGGCAACATGATCGCGATGGTCAACGGCAAGACAAAGCGGGTACCGTTAGGAGACGTTGCAGAAAATTAAAGAGCGTAGACCCGGAGTGTCAGATGATAAAAGAAGCGAAGAGTATGGGAATCAGCTTCGGCGATTAATGAGTGCACGGATTTAGGTGTCAGAAATGTATTTTTTATATATATAGTTGAAATGATTGCACAAAGGAATATGAAAAGTTTCTTTTTGTGCAATGGAAATGAAACTCAGGAAATCATGAAACCCACTGGTGCACATGATTTCTGTTTTCGGAGGTTCATTGGAATGTTCTGCACAAGGAAACTTGAATATTGCTTTTGTGCAAGCAGTCGATAGATTTCAAAAATACAGTTCTGACCCGGGATTCGGAAAAGGGAAAGAATAGAAGTGAGGATTTCAAATGTCTTATACGGCATTATACCGAAAGTTCCGACCTCAGGAATTTGAGGATGTAAAGGGACAGGAACACATTGTAACAACATTAAAAAATCAAATAAAAGCGGACAGGATCGGACATGCATATCTCTTTTGCGGAACGCGGGGAACCGGTAAGACGACGGCAGCCAAGATTTTTTGCAAAAGCAGTGAACTGCGAACATCCGGTAGATGGAAGTCCGTGTGGAACCTGTGAAGCCTCGCCGTGCCATCGCGGCAGGCAATTCCATGAATGTCATAGAGATTGATGCGGCATCCAATAACGGAGTGGAAAATATCCGGCAGATTCGTGAAGAAGTGGAATATGCACCGACAGAAGGAAAATATAAAGTGTATATTATCGACGAAGTGCATATGCTATCGATAGGTGCGTTTAATGCGTTATTAAAAAACCTTGGAAGAACCGCCATCTTATGTTATATTTATTCTGGCAACGACAGAGGTACATAAGATACCGATCACGATATTGTCGCGCTGTCAGAGATATGACTTTCACAGGATTTCCATAGAGACCATTTCTGCAAGGCTGACAGAACTCTTAGAAAAAAAAGAAAACGTAACAGCCGAGGAGCGGGCAGTCCGCTATATTGCGAAAGCGGCAGACGGTTCGATGCGGGATGCGTTGAGTCTGTTAGACCAGTGTATCGCATTTTATTTAGGCGAAGAACTGACCTATGAACATGTCTTGAAGTGCTAGGAGCGGTTGATACCGAAGTGTTCAGCAGCTTTGCTCAGACGGATACTGGGGCGAGGACATCGTCGGGGCGATTGAGCAGTTAGAAGAGATTATCATTCAGGGCAGGGAACTCGGACAGTTTGTGACAGATTTCACATGGTATTTAAGAAATCTGTTGTTAGTGCAAAGCTCGGACGATATGGAAGAAGTGTTAGATATGTTGCGGAAAATCTTGCTCTTTTTAAAAAGAAGAAGCAAAAATGGTAGAAGCAGAGACACTGTTTCGTTATATTCGTATATATTTTCGGAGCTGTCAAATCAGGTAAAATACTCCAGCCAGAAGCGGATATTGATAGAGATCGCCTTAATAAAACTATGCAGACCGCAGATGGAGCGGGATGAAGCATCCGTTTTAGAGAGGATCAGCAGAATCGAAAAAGACGTTAGAAGAAGGAATCCCGGTGGCATCAGTACCGACACAAAGCAGCAGTGCAGCGGCGAGGACAGCCGGAAGCAAAGCCCATAAAAAAAAGAACTGCCAAAGGCGATACCGGAGGATGTACAGCAGTGCGGTAGCAGCGTGGAACTCCATTTTGCGAGGAACTGCCGGGACTGATGAAAGGATATTTGAAGTCGGCAAGGCTGACCCTTGGCGGAGACAACGTACTGATGGTTGTATTAGAGGATGAGATGGCAGCATCTTATCTGAATATGGAAGAACATAAAAAAAAGAGTTAGAGGATGCCATCGCAAGACGGGTAGAGAGTCAGGTCGATGTCAGGATACAGTTAAACGAGACAAATCGTCCGTTTGAAGAAAGTTATGTGGATTTAAAAGATGTGATCCACATGGATATTACCATAGAAGATGAATAAAAACAGGAGGAAATGAAAATGGCTAAGAGAGGTGGATTCCCGGGAGGAATGCCGGGAAACATGAACAATATCATGAAACAGGCACAGAAGATGCAAAACAGATGGAGGAAGCAACCAAGGAGCTTCAGGAAAAAAAAGAGGTAACTTCCAGTGCCGGCGGCGGAGTCGTAGAGGTAACCGTTTCCGGAAACCGTGAGGTAACAAAAGTAAAGATCGATCCGGAGGCAGTAGATCCGGATGATGTAGAAATGTTAGAGGATCTGATCATGGCAGCAACCAATGAGGCACTTCGCCAGATCGAGGAGATTTCTGCACAGTCCATGTCAAAGATCACAGGCGGACTTGGCGGAATGGGAGGCGGCTTCCCGTTTTAAGCCGTTAAGGAGCAGTCATGGATTACTACAGCAGTCAAATTAATAAATTAGTAGAGCAGCTATCCAATCTGCCGGGTATTGGAGCGAAATCCGCACAGCGTCTGGCATTTCATATTTTGAACATGCCGTTAGAGAATGTAAAAGAATTGTCCGCTTCTATTTTAGAAGCAAAGGAAAATGTGCGTTACTGTAAAGAATGTTTTACGCTTACGGATCAGGAGTTCTGCCCGATCTGCAGCAATCCAAAGCGGAATAAACAGCAGATCATGGTAGTGGAAAATACCAGAGATTTGGCAGCCTATGAAAAAACCGGAAAAATACGAGGGAGTTTATCATGTCCCCGCATGGAGCAATTTCTCCAATGCTTGGAATAGGTCCCAATGACATCCGGTTAAAAGAACTGATGCAAAGGTTGCAGAATCATGTCGAAGAGGTTATAATAGCAACGAATTCCAGTTTAGAGGGCGAGACAACAGCTATGTATATCAGCAAGCTCATCAAGCCTACCGGAATTAAGGTGTCGCGGATCGCAAGCGGCGTTCCGGTAGGAGGAGATTTAGAATATATTGATGAAGTTACCCCGCTTAGGGCTTTAGAGGGCAGAGTCCTATTATAACAGGGTTAGAAAGAGGAGAAAATAATGAACACACTAGAATTGCAGAAACAGGCAAATGAAATACGAAAAGGTATCATCGCTGCCGTGCACAGCGCAAAATCCGGTCATCCGGGCGGTTCTCTTTCCGCAGCGGACATCTTTACCTATCTCTATTTTGAAGAGATGAACATTGATCCGAAAAATCCGAAAATGGAGGACAGAGACCGTTTCGTACTGTCAAAAGGACATGTAGCACCGGGACTCTATGCAGCACTGGCACACCGCGGATATTTTCCGGTAGAAGATCTGACAACACTTCGTCATGTGGGTTCCTACTTACAGGGACATCCTGATATGAAACATATTCCGGGTGTGGATATGTCGAGCGGTTCCTTAGGGCAGGGTCTTTCTGCGGCAGTAGGAATGGCACTTGCCGGAAAAATGGATGAAAAAGATTACCGGGTATATGCTTTGTGCGGTGATGGAGAGATTCAGGAAGGACAGATCTGGGAAGCTGCCATGTTTGCAGGCTACCGGAAACTGGACAACCTTGTTGTGATCGTAGATTTAAACGGTTTACAGATCGACGGAGCAATTTCCGAAATCTGTGATCCGGAACCGTTAGATAAGAAATTTGAGGCATTCCGTTTCCATACGATTACCATTGATGGAAATGATTTTGAACAGATCGCAAAGGCATTTGAAGAAGCCCGTGCAACGAAGGGAATGCCAACAGCGATCATTGCAAAGACCGTAAAAGGAAAAGGCGTGTCCTTTATGGAAAATGCTGTGAACTGGCATGGTGTTGCACCAAACGATGAGCAGTTTGAAATAGCAATGCGGGAGTTAGAGAAAGCGAGGTGAAGCATTATGTCAGAAGTAAAAAAGTAGCAACAAAGAGTAGGATATGCAGAAGCACTAGTAGAACTTGGAAAAGAGCATGAGGAAGTCGTTGTATTAGATGCAGACTTAGCAGCGGCAACCCAGACAAAAGTTTTCCGTGAACAGTTCCCGGAGCGGCATATCGACTGTGGAATTGCAGAAGCAAACATGACAGGAATCGCGGCGGGACTTTCTACCTGTGGAAAAGTACCGTTTATGAGCTCTTTTGCAATGTTTGCAGCGGGACGTGCTTTTGAGCGGGTGCGTAACTCCATCGGATATCCGCATCTGAATGTAAAGATCGGTGCGACACATGCGGGAATCTCCGTAGGAGAGGACGGAGCAACCCATCAGTGTAACGAGGATATTGCATTGATGCGTACCATCCCGGGCATGGTAGTGATCAATCCGTGCGACAGTGTAGAAGCAAAGGCAGCAGTAAAAGCAGCTTATGAGCACAACGGTCCGGTATATCTTCGTTTTGGACGATTGGCAATTCCGGTGATCAATGACGAAGAGAATTATCATTTTGAGCTTGGAAAAGGAATTGTCTTAAAAGAAGGAACAGACGTTACGATCATAGCAACAGGTCTTTGTGTCAATGAGAGTATGGAGGCAGCAAAGATGTTAGAAGCAGACGGGATCAGTGCAGAGGTCATCAACATCCATACCATTAAGCCATTGGATGAAGAATTGGTACTTTCTTCTGCAAAGAAAACCGGAAAAGTCGTAACGGTAGAAGAACATTCCGTGATCGGTGGACTTGGAAGTGCAGTTGCAGATGTGCTGTCAGAAAAAGAGCCGACAAGAATGATAAAAATCGGAATTAACGATGTATTCGGAGAATCCGGTCCGGCAGTAGAGTTGATCAAAAAATACGGACTGGATGCAGAAAGCATCTACAAAAAGTAAAAGCATTTACAAAATAAATGAAATATGGAAAAAACATGGGACTGTCTTGTAAAAGGGGCAGTCTTTTTGTATGATCTGCCGAAAGAAAATTTTTACTCCGACACAAGCTGTCAAAAACTGAAAAAGGAATATGCTATGATACCCCTAACAATACTGCCACAGGCAAAGGGGGTCACCATGATAGAAATCATACAGGATGGACAAGCGACACCAAGGATAAAGCTTCCGAGAAACTTAAGACAAATTGGTAATCCGAGTGGAGAACATAAAATCTATGTGGAAGACTTCGTATACACCTTTTTGCATCCGAGCAGCCGGGAGGAAGCAGGCAATCCGAAAGTTGCAATTCTTGTGGGAACGCAGGAAGAAGAACATGGTACGCAATACTATTTCGTAAGAGGTGCTTTTTACATAGATGATATGACATTTGAAAAAGGCTTACCACAGTATAGCGAGGAGCACTGGGGATTTGCCTATAAACAGATGAAAGAGTATTTTGACGATGAAGACCCGGATAAGGCATTGCAGATCTTAGGCTGGGCGTTCGTCACGGGAGGCATGCCGGCAAGACTGACGACCGATATGGAGCAGGTGTACCGGATGAATTTCAAAGAGCCGCACTCGCTGTTGCTGTTGTTAGATGATGTGGAGCGTGAAGAGAATTTTTATGTCTATGAAAAGGGCAGTCTGCGGAAAAAAAGAAGGCTATTATATTTTTTATGAGCAGAATCCGAAAATGCAGGAATACATGGTGCAGTATAAAGAGGCAAAAAATCCCTGCGAGGAGTGACGGAAACAGTGCTTGATGAGCCGACCGGAAGCTATCGGGAACGGATCGCCACACAGGCAAGACCGGGCGGGGACGCTGGAGCATGGTAGGCTATGCAGCCTGTGCCGTGCTGGTGTTAAGTACGTTAGTAATGGGTGTGAACAGTATCGGAAGCTATGAAAAGATCAATGAGCTTCAGGAGGCGGTCTCTTTGATCGCGAGGAAACTTCACACAAAACGAAGCAAAGCGAGGCAAAGGATAACGACAAGACGATCGTTACGACCGTGGATGGAAAAGTGGAGCCGTTAGAAGACACTGCGAAGGAAGATACTGCCAGGGACAATCAATCCAAGGACAAGTCCGAAACAGACAAGAAAAAAGCCAAAGACGGTGAAAAAACAGCGAAAAACAAACAGGACGTGGCACAGAACGATAAGAAAGAAAGCCAAAATGCCGGGGGAATCTTCTGAGCAATCTTCTGAGGAAGTGCAGGAAACCGCAGCACAGCCACAGAGTGAAGCAGAAAAAGATACTTGCACAGGGCTATTATATCGTACAGAGCGGAGATTCTTTAGAATCCATCAGTACAAAAAATTTATGGCAATAAATCCAGAGTGGAGCGTATCAAGGAATTAAATCAGATTGAAAATGCAGATACAATTTTTCGGGTCAGAAATTAAATCTGCCTTAATGAAAAAATTAGTGTCATGCAAACCGATATTTGTTATAATGGACAGGAATACAAAAAGAGGTGACATGATACATGGCAGAAATTAGAAGACAGCCATTCCAAACGGTAAAAAGTAGATATAGAGGAAATGGATAGGAAAATCAGAGAACACAGGATTCGGATGCTCAAAAGGGCCGGCATCGTATTAGGAATCCTGATATTGCTCTGGTTTTTGCTATATATATATCATCAGGTGCGGACCTATGACAGTCATGAGGCAAAAGTAACAGAGGACAGGCGGGACAGTGCAGCGAATACCTATCTGGAGTTTCAGGGCAATATTTTGAAGTACAGCAATGACGGAGCATTTTACACCGATACTTCCAACGAGCTGATATGGAACCAGAGCTATGAAATGAGCGATCCGGTTGTGGTGATGTCCGCGAAGTATGCCGCCATCGGAGATGAAAAAGGGAACGTTAGTCTATATTTTTGACAAGGATGGACTCTGCGGAAAGATCGAGACAACCAAGCCGATCGTGCGTGTAAAGATAGCAGAGCAGGGAACGGTAGCTCTTCTCTTAGAAGAAAACGGTGTCTCCTATCTGAAACTTTGTGATAAGGCTGGGAAAACGCTTGCAGAGGGCGAGCTTCATGTGGAAAACAGCGGTTATCCAATGGATATTGCCTTATCGAAGGATGGAAAACGGTTTGCGGTGTCCATGTTGAACATCAGTGATGGAACGATTAAGAGCAGCATTGCTTTTTACAATTTTGATTCCGCGGGCGAAAAGAAGATCGATCATGTGGTAGGAACTAAAAATATTCCGATATCATTATCCCACAGATTGAGTTTTTGGGAAATGACAAGCTGATCGCCGTCAGCGACCAGAAACTGATGCTGTTAGAGGTGTCCGGAAAACCCGGGGAGAAAAAGAGCATTAAATATGGAAGCCGTTTAAGGACCATTTTCTATAATGGAAAATATATCGGGCTGATCTTAGATAATGAGAGCAGCAGTAAAGAAGAAAAAAAACGATGTGTACTGTATGCAGATTTATGACAACAGGGGAGCGCTTGTGAAAGAAAAAACATTCTCAAGAACTTACCGGAAGGCAGAGTTTTTAAATAATAACGAAGTGTGTCTTTTGAATGATAACGAATGTACGATATTTACGCTGCGTGGCGTGGAAAAATACCACGAAGCCTGGGATAAGAGCATTTATAAAGTGCTTCCGGGCAGAACAGCAAGCCGTTATACCTTTATCTTAGATGGAGAAACGGTACAGGCAAAATTGAAATAAAAAGAGGTTAAACTATGAATTGGCTTTTGGTAGTCGTCCTGGTCATACTCGCGGGACATACGATCAAGGGATACCGCCGCGGATTGCTGAGGGTATTGTTTTCCGTGGCATCCCTGTTAATTACGGTACTTTTTTTGTGGCATGGGCAACGCCGTATGTCAGCAATTTTTAAAAGAGAATACGAAAATTTATCAAAAGTTGAGACAAAGTGCGAACAGAAAGTCCGAAAGGACACGAAAGAGCAGATTGTCCAAAAAGAGGAAAAGAGTACCGGACTTTTAGAGGAGTACGGCATCCGGCTTCGAAATCCATCGAAGAAAAAATTATTTGGCAACGTAGAAAAAGGGTGCCGATAGCGTGCTTGAAACCAGTGGAGTCTATAAAGCAATGGCAGAGCCGTTAGCACAGTTAGCAGTCGATGGCATTGCATTTTTTGTTTCGCTGATCGTATGTGCGATCATACTGCATCTGATCGGTGGGGTACTGGATATCGCATCAGAACTTCCGGTAATAAAGGGAATCAATCAGGTGTTAGGTTTAGGAGCGGGATTGTTGTATGGTTTGCTGCTTGTCTGGCTGTTCTTCTATTTTGTCGCGGTGATGCGGAGGCATTTCCGTTTGGACAGAGTCTGTTGGCGATGATACAGCAGAGTGAGTTTTTAACAGCACTCTATGAGGACAACATGGTTGCTTATGTAGTGCAGTATGTATTGTAGGATGTACTGTGGGATTGAGGGTTATGATCTTGCTGTCCCCCTTTTTGCTGTAGCCGGTATGTCCCATATAACCGATGACATCGCCGGCAGTCACAACGCTGCCCTCTTTCAGACCTTTCTGAAAAGGGGAATTCTGGCGTAAATGGGCGTAGTAATAATAGCGCTGATTATCGAAGCTGCGGATCCCGATGCGCCAGCCACCATACTGATTCCACCCAAGGGCTTCGACATAGCCGGATTCCACGGCAATGATCGGTGTACCGATCTGCCCCATCATATCGTGACCTAAGTGCGGGCGGCTGTAGCCATAGCTTCTGGCAGTACCGAAATCATCGAAATCACCATAGGGAAAGCCTTTTGCAATCGGAGAAAAAGCCTTGAGTCCGTAGTGCTTTTCGTATTTTTTACTGCCGGGTTCGGTTTCAAGTTCATATTCTCCGACATATCCGCCTAAGACAGCCGTATATGCTTCTAAAAAAATAGTCGTAGTTTTTCAGATCCTTTGTGAGCTTTTTTCATGGTAGTGGAGCGGTTGGACAGATCTGTAGCAGTCTGTGTGATAAAGCGGGCAGATTCGTTAGAAAAAGTGCCGCCGTTTTTTTTGTGGCAGTATAGGCGAGCAGTTCGATCCAGTTGAGAGGAATGTCAGTATCGTGACTTTCGACATCCAGATCATAGGCAACGCACAGAGCTTCGTAGGGAACGGTGAAATTCACCCATTTGATGAAATCCTTGTCTTTCTTTTTGTCGCGTTTTCCCTCCGAAGCAGAAGAAGACTTAGAAACAGAGGCGGATGTAGATGCCGACTGTGTATATTTTAATCCGGCAAACAGGCTGCATACCATAAGCAGACTGAAGAGTTCTAAAGTAATGACAGAAGTTTGTTTTTGTGGTTTTTTCATGGCGTTGTCCTTAAATAAATTCATAACAGTATATGATAAAAGATACGAAAATAGGAGTAAAAGGAATGGAAGTGTGGAAAAAGAGTCCACTGTTTCACGGAATGACCGAACAGAAAATAGAAGAAATTCTGATGCGGGGAGCAGTGCAGAAGGAAAAAATACGAAAAAGGGACATTTGTCTTTTAGAGGGGGGGACGTACCTAAGAGTCTGTTTCTTCTGATACAGGGCAAGGTTACGATCTCGCAAAGCACCATGTCCGGCAGACGGATCCTTTTGACGGATATCACACGTTCCGGAGATCTGTTTGGGGAAGTCTATTTATTTATCGGAAAAGAAGCCTACGATATGGATGCACAGGCAGTCGAAGATTCAGAGGTGCTTGAGATCGCGGGCGAGATCCCAAGAGTGCTCTGGCAGAATATGTTAGAGATTTTTTTGCAAAAAGGCATATCTGATGAATCAGAAGGTAAAGGTCTTAGGCTGTGCCAGTATCCGTGAAAAGATCGTGCGTTATCTGTTTGAAAGAAAAAATACCGACGGAACGATCCGTGGAAATCTGGTGCGTGAAGAGATGGCAGAATATATGAATGTGACCAGGCCATCTCTGTCGCGGGAACTCGGAAGTATGCAAAAAGAAGGAATCCTTGAGATACAGGGAAGAGATATTAGGATCGCAGACTGGGGGAAAAATTTGAAATGTATTTATAAAAATCCGTAACATATGTTACGGATTTTTTTTGTTGTATCGTGCTATGATAATCGCACAGAAACAAAAAAACAGTTTATCAAATATAAAGGAGTTACAGATATGGTAAGAAGAATTGTAGAAATTAACGAAGAACTTTGTAATGGATGTGGTGCCTGTGCATCCGCATGTCATGAGGGTGCGATCGCAATGATCGATGGAAAAGCAAGACTGATCAAGGACGATTACTGTGATGGTTTAGGGAGACTGCCTTCCGCCTGTCCGACCAATGCGATCTCCATTATCGAGCGTGAGGCAGAAGCTTATGATGAGGCAGCCGTAAAAGCAAGAATGGAAGAGAGAAAAAAAGCAGAACACAACCATTCTCATTCCCATGCACATGGTCATGAAGGACATGTATGTCCGGGCGGTGCGGCAAAAACGTTCCACAGAGCAGAGCATGAGAGCAGCACATCCGTGGCACCGCAGAAGGCAGAGAGCCGTCTTGCGCAGTGGCCGGTCCAGATTAAGTTAGTTCCGATCCATGCACCGTATTTTGACGGAGCAAACCTTTGATCTCAGCAGACTGTGCGGCATATGCCTATGCATCCTTCCATGAGGATTATATGAAAAAATCATGTGACACTGATGGGATGTCCGAAATTAGATGATGTAGATTATTCCGAAAAACTGACAGAGATCCTTAAGAACAATAACATTAAGAGCGTAAAGATCGTCCGCATGGAAGTTCCATGCTGCGGCGGTATTGAACACGCAGCAGTTACAGCACTGAAAAACAGCGGAAAGATGATCCCGTGGCAGGTAGTGACACTGACCTGTGATGGAAGAGTCAAAGAGGACTAGTCCAAAAGCAGAGCGTGTCGTTACACTAGCATATAAACATTTCTAAGACAAAGACTACCACACAGGCAATGACAGCCACCTGAAAAAGGCTGCCACCAAACCAGGCGATCAGGATAGCGGCAATAAAAGCAGCCAATGCGGAAGCAGTACTGCCTGTCGCATCCAGTATCGCAGGGGGAAAGTCATCACAGCAAGGGTTACATAGGGAACATAATATAAGAAAGAACGGATAAAACGGTTCTTAATTTCCTTTGCGGATCAAAGTCAGTGGCAGAACACGGATCAGATAGGTCACAATTCCCATAACTAAAATATAGATATAAACATTATGCTGCATGTTCATCGTCCTCCTTTATCGGAAACAGGATAGCGGCAAGAGCAGAAATGGCAACCGTCAGGATGATCGTACGGATGCCGGAGCTGATACCGGAAATGACAGGCAGATTGGCAAAAGCAAAGCTGGCTGCCATAGATACTGCGACCACGCCCGCCACAATTTTACTTTTTTCTTGCAGGTGGGATAATGATGGCGATGAACATACCATATAGTCCGACGCTTAAGGCACTTACCACATTTGCGGGGAGGATATTTCCCATCAATACGCCAAGGTAGGTACCGACAGACCATCCCGGAACAGCGATGGCAATGGCACCAAATGTATAATAAGGGTTCAAACGTCCGGAACGGAGATCGAGATTCCAAAAATCTCATCCGTTACATCATAACCGATCAAAAGCCGCTGCCACAGCGGAGTGTCCGGTGAAAGTTTCTGGCTGAGAGCACATGACATCAGCAGATATCTGGCATTTGCCACAAATTCCATAATGGCAATTTCAAGATATCCGGCCCCTGCGGCGATCAGTGTAAAGCCTGCGAATTCTCCGGCAGAAGCATTTAAAGTAAAGCTGGCGAGCATTGCCTGTAATGCGGTAAGCCCGGCGTTTTTTGCAGTGATCCCAAGTGTAAAAAGACACGGCGAAATAGCCAAGTGCAATTGGAATCCGTCTTTGAGACCTTTTTGAAACCAGGTCCGGTTATCTAAGGACATGAAAAATCCCTCCTAATGACAAAATTTTCATATCTATTTTAGTAAACTTTCGGTCATTCGTCTAGGGGAAAGTGTCAGAATTACAGGAAATGTCAGAATCCCTTGAAATCCCTTGCCTAATTCTCTGATTGTGGTAAAATGACATTATAAAATTGGTATAAACAGCGCGAAACGATAAAAATAAAAAAACTATTGATGAAAGAGGTCTAAATGGACAACAAAGAGAGACTAAGGAAATGGCTCTGGCTTGGGTTAGACGAGACAACTGCAAAGAAATATCAGAGAAAAATTTCTGCAGAAAATGTCAGGATCGTCCGTAACGAAAGTGTTGCGATAGCCGGGATCGGAGCATTGTATACAATCTGTATGTTGGCGTTATCCCGCGTATATGGAAAAAAGTGTGATCTGCATTATCGGAGCAATATTGATGTTTTGCATTTTTCTCTATACACAGAACTTAGTGAAAAAGCAGGGATGAAATATCGAAGAAAGAGGCACGCATCAGTATCAGCAGTTTTATGATCTGTGCTTATGTAGTATCGATCTATGTAGGTACGTTTGGTTCCGGAAATGAGCTGGCAGTTACGATCGTCAGCCTGTTTGTATTTTTGCCAACGAACTTTGATCTTCTGCCAATCTATAATCTGTATGTGACCATCATTGCTTTAGCGGTGTTCTTTGTCAGCAGTTATATCAGCAAGACACCGGACAAATTTGCTTATGATGTGATGGATGGGATCTTAGCAGCGGTCATCGGCAATTTTGCGGCATTTGAACGTGCAAAGATCAAGTGGGAGAGCGTAAAAGTACATGAGCAGTTAGAAGAGGAACGCGACGTAGATATGCTGACGGGGATCTGGAACCGCCGCGCATTTGAACGTGAGGTCGATTATCTGATAAATTCCGGTACGATCAAAAACATGGTCGTCATTATGGTGGACTTAGACAAGTTCAAACGTATTAATGATGGATATGGACATGAAACCGGTGATGCCTACTTAAAGCATTTTTGTAACCTGATCAGTGAATATACGGAAAAGAACACGATCGTAGGAAGACGTTCGGGAGATGAGTTCTTTATCTTCAGCTATAACTTCCGGGAATTATCACAGGTGGAACACAATGTTGCAGCTTTCTATGAGAAGTTAGCAAAGAATCCGATCCTGCTGCCGGATGGAACAGAGAAGGTCATTGGAGTATCTTCCGGTGTAGTGTGGACCGTGGATATGAATCATGATTGGCGGGAAATCCTCTGTGCCGCAGATGAATCGCTGTATTATGTAAAAGAGCATGGAAGAAACAGCTATACGATACAGGAATATATTCCAAAGTGACAGCAGCAATGTAGCAGTAAAACATAAAAAAAGGATGCCTTAGTATGGAAGATGACTAAGACATCCTTTTTACGTTGTGCATGTGTTGGGGCAACATGCTTGGTTTGGAGAAATAGAAGTATGAAATTAATCATACATCGATATATTATATTTACATTTACGGTAAAGTTTCCATACGATAAGAAC